>Ga0208834_100634_pt1 | contig 9625 bp, 10 predicted proteins | sample DeeseametaMP1787_FD_184182 | JGI IMG/M metagenome (GOLD analysis project Ga0208834, IMG submission 184182) | Marine microbial communities from the Deep Pacific Ocean - MP1787 (SPAdes) | ecosystem: Environmental > Aquatic > Marine > Oceanic | place: North Pacific Ocean | collected 2011-05-03 | reverse complement strand
CCACCTATTGCGGCTCCTCCCCCTTCTCCTCCCCCGCCACGCTGATGCTGATCGCGCATGTCGAGGCGCGGGGCGTGTGGCTGATCGAGGGCGGGATGAGCGCCCCGATGGTGCCACCCGCCGCGATGGACCCGGACGCGATAGACGGTCGATAGCCCGCCTTGACCATTTCGGGGATGGCGATGCGCCCCATTGCGGCGGCACAGGCCAGCGACGACCCCGACACGGCGGCAAACCCCGAACAGGCAAAGACCGAAGAGATCGCCAATCCACCCGGCAGCCTGCGCAGCACCAGCTTGGCCGCCTCGAACAGCCCCCCGGTCAGCCCGGCGTGAAAGGCGACAAAGCCCATCAGCAGGAACATCGGCACCGCCGACAGCGTCCAGGAGGCGACAAAATCGTATGGCGTGGAATAAAGGATGCCCACCGCCGGCTTGATCCCGACAAGGCTGACCACCCCGCCGAAACTGACCGAGATCAGCGCCATCGCCACCGGCACCCGCAACAGCAGCAGAACGATCAGGATGCCAACCCCGTAAAAGCCCGTCTCGACACTCATGCGCTGCGACCGATGTGCCGCGCGCGGTCGGCGGCCTTGACCAGGCAGGCACCCGTTGCCAGCGCAAAGCCCAGCGTCGGGAAGATGTAGCTGGGATAGGTCAGGAACTCGATATCGCCCAGTTCGATCATCGTGCCCCGCCTCCAGTTGGAGACCATCGACCCCCAGGTCGCCCAGGCCAGCGTGCCGTAGATCCCGCAGGCAATGGCCGCGACCAGCGCATCCGACAGTTGCCGCAGCCAGGGCGGCAGGAAGCTGTCGATCAGTTCGACCGAGACCATTTCATCGCGCAGCTCGATATAGGCCAGCGGCAGAAAAGCCAGCGGCACCATGTAGTAACGGGCCACCATCGCGTTGGTCGAACTGAAGGAATAGCGAAAGAGGTTCCTCAGCACCACGTCGAGGCAGATATGCAGCATCATCACGACAACCGCGATGGCACCCAGAAGGGCGAGCACGCGGGCGATCCGTGACGCGGCCTGTGTCAGCGCGTTCATGTATCGGGCTTTCCGGTCGGATGGGGCGCCCTGCCCCGCGCCGGGCGCGGGCCAGGGCCAGAGGTGTCAGAGGCCGTAGGTCGCCAGGTCGACCTTGCTCCAGATCCGCTCCCAGGCCAGCTCGGCCAGGGCGTCGGGATCGTTGCCGGTCTCGGCGATCAGCTCGGACCACTCGTCGACCAGCCGGGCGAAATCGGCGGCGATGTCCCCGGCCTTGGCGATCTGTGCCTCGCGGTCAGCCGCGGCAAAGGCCTCGGAGGCGGCCAGCAGGTCGTCAGAGGCCTCGACCACCACGATATCCGAGGCGGCCACCGCGTCGCGCGCATCGGCGGGCAGTTGAAAGGCCCAGCGGTCGGTGAGGTCGAAATTGGCGCGGTTGGCCGCCTTGACGATCATCAGGCGCTCTTCCTCGGACAGGCGCTGCCATGTCGGCAGGGCAACCGTAAAGTTCGAGGTGGCATGGTAGGTGCCGATCGGAACCGTGTTGAAATGCGTGGCGATGTCCACCAGCCGATAGGACAGCATGTCCACGATAGAGGCCATTGTGCCGTCGATGACGCCCTGGCTCATCGCCTCGAAGGTCGCCCCGACCCCCATCGGCACCCCGGTGGCGCCGAAATGCTCGGCCCAGCGCGAATAGGGCGCGCCGCCCGACCGCAGACGCAGGCCCTTCAGATCCTCGACCGACTCCACCGGCTTGGTGGTGATCAGACCATAGACGTCGGACGATCCTGCGCCCAGGAAAACGCCGCCGAACTCCTTGTATTCCTGCTGGCAGGGTTCACAGGTGACCACCCATTCGGTCATGGCCAGCGCCATCGCATGCGGGTTGCGCCCCTGCAGGGCCAGGTCGCCCGCCACGCCGGTCAGCGGGAAATCGGCCGCGAAATACAGCGGCAGCGAGTTGCCGACATCCGCCAGGCCCGATTTGAGCGCATCCGCCATCTGCGGCAGCGCCACCACCTCGGGGCCCAGCAGCGTGGTCCCGATCGTGCCCCCGGACTCCTTGGCCAGGTACTCGGCGAAATGGGTGTACATGTAATGGGCCGGATGCGCCGGCGGGGCCGCGGGCGCCAGGCGCAGGTCCTGCGCCGCCGCCGTCCCGGCGATCAAGGTCCCCGCCACGGCCAGCGCCGCGAATGAGAAGGGCGTTTTCATAGGTCTATCCTCCCTGGATGTCGTCCATTTTCGGCCTGCCGGGCTGCGCGTCTCCTCGCGGCTTCCCGGCGGCCACCATTCAGTTGTCCGTCCTGCGTCCCACCCCGCTGTACCGCCGCAGAAGGTGGGCCAGCTGACGGCATTCCGCCTCGCTCAGCCCGTGATTGTGATAGTCGTCATGTCCAAAAAAGGCGTCCCGATGTTCCCTGACGAAGGCCTTGCCGCCTGCGGTCAGGTACAGGCGGACAGACCGCCGGTCATCGTCCGGAATGACGCGACGGATGCGGTCCTGAACCTCCAGCCGGCGGATCATCTTGGTCATCTGCGCAGGCTTGATCCCCAGCGTTTCCGCCAGCAATCCATGCCGGACTCCTGGGTTCCGCAGGATCACCCACATGACCGAGAACTCTCCCGGGCGCAGTTCGATTTCGTCGAATGCGGCATAGAACCGTTCGTAGGCCCGCACCTGCGAGATCCGCAGCAGGAACCCAAGGGACTCTTCCAGCTCATAGAGGGAAACGGCCCCATCGGATTCCGGAGCGGCCTCTGCGCCGGGCCGATCCTCTTCGGGCCTGAAAGTGTCCCCCTTGTTCACACGGTCCTCCTGCGATTGCCCCGATTCTATATTTTTAAATTGTTTCCAAGTAAAGATTTTCGTAAGACATGAACCGGACCAGGGGGAGGGTTCGACCATGACAGAGATGCGGCCGGTCAGGCTGTGGGAGCCGCGTATTCGGCAGGAAACCCGCGATGACGGGACCATTCTCGTCTGGCAGGAAGAGCCGCTTGACCCTTATCCGCGCTGCTTGTCGGAAAAGATCGCACATTGGGCCACGGCCACGCCGGACCGACTGTGGATGGCCGAACGCGACGGCTCCGGCGGTTGGCGCGGCCACAGCTACGCAGAGTTGGCCGACCTGATCGAGCGGGTCGGCAGCGCGCTGCTGGATCTTGGCCTTTCGGTGGACCGCCCGCTGCTGATCCTCTCGGGCAACAGCCTCGATCACGCGGTGATCGCCCTGTCGGCCCAGCATGTCGGCATCCCCTCCGCCGCGATTGCCCCAGCCTATTCGCTGACCGGGCCGGAATTTCCGAAACTGGCCGACATCGCGGGCCAGATCACGCCCGGGGCGGTTTTTGCCGACAAGCTAGACGCCTTCGCCCCCGCCATCGCCCAGGTCCTTGATCCCGACCTGCCCATCATCACCGGCGCAGGCGAGTTGCCCGGCCACCGCATCCTGTCCTGGGAGTCCCTCAAGCGGACCGCCCCGACAGAGACCGCCCGCGCTGCCGCCCGCGCCGTCGGCCCCGACACGGTGGCCAAGTTTCTCTTTACCTCCGGCACCACCGGCTCACCCAAGGCGGTGATCACGACACAGCGGATGCTCTGTTCCAACATGGCGATGGTGCAGGACTGCTATGCCTTCCTGAAAGAAGAGCCCCCCGTGCTGGTGGACTGGGCGCCTTGGAACCATGTCGCCTCGGGCAGCAAGGTCTTCAACATGGCGCTCTACAACGGCGGCACCTTCTACATCGACACCGGCAACCCGGGGCCCAAGGGCATCGGAGAGACCATCCGCAACCTGCGAGAGATCGCGCCGACCTGGTATTTCAACGTCCCCGTCGGTTATGACGCGCTGATCCGCGCGATGAAGGGGGACGCCGGCCTGGCCCGCACCTTCTTCAGCCGGGTCAAGCTGTTGCTTTACGCGGGCGCGGGCATGGCCACCCACACCTGGGAAGACCTCAAGGCGCTGTCCGAACAGACCGTGGGTGCCCGCACCCTGCTGTCGACGGGGCTGGGAGCGACCGAAACCGCGCCCTTTGCCCTGACCTGCGTCGAGGAACAAGCGCTGCCCGGCAATGTCGGCGTGCCGGCAAAGGGCGTCACCATCAAGCTGGTGCCCACGGGTGGCAAGCTGGAACTGCGCATCAAGGGGCCACTGGTCACACCCGGCTACTGGCGCGCACCGGATCTGACCGCCCAGGCCTTTGACGAGGAAGGGTTCTACAAGCTCGGCGATGCAGTCCGCTTTGCCGTTCCCGGCGATGCCGCGCAGGGGTTCTTTTTCGACGGACGCATCGCCGAGAACTTCAAGCTGAACACCGGGACATGGGTCGCCGTGGGCGCGCTTCGGGCGAAACTGGTCGATGCCCTTGGGGGCCTCGCGCGCGACGCGGTCATCACCGGCGAAGGCCAGGACGAACTGGGCGCCCTGCTGGTCCCGTCCCGCGCCGGGGCAGAGGCGCTGGTGCCCGACGGCGCCACGCTGGACGACGCCGCGCTCTGGGCCCGGCCCGAGTTGCGCGCCGCGCTGCAAGAACGGCTGGCGCACCTGGCACAAGAGGCCACCGGCTCTTCGATGCGGATTGCCCGCGCGACGGTGATGATCGACCCGCTGGACCTGAACGCGGGCGAGGTGACGGACAAGGGATCTGTCAACCAGCGCGCCGTTCTGAACAATCGCGGCGACCTGGTCCGGCAGCTTTACGCGGGCGGCCCCGAGGTGATCCTGGCCCGTCCTCCCCGCTGACAGCCACAACGGCGCGGGCGTGCCGCCGCAATGCACGAACAGCACGTCCGATCCCTGTGGGCTTTGATGATGTGACCGCCCCCGACGGCAGCGATGTGCCAAGGTGGGTCTGCGCTGATCCACAAAGGAGGACGGTCATGTCGGAGATTATCACGGTCCGGCTCCTGCCGCCCAGCGCCGCAAGGCAGAGGCGCACTGTTGGCCGCACGGCGCCGGGGCCTGACCTTTGCGGAGGCAACCGACAAATGCCTTGCCGCGAAGCTGGACGCTTTCAAGAACGCCAAGCGCCGCCAGCAATGGCAGAACACCTTGCAGAGCTACGCAATGCCCGAGCTTGGCTAGATACTGGTGGATGAAATCACGGTGCAGGATGTGCTGCGCGTTCTGGAACCGATCTGGCAGAGCAAGACGGAAACCGCGTCCCGATTGCGCGGACGGATTGAAAGCGTGCTGTCATGGGCCACGGTGGCGGGGCACCGCTCTGGCGATAATCCCGCCCTTTGGGCGGGTAACCTGAAAGAGCTTCTGCCCGCCGCCGAGAAGATGGCGAAACAGGACAATCAACCGGCGGTGCAGATCGGCGATGCGCCGCGCTGGCTCACTGCCCTGCGCAAGCGCGACGGCACGGGCGCACGCGCCTTGGAATTTGCCGCCCTGACCGCTTCCCGCTCGCAAGAGGTACGCGGCGCTGTCTGGGAGGAAATCGACCTGGACACGGGGCTTTGGGTCATTCCGGCGGCGCGCATGAAGATGGACCGGGAACACCGCGTGCCGCTGACGCCCGAGGCCGTGGCGCTCTTGGAAGCTCTGCCGCGCTTCGAGGACAATCCGCTTGTGTTCCCTGCGCCGCGTAGTAGCGAGATGTCCGACATGACCCTGAGCGCGGCGATGAAACGGCTGCACAAGGCAGACGTCGACGCGGGCGGACCGGGTTTCGTGGACCGGGTGAGCAAGCGCCCGGCGGTGCCGCACGGGTTGCGCAGCACCTTTCGCGATTGGGTGGCCGAGCGCACGCATTTTCCTGGCGACATGGCCGAGGTGGCCTTGGCACACAAGGTGAGCAATGCCGTGGAGGCATCTTACCGGCGCGGCGACATGGTGGAGAAACGCCGCGCAATGATGGCGGCATGGGCAGATTACCTGACCGGAAAGGACCGGGCTGGGGCAAAAATAGTTACTATTGGGTAAATGACGAAATGACCTTGGACCTTTGGCGGCTTGCCTCAGACTTGTCAGTCGAAAATGCTGTAATCCTCATCGCAGGCGGAGACCCAAACGCCACGGACGTGAAGGAATGCCATTTTAGTGGCGAAACCTTGAACCGCGCCGGGTTTTCCGGAGGCTCCGACTCCTGAGCAGGATGGAGCATCATGAGCAAGACGACGAACAAGTATTCCCCCGAAGTGCGCGAGCGTGCCGTTCACCTTGTTTTGGACAATCTCGGTCAGCATGAGAGCCGATGGTCGGCGATCCTGTCGATTTCCTCGAAGATCGGTTGTGCGCCTCGGACCCTGAACGAGTGGGTCAAGAAGGCCGAGGTTGGCAACGGCAAAGGCGTAGGGAACCCGGCTGACAGACCGCCGGGATCGAGATCCGTAACGCAACAATGAACCGCTGCTCAGCTCTCGGAAGGGACGAGAGCGACGCGCTGGCGCGAAGTCAGCAGGGAAAGAGGCAGCTCAACCTGAGCGTAGATTGCCCCAAAAACGCCGGACATCGAGCAACCAGCCTTGTCGCCCTTCGCCGATGTTCGTTGGCGGGACACAATGTGCCGCTACAAAATTACACGCGTTCTTCAGCTGAGATTCGGCCGGTTCCACGCGACATGCCAGGATCAACGTAATTCTATGCCGTCCATCAATCCAAAAAGCGCATTCAACGTCTCCATCTTGCGTTCGACCGGGGCAAAGACCACCTCCGCGCTCGATGTATCGGCTCCGAGCAGCTTCAGTTGTTTCACATCCTCATTGCGCCCTGTTCCCGTCCGCCAGACGAACCCGATCCCCATGCCATTGACCACTGCCTCATAGACGCCATCCCGGTTGTCGAGGGTCAGGAAAGGCACCGGCGACACGTCGTGGCGCCGAAAGTAGCGGTCGAGCACCTTCTGTGTCGAGGACCCGGTCGTGCGAAAGATCAACCTGTGGCGCAGCAGGTCTTCGCAGGTGACGGCCTCGGCGCTCGCCAACGGGTGCGACAGCGGCACGATGGCAACGACATTGTTCGTCAACAGCGCATGACGGCGGAAACGCCCGTCCTTGGGCACCTCCGGCAGGATGCCGACGTCCACGGTGTGGTTGATGACCTGCCGCATGATCTTGTCATGTGACCCGGTGGTGACCTGCAAGGAAACTTGCGGGTAGGCCTTGTTGAAGGCCGCGATCACCGACATGCCGGGCATCGCGTTGCCCAGCCCCACGGACAGTTCCCCCTTGGTCAGCGACCCGTGGCGCAACAACATCTGCTCAAGCGTTTCATATTCGCTGATCACGCGCTCGGCCGCATCACAGAGCCTATCGCAGAGGGGCGTCGGATGCAGCTTTCCCTTTTCGCGGAAGAAAAGCGCCACGCCATAATCTTCTTCCAGCTTGCGCACCTGCTGCGAGATTCCCGGCTGGGTGACGTTCAACAACCGCGCGGCCGCAGCGTAGGAACCGGATTCGGCCACCGAACGGAGCGCTTCGAGGGTGCGAAGAGAAATTGTCATGAGCGATCCAAAACAAAACTATGGTTTCCCCAAAGCATAACTTTGCTTTGTCACAGCCATGTCACGGCCGGCAGGCAAATGTGCCGCCAAGGCCGGAAACGGTCGCACTCGAACCTGAATGATCTCTCGTCCCCACACCAGACCACCTCGGCGCAACCTGCGCCGAGGCACAGGGAGCTTTTGCCCGTGGCCTCCGTACTGACTTTAAACACCCGGATTGTCAGCCAGCTTTCGCCCGATCTGATCGCGCAGGACCGCCTTGTGCTGTGTGATCTCGATGGCTGTCTTGTCTCGGAAGGCCGCGCCTACAGGGATTCCGCCTCCTTCCTGAAAAGCTGCGGAGAGCGCCTTTGGCTGGTGTCCAACAATTCGTCCCATTGCGCGGCGGACCTCAGCACCCAGCTCGCGGCGCTTGGCCTGAGCGTTCCGGCCAAACGAATCCTGCTGGCCGGGGAGCAGACATTGGCGCACCTGGCGCGGCTGCATCCCGGCGCGCGACTGGCATTGTTCGCCAGCCCGGCAATGGAACAGGAAGCGCGGCGCCTGGGCTTTGTCCTGACAGAGGATACGCCCGACCTGGTGCTCTTGTGTCGTGACACGCAACTGTCGCTGGACAGGTTGAACGCGATCGCGGCCCTGGTCCAGGGCGGCGCTGCCTTCTGGGTTTCCAATACCGATACCGCGCATCCCGGCCATGCTGGCCAACCCATCGCCGAAACCGGCGCCCTGCTGGCTGCGCTGCGCGCCATGCTGTCGGAACTGAAATTCGAGAGCATCGGCAAACCCCACCCTCATCTGGCAGCGCAGGCGCTGTCACGCACCGGCGTTTCCGCCACAGAAGCCGTCTTTGTCGGGGACAACCCGGACACGGATGGCGCTATCGCGCGGGCCATCGGCACCCGCTTTGTCCTGCTTCGCCGCACGGGAGCCCCGGAATGACCCTCTATATCCTGCGCACCTTGCTCAAGATGGTGCTGACCCTGTTCGCCATCATCACACTGGTCTTCTTTGCCACGCGGATGTCGGGCAGCCCGCTGGACACCGCCCTTGGTGACGGCCTGTCAGCGGAAGATCGCGCCTTGATGATCGAGTACTTCGGGCTGGATCGATCGATCTGGCATCAATACCTCGCCTATCTGCGCGGCATCCTGGAAGGCAATTTTGGCCTGTCCTTCATCGAGCGCCGCCCCGTGGCCGACATCGTGGCCGAACGCATCTGGCCCACGCTGCAACTTCTGGGCAGCGCGCTTGCGCTGACGCTGGTTGTGTCCGTCCCGCTGGGCGTGGTCGCGGCGCTGTGGAGAGACAGCTGGATCGGCAGCGCGGTCATGGGCCTGGCCTTTATCGGCTACGCGGTGCCCAACTTCGTCATCGCCACCTTCATGGTGCTGATCTTTGCCTTCTGGCTCAACTGGTTGCCGGTGGTGGGCAATGGCTCGCCCTGGCATTTCATCATGCCCACCATCGCCATGTCCGGGGTGCTGATTGCCGCGCTGACCCGGTTTACCCGCAACGCCATGCTGGACGTGTTGGGGCAGGACTTCATGCGCACCGCCCGCGCCAAGGGCCTGCCGGAAACGATCGTGATCCTGAAACACGGCTTGCGCAATGCAGGCGTCACGGTGCTGTCGGTACTTGGCCTGCAGATCGCCGGCATGGCGGCAGCCGGCAACGTGGTGGTCGAGGCCATCTTCAGCTGGCCCGGCATCGGAGAGCTGCTCGTCTCGGCCGCCATCATGCGGGACTACCCGGTGCTGCAATTCGGGGTGATCTCTGTCGCCTTCGCCGTGGTCGTCATCAATGCCCTCACCGACATCGCCTATGTCGTCGCGGATCCGCGCATCCGCATGGCGAAAGGATAATACCATGACTGCAACCACTCATGTCCCCTCGCGCGCGCCTTTCCTTTTGACGCTATGGCGCGACAGCAATGCCATCCAGAAGGTGGCAGCACTGATCGGTCTATCTCTGGTCCTCATGGCGCTGCTGGCGCCGCTGATCGCCCCCTTCGATCCGCTGGCCCAAAGCCTGATCTCGCGCCTGCGCCCGCCGCTGGGGTTCGACCGCTACAAGGACGGGTTCTACCTGGGCACCGACGAACTGGGCCGCGACGTCCTTTCGCGCAGCCTGCACGGCCTGCAACTGACCCTTGGGCTGGCACTGGCGGGGG
>Ga0208834_100633_pt1 | contig 9627 bp, 8 predicted proteins | sample DeeseametaMP1787_FD_184182 | JGI IMG/M metagenome (GOLD analysis project Ga0208834, IMG submission 184182) | Marine microbial communities from the Deep Pacific Ocean - MP1787 (SPAdes) | ecosystem: Environmental > Aquatic > Marine > Oceanic | place: North Pacific Ocean | collected 2011-05-03 | reverse complement strand
CGCCCGCGGCTTCCGCAACTACGACAACTACCGGCTACGCATGCTGCTCATCGGCGGAGGGCTCGACACCCTCATCCCCACCTGAAGTACGAAGAGCCATCAAACTCCCGACCCGCGGCGTGGCCATGGGCGCCCTGGCGCCCATCCTGACCCCCAGCGAGTTCGGCGAGCGGCGCTCGTTCGTCGTTGCGTACCCGATCGTGTCCCAGACCAAGGCCGACCGACAGTCCGGCAACGCCGAATGGGCAGCGGACCTGGCCGAGGGGATGAACGAGAAGCTCGGCCGCAAGACCCGCGCCAAGCAGCGCGACGAGGCCCACAAGGCCCGCGGCCTGGACGCCAAGCTCGCCCGCGGCAACTCGCTGACCCGCCCCTACGGCGTATGCACGGTCACCGTTCCCAAGTCGATGCGGATCACCGAGTTCGGGCGCCGCCTCGACGCCTCGGTCCGCCGCGCCGGGTTCGCGCCGCTGCGCCTCGATCTCGCCCAGGACGTCGGGTTCGCCGCGTCCACCATCCCCCTCGGCACGAGCCTGACCCGAAGCGGAGACGCCTGATGACCACCAACGCCCGCCGGAACCGCAGCGCCGGCCGCGACATGGCCGCCCTGCTCTCCGACTTCGGGCACGACCTCCCCACGGTGCCCGCGCTCGCCCCGGAGGCCAAGGAGCCCCGGCTCTTCCGGTACGCGCCGCGTCGCGGTGCCGCCCGCCGTGGCCGCGGCTGGGCCGCCGCCACCGCCCCGGCGATGGCCTGGCGGATGACCAGCGACCAGGCCCCGGTGTTCTGGCCCTTCGTCTCCGCACCCGCCCTGCCCCCCACGGGCGCGCAGATGGGCGTCGACCAGCTCTCCGGCGGGAGCTTCTATTGCGACCCGTTCGGGTGGGTGCTGCGCGACGACGTGCCCGCCACCAACCCCAACATCTTCCAGTTCGCCAAGCCGGGAAGTGGCAAGTCCGGCACCACCAAGGCGTTCTGCACCCGGATGATGCCGTTCGGCTACCGCACCCTGGTCACCGGCGACGTCAAGGACGAGTACGAGTCGCTGTGCCACGCGCTCGGCGTCGAGCCCTTCGTCATCGCCCCGGGCTTCAGTGCCCGGGTCAACCCGCTGGACAAGGGGCCGCTCGGCGACGGGTGGGAGAACCTCTCGGCCGAGGAGGCGCAGCGCCGCGCCACGACCATCTTCAAGCGGTGGCTGGTCCTGGCCCGCGGCCTGGTCGGCTCCATGAAGATCGACGACGAGCGCCGGGTGCCGTTCGGCCCCGACGAGTCCGACGTCGTGCGCAACGCCCTGGCGATCCTCACCGGCTACGCCGCCGGCAACAGCGTCCTGCAGGAGACCACCATCCCGCTGCTGTGGGACCTGCTGCGCAACCCCACTGAGGAGCTCGTCCGGGCGTGCGAGTACGCGAACACCCGCACGTTCCTCGACGAGACCCGGTTGCTGCGCAACGCGCTCGGGGAGCTGGTCACCGGCACGCTGGCCGGCCTCTTCGACGACTTCACGAACATCGAGGTCGACTGGCGCGCCCCGATCCAGTCGTTCAGCCTCTCCCGGCTCGACGGCCTGGGCGACGAGGCCGTGGGCATCGCGCTGCTGTGCATGAACTCCTGGGGGCGCGGTCTTCGGGAGATCGCCGAGCCCGGCGACCTGCGCATCGTGGTCCGCGACGAGGTCTGGAAGCAGATGCGTCTCGGAACCGCCGCGGTCGCAAGCTTCGACGCCGACCTGCGGCTCTCCCGCGGCATGGCAGGCAAGGGCGGCGACATCCAGTTCTGCAACCTCCACAAGCCCTCCGACCTGCTCTCGGTCGGCGACGCCGACTCCCAGGCGGCGGCGATCGCCAGGGACCTCCTCGAGCTGGCCGACATCAAGATCCTCGGCGCCCAGAAGCCCCGGGTCGCCCGCGAGCTCGACTCCATGCTCGGCCTCGGCCCGATCGCCCAGGACCTCGTCTCCGGGTGGGCCATGCAGGACAAGGGCCGCGCCCTGTGGTGCATCGGCGACGCCACCTACAAGGTCCAGACGGTGCTCCACCCGCTGGAGAAGAACCCTACTACACCAACGAGGCCATCGAGGCCGCTCTTTAGAAGTTCGCGCGAATTTTGACGGTTCCGCGACGAACCTGAGCATACGCAGCGGCCTCGACCCGAGGAGCCACACTCAGGTTCGGAGAGTGCGTTGGGGAAGCGTGTCGCGTCCCGAACAGGCAGCCGTCACCGAGCGTCTCTCCCCGCGGGGCATACGGGACGCATGAGTGCCGGCCTGCGTCTTCACCGTTGCGCGTTCCGCGAACGGCACCTGCGGGCTCTCCTACTTGGCGACACCTGCCCGATTAGAACCAGTTCGTCAGGGTTTCCGCGGAGGCCTCGGCAAGCTTCATTGCCTCTTGACGGAGTTGTCGAGAGCAGCCATTTCCAAGACTATCCCCCCACGGTTTCTCTAGCGGTGACGCCACATCAGGTCATGGCTCTGCGCGCTACCGTAGGCCCGCGGTTCCTCACGTTAGGAGAAGCCGCGCGGGTCGATGAATCGGGCAAGGACGTTATTGGTGATCCGGGAAATGTTGGGATCCTTAAGTGCACTGGTCCAGCTGATCGAGCCCACGCCGAAGACGGCACCGCCTGAAGGTGTTATCCGTAGCGTCATGTCGGCTCTGACCTGCCCGGATTGCTCAAGACTCTCGTAGCCGGTGAATCCGTCGGCGGTGGCGAGCACGAGCGTGTCGGCGGGGGTTCCGTGGGCGTAGTCTGCACTGTCTACCTCGTACGCCGCTGCTGTGCCGAGGATATCGGCTTCCTCCCCGAACTCATCACGCTCGACCCCTTCGAAGACGAACGCTGCGGCTGGGCTGTACGACGCGGCGGTCCGACGAAAGATCGCTCCGCGTCGGAAGCCCATTCCTGCACTGTCGAGTCCTGTGATGCCTCGCGGTGTCGGCCGGTGATGTCGCCAGTAGCCGCCTAGTTCGCCGGTGGTGGCAAGCCCCAACTCGCCGGGTTCGGCGTCCCAAAGGCCGGGGCTGTTGCTGCGGCGGCGTAGCTCCATGACGTGGGGACGCTCAGGGTGTATACCCACCATGGCCGCGAGCCCGTTGCCTCCGAGGTAGGCGAACCTGCCTCCGGAGTCCAGGAAGTCGGTGAGCCCGGTCATGGCTCTGCGCGACCAATACTCAGGGTGGGAGCCCGTCACGAGGACTCGAGCTCCGTCTAGGGCGGAGTGTCGATCGGCGTCGAGGTCGTGATCCGTGATCACCTCTGCGTCGATCCGCTTGGCCGCGAGCCAACGTAGGAGTCGTAGGTCTGCCGCGAGTCCATGGGCACAGCCGGTTAGCCAGTAGCGGTAGTCGAGCCGCATGTTGAGCAAGGGCCGGTGGACCGTTGCCAGGGAGACACCGCTGCCGTCGTCGTGCCAGTTGTACAGGCTTCGGAGCCGGTGGCGGTGGGCGTACTCGTCCCACCACCCGGAATAGACCGGGGTATGGGGTTCGAAGACAGGTTCGTTCGCGTATGCCAGGTAGGTGAAGGTCGGGAGGAGTACCCGCAGGGCGGCGCGCGGTCGCGCGGGAGTTGCCAGGACTGCGAAGGGGACGAGGTCGGCTGACTCTCGGTTCCGGACATTGATGCCGTAGACGCCGCTCTGGAGCGAAGTAGGCAGTGGGACGCGTGCAGCGGCCGGCCAGCGGGCGTCCTCCAGATCGTCACTGTGGAAGTGCACGGCGTTCCACTGCAGTGGGTCTTCGGACCAGAGATGGCACTGGCCGTCCCAGTCGGGTCCTACTACAGCGCGGGTGGGCATGTTGACCAGTTGGAGGGCGGGTCCTTCCGGGATTGCGGGGATCCGGGTGGAGTGCATGTCATTCGACATGTCCCATTCCACGGTCGGTTTCAGGTCCAGCTCGCCGCCGATCGTGTTGACTAGGTCGTCCCAGATTCGAAGAGAGGCGACCCGACCGTCGAAGGTCGTCGGCAGTGAGGAAAGGGTCGAGGGTGACCGTGCGAGCAGCAGCGTGCCGCTCTCCGTTTGGGAGATAGCAGACCTGCACACTTTCGCTTGGGCACCATCTACAGAGATGACTATTTCGGTGGGCGCAACCGTTGCTGTGATGCTTGCCCACCGCTGGAAGGTGTGCCCGGCTGGTACCGGGTCGCTCCACGAGTTCTGGCCGTCGGGGATGGCGACGCCGACCCGGATGGTCTCGTCCTTGGTGATCTCCACGACCCATGATCGTCCGCTGGTCGACTTAAGCCCTACGACGCCGACCGCGGTTTCGGGCCACCGAGTGATCCTGACGGACAGGCTGAGCCTGTAGGTGGGCCGGAGGTCAAGCACTGCTTCGGTCTGCCCATATGACCCGAGTGGGAAGTGGTGTGGTGCCGCAGGGCCATCGAGCGAGAACTCGTGACCCAAGACGTCCTCGGGTTCGTCCAAGCGGTCCAGCCTCACGAGCCTGACCGAGGTGTCCCCACCGTTCCCTGCCAGGTGGACTGGAACCACGTCGCCTGGCTGGAACGAAAACGATGGAACGTAGGCCACCAGCCGGTCCGCCGTCATTGAGGCCTCCACCTGTGCTGGCTTTCTTCGCGGAGGGCTGTAAGCAACTCGGCCTTCTGTGTCATCATCTCCGGTGAGGTCAGCACGTCCACGGTGCGCGGCCGCGGGATCTGAGGGCGGACATCGAGTTTCACGCGACCCGGCCGACCCGTCAACATGATGATCCGGTCGGAGAGAAAGATCGCCTCATCGATGTCGTGGGTGACGAACAGGACGTTGAGCCGGTGCGCCTCCCACACCTGGAGGAGCAGTTCCTGCATCTCCTGTCGGGTTTGGGCGTCGAGGGCTCCGAAGGGCTCGTCCATGAGCAGGACGCTCGGTCGATACGAAAGGGCCCGTGCGATGGCAACCCGTTGACGCATGCCGCCGGAGAGCTGGGCCGGCATGGCGGTTCCGAAGTCGGCTATTCCGACCAGGTCGAGGTACTCGCGCGCCCGGTCGCTCCGCTCCTTCTTGGAGAGGGGCGTGTCGCGCAGCGCGAATTCCACGTTGGCCTGCACATCGAGCCACGGGAAGAGCGTGTAGCTCTGGAACACCATGCCGCGGTCCCGGCCGGGGCCGACCACGGGTGTGCCCTTGATCTCGACGCGTCCTCCGCTCGGCTGCTCGAGTCCGGCGACGATGTGTAGGAGCGTGCTCTTGCCACAGCCGGAAGTGCCGATGATGGTGGTGAACTCGTCCGGCTTGAGGGTCAGGGTGATCGGCGCGAGCGCCTCCACCGTCCGCTTCCGGGTCCGATAGGTCTTGGTCACATCGAGGATGCGAGCCTCTGCGCCACTCATACGCCCTCCGCGCTCGCCCAGGGGAACAACCGCTTCCCGATGAACTTGAGGAACTGATCGAGCACCAGGCCGATGACGCCGATGAGCATGATCAGGAAGAAGATGCGGTCGGTGTCGAAGTAGCGCTGGGACACCATGATTCGTTGCCCCAGGCCGTCCGGCGCGGCAACGAGCTCGGCCACCACCAGCCATGTCCACGCCCACCCGAGCGTAATCCGAATCGTGTCCCATATGGCTGGAGCCGACGCCGGCAGGACGATTCGCTGGAGGAGCTTAGTGGAGGACAGCCCGAGTGTCTCGCCCACCTGCAGGTACTCCCGTGGTGTGCGCTTGACGTTGTCCATCACCATCAGCACCTGTTGGAAGAAGGTGCCGATGAAGATGATCGAGTACTTCTGGCCCTCACCGACGCCGAACCACACGATGGTGAGGGGCACGAAGGCGACGGCGGGCATGTACCGGATGAAGTCGATAATGGGCTCGAGCGATGCCTCCACCCAGGCGATGGTGCCCATGAAGAGGCCGATCGGAAGCGCGATGGCTGTGGAGATCAGGAAGCCGACCGTGATGCGCTGAACACTCGCCAACGTGTCCGTGGTCAGCTGACCCGAGCGCCACATCTCGATCCCCCCGGACCACACTGAGGCCGGCGCGGGCAGGAAGAAGGGGTTGACCAGCTGCAGCGCGACCAATGTCCACCAGGTCCCCAACAGCAGGGCCAGGGCGGCGCCACCGCAGATCCAGAACTTCGTCCAGTGCACCGGGCCGAAGAGCCGCACGCGCTTCACTGCCGCCGGGCTTGTCCCTGGCCTGGGCGGCGCCGCGCCGGTTCCCCTCGTGGCCGAGTCTAACTGGGTCATCGGTCCTCTTGGGCCTGGGTTCCGTAGCTGGCGTCGACGGCTTCGCCGATATCCACGCCGGCCGCAGATTCGTCGCCCGTGGACTCGAGGATTTCCTCGATGTCGGTGGAGGTGGCCTCGAACTCGTTGTCGAGATAGGTGTTTGAGGCTTCAAGGTCGTAGAACTCAACGCCTTCGAAGCTGGTCGCCAGCTCCTCCAGGTTGGAGCCCACCGCCTCGGCAATGATCGTCTGCCCGTCCTCGGGATTCTCCTCGAGGTATTTGACCGCATCGTCCCAGGCGAGCAGGAGATTCCTGACCACCTCTGGGTTCTCCTTCGCCCAGTCGGTCCGGACGGTCAAGACGTCCGAGATCAGGCCGGGCCGCTCTCCCGCGGTGTACAACAGGCCCAGTTCATCGTTTTGGGCGAGCACGCCGCTGATGTAGGGCTCGTAGGTCACGGCGGCATCCACATCCCCCGAGAGCAGAGCCCCTCCGGCGTTGGAGGCCGGAGTCGGCACGGCGTCGATGTCGTCGATGGTGAGCCCCTCGGTGGACAACGCATATCGCAGGAGGATGTCGCTGGTGGTGCCTTCCTCATAGGCGACCTTCTTGCCCGCGAGGTCCTTCACGGAGTTGATCTGCGGGCCCGCGATGATCGCGTCTGCCTTGGTTGAGACATCCTCGAAGAGAACGATGGTGCGCTCTTGGCCGGCCTTGAGATGCTGCGCCACGTTGTTCGTCGCCGAGTTTGCACCTTCGATCCGACCGGCTGCGTAAGCCGATCCGAGGTCGGCGTCGGTGTTGAAGGTCACGAGCTCGAGATTGACGTCGTGGGCTCGGTCGAAGCCCTTCTCCTTTGCGATGTACCAAGGCCCGTAGCCGATCCATGGCTGGGTTCCGAGCCTCACGGTCGTCGCGGCACCGTCGCCGTTCTCGTCGCCGCCCTGTGCCGGCGCAGCAGAGTTGCACGCCGTGAGGGTAACGACGAGCACGAGGCCGAGGACGCTCCCGATGCCTTGCGGGATGAACGTCCTAGTGAGTCGTTTCATGTTCTTCATTCCTTCTGGGCTTGGAGATGGGCGAGTGGCCGTACAGGTCATCAGGCAGGTCCCGGATCTGGGTGCTTGCCGCGTGCGCGGGGAATCCTTCGTGCTGGGCGAAGGCCTTGACCGCGCCGGCGATGGACCGGAACCCGTCCTCGTCGATCTGCGCGACCGAGATCCGATTCATGAACGTGTGAGCGGTGACCCCGCTGGTCTGCTTGGCGAACCCAGTGGTGGGGAGTGTGGCGGGGGTGCCGATGGCGAAGTTGGAACAGGCGAAGGTCGTCCACTGGCCCACGAGTGCGGTGCCGGCGAACTTCAGTTGGTCCAGGAGTTCTTGCGGCTGCCGGGTCACGATCTGGATGTGTTCAGGGGCGTAGGCGTTGGCGACCTCCATCGCCTGGTCCCACGTTGTTGTATGGATCAGCCCGCCGTTGCTCCACACCGAGGTCCGCGCATAGCTCTGCCGGGGCTCCGGAAGTCGAACCAGTTGCTGCTCGATCTCGTGAGCAGCAGCTTCGAGCAGGTCTCGGTCGGTCGAGACGAGAACGGCTGAGCTGTCTGGGCCGTGCTCGGCCTCGTTGATGACATCTGCGGCCAGCAGGCGGATGTCCGCCGAGTCATCGGCAACGATCAGCGCATCCGTCGGACCCAGGCCCTCCACAATGCTGCAGCCGTGCGCCTGCACGAGCCGCTGGGCCAGCGCCACCGGAAGACTCCCCGGGCCGACAATCTTGCGCACCGGACGTACCGTCTCCGTGCCGAAGGCCAAGGCACCGATACCGCTGGGACCATTGAGCCGGTAGATGTCAGTGATTCCGAGCCGGGAGGCAACGACGAGGGTTGCCGGATCCACAGCGCCGCCCATTCCCGGCATCGGCGGCACGACCAACTGGATGTCCGCCACCTTGGCAGTGACCGCAGGGACGCCGATCTGGACCAGGACCGATGGGAACGAGCCCTTCCCCGAGGGCACGAACAACCCCACAGACTCGATCGGTCTACCGATCTCGCCCAATACCGAGCCCGGGTCTCCTTCACTCCGCCAGGTAGCCCGCCGAACGATCTGCTCGTTGAAGGCGGCCACCCGGGCCATCGCGAGGTCGATCGCATCCGAGAGGGCCGAGTCAATCGAGCTCTCCGCGGAACGGATCTCCTCCTCGCTTACCCGTAGTTGGTCCGTCTTCACGCCGTCGAACCTGGCCAGCGCCGCGGTCAGCGCGGCATCACCGCGGCCCCGAACCTCCTTGAGCAGTTCGCTGATGCTTCTTGTTAACTCGGCGGTCTCCGACAACTTGCTCTCGGTCCCGCGGGAAAGCACTTGAGCTCGCCGCTCGGGCGACGCCGTCACCCAGTCGACAACCTTGCTTGCGCGATGTACGTCGTACTGATTCACCTGAACAAGTGTTCAATTCCGCGCTCGCCTTGTCAACGCTGCGACGTATAAAATCCATGTAAAGTCCTGCACGCATGTTCAGGCACCTACCTCCGGGACCAACCGGGGAAGTCGCAAGAGAGGCTCAAGTCATGACCTCAAGGGGGACAAGCAGTGGTCGGGACAGCCTCCTGACCGCAGCGGGCCGCGTCTTGCGCGAGAGAGGCGTCCAAGGGCTCCGCGTGCGTGAGGTTGCAGCCGCAGCTGGCATGTCGCCGGCGGCCGTCATCTACCACTACAAGACCACGAACGATCTGCTGTTCGCTGTGCACGAGGCTGCGGTCGGCGAGTACACCAAGTTGCGTACGGCTGCTGCCAGAGCCGAGAAGGCCAGTCCGACGGCGCGACTGCTCGCGTGTTTCAAGGTAGGGGTGCCGCCGTACACTGACAGCGCGCTGATCGAGCTGCTGTATGAGATGCATGGTCTAACCCGGCGCAGCCCACGTCACGCGATCCTGCTCACCGACCTCTGGCACACCGAACTCGCGCTATACGAAGAGATAGTGGCTGACGGGATTTCTCAGCGCGTCTTCGACCCGGACGATCCTGCAGCTGCTGCCCGGGCACTGCTCGCCCTTGAGGACGGACTGGTCTTGCACTCGGTGAGCGACAACGAATTCATGACCAGCTCCCTGGTGCTGACAACCTTCGCCAACGTCGCCGCTCAACTCCTGAAGTGCCCGGCCCTGTCACTGCGAAGTAGATAACTGTCTTCGCCCGCGCCTTCTCCCCGCGCGGCCCACCCCTTGACGAGGCCACGCACGCCCCGCCTTCGTCAGACTTCCGCGCGGTACGTCGACGATCTGCATCTTGCTCGGGACTTGGGACAGGAGGCGGGTTTTCCTGAACCTGAAGCTGCACAAGTGGCCAGTTGAGTCCCCGATAGTGGTGTAGCGCGGTCGCCGAGATCGTCACCGGCGTGTACGCCAGACGTAGACGCGGCCACCGCGTGATCCTTCGAGTTCAC
>Ga0208834_100632_pt1 | contig 9630 bp, 10 predicted proteins | sample DeeseametaMP1787_FD_184182 | JGI IMG/M metagenome (GOLD analysis project Ga0208834, IMG submission 184182) | Marine microbial communities from the Deep Pacific Ocean - MP1787 (SPAdes) | ecosystem: Environmental > Aquatic > Marine > Oceanic | place: North Pacific Ocean | collected 2011-05-03 | reverse complement strand
CTACGGCTTGCGGCGCGACAGATGCTTTAGTGCATAGTGGAGTTAACGGGTTTTTATGTGAGTATGGGAATGCTGATGGCTTAGCCTTCTACATGCGGCTAATTGGTGATGACGAAGTCCGATGGCAGAGCTTTTCAGAAAAGGCAAAGCGCTCTTCTTATGACATCGACACTAGACAATTTTTCAATGCAGTTTCGATATTGGTTAATGGTTGATGATACGATCGATTTTAAGCTCAGAGCTACGTGAGGCAACCGCCGAGTTTGTGGTCAAGCGAGTGCCAGGCTCGGCTCTGAGTGTATTGGCCCGGTACGCGGACTTCCCGGTCAAAAAAGTGGTTCTGAACGCAGGTGTTTTATTTATTCATGTTCCAAAAAATGGTGGGACTACGGTCTCAACGCAGCTCTATGGTGGCCATGTGGGGCATCGGAGTGCTCAGTATTATCTGGAGTTCAGTCGCTCTTGGTTTTATTCGGTCAAAAGTTTCGCGCTGCTTCGCGAGCCAATTGACAGATTCATATCGTCCTACTATTACCTAAAGCAAGGAGGTTCGCACAAAGTTCCTGCCTCGGATAGTGCGGTCAAGTTTATAGCGAATTATAGTAGTCCTAACGAGCTCGCGGAGCATCTCTCTGGCTTTAGTTTGGAAGATCTCAGGGTGCTTGATCCCGTGCTTCGTGATCAATCGTTTTATTTTTGCGATCCTCAAGGAAAAGTATTAGTGGATTTATTGTTCTCATTAGAAAAGGTAAGAGGGCACACTTTTCAGGTCGCAGATCGTGTGATTGACATGACGAGGCGCACCAATGTCTCACGCAAATTACCGAATAGTGTGAGCCAAATGGATATAAAGCACTTAACAAAGTCACTTGAAAAATTGTATGCGCTGGATATCGAAAAATATAGGGTCTTAGATGCGCGATAATGACCCGAATGAAGGGCAGTATCAGAAATTATCCTCGTTTACGGTGCCCGAGGGTTTTAGGGGCAGGTCTGGTGCATACGTTGCTATTTGGTGGTTTATACAGGCCACGGTGTTCCGCTGGAGCCCACAACCGCTTTACGCATTTCGCGCAGCGCTACTTCGAATGTTTGGAGCGAGAGTTGGCATCGGGGTTAAGATTCGGCAATCGGCGCGCTTCACGTATCCTTGGAAGATTGAGGTCGGTGACAACGTTTGGATTGGTGATCGTGCGGAACTGTATTCGTTAGAACATATCGTGATTGAAAAAGACGTCTGTATATCACAAGGGGCATATATTTGTACCGGATCGCATGACTACAGAGACGTTCAATTTTCGTACATGTGTCGGTCGATATTGATTAAAGAGCAGAGTTGGATCGGTGCTGATGTTTTCGTGTGCCCAGGTACTACGGTCGGAATTGGATGCGTCGTCACCGCGAGGAGTCTTGTTAAAGGCCGTCTCGAAAAAGGGTTTATATATTCAGGTGCGCCGGCATCGATCATTAGGCAGCGATGAAAAACAAAAGTATTAATCCGCATTCTAGGTCCTTGATTTTAATAGCACCCTTGCCTCCGCCTATCCACGGCTTTTCATTGATCATGAGCCGGCTCGCAACCTATTTGGAGCGCCCGCAAGGCTTCAGTGGTTGGACGGTTATGAGGTGCAACGTTGCGTCTTCAAGGCGGTGCGCGTTACTTAAACATGTATCACAGGTTCGCCGAAACGGTCTTGCACTTATTAAGATTTTGTTTAACCGGAGCGCGAGTCATGTAGTTATTGGCGTTAATGGGGGCTGGGGAGGGTGGTATACGCTGCTTCATGTGCTTGCTTGTCGATTCGCGAATAAACGCGCAATTTTACATCACCACTCGTATGGCTATATAAATTCTAAGAAAGTGGTGATGCAACTGGTCTCTTGGGCGTTGCATTTCGATCGCGGTGCTCACGTTTTTCTGTCGGATGCACACATGGATGACTTCGTTAATGTCTATCCAGCTTCGTTACGCGGGAATGCGTTTTCGGTTTCCAATCTACCGTTTCTTGAACTAAAGCCAAACCGGCAACCAGTTGAAATGGGGAGGGGTGCGATAATTAGGGTCGGTTTCTTATCGAATCTATGCGCTGCGAAAGGAATATTGGAGTTTCTTCGACTTGCAGAACGTCTAGCAACGAAATCGGAGGATCTAGAGTTTTTTGTCGCTGGCCCGTTTAGCGAAAAGGGAATCGCCGCTGACGTTTCAAGACTTGAGCATGCCGGACTACTGTCGTATCTAGGTCCGGTGTATGGTGAAGAAAAGAGCGCATTTTTCGACTCGTTGGATCTGTTTGTATTTCCAACGAATTATCTAAATGAGGCACAGCCTGTCGTCATCTATGAGGCGCTGGCCAGCGGAGTGCCAGTTGTATCGTACTTGAAGGGTTGTATCAGGGATCAACTTGATACGGGGATTACTGCGGTCGACAGTGGTTTTGAAAACTTGCTGTCGGCTGTGACTCGAGCAATTGAAGATATTCGTGGATTAAAGTGTGATAGTGGTCGGAGACTAGATATAAAGAAGAGTTTAGTGGCGATGCTCAAGAAGAAGGAACGTGAGTCGGTAGCAACTCTTCGTGAACTATATGGATAATTCTGTCGTTCTTTCTAAGCGCTCGTCTAATATACTGGGGCTTTCAGCTGAGTCCGATAAGTTCATTTGCCTTGACTACCTCAGGATATATGCGTGCCTGTTAATACTTTGGCACCATTCGCATCTATTCTTGTCCTCCCCGGAACTTCGCGCGGGAATAGCTAACCGTTCGCAGGCGCTTGCACTAGGGGTGGATCTATTTTTCGTAATTTCCGGTTTTTTCATATCCTTTATATTTGAAGGGCGAAACCGCTCTTGGTTGAGTCTGGGGGAGTTCTACAGAAGGCGAGTTTCCAGGCTTTATCCCGTGCATATTTTAAGTTTGTTGGTTGCGTCAGCTTGCTGGATATTTGTCTCCGTGGTGACGAACCAGCAGGTGAGTGGCATCGATACAAGCTTGGGCTGCTTCGCCAAGGCCGTGGTGCTTTCGCATGGTGTGGTGCCTTGCGACGGTGGAATGGCCCCTAATGGTGTTAGTTGGTCGGTTAGCGTGGAGGTGTCACTATACCTCTTGTTTCCTATTGTTCTCACGATAGCATCTACTGCGCGCAAAAGCATATTAATATTTCTAGTGTCTTTCTTAGCGGCTGTGGCTTTGGCGCATTACACGAAGTTGGAATGGGATGAACTGCCTGGCTTGCCGCGTGCTTTCCCGTCTTTCGTTTTAGGCATATGTCTTTTTAGGTATCGTGATTCATTAGGAAAAATAAGTTGTCCTGCGGCGTTGGTTCCATTGCTCTCTGTCTTGGTTGCTCTGTTAATGCAGGTCGGTGTGCATCAGTTGGTGGTCTTAATGCTTGTGTACATCTTGGTGGCTTCATCGGTTTGCGTTGATGCGAGAGGGGAGAGAAATGCCTTGCTATATATGGTCGCGCCTTTTGGTCAATTGACATATAGTATTTATATGTGGCATTCGATCGTTACTGTGTTTTTTCTTAATGCTTTATTGGACAAAGTGCTTGGGGTTGCTGGGGGTGTGATGTATTTAGGTTTCGTTATTTCTTGGGCTATTGTCATTGCTATTGCTTTAGCCTCTTATGCCCTTGTTGAAGTTCCTGCCAGAAAATTTATTAATGACTTGGGGGCGGGGGGCGGGCGTTGATGGCGATGGCCCCAGTCACCCGGTCCTTGTTCTCTGCGGCGGTTTTTGGGCTTGGTGCAATTGCTTTTCTATTAACTGCCGTAGATCACAAAAACATAGTGCCTTATTCAGGGCTTTCGATAGCGCTACTATCTATTGCATTTTTGTTTTCGATGAGCGCAATTGGTTGGATCTCGTCGGGAAGTCGTATTGCCCTGTCTATGCAAGTAATGCTCTTGTATTTTTCGGTTTACTTGATTTTGCCTGGAATGGTACATGTTGCCACTGGGCAGTACCCATTTTCTAGTATTGAATATGAACGATGGGTTACAGATCGTTCCTCCTTGATTTTGATCATATTTATTTTTGTTTCGTTATTTTCATACGCCTTGTGCGGGTTAAGAAGCGATTCGTCGAGGCCTTCGTTGGTGGTCGGTAGTTTGACTGTTCAACCGAGAACGTGGTTTCAAGTGTGCATGGTTGCGTTGTCTCTGTTCGCAATGATTGTCTACGTTATGACGCTTGGTGTTGGGCAGCTATTTTCGCTCCGTGGCGATATCCGTATTGCTCCACTTGTTGGAGCTTCCGGTACGGGGCTCTTTGTTAACCTGCCTAGAGTCTTCACCGTGGTTGTTTTTGTGTATTGTTTCTCGGTGGTCAGGTACTCAAATCGCTCATTTATATCTATGCTGCTGCTGCTCCTGTCCGCGATACCGATCATTGTTACTATGTGGCCTCTTTCGGTGCCGCGCAGCTCGTTCTTTGGGTTTATGTTGTTTCTGAGCGCGGTCGCTTTTTCGTTTCATGGTCATGCTAGTCGTGTATTGCTAAGCGGTTTGTATATTGTAGGTGCGTTCGTTGCCATGCCAGTGCTTGATGGGCTGACCAGGGCGAGAAGCGGTATTGGCTCAATCGACTTGAGCTCCTTATATGCAAAGTACTTCCAGTCGGGTGACTTTGATGGTCTACAATCGATCAACAATGCTGTCGTATATGTTGGTGAGCATGGTGTTGCCAATGGTATTCAGTTGCTGAGCGCTGTTTTGTTCTTTGTTCCAAGGTCGCTGTGGTTAGGAAAAGCGCAGCCCACCGGAACGGTGGCTGCTGACTTTGCCGGGTATGGGTTTACTAATGTCTCAATGCCACTTCCGTCCGAATTTTACTTCGACTTTGGGTTCCTTGGCGTAATTATTGGTGGTGCGGCTGTTGGTTGCGTGCTTTTTAAGCTTGACGGTTACTTTACGGCGAAGTGGGCCGGGTCAGTAAAAGCACGTATGCTCGCCGGCGCCGTTATCGGTTACACTATTGCTATATACCGAGGTACTTTGATCGGTGTCGTTCCGCCCATATCACTTCTCGTTTTAATATTGCTGATCATAATGAGATTTGGGTTTATTGTGGATCGAGTTGAATTATCTAGGAGCTGAAATGGCGTCTGTTACATCGGTGTTAACGAGAATATTTAAGTTGCTCGGACTTGAGGTTCATAGAGTTGGAGGCATGTTTTCAGGTGGTGGGGATCCACTTGATGCTGTTGAAAGGTTGTTGTCGACGACAGACGTGAAACATGTATTCGATGTGGGCGCCCACAAGGGAATGATGGTTTCTAGGTTACTTTCAGACTATCCCGGTTGTGTTGTTCATGCGTTTGAGGCCGACGGGCGATCTGTTTCTCACCTGGAGAGTAAGTACAGATCAGAACCTTCTGTTCGTGTAACGCCAAAAGCGGTTTCGTCCAAAAGCGGTTTTATCGAGTTCTATTCGAATTCAGTTGATTCGACAAGTTCTACACTTCCTAGGAACGCCGGTGGGAGAAGGTATTACAGTGCTTCGGCGGTGGAAAAAGATCGTATAAAGGTTGAATCGGTCGCGCTTGATGAATATATCTTGGCGGAAAATATTGATCGTGTTTCTCTGCTGAAGATCGATATTCAAGGCGGAGAAATAGAGGCATTTAAAGGCGCGCGACAGGCTCTGGCGGAGCAAGTGATAGAAGTCATTGTGACCGAGGGCTACTTTGTCGAACATTATGAAGGTGCGCCGAGTTTCTTTGACATATCGGAACTGTTGCTCGCCAACGGTTACACGTGCTTTGGTGTGTATAACACTATGTGGGCAAAGAATGGGCAGATGAGGATGTGCGACGCAGTGTTTGTGAGCAGGGCTTTAAGAGAACGTGTGATTGATGCGCTGCCAGCAGAACCGTAGATTCTTAATAAGCTGGCTGGAGTTTATGTATGTGTAAGATCGAATCGATCGACGGAGTTGCATTCGTTGAATGATCGGTGGTTATCGGTTTTGTGCTTTCTGGTCGGTGAATTTTGGGGGGATTTGTGCGGATGAATAGCTTTCGTAGTAGACTTCGGCGAGGGTTGGGGATCATAGCGGGTAGGTCAAATGCGTCTGTAGTTGGCTTTGATATTAGAGCGAACGACACGTTTTTGGTATCATTCCCCAAATCTGGTAACACGTGGGCCCGTTTTTTGATATCGAATGCGGTCGCGAAGCCGACTGATGTAGTGGATTTCGGTACAATCGAGCGATTGTGCCCTGACATTCACAAGTCGTCAATAAGGGAGATTGCTCGTGTTCGATCTCCTAGGTATATTAAAAGTCACTCGGCTTTTGATCCGCGTTATCCGAAAGTAATATATTTTGTGCGTGATCCTCGTGACGTGATGGTCTCGTACTATTATTTTGAAAAGAAGGTTGGATATCTTGGTAAAGAAGTTTGTCTAGATGAGTATTGCGATATGTTTCTCTCGCGTAGCTGCCCATACGGGAGTTGGGCGCAGAATGTTTCGAGTTGGACGAGCGCGATGAAGTTTTCAGATAACTTCAAACTTATAAGGTATGAGGACCTTAGGGCATCTCCTCACCGTACCGTTGAGGAGATGCTTGACTTTTTAGGCCAGGAGTACGACGACGCAAGAGTGCATCGAGTGATAGAAATGAGTGATTTTAAGCGGATGAGAACGCTTGAATCTTCTCAGTCGGCGGTTTGGAAAACAACTAAGAATTCTGACAGTTCCATTCCGTTCGTAAGAAGTGCGCGTGTTGGGGGCTGGAAGACATCCTTAAGTAAGGAGGCGCAGGAAAAAATTGGAGCGGAGTGGTGTAGCGTCATGAAGCCGCTTGGGTACATCTAAGGTAGAACTGCGTGGTTAATAGCCGGTAGGGCCGATGTGCAAACCTGAGCCGGATTGAATCACCCCGGATAACGATGAGGCCCCAACCTTTGGTTAGCTGGAGTGGCCTGCTTGCTGTTTCCCGGCCTGTTTATTTCTCGAGGGGACGGTTTGGATTCAAGAATCAAGTGCAACATGATTGAGATAATCCGCCGTTGCTTGGTCGAAAAGCTCCTGGGTGACCTCCTCCCTGAAAACTGAAGCGATCTGAAGTAGAGAAATTTGGCCATTTGACGCACCCTGACTGGGGAGGAAATGGCATGAAGAAGTCGAAGTTTACCGAGGAGCAGATCGCCTTCGCGCTCAAGCAGGCAGAGACCGGCACGCGCGTGCAGGAAGTCTGCCGCAAAATGGGGATCTCCGAGGCGACGTTCTACAACTGGAAGAAGAAGTACGGCGGGCTCGGCGTCACGGAATTGCGTCGCCTGAAACAGCTCGAGGAAGAGAATCGTCGACTCAAGAGCCTGGTCGCAGACCTGAGTCTGGACAAGGAGATGCTTCAGGAGGTCATCCGAAAAAAGCTCTGAAGCCCACCAGAAAGCGTGAGCTGGCGGGCTGGATAATGGACGCCTACCGTGTCAGCGCTCGACGAGCGAGTCGGTTGCTGATGATTGTTCCGTCGAGCTTTTACTATCAGCCGCATCCCCGTGATGACCGGGCTGAGCGAGAACGGATAAGGGCGATTGCTGAGACCCGTGTACGGTACGGCTGTGAACGGATTCACACGCTGATGCGGCGCGAAGGCTGGATCATCAATCACAATAAGACGTATCGGATCTACTGCGAGGAAGGGCTGAATCTGCGGCGCAAGCGCCCTCGGCGCAGAGTGGCGCCGATGCATAGGGAGTCCAGGCCTTCCGCCTCCAGGATCAACGAAACATGGAGCATGGATTTCGTTGCTGATGAGCTGTTCAACGGCCGGAGAATCCGTGCCTTAACTGTGGTCGATAATTTCAGTCGAGAAGCGCTCGCGATCCCTGTGGCCCAGCGCTTGACCGGTGCCGATGTCGTCGAGACAGTTGATCGGATCGCAGAGCGACGGGGGCCGCCGTCACGCATTCAGGTCGATAACGGCAGCGAGTTCATCTCCAAGGCGCTCGACAAATGGGCTTACGAAAACAAGGTCGAGCTGGACTTCTCGCGTCCCGGCAAACCAACGGATAACGCCTTCATCGAGTCATTCAACGGCAGTTTCCGGGATGAATGTCTGAATGTGAACTGGTTTCTCAGCCTGGACGACGCCCGCCAGAAGATCGAAGATTGGCGATATGACTACAACGCTGAGCGACCACATCAGTCGCTCGGCGGGATGACGCCGAACGAGTACCGTGCAAAACACTCACAGGCCGAATTTCTTGAACTCTGACCGTCCAGCTATCGGGGAGGAGGTCAGGTCAGGTGCGGCGTGACGCAACGCACAAAATTTGGATGCCGAGACAGCTGATGTCGGGTATCCTTGGGGACCTCATCAGGTAGTTTTAAGAACAACATGGACGACATTTTAGTCGTAGGGGGCGCGGGCTACATTGGCTCACACATGGTGTCGGCGCTCAATCGGAAGGGTTTGCGGGTCACTACTCTTGATAATTTGAGTACTGGCTACCGTGATGCGGTGAAAGCAGGCGACTTTGTTCTGGGGGATATGGGAGATGACGAATTCGTCAGTTCTTTGATTCGAAATCGCTCCATATCGACCATCGTGCATCTCGCTGGTTCGATTAGTGTCTCTGAATCGATTCGTGAACCTGCCGAGTACTACCTCAACAATACTTCAAAGACGCTAACCCTCGTGTCCGTAGCGGCGCGTTGCGGTGTTAAACGTTTCATATTTTCGTCCACGGCGGCCGTTTATGGGAATCCGATTGAGATTCCTCTCGATGAGCGCCATCCCAAGCATCCTGTGAATCCGTATGGGCGTAGCAAGTGGCTGGTAGAGCAGGCGCTGCCTGATTTTGAAGCGGCTTACGGGATGCAGTTCATGTCATTCCGCTATTTCAACGCATCAGGCGCGGTGCCGCACTTGGGCCTGGGGGAACGTCATGAGCCGGAAACGCACCTGATTCCGAATGCGCTACACGCCGCGCTAGGCAAGAGAGGGTGTTTAACTGTCAATGGGACTGATTGGGGTACACCGGATGGTACCTGCGTACGTGACTTTCTGCACGTTGAGGACTTGTGCGAGGCGCACTACCTAGGATATCGGGCGCTTCTCGGGGGGTGCAATTCCGGTGCTTACAATCTAGGAACCGGGCGAGGGCACTCAGTAAGGGAGGTCGTGGAAACAGCGAGCCAGGTGTCCGAGTGCGAGATTCCTGTTGCTTATGGTCCACGTCGGCCAGGTGATCCGCCCAGTCTTGTCGCAAACCCCGAGGCGGCCATGCGCAAGCTGGGTTGGCGGCCAAAGCATTCGGATTTGCGGAGTATTGTGGAGGACGCTTGGGTGTGGGAGCAGCATCGGACCGGTGGCATTCCGCTAGATCAGCTGTTGGGTGAGAACAAGGTCGCCTGAGCGTGGAAAATTAGTAGCCAAGTAACCGGCGTCGCAGTTATACTTTGCCCCGCTTTACGGGGCTATAGCTCAGCTGGGAGAGCGCTTGCATGGCATGCAAGAGGTCGGCGGTTCGATCCCGCCTAGCTCCACCAAATTGTCCCCATCGTCTAGAGGCCTAGGACACCGCCCTTTCACGGCGGTAACAGGGGTTCGAATCCCCTTGGGGACGCCATAATAGAAAAGCCGGCTCATGAGCCGGCTTTTTTGTGCTTGGGGC
>Ga0208834_100615_pt1 | contig 9861 bp, 8 predicted proteins | sample DeeseametaMP1787_FD_184182 | JGI IMG/M metagenome (GOLD analysis project Ga0208834, IMG submission 184182) | Marine microbial communities from the Deep Pacific Ocean - MP1787 (SPAdes) | ecosystem: Environmental > Aquatic > Marine > Oceanic | place: North Pacific Ocean | collected 2011-05-03 | reverse complement strand
CAGGCGCAATCCGTACGGAACGGGCCGGTTTTCCCGCAAGCCTGCGTTGTCGTTCGCTTATTTGGAACGACAAAACCGCACTCACTCCGCCTGGGCCTGCGTGAAAACCGGCTCCGTCTTGGTGGTGTGAATAGATCAGTGTTTCCCTAGGGAAGCATCGCCTGCACGAAGCTGTGCAGGCTGTCGACGCGTCGCACGTTGGCCAGTGCCTCGGCATGTTCCGCCTCCGTTGCCTGGCCGTAGCCGGTTCGGACCAGAACAGCCTGGGTGGCGGCGGCACGGGCGGCCTGGATATCGCTCCATTCGTCGCCCAGCACCGGGATCATTCCGGCATCGATTTGCATGCGCCGGGCAATGTCCTGAATCAGTGCTGATTTGCCGGACTGGCGATCATCCGCTTCGGAATGCGGATTGAAGGCGATTGCATCAAAGCGGCCGCCGAACTGGTTGACCGCCTCCTGCATGCGCTGATGGATTGCGAAGAGATCGTCGTGGCCCATTTCGCCGCTGCCCAGCAAGGGCTGGTGGGTGACCACGCAGACGCGGATGCCCGACTGGGTCATCTGCGCCACCGCTTCCAGGCTGCCGGCAATCGGACGCCAGTCACCGGGACGACGAATACCACCGTCCACCGGCTCGTTCAGCACCCCGTCGCGGCCCAGGATCACAAGCTTCATGGCCGCAGTGTACGTTCAGCCGGACAGATGAGAGAAGTCGGCGACCTGGCGCAGCAACACATCCAGCCGGGCGAGCAGGCGTAGGCGATTGCGGCGCACCGCGTCGTCGTCAGCCATCACCATGACGTCTTCGAAGAACTGGTCCACTGGCGCCTGAAGGCTGGCGAGCCGTTCCAGAGCCTGGGCGTAGTCGCCTGCAGCGACCTGGCTTGCGACGGCTTCGCCCAAACCGTCCAGGGTGTCGAGCATGGCGCGTTCGGCGTCGGCGTCGAATAACGCGGGGTCGATGTTGCCTGCATCCGGCGGCGATTTTTTCAGAATGTTGCGCACCCGCTTGTGCGCGGCGGCCAAGCTAGCCGCCGCGGGTGTCGGGCGGAAGGCCAACACCGCCTGACAGCGCGCCTGGATATCCAGCGGATCGGTCAGCTCGAGCGCTGCGACGGCCTCGAACACGTCTGGCGACACGCCTTGTTCGGCAAGCAGGCCGCGAAGGCGGTCCTGAAAAAAGCCCAGCAGTGCGTTGGCTGTGTCGTCATCCTCGACCGGCGCCGGCTGTGCGGCAATCGCGGCCTGGCTGGCGGTGAGCAGGTCCAGCGAAATCCTTGCCTCGAGCAGAATTCGCAGAACGCCCAGTGCCGCGCGCCGCAGCCCCAGCGGATCGCGATCACCAGAGGGGCGGTTGCCCAGCGCGAACTGGCCGGCCAGCGTGTCGAACTTGTCGGCCAGCGCCAGGGCGCGGCCGATCGGGGTTGCCGGAATGGCATCGGAAGGCCCGCGCGGCTGATAGTGCTCCGCGATGGCGGCGGCGACCGCTTCAGGCTCACCCGATTCACGGGCGTAGTAGCCACCGACCAGCCCTTCGAGTTCGGTGAACTCAAAGACCATGTCGGTGACCAGGTCGGCCTTGCTCAGGGTGGCGGCTCGGCGCGCCTGCTGGGCGTCATCGCCCAGCGAATCGGCCAGTGAGCTGGCGAGCGCTTCCAGGCGTTTGGTCTTGTCAGCGTAGCTGCCCAAACCCTTCTGGAAGGTGACGTCGTCCAGGCGCTGCACGTAGTCGGCCAGCGGTTGCTTGCGGTCCTTGTTCCAGAAGAACAGGGCATCGTCCAGCCGCGGGCGCACGACGCGCTCATTGCCGGCGATCACCTGGCTCATGTCCAGCGACTCGACATTTGCAACCGTGACAAAACGCGGCAGCAGCCCGCCCGCAGCATCGCGGACCGGAAAATAGCGCTGATGCGATTCGATGGTGGTGATCAGCACCTCGGGCGGCATGTTCATGAAGCGCTCGTCGATGCTGCCGGAGATCGCAACCGGCCATTCGACCAGCGCGGTGACTTCGTCGACCAGCTCCGCATCCAGCTGCGCAGCGCCGCCGGTACGCTCGGCGGTTCGAGTGACTTGCTGCGTCACGATCTTGCGACGTTCTTCGAAGGAGGCGATCACCTGATGATCGAACAGCGTCATTTCGTAGTCGCCGGCCGCAGCGAGCGCCACCGGTTCCGGCGCATGAAAGCGATGCGCGTGCGTGAGGCGTCCGGCGCATAGGCCGAATAGCTCCACGGGGATCACCGTCTCGCCATGCAGGCAGACCAGCCATTGCACGGGGCGCAGAAAGCTTTCGTCCAGATTGCCCCAGCGCATGCGCTTGGGCGTGGTCAGCTTGCGCACCGAGTCGGTGATCAGCGGCGGCAGGATCTCGGCCAGCGGCTGGCCGGTCTCGCGGCCGCGGTACAGGTAGTAAGGCCCCTTGTCGGTGTCGAGCGTCTCGAGCGCGTCAACCGCGACGCCGCAGGAGCGCGCGAAGCCGGCCACGGCCTTGTCCGGTGCCCGGGTTGAGGGGCCGCGGCGTTCGATGTCGCGGTCCGGCTGGCGCTCGGCCACATCGCGGATCAGCACGGCCAGCCGTCTCGGCGTGGCGAACACGCGGGCATCACCCTGGTCGATGCCGAGCTCGCGCAGGCCGTTCGTCAGGCGCTGGCCGAGTTCTGCAGCCATGGTTTGCAGCGAGCCGGGCGGCAGTTCTTCGCAGCCGAGTTCGAAGAGAAGATCTGAAGTCATGGAAATACAGGCGGGGGTCAGGCGGCGTCGGCAGCTTGCTGCAACAGCGGGAAGCCCAGGGCTTCTCGCGCTTCGTAGTACACCCTGGCCACGTCTCGAGCCATGGCGCGGACGCGCAGGATGACATTCTGGCGTTCGGTCACCGAAATCGCCTTGCGGGCGTCCAGCAGGTTGAACAGGTGGCTGGCCTTGAGCATCTGCTCGTAGGCCGGCAGCGGCAGCTTGGCCTCTACCAGGCGACCACAAGCGGCTTCGCACTCGGCGAACTGCGTGAACAGGGCGTCGGTGTTGGCGTGCTCGAAGTTGTACGTCGACTGCTCGACCTCGTTCTGGTGGAACACATCGCCGTAGCTCACCGTGCCGTTCGGGGTTTCGGCCCAGACCAGGTCGTAAACCGATTCGACGTCCTGCAGGTACATGGCCAAGCGTTCGAGGCCATAGGTGATCTCGCCCGCCACGGGCTTGCATTCGATGCCGCCGCATTGCTGGAAGTAGGTGAACTGGGTGACTTCCATCCCGTTGAGCCAGACCTCCCAGCCCAGTCCCCAGGCGCCCAGCGTGGGCGATTCCCAGTTGTCCTCGACAAAGCGGATGTCATGCACCAGCGGATCAACGCCCAGCTCGACCAGCGAATCGAGGTAAAGCTGCTGGAAGTCCGGCGGCGACGGCTTCATCAGAACCTGAAACTGGTAGTAGTGCTGCAGCCGGTTCGGGTTGTCGCCATAGCGGCCATCTGTCGGCCGGCGCGAAGGCTGAACGTAGGCCGTGTTCCACGGTTCCGGGCCGATCGCGCGTAAAAAAGTCGCCCAGTGGAAGGTGCCGGCGCCGACTTCCATGTCCAATGGCTGCACGATCACGCAGCCCCGGGTTGCCCAGTAGTTCTGGAGGCGTAGGATCAGGTCCTGAAAGGTCAGCCGTTGCATGCGACGGGGGTGATTCAAAGCGATTGGAAGCGCGCGAGTATAACGGCGCGGGCTCCGGTCTGTGCGCCGAATCGCCAAGCCCGTTGGCATAGATGCTGCTTTTCTTCGAACCCCAGGCGCGCACAGGGGAAGCCCAGCGCCTGCACTTACATAAACATTGTTGGAGAGGGTGGATGAAAGCCGAAGACGTTCTCAAGCTCATCAAGGACGAAGACGTCAAGTTTGTCGACTACCGCTTTGCCGATACGCGCGGCAAGGAGCAGCACGTCACGGTGCCTTCGCACACCGTGGATGCCGACGAACTTGAAGGCGGAAAAATGTTTGACGGGTCCTCCATCGCGGGATGGAAGGGCATCAATGAGTCCGACATGATCCTGATGCCGGACCCCGAATCGGCAGTCATGGACCCCTTCTTCGAAGAGGCAACGCTGATCATCCGCTGCGATGTCGTTGAGCCCTCGACCATGCAGGGTTACGAGCGCGATCCGCGCTCCCTGGCCAAGCGCGCCGAGGCCTACATGAAGTCCACCGGTATCGGTGACACGGCATTCTTCGGCCCCGAGAACGAGTTTTTCGTGTTCGACGACGTGAAGTACGGCGCCGAAATGCAGGGTGCGTTCTATTCCATCGATTCCGAAGAATCGAGCTGGAACTCGGCCAAGACCTACGTGGACGGCAACATGGGGCACCGTCCGGGCGTGAAGGGCGGTTACTTCCCGGTTCCTCCGGTGGACTCGCTGCAGGACATGCGTTCGGCCATGTGTCTCGCGCTGGAGGACATGGGCATCCCGACCGAAGTGCATCACCATGAGGTGGCCACGGCCGGTCAGTGCGAAATTGGTGTCAAGTTCAACACCTTGGTGAAGAAGGCCGACGAAGTGCTGGCGCTGAAGTACGCGATCCAGAACGTCGCCCATGCCTACGGCAAGACCGCGACCTTCATGCCCAAGCCGCTGGTCGGCGATAACGGCAACGGCATGCATGTTCACCAGTCCATCTCCAAGGATGGCGTGAACCTGTTCTCCGGCGATGGCGTCGGCGGCCTGTCCGAAACGGCGATCTACTACATCGGCGGCATCATCAAGCACGCCAAGGCCATCAACGCCTTCGCGAATGCCTCGACCAATAGCTACAAGCGCCTGGTCAAGGGTTTCGAAGCGCCGACCCTGCTGGCCTATTCGGCCCGTAACCGGTCCGCGTCGATTCGTATCCCCTACATCGCCAACCCGAAGGGGCGCCGCATCGAGGTCCGCTTCCCGGACTCGACCGCAAACCCTTACTTCGCGTTCGCCGCAATGCTGATGGCTGGCCTGGACGGCATCCAGAACAAGATCCACCCCGGCGACCCGATGGACAAGGATCTGTACGACCTGCCGCCGGAAGAGGAAGCCGCGATCCCGCAGGTGGCTTACAGCCTGGAGCAGGCCCTGGAAGCGCTGGATAACGACCGTGCATTCCTGACGGCCGGCGGCGTGTTCACGGATGACCTCATCGATGCGTACATCGAACTGAAGAACGAGGAAGTCACCATGCTGAAGATGACCACGCATCCCGTGGAATTCCAGATGTACTACTCGCTCTAGGCGAACACATCTGGCCGGGCGCGTTGTCGCCTGGTCTCAGCTGGTCGTTGAACGAAAGCCCCGACGTGGTTTGTCGGGGCTTTCTTGTTGTTGGTCGCAGCGTTCGCGGCATTGCCCGTGGGATCATTCGGGCGAGTTCTGAGTATGATTCCTGTGGTGGAATCCCCAAGCGCGGAACGGGTCAAAGCGGCATGATCAAGCGAATTTTCAGTCTGTTCATTTTCGGTCTCATCAGCTTTCCTGTCATGGCTGGTGACATCTATCGCTACGTCGATGAAGACGGCCGGGTGCATTACACCGACGAGCCGCCGCCGCAGTATGGGTCTCAGGCAGAGCAGCTCGATCTCGGTGGCGTGCAAACCTACGACGCGGCGCGCGTGCCGCAGACGCCGGAGCCGCCAACACGGTCGGATTCCAGTGCCGCGCCACTGCGCTACGAGGTCGTCGAAATGCTGCGGCCGCGGCCGGAGGAAACCATTCGCGATCCCAGCCACACGCTCACCGTTTCGGTGCGCCTAACGCCGCCGCTTCGCACCAAGCTGGGGCATTCCCTGCAGTACTTCGTCGACGGCAAGCCTTCGGGCGGTCCTACGACCTCGACGAGCCGGACCCTGACGGAGGTGTTCCGTGGCACTCATTCCGTACAGGTCGTGGTGCTCGACAAGAGCGGCCGGCAGGTCGGTCAAACTGAGACCCGTTCGGTGTTTATGAAGCCGCCGTCCGTGAATCGCTAGACCGGATTAGCAGCCCGGCTCCCCTCAAGCCACGCTCGGCCTCGCGCCTGGATCGCACTACACTGGTGCGATAGTCCTGCCGCGCCACCATGGCGTATTCATTGCTTAGGTCTCCTCATGTTATTGCGTGGTGCAAACTCCCCAAAACTGGGCACGATCCTCGATGGTCTAAGTACGGCCGTTGTCTGTCTGGACGAGGACTTACGCGTCGTATTCATCAACGCGGCTGCCGAAATACTGTTCGGCGTGGGCGCGCGTCATGTACTGGGTGAGCCGGTCGCGTCGGGCGTTCCTCATCTGGCTCCATTGGTCTCGCGTTGCCAGGAGGTGATCGAGTTCGGCGCGCCGATGATCGAGCGCGAACTCACGCTCAAGCGCAACGGGGAAGACCCGCTCGTCGTCGATTGCACGTTTTCGCCGTTGGCGGATTCCAAGCGACGTGCGCTGTTGTTGCTGGAATTCTTTCGTTTGGACCGCCATATGCGCATTTCGCGCGATGAGCAGACTCTGGCTCATCAAAAGCTCAATCGTGAAATCGTTCGCGGATTGGCCCACGAGATCAAAAATCCGTTGGGTGGGCTGCGCGGCGCGGCGCAGCTGTTGGAGCGCGAGCTGCCGGATCAGGGGCTGACGGAGTTCACCCGGATCATCATCCGCGAAGCGGATCGTTTGCAGCGTCTGGTCGACCAGATGCTGGGGCCATCGCGGCGTCCGCACCCGACCGAGCTCAACATCCATGAAGTGCTGGAACACGTGCGCCAGCTCGTGGAAATCGACCGGCTGCACGACATCGATATCGTGCGTGATTACGACCCGAGCCTGCCGAACGTATTCGGCGATCGGGAGCAGCTGATTCAGGTGTTCCTGAACATCTTGCGCAACGCGGTACAGGCCTTGGGCGCGACCGCGGTGCGCTGCGGCACGATTTACATTCGGTCTCGCGCGCGCCGTCAGTTCACGATTGGCGCCATGCGCCATCGCCTGGTTGCCCAGGTCGATATCGAGGACAACGGGCCGGGCATTGAGCAGGACATGATCGACAAGATTTTCTACCCCCTGGTGACTTCCAGAGCTGACGGAACGGGACTTGGCCTGTCAATTGCTCAGTACCTGGTCCAAAACCATGGGGGATTCATCGAATGCAGCAGTCGGCGAGGTCGTACGGTGTTCTCCGTATTTCTCCCGATATCGTCGGAGGGCCGGGACACGTGAAGGCATGGATAGTCGACGATGACGAGTCAATTCGCTGGGTGCTGCAACGCGCTCTTGGTGCGCATGATGTAGACGTGAAGAGTTTTCCTGGCGGCGTCGAGATGCTGGATGAGCTCGAGTCGGACATGCCCGATGTGTTGCTGACCGACATCCGCATGCCCGGCATCGACGGGTTGAAGCTGCTGGAGCGGGTCAAGGCGATTGCACCGGATTTGCCCATCATCATCATGACGGCGCATTCCGATCTCGATAGCGCGGTTGCGGCTTATCGCAAGGGGGCATTCGAGTATCTGCCCAAGCCGTTCGATGTGGACGACGCGGTCGAGCTCGTGCAACGCGCCGCCCGTATCGCCGGCGAGTCACAGCCGGGTGGCCTGGATGCCGAGCAACGCGACGCCATCATCGTCGGCGAAGCGCCGGCCATGCAGGAGGTGTTTCGCGCCATCGGCCGGCTGACCCGTTCGCAGATCACGGTCATGATCACCGGCGAGTCGGGTACGGGTAAGGAACTGGTCGCACGGGCGCTCCACGAACACAGCCCGCGTGCGGGAAAACCGTTTATTGCGGTCAATACCGCGGCGATTCCGAAAGATTTGATGGAATCCGAGTTTTTCGGCCACGAGAAGGGCGCTTTCACCGGCGCGACGGCCTTGCGCCGCGGTCGTTTCGAGCAGGCCCATGGCGGCACCTTGTTCCTGGATGAGATCGGCGACATGCCCGCCGACCTGCAGACTCGACTGCTGCGCGTGTTATCCGACGGCGAGTTCTATCGGGTGGGTGGCCACATTCCGGTACGGGTTGATGTGAGGGTGATTGCCGCCACCAACCAGGATCTGGAAACCGCCGTTGACGCCGGCAAATTTCGCGAAGACCTCTATCACCGTCTCAATGTCATTCGTGTGCGCATTCCGCCGCTGCGCGAGCGCAAGACCGACCTGCCGTTGTTGATGACGCACTTCATGGCGCGCGCAGCACGTGAACTGGATGTCGAGCCCAAGCGCATCCTGGCCGATGCCATGGCGCGGCTCCAGGAATTCGATTGGCCTGGCAACGTGCGTCAGGCTGAGAATGTATGCCGCTGGATGACCGTGATGGCGCCAGGGCAGGACATCCATGCCGACGACCTGCCGCCGGAGATCCTCGGCGCGACACCGTCCACATCGATCCGTGGGGGCGCTGACGGGCAGGATGCCGCGCCCGAATCATCGCCGGCCAAGCCCAGCGGCGAGTGGGATGCGCAGCTTGCGCATTGGGCGCAGCAGGTGTTGGGCGATGGTTCGGTCGGGATCGCGCAGGATGCCTTGGTCAAGCTGGAACAGACCCTGATGGATGTCGCTCTCGCGCACAGCCAAGGGCATAAGCAGGAAGCTGCCCGGCTGCTCGGCTGGGGCCGCAACACCTTGACCCGCAAGCTCAAGGAACACGGCCGGCCGGAGTAAGACGGTATTGGGCTCAGCCCAGCGTGGTATCCAGAAACATCATGACCACCATGCCTGTCATCAAGGCGAACGTGGCCGGCGTCTCGAAGCCACGGCGGTGCGTCTCCGGAATGATCTCGTCACTGATGATGTAAAGCATGGCGCCCGCTGCCGCGCCGAGTACCGCTGGCAGCGCCAGCTCCGCCAGGCTCCCGGCCGCGGCGCCGATCAGGCCGCCCAGCGGCTCGGCCAAGCCGGTGAGTGCCCCCCAGGCGCAGGCGGCGGCGCGGGTATAGCCGATGGCCAGCAGCGACACCGCTACCGCCAGACCCTCGGGAATGTTCTGCATCCCGATGCCCACCGCCAGACCCATCCCGTTGCCAGGGTCTCCGGTCGCAAAGCCCACGCCCACGGCCATGCCTTCCGGCAGGTTGTGCAGCGTGATGGCGATCACGAACAGCCAGATCCGCTTGATCTCTAGCTGATCCGGTCCTTCGCGCCCCATCACGAAATGCTCATGCGGCACATGTTCGTGCAGCAGCCACAAGCCGATCGCGCCCAGCAAGATGCCGCCGATGACGATGAGCGATGCCGCAGTTTCGCTGCCGGTGGTCGCAGCCGCCATCTCCAGGCCAGGGAGAATCAGCGAAAAGAATGACGCCGCCAGCATGATGCCGGCGGCCGCGCTGAGCAGCACGTCCTCCAGTTTTGGTGACAGCCGCTGGATCGCGAACACCCCCGCCGCGCCCACCGCCGTGCAGGCGCCCGCTGCGGTACTGCCGAGTACGCCCAGCCAGAACGGATGGTTGGCAAGGCCTTCGATCATCGAGCGGATTCCGGTGCGGTGAACATGGCGATGCAGCTTAAGGTGTCGTCACGACAGCGGCGAATCATCGGAGGTCGCGACATCCGCAGGCTCCGGCCCCAGCGTGCCGGCATCCAGCGCAAACAATTGCACGTTGGCGACAACCACGCGCTCGGACGGGGTTGATTCCGCGACCACCGAGCGCAGCTGCCGGAAGTAGGCCAGATGCAGCCGTCGCAGCCGTTCCAGGTCGCGCTCAGACACGGAAAACACGTTGTACGAGAACAAACCATCGGATTGCTTCGCCAGTTGATCGAGTCCGGTTTGCGCCCAGAACTGCTTGTTGCGCACGCCTAGTGCCCGGTCACGCCGGGTGTCCAGCGCTTCACTGCCATCGACTTGCAAGTGCCGACCGTTCCAGCGGATCTGACCGCCGGCGGCCAGCGCATCC
>Ga0208834_100594_pt1 | contig 10134 bp, 10 predicted proteins | sample DeeseametaMP1787_FD_184182 | JGI IMG/M metagenome (GOLD analysis project Ga0208834, IMG submission 184182) | Marine microbial communities from the Deep Pacific Ocean - MP1787 (SPAdes) | ecosystem: Environmental > Aquatic > Marine > Oceanic | place: North Pacific Ocean | collected 2011-05-03 | reverse complement strand
GTTCGTGAGGGTCTGCGGCTCTCGTCCATCGCTGGACCCGCACTCTCAGCCCGCCCGGCCATCGGCCGCCCGTGCTCCCCTGTCTTGTCGGGGACCACGGTACTGCCACCCCACGGCCAGCCCGGGCGGTGGGTCTCGAGGCTCGCTCCGCTCGCACCTCGACCAGCGGGGCGCGCGGTGCCCACGGCAGTGGTGGGATGGGGGTGTGGCCAGCCTCAGACACGACCTGATCGCCGTCGGCATCCCGAAGATGCGCGGCTCGCTCGAGATCGACTCCGAGGAGAAGGAGCGCGCGCGCATCGAGCGGTGGCACCGCTCCCTGGACCGGGCACTGCCGACGAACGCGGTCGTCCGGTTCGACAAGCGCTTCGCGGTCGAGACCCGGACCATCGGCGAGGACACGGCCGGCGGCACCGGGTTCCCCGTGCACACGATCACGAAGCGGGGCAGCACCCCCCGGCGTACGGTCCTCTACCTGCACGGCGGCGGCTACACCGCGCCCCTGGACCCCTTCCACGTGCGGTACGCCGCCAGGCTGGCCGACCAGCTGCAGGCCCGGGTCCTGCTGCCGGACTACCCCCTCGCCCCCGAGCACACGTGGGCCGACTCCCACGAGGCGCTGGTCGACCTGGCCGCGGCGCTGACGTCGCAGGGCCCGACCGTGGTCGCGGGCGACTCGGCCGGTGGCGGGCTCGCGCTCGCGGTGGCGCAGTCGCTGCGCGACCGCGGCGGTGCGCAGCCGACCCACCTGCTGCTGCACTCGCCGTGGGTGGACCTCACGACCTCGACGCCGGCGACCGCGTGGTTCGCCCGGCGCGACCCGTGGCTGCGGATCACCAAGCTGCACGCCTACGCGACCTGGTGGGCGGGGTCGGCCGACGACCTCGACCGTCCTGAGGTCTCCCCGGGCCTCGCCGACCTGGCGGGGCTGCCGCAGGCGCTGATGTTCTGCGGCACCCGCGACCTGCTCGTGCCCGGGTGCCGGCTGCTCGCGCGGCGTGCCGAGGAGGCCGGGTGGGACCTCAGCTACGTCGAGGAGCCGGACCTCATCCACGTCTACCCGCTGGTCTCGTTCATCCCGGAGGCCCGGCGCGCCTGGCGGGCGACCCGGGAGTTCCTGGGCTGATGCACTGCTACACCCACGTCCACCGCTGGTCGGAGATGGACGCGACCACGGCCCACGACGTCTTCCGGCTGCGCCAGCAGGTCTTCGTGGTCGAGCAGGGCGACCCCTACGACGACCTCGACGGCCGCGACACCGAGCCGGGCACCGTGCACGTCGTGGTCCGTGACGACGCCGACGAGGTCGTCGGCGTGGCCCGGGTGCTCGACGAGGGCGAGGAGTGGCGCATCGGCCGCGTCGCGCTCGCGCCCCGTGCACGGGGCCGTGGCCTGTCCGGACCACTGATGACGGCGTGCCTGGAGGTCTGCGAGGGTCGTCCGGTGGTCCTCGCCGCGCAGACCCCCCTCGCCGACTGGTACGCCACGTTCGGCTTCGAGGTCTGCGGCCCGGAGTTCCTCGACGGGTCGATCCCGCACCTGCCGATGGTCAGGCCGCTCGGTGCGCAGCCCTAGGGCACTGCTGGGCGGCTACGCGGCCCTCGCGGTGGCCGACACCTGGCTCGCCGGGCTCGCGCCCACACCGGGCGTGCGTCTGGCGCGCGCGGTCACGAAGACCGCGCTGATGCCGGTGCTGGCCGCCGCCGTGCCTCCCCGTTCGCCCGCGGCCGCGGTCGGGCTGGCCGGGTCGTGGGCCGGCGACGTCGCGCTGATGGTCGACGGGCCGCGCGCCTTCCGGGCCGGCGTGGCCTCCTTCGCCGTCGCCCACGGCGGGTACGTCGCCGCGCTCGCCCCGCACGTGTCCCGCGACCGGCTGCGCGCCAGCCGGCGGGTGCGGCTGATGGCCGGCTCCACCCTCGCCTCCGCCCCGCTCATGGGGCTCGCCGCCCACCGGGTCGACCCGCGACTGGGCGTGCCGGTGACGGCGTACACGCTGACGGTGGCGTCGATGGCCGCCGTGACCCAGGCCGTCGACGCGGACCCCACGTCCCGGCGGCTGCTCGCGGCCGGAGGGGCGGTCTTCCTGGCCTCCGACACCGTGCTCGGCACCCGGGACCTCGTGCTCGCCGGGCGTCCCGATGCGAGCACCCGGTGGATGGAGCGGGTCGTGATGGCGACGTACACGCTGGCGCAGGTGCTGCTGGGGCTGGGGTTCCGGCGGCTGGAAGGTTCGCCGCGCGGTCAGACCCCGGCCGCGCGGTAGCGCACCCCGTCCTCGGCGGGGGCGGCAGTGGCTTGGCCCCGGGCGACGAGCAGGTCGAGGTGCGCCTTGGTCTCCATGGCGGCCATGCCGCGGCTGAAGACGTCGAGGGTCTCGTAGGCGTGCTCGTGGCGGGTCCAGCCGAGCGTGCCGGCGACGTCGTGGGCGGTGACCGGGCCGCCGGAGAGCGCGGCGAGGCTCTGGGCGAGCCGCTTCTCGTGGTGGGCGGTCAGCTCGTCGACGCGCTCGTGGGTCGAGGGCGCGACCGGTCCGTGGGCGGGCAGGATGCGCAGGTCGGGCAGCGCACGAACCCGGGCCAGCGAGGAGAGGAAGTCGCCCAGTGGCTGGTCGGTGGGCGGCACGGTGAAGCCGATGGACGGAGTGATCGTCGGCAGCACGTGGTCGCCGGCGAAGAGCACGCCCTCGGCGCGGTCGGCGAAGACGAAGTGACCCGGGGTGTGGCCCGGCGTGTGCACCGCCTCGATCGAGCGGTGACCGACGGTGATGGTGTGGTCGCCGTCCATCCAGCGGGTGGGGTACTGCCAGTCCTCCTTGGGCGGGACCTCGTCGTCGCCGCGACCCGCCGCCCACTCCTCGGCGACGTCCAGCGCCCCCGAGGAGCGGAGCACCGCCAGGAACGGGCTCTCGGTGATCTGCTCGACATTGTTGAGCAGGTCGAGCGCCGGCTCCTCCCCACGGCCGAGCGCCACCTCCGCACCCACCTCGTGGCCCAGGACGGTGGCCATCGTGTAGTGGTCGCGGTGCACGTGGGTGACCAGGAACCGGCGGATGTCGGCGAAGCCCGCACCGATCTGACCGAGGCACTTCTCCAGCAGCTCGCGCGCCACCGGGATGGCCCAGCCACCGTCGACGAGCGTCAGCCCGGCGTCGGTCTCCAGGACGTAGACGTTGACCGCCTTGAGCCCGTCCATCGGGAGCGGCAGCGGGATGCGCCAGAGCCCCGGCGCCACCTGCCACGCACCCTCCGCGGTCCAGTGCTCCCCGGAGTCCGGCGAGACGGCGTGGGCGGTGGGGGTGTTCGACAGGCTCACCCGGCGACCCTAGGACACCTGTTCATCGCGGCCGCGGCCGGTCAGGCGGACACGTCGGGGAAGCCGAGGTCGAGGGTCGGTTGCTGGATGCCGCCGTCGATCTCGATCAGCTTGCCCGTGAGGTACTGCCCGGCCTGCGAGGACAGGTAGAGCACGCCCGCGGCGATGTCGGCCGGCTCGCCGACTCGACCCAGGGGCGTCTTGCCCTCGAGCTGACCCATCAGGTTCGGGTCGCCCGCGACCATCTCCAGCGCGCTGGTCATGATCGAGCCGACGTAGATCCCGTTGACGCGGATGCGCGGGGAGAGGTCCTGGGCGGCCATCTTCGTCCAGTGCGCCAGCGCCGCCTTGGCGGTGCCGTAGGCCACGAAGCCGCGGTCGGCGCTGCGGCCCATCGTGGAGCTGACCGTGACCACCGACTTCTGCGCGGCGGTCGCCTCGTCCTCGCCGTCCAGGGTCTTCAGCAGCAGCGGCACGGCCGCCTTCGTGAGCACGTGCGCGGTGCTGACGTTGAAGGAGAACGCCCGCTCGAGGTAGCCCGGGCTGGTGTCGAGGAAGCCGCGAGGGCCGGTGCCGCCGACGTTGTTGACGACGATGTCGAGACGGCCGAAGGCGTCGTACGCCGACTGCGCGAGGCCGGCGACCGCGTCCAGGTCGCTCAGGTCGGCCGCCACGACCTCGCAGCGGCGCCCGGTGGCCCGGACCTGCGCCGCGACCTCGTCGAGCTGCTCCGGCGTACGCGCGGAGATCAGCACGTCGGAGCCTGCCTCGGCCAGGGCGACCGCGGTGGCGGCGCCGAGGCCGCGGCCGGCACCGGTGACGATCGCGGCCGTGCCCGGCACCCCGAAGCGGTCGAGGATGCTCATGCGCGCACCCCCGTCGTACCGGTGTGGCCCGAGCCGGCGACCAGGCCGCGGCCGGTGACCAGCGGCAGGTCGAGCGCGGTGACCAGGCCGGGGGCGGCAGCGACGACGGCAGGGAGAGCGTTGACCAGGCGCTGGGCGGTGGTGATCATGCCGCTGACGTTGTGGTCGCCGTGCTCGCCGTGGTGGACGAAGTCGACGTGCATCATCGGCTCGCCGGTGATCTTCACGCGGTAGCAGCCGTCGGTGCCCGGAGGCGGGTTGTCCCAGTCGGGGTCGGACTCGGCGTCGGTGCGGGTGATGTGCTCCAGCACGACGCGGGGCACGCCGTCGACCTTGCCGACCACCGCGAAGCGGACCGAGCCCATGGTCCCCTCGGCGACGTCGCCGGACACGCTGGCGGTGTCACGGGTGGCCGGGCGGCGATCCACCTCCTCGGTGAGCGGCTCGTCGAGCGTGACCCCGAGGCCGGCGGCGATCTGCTTGACCACCGAGCCCCAGGCCATCGTCAGCACCCCGGGATGCCACAGGAAGCCGAGCTCGTCCATCGGCTTGCCGAAGCCGAACAGGTCGCCCATGACGACCGGCTGGTAGTAGGTGGAGTAGTCGCAGATCTCCATCACCCGCACCTCGTCGATGCGCTGGGAGAGGCTCGTCATGACCAGCGGCAGCACGTCGTTGGCGAAGCCGGGGTCGATGCCGTTGACGTGCAGCGAGGCGTTGCCGGTGCGACCGGCCTCCTCGATCCGCGCGAGGATCTCGTCGGGCAGGATGCCGTGCGGCCACTGCAGCAGGACGGGGCCGGAGGACACGACGTTCACGCCCTTGCCGAGCATCCAGATGAGGTCCTCGATCGACTCGAAGACCCGGTCGTCGGTCATCGCGGTGTGCACCACCGCGTCCGGTGTCAGCGCCATCAGCTCGTCGCGGTCGGTGGTGGCGGGTACCCCCAGCTCGCGGCCGAGCTCGGCCAGGAGCCCCGCGTCCTTGCCGTGCTTGTCGGGGTTGGAGACCCAGACGCCGACCAGCTCGAGGTCGGGGTGGGCGTCGACGCCGGCGATCGCGTGCCGGCCGATGGTGCCCGTCGACCAGACGACGACGCGCAACGGCTTCTGGGGGATGACCTGTGACATGCGTCGCAGACTAGAACACGTTCTAGATCTGCGGAAGGGCTCAGCCCGCGGCGGCGTCCAGTTCGAGGGCGGGTCCCGGCTCCAGGACGGCCGCGCGCAGCGTCGCGACGTCCTGCTTCCCCAGAACCCGGACGCCGAGCCGTCCGAGGTCGTGGTCGCCCATCGTGACGTCCCACCCGGTCCACAGGATGATCCGGCCCGTGTAGCCGACCGCGCGGGCCTCCTGGGCGACCTCGATGCCGGTGCAGACCGGCATGTCGAGGTCCAGCACCAGCACGTCGAAGTGCTCACCGGAGCGGACGTGCGCCCGGGCGGCACCGCCGTCCGCGACCGCCGTCACGGTGAGGCCCTGCCGGCCGAGCATCATCGTGGTGAGGTCCCGCAGGTCGTGGTCGTCCTCGGCGAGGAGCAGTCTGGTCACGTCACCCTCCCGAGGTGAGTCGTAGGTCGAAGGTCGTGCCGGCGGAGGAGGTGTCCACCAGGGTCAGGTCGCCGCCCATCGCGCGGGCGGACTCGCGGGACACGTAGAGCCCCAGGCCGCTGCCGCGGGTGTCCTGCGAGGTGGTCCACGGCTGGAAGAGCCGGGCCAGGACCTCCGGGGGTATCCCCGGGCCGTCGTCGCGGACGCGGACGTGCAGGCCGTCGGTGTCACGGTCGGTGCCCACCCACAACCGGGTCGCGCCAGCGCGGACGGCGTTGGTGGCCAGGTTGGCCAGGATGCGGCGTACCCGCAGCGCGTCGGCCCGCACCCGGGCGCCCGCTCCGACCTGGGTGGTCAGCTCCAGGCCCCGCGGCCAGGCGACGTCCGCGACCAGCGACGGGACCTCGAGGTCCTCGAGGTGGACCCGGACCCGCGCACCGGTCGACAGGGCCGACCAGTCGAGGAACTCCGCGACCAGGCCCCGCAGGGAGGCGACCGAGCGCGTCATCGTGCCGGTGATCTCGGGTGGCAGGTCGGGGATGCCGAGCGAGGTCAGCAGCTCCAGCGCGTTGGCGATGGTCGCCAGGGGCGTCTGCATATCGTGGGAGACGCCGGCGAGCATGGTCTCGCGGTCACGACGGCGCTGGCGCTCGCGCCGCAGGCTCGAGAGCTCCAGGTGCGCCCGGACCCGGGCGACCAGCTCCTCGCGGGAGAAGGGCTTGGCGACGTAGTCGTCCGCTCCGCGACCCAGGCCGCTGATCGCCGCCTCGCTGCCGGCACGTGCGGAGAGCAGGATGACCGGCACGTCCGGACGGTCCGGGGACTCGCGGATCGCCGCGACCAGTCCCTCACCGTCCAGCCGGGGCATCATCACGTCGCTCACGACCAGGTCGACGTCCCCGCGCGCCAGGACCTCGAGCGCCTCGACACCGTCGGCGGCCACCAGCACCCGCCCGACCTCACCCAGGGCGGAGGCGACGTGCTGACGCATCGCGGCGTTGTCGTCGACGACCAGGAGCGTCGGGCCGGCGGACCCGGCCGCCGGGCGCCTTTCGGGGCCGGGCTCCCCGACGGGGACCAGGTCGAGCGCCTTGGCCCGCACGCCCGCCAGCCGCAGCGCCGTGGGCGCCGTCGCCGGCGCGGCCTCCGCCTCCCGCACGGGCAGGCGGACGGTGACCGTGGTGCCCACCCCCGGGGCGGACTCGAGCGAGACCTCGCCGCCGAGCTCGGCCACGGCATCGGCGACGATCGCGAGCCCGACCCCGGCACCCTCGATGCTGCGCCCCTCGCCGGCACGCACGCGGTGGAAGCGCTGGAACACCAGGGACTGCTGCGCCTCGGGGATGCCGATGCCGGTGTCCCGCACGGTCAGCACCAGCTGGTCGTCCATCGCGAGGTCGACGTGCACCGACCCCTCGAGGGTGTACTTCACGGCGTTGCTCACCAGGTTGAGGACGACGTTCTCCCACAGGCGTACGTCGAGCAGGCACGTCCCGGCGCCGCGGAAGGTCCGGCTCATCCGCAGCCCGGCGCGCTCGCCGGCCTCGAGCAGCGGCTCGATCAGCTGGGCGGTGAGCCCGTCCACGTCGACGGCCTCGGGGTGCGCGACCAGCCGGCCGCTCTCCGAGCGGGAGATCTCCAGCAGGTCCTCGACCATCCCGAGCAGCCGCTGGCACTGGCCGTTGAGCTGCTCGACCGCCGCACGGTCCAGCACGTCCACCCGACCCGACAGCACGTCGTGCAGGGGGCCGAGCAGCAGGGTGAGCGGGGTGCGCAGCTCGTGGCTCATCGTGGAGAGGAAGTGGGTCTTGGCCGTGTTGAGCTCGCTGAGCGTCGCCGCCCGCTGCGCCTCCAGCTCCTGGGCGCGCGCAGCCTCCAGCCGCTGCGCGACCGCCTGGGACAGCTGGTCCAGGAAGCGTCGGTGCGCCTCGTCCAGGGGTCGCAGCTCGGGCAGGCGGAGCTCGAGGAGGGCCGAGGTCCCATCCTCAGCACCGTCGCCCGGCCGATCGACCTGAGGGCGACTGGCGACGGCGTGGCTGGGTCGATGGGCCCCCCAAGTCCCAGCCACGCCGTCCGACCGGCTCCCAGGATGGTCGGGCCCACCGCCGGGGTGGGAGCCTCCAGCGCTGGGCCAGGCTCACCGAACGCCGCGGCCACCACGGGCGCGGCGTCCTCGGACAGCCACACTCGGCCGCCGGGGAGCTCACTGGGATGCCGGTCGAGGGCGGCCGCGATCGCAGCGGCCGCCGTCTTGGGGTCGGAGGCCGAGACGGCTCCGACGTCGTTGAGGATCGCCAGGCGCCGGGCACCCAGGACCTCGGAGGTGGTCATGGAGAGCACGGCGAGCACGCCGCCGGGCTGGTCTCCGTCGGGCACCGGGGAGTAGGAGAAGGTGAAGAAGCACTCCTCCGGGCCGTCGCCCCGCTCCAGCACGAGCGGCAGGTTCTCGTCCCAGGTGGCCTCGCCCCCCTGGAGCACCGCCCGCTGCATCGGACCGATCGCGTCCCAGATCTCCGGGAACTGCTCGGCCAGCGGGCTGCCCAGCGCGTCGGGGTGCTTCTCCCCCAGCACCGGCACGTAGGCGTCGTTGTAGAGCATGACGAACTGCTCGCCCCAGGTGAGCGTTATCGGGTACTTGCTGCGCAGCACCATGCTCACGGTCGTGCGCAGGACGGGCGGCCACTGCGCCGGCGGCCCCAGGACGTTGCGGTCCCACGGGTGGGCCGCCATCCGCTCGGCCATCTCTCCGGCACACGCGAAGATCGCGTCACCGGACCACGGTGTCGCGTCGTCGTACGCACCGGTCCGGGGGTCCACGACGGGCACGTCGGACGACGTGGCGGTCGCCTCCGTGGCGACATGGGGTTCCCGTGGCGGAGTCATGGCACCACCGTCACTCGCGCGACGGCCCCGAGGCGAGGGGCCTCACGGGTTCTTCACGACACCCCCACCAGCACTCACAGGACCCCGACAGGGATCAGGTCGGGAGCGCGTCACGCACCGGGCAGCGGGTCCCGGAGTAGATCGTCGGCATGCACCGGTTGCAGTGGATGCACACCCCGGAGGCGGTCTGCCCCGCGGCGATCCGGGCGACCAGGTCCGGCTCGCGCAGCACCGCCCGACCCATGGCCACGAAGTCGAACCCGTCGGCCATCGCCTGCTGCATCGTCTCGAGCCGGTTGATGCCGCCGAGCAGCATCAACGGGAGCGACACCGCGTCGCGGACCTCCAGCGCCTTGGGACGGAAGTAGCCCTCCTCGAAGGGGTACTCCTTGAGGAACGAGCGGCCCACCGGCGTACGCATGCCCCAGCGCACGGGCAGCGGCATCGAGGCGGCGAACTCCTCGGCGGGGACGTCGCCGCGGAAGAGGTACATCGGGTTCATCAGCGACGAGCCGCCGGAGAGCTGCACCGCGTCCAGCGTGCCGTCGGCCTCGAGCAGCTGCAGGAGCTCGATCGACTCGCGCAGGGACACGCCGCCCTTGAAGCCGTCGGACAGCGAGACCTTGGCGGTGACGGCGACCGCGTCGCCGACCTCCTCGCGGACCGCGCGGGCGACCTGGCGGGCCAGGCGCGCACGGCCCTCCAGGGCGCCACCCCAGCGATCACGTCGGCGGTTGAGGGCGGGTGCGAGGAAGGAGCTGATGAGGTAGGAGTGCGCCATGTGCAGCTCGAGCACGTCGAACCCGGCGCGCACGAGGGTGCGGGCGGTGGCGACGTAGGCGCCGGTGACCCGGGTGAGGTCGGCCTCGGTCGCGCTGCGCACCATCTGCATCGACAACGGGCTGGGCATCCGGCTCGCAGCCAGCGCGGGCACGCCGTTGGAGCGGCCATTGGCCACCGGCCCGGCGTGACCGACCTGCCCCGCGATCGCCGCGCCGGTCGCCCGGACCGCCTCGGCCATCCGCGCGAGTCCGCCCTCGGTGTCGGGCCCCACGACGACCTGCTCGCGGTGCGTGCGCCCCTCGGGGGCGACGGCGAGGTAGGCGACGGTCGTCAGACCGATCCCGCCCTCGGCGACGGCGAGGTGGTAGTCGATCAGCTCCTGCGTGACCTGCCCGTGGGGCGTGCGCCCCTCGAACGTGGCCGCCTTGACGGTGCGGTTGCGCAGCGGCACCGGCCCCAGCGAGGCGGGCGCGAGGACGTCGGGAGTGGTCACCCGCTGATGGTAGCGCCCACCTAGAACGTGTTCTCGTTTTTGTCGGTGCGCGGGTTACGACGCATTCGATTTCACCCTTACTGCGCAGTAAGGGTGAGATGTCATTCGTCCTATCCCGATCCGGCCCTCCATGATCGACCCCGTGACGGACCCGGCCACGGACCCGCTGGTGGCGCAGCTGCGCGCGGCCGGATGCGTGTACGCCGAGGAGGAGTCCGCCCTGCTGCGCGACGCGGCCACGGGGTC
>Ga0208834_100589_pt1 | contig 10162 bp, 7 predicted proteins | sample DeeseametaMP1787_FD_184182 | JGI IMG/M metagenome (GOLD analysis project Ga0208834, IMG submission 184182) | Marine microbial communities from the Deep Pacific Ocean - MP1787 (SPAdes) | ecosystem: Environmental > Aquatic > Marine > Oceanic | place: North Pacific Ocean | collected 2011-05-03 | reverse complement strand
GTTCAAGAAGCCGATCCTGCTGCCCGGCAAGGTCGCCTTCGGCTCCGAGCGGTACGACGACGGCTACCTGTTCTCGCTCACCGACCCGCGCTCGTCGGCCCCGCACCTCGTGGGGCGCGCGGCCGCGCACTGACCGACTGAGCGAGCCCGACCGAAGCCGACCGAGGCCGACCGTGCTCAGCGCGGGCGGCCGAAGGTCCGGGCCGCGGTGCTCTCTCGCGCCGCGGTCGCCGAGGCGGCCCGCCGCTCGGAGAAGGTCGCCGTGGCCGGTGTCCACACACCGACCTCGGTCGTGGTGTTGCCGTCCCAGTCGCCCGCGACAGGCAGGTCCCCCGGCTGGCCGAACTGCACCTGCGCGGTCCACACCAGGCCGTCGCCGTCCTCGCGTCGCAGCGCGAACGTGGCGGTCGTCGGGTCGAACACCCCGAGGTCGGTGCGACCGTCGCCGTCCCAGTCCCCGGTGACCGGGATGTCTCCGGCGTCACCGAGCACGACCGAACGCAGCGACCCGTCGGCACCGCGCAGACGCCACGTCCCGGTCGCGGGCGTCCGGACACCGACCTCCCAGAGGCCGTCGCCGTCCCAGTCGCCGGCCACCGGCTGGTCCGAGGCGCTGCCCAGCGGGACGTGGCTGGTGGACTTCTTGCCCACGCGCAGCGTGAAGACACCGGTATCGGGTGTCCAGACCCCGAGGTTGGCCTTGCCGTTGCCGTCCCAGTCGCCGAGCACCGGCTCGTCCGACGCGGTCCCCAGACGCATCCGCTTGGGCGCCTTGCCGGCCCGCTGGACGAGGAACTGCGAGCGCTTGGCCCGCCGGTAGACCACGAGCTCGGCGGCGGGCGTGCCGATCATGTTCGCCGCCATGGGCACGTCGACGCAGTTGGCAGAGCGCTGGGTGGAGCCGTAGACGAAGGCCGCACCGTCGAACCACGCCTCGACGTCCTTGCGGTCCAGACGCTGCTCGTAGTGCAGGTGCGGACCGGTGGAGTTGCCCGTCGAGCCGACGGTGCCGAGCTGGGAGGCCTGGTCGACGTGCTGTCCCTCGACGACGTGCACCTCGTCGAGGTGGGCGTAGACGGTGGACTCGCCGTCGCCGTGGTCGAGCACCACGTGGTGGCCGTAGCCCTTGGTCGAGGACGCCTCCGCGGTCGTCACCACGCCGGGCGCGGAGGCCACCACCGGGTCACCGTCGTCGTCGGCGCGGTTCCAGTCGATGGAGCGCGGGCTCGGACTGTGGCCCGAGCGCGTGGTGCCCTTCCACTCCTGACCGCAGGGGAAGGGCATCTGGTAGTCGGTGACCGGCTGCGCCCACGCCCCGACAGGGAGACCGACCAGCACCAACGCGCCGAGCAGCGTGCCCGCACCCACCGTCCGCAGCCGCGTCACGGGTCCTCCTGTCGACAGGGGCGGACCCGGTCACACCCACCTCAGGAGGGCACAGCCGCCACTTTCGTCACAAAAGTAACGGCATCTCGGCGTGTCTGTCACGAATTACATGCTTGTTGTGCTACTCGCGCGGACGGATGAGGCCCTCCTGAGCCACGGTGGCGACGAGCGTGCCGTCCTCGGTGAAGACCCGCCCGATCGCCAGGCCGCGCGCCGACTGCGCGGACGGCGACCACTGGTCGTAGAGCCACCACCGGTCGGCACGGAACGGCCGGTGGAACCAGATGGTGTGGTCCAGCGAGGCCATCTGGGTCTTGTGCGGGGCGACCGGGTGGGCTGCGAGCGTCGCCCCCAGCAGGGAGACGTCGGAGGCGAAGGTGAAGGCCGCGACGTGGGTGATGGGGTCATCGCCGAGCTCACCGTTGACCTTGGCCCACATGCGGGCACGGGAGGGGTGCACCGGGTCGGGCTCCAGGCCGTGCTTGGAGTTGCCGACCCACCGCACGTCCAGCGCGGCCCACTCGCGCCCCAGCGCCTCGGCGTCGCTGTTGCCGCGGACGTTCATCAGCGCGACGAGGTCCAGGCCTTCGGCAGGCGGGATCACCTCGGGCATGGCGTCCTGGTGGCTGAAGCCCTCCTCCTCGCGCTGGAAGTTGGCGGTGAGGAAGTAGATCGCGCGCCCGTGCTGGCGCGCGGCCACCCGGCGGGTCAGGAACGAGCGGCCGTCGCGGATGCGCTCAACGTCGTAGACGATCGGGATGCTCGGGTCGCCGGGCAGCAGGAAGTAGGAGTGCAGCGAGTGCACGCCGAACTCCTCGGGCACCGTGCGGATGCCGGCGCAGAGCGCCTGAGCGGCCACCTGGCCGCCGAAGACACGACCGCGGGGCGTGTGGACGTTGCTGCCGCGGTAGAGGTCCTGGTCGATCGTCTCGAGGTCGAGCAGGTCGACCAGCTCGTCGACGGCCGCCTGGTCGGGGTCGCGCAGCGGGGTCGGCTCGGGGACCTTCATCGCGAGCTCTCCCGAGCACGCCGCAGCAGGGCCTCCTGCGCCGTGGAGCCGACCAGCCGGCCGTCCTCGGTGAAGACGCGCGAGTTGATCAGCGCTCGGCCACCGGTCGCGCGAGGGGCGTGCTGGTCGTAGAGCCACCACCGGTCGGCCCGGAAGGGCTCGTGGAACCACACGGCGTGGTCGAGGGAGGCGATCATGATGTCGGGGCCGCCGAGCCGGTAGCCGTGCGGGGCGAGCGCCGCACCGGCCAGGGTCATGTCGGAGGCGTAGGCGAACGCGGCCGCGTGCACCAGCGGGTCGTCGGGCAGCTCCCCGTCGATGCGCAGCCAGAACCGCTGACGACCGGGGCGCTGCGGGTCCTCGGGCAGCAGGTCGGCCGAGGAGCCGACGTACCGCATCGAGATCGCGCCCCACTCCGAGAGCTCCTCGCCGCGACCGGCCTGCGGGTCGAAGCAGTCCTCGGGCGCGGGGACGTCGTCGGGGAAGGCGTCCTGGTGCTCGAGCCCGTCCTCGGGCTTCTGGAAGTCGGTGGTCATCACGAAGATCGGCCGACCGTGCTGGCGCGCCAGCACCCGGCGGGTCGCGAACGAGCGACCGCTGCGCAGCTCCTCGACGTCGTAGACGATCGGGGCCCCGGTGTCTCCGGGCTGCAGGAAGTAGGAGTGCAGGGAGTGCACCACGTAGGCGGGGTCGGTCGTCCGCGACGCGGCCACCAGCGCCTGGGCTGCCACCTGCCCACCGAAGACCCGCGGCAGGACGGAGTCCTGCTGCGCGCCACGGAAGAGGTTGTCGTCGATCGTCTCGAGGTCAAGGAGCGAGAGGAGTTCGCCCACGTCGCGGGGCACTCAGGCACCACCGTTCCGGTCGTCGGGATCAGAGGGGTCGCCGGGCTCGTCGAGCCCGGCGAGGAACTGCTCGAACTGCTGGCCGATCTCCTCACCGGTCGGCAGCGGCTCGTCGGGCGCGAGCAGCGAGGCGCCGCTCTCCTCGGCACGCTCGAAGGCGTCGTACTGACGCTCGAGGGCGGCCACCACGTCGGCGACCTCGTCGTGCTCGGCGAGGTACGTCGAGATCTCGGCCTCACGGTCCTCCGCCTCGGCCCGCAGGCCCGACAGGTCCACCGTCAACCGGCCCGCGAGCTCGACCTGCTCCAGCAGCGCGGCGGACGCCTGCGGGTAGGCCAGCTGGGCGAGGTAGTGCGGGATGTGGGCGACGAATCCCTGCATCGGGTGGTCCCACTCCCCCATCCGGATCTCGAGCAGCGCCTGGGCGCTGCTCGGGACGCGCAGCTCGCCGCGCCACGGCGAGGCGCCGATGAGGAGCTCGGGGTCGTTGGCGTGGTGGGTGATCGCGATCGGCCGGGTGTGCGGCACCGCCATCGGGACCGAGCCCATGCTGATCGTGCGCGTCACGGCGAAGCGCTCGACGACCTCGCGCACCGCGCGGGCGAAGCCCTCCCACCGGATGTCGGGCTCGGGACCCTGCAGGAGCAGGTACGGCGTCCCGCCGGTGTCGTGGAGCAGTCGCACCACCAGGCGGGGCGCGTCGTAGTCCTGGTAGCGGTCGACCACGAAGGAGACCGCCGGTCGGCGGGCGCGGTAGTCGTGCAGCTCGTCGACCTCGAAGGTCGCCACGACCCTCCCGGCGCCGAGGCCGTCGTCGAGGTCCACGAGGTGCTGGGCGGCCCGCGCGGCGGCGTTGCCGGCGTCGAGGAACCCGTCGAGGACCACCACCATCGTCAGCGACTCCGGCCGCTGCGGGCCGTCGAGCTCGGGCACCTCGTCCACGATGTGCACCAGGCGGTTGTCGGCCACGGTGGGTCCACGCTCCTCACGGCTGGGGGTCTCGGCTCGGTTCTGCTCCGAGCCATCGACCGGGCGATCGCTCGGTGGGCGCAAGCCCGGAGCGGCCCACGATATTCCCGGCCGTCCCGGCGCCGCACCACGCCGTCCACCCAATCGTTACCCGTCGGTAGTACCGACAGGTAACATCGCTTCGTCCAGAGCACCCACCTCCAGGAGACCCCGTGCCCCGACAGCTGCGAGAGGTCGTCTTCGTCGACGGCGTGCGCACCCCCTTCGGCAAGGCCAAGGGCCAGTACGCCGAGACCCGCGCCGACGACCTCGTCATCAAGTGCATCCGCGAGCTCATGCGTCGCAACCCCGGGCTCCCGCCCGAGCGGGTCGACGAGGTCGCGATCGCCGCCACCACCCAGATCGGCGACCAGGGCCTGACCATCGGCCGCACCGCCGCCCTGCTCTCCGGGCTGCCCCAGTCGGTGCCCGGCTACGCCATCGACCGCATGTGCGCCGGTGCCATGACCGCCGTGACCACCACGGCCGGCGGCATCGCCTTCGGCTCCTACGACGTCGCCATCGCCGGCGGTGTCGAGCACATGGGCCGCCACCCGATGGGCGAGGGCGTGGACCCCAACCCGCGCATCCTCTCCGAGCGCATCGTGAACCCCGACGCGCTGGTGATGGGCAAGACCGCGGAGAACCTCCACGACCGCTACCCCACGATCACCAAGGAGCGCGTCGACGCCTACGCCGTGCGCTCGCAGGCCAAGACCGCGGCCGCCTACGAGGCCGGCGTGATCCAGCCCGACCTGGTGCCGGTCGCCACCCGCTCCGCCGAGGAGGGCTGGGGCCTGGCCACCACCGACGAGCCGATGCGCCCGCAGACGACGATGGAGAGCCTCGCCGGCCTCAAGACGCCGTTCCGCGCCGCCGGCAAGGTGACCGCAGGCAACGCCGCCGGCATCAACGACGGCGCCACCGCCGCCCTGCTCGCCGAGGAGGAGACCGCCAAGGAGCTCGGCCTGCCGATCAAGATGCGGCTGGTGTCCTACTCCTTCGTCGGTGTCGAGCCTGAGGTCATGGGCGCGGGCCCGATCCCCGCCACCGAGAAGGCGCTCAAGCAGGCCGGGCTGACCATCGACGATATCGAGGCCTTCGAGGTCAACGAGGCCTTCGCCGTGCAGGTGCTCGCCTTCCTCGAGCACTTCGGCATCGCCGACGACGACGCGCGGGTCAACCCCTACGGCGGCGCGATCGCCATGGGTCACCCGCTGGCCTCCTCGGGCGTGCGCCTGATGAGCCAGCTCGCGCGCCAGTTCGAGGAGCGCCCCGAGGTCCGTTACGGCCTCACCACCATGTGCATCGGCATCGGCATGGGCGGCACCGTCATCTGGGAGAACCCCCACTGGACCGGAGAGAAGGCCTGACATGAGCGACATCTCGACCCTCCTGGCCCGCGCCGAGGAGATCTCCTCCGACGCCGAGCGCGTCACCGAGGCCAAGCTGCGCAAGGTGACCCTCCCGGGCGGCGCCGGCGTGATCGGCCTGATCACCCTCGACAACGGCGAGGACCACACCAAGCCCAACACCTTCGGTCCCCGTGGCCTGATCAGCCTCAACACCGCCATCGACGCGGCGCTGGCTGACGACGAGGTGACCGCGTTGGCCGTCACCGGCAAGCCGTTCATCCTGGCCGCGGGCGCCGACCTCACCTCGATCGCCGGAGGCGGCCCGGACGCCGTGCGCGTGGTGGCCGAGCTCGGGCACGCGGTCTTCCGCAAGCTCGGCGACGGCCAGAAGCCCTCCTTCGGCTTCATCAACGGTCTCTCGCTCGGCGGCGGCCTCGAGGTCGCGCTGCACTGCACCTACCGCACCGTCATGGACTCCGCACCGGCCCTGGGTCTGCCCGAGGTCATGCTCGGCCTGGTCCCCGGCTGGGGCGGCGCGTTCCTCGTGCCGAACCTCGTCGGTGCCGACACCGCGGTGACCCTGATCATCGAGAACCCGCTCAACAACGGCAAGACCGTCGGCGGCCAGCAGGCCTTCGAGCTCGGTCTCGCCGACGCGGTCTTCTCCGGCGCCGACTTCCTCGAGCAGTCGCTGCTCTGGGCCGGCGACGTCCTCACCGGCACCGTCGCCGTCGAGCGGCCCGAGGTCGACCGCGGCGAGGCGTGGGACGCCGCCGTACGCCGTGCCGAGCAGGTCGCCCTGGCCCGCACCGGGGGCGCCAGCCCGGCCGCCGCCAAGGCCGTCGAGCTGCTCGCCGCTGCCAAGGACGGCGATCGCGACGCCGGCTTCGCCCGCGAGGACGACGCCCTGCACGCCCTGTCGCAGACGCCCGAGCTGCTCGCCAGCCTCTACTCCTTCGACCTGGTGCAGAAGCGGGCCAAGCGTCCCGCCGGTGCTCCCGACAAGTCGCTGGCCCGCCCGGTGACCAAGGTCGGCATCGTCGGCGCCGGCCTGATGGCCAGCCAGATGGCGCTGCTGTTCGTGCGCCGCCTCGAGGTGCCGGTCGTGCTGACCGACCTCGACCAGGAGCGCGTCGACAAGGGCGTGGGCTACGTCCACGCCGAGATCGACAAGCTGCTCGCCAAGGGCCGGATCAACCAGGACAAGGCCAACCGCCACAAGGCCCTGGTCACCGGCTCGGTCGACAAGGCCGAGGGCTTCGCCGGCGCGGACTTCGTCATCGAGGCCGTCTTCGAGGAGATGGGCGTCAAGAAGGCCGTCTTCGCCGACGTGGAGAAGGTCGTCAGCGCCGAGTGCGTGCTGGCCACCAACACCTCCTCGCTCTCGATCACCGAGATGGCCGCCGACCTCGAGCACCCCGAGCGGGTCGTGGGCTTCCACTTCTTCAACCCCGTCGCGGTCATGCCGCTGCTGGAGATCGTGCAGGGCGAGAAGACCGACGACGCGACGCTGGCCACCGCCTTCGGCACCGGCAAGGCGCTGAAGAAGACCACCATCCTGGTCCAGGACAGCCCGTCGTTCATCGTCAACCGCCTCCTCGGCCGCTTCATGTCCGAGGTCAGCCGGATCCTCGACGAGGGCACCCCGATCGACGTCGTCGACGGTGCGTTCGCCGGCGTCGCCCCGATGCCGCCGTTCACGCTCATCGCGCTCGTCGGCCCGGCCATCGCGCTGCACAACACCGAGACGCTGGCCGCGGCCTTCCCCGACCGCTTCTACGTCTCCCCCGCCCTGGAGCGGGTCGTGGCGGCGAAGAAGGGCGCCTACTTCGGTCCCGACGGATCGCTGGACCCCGAGGTCGAGGCGCTGCTGGAGAAGCCCGCCGAGCCGAAGGTCCTGGCCAAGGACGAGGTGCGCCGCACGGTGCTCACCGGCCTGGCCCAGGAGGCGCGCCTGATGCTCGACGAGGGTGTCGTCGCCGCGGCCGAGGACCTCGACCTGGCGATGATCACCGGTGCGGGCTTCGCCTTCTGGAACGGCGGCCTGACCATGCTGCTCGAGCGCGAGGGCCTGGGCTCGTTCCACTGAGCCCGACCCTCTCCACGCAGGACTGATCGGTGGCGGCGTGCGGACCTCAGGGTCCGTACGTCGCCACCATCTGCTTCGCGGCCCTGCGCGCCAGGTCGCGTGGGCCCAACCCGGTGAGCCGTCGCAGCGCCTGGGCTCCCCGCTCGTCGACGGAGCCGTCGGCCGTCACGCTCCCCAGCTCGTCGACCAGCTGCCACAGGACCCGGTCGCCGTAGGACGTCGCCAGGTGCTCGCACGCCCACCACGACAGCCCGTAGTTGGCCCCCTGGAGGCTTCCGTTGAAGTCCACCGACGACGGCAGGTCCAGCTCCCCGGACTCCAGCGCGTCGCGCGCCGCCACGAGCGACGCGGTGGACAGGGCGCGGTCCTGTGGCGCCAGCGGCCGCACCGAGACCCACTCCGCGAGACCCTCCGACAGCCAGGTCGGCACGTCGTCGTCGCGCCGCCCCAGGGCCACGTGGGTCAGCTCGTGGCGCAGCAGCCGGTCGCGGGCGGAGTCCTGCCTGGCCAGCATCCGGGGGTGCAGCGCCACCCGGACACCCGCGATCGCTGCGAAGGGGTCCGCGTCGTCGACCGGCACCGGGAACGCCACGGCATCCACCAGGTCCGGGTCGCCGCCGGGCAGCTGCTCCAGCGACGCCATGAACCCGGTGTCGGACAGCGCGTAGAGCACCACCCGGTGGTCCCAGTCGTAGGGCACGACCGCGCTCACGTCGGAGATCGCCCGCTGCGCGGAGTCCAGCAGCTCCGCGGACCGCTCGACGCTCCCGGCGTCGAAGACACCCAGGACGCCGGCCACGCTGCGCACCTCGATCGGCCCGCGGTCCCACGGCTGGGCCAGGACGCCGTTGCGCTCCTCCCACTCGGCGTCGGTCACCGACGCCAGCCGCAGGCGGCCGCGCGAGTCCGGCGTGAAGAGGTAGCGGTCGCGCGAGACGACCGGCTCGTCGTCGTACCCCTCGATCTGGAGGTGGACCCGCACCACGACCCAGTAGGACCCCTCGACCCGCAGGATGTCGGCGGGGTCGAAGGAGTAGCGGAAGACGCCCAGCGGCAGCTGGCGCACCGAGGTGAAGTACGCCGCCTGGGCGCGCCGGAACGCGCGGTCGCCCGCGACGAGGCCGGACCGGAACTGTCGGGCGCGGTCCTCACGGACGGCGACGGCTCGGCGTCTCAGCACGCGGGTCAGGTCCTCCACGACCCCGGGGGGCGGTGGCGCCGCCGAGGTCGGCAGCGGTGACCCCTCGGTGTCGTCCTCGAACAGCGTGCAGCCGCTCAGCGCGCCGAGTGCCAGCACGACCGCCAGCAGCAGCCGCACCGCTCCCGGTGCGGCCGGCCGGCTGCGGGTCGGGTCTCCCTCCCAGGACCGATCAGCCGCGCCGGTCAACGGCGTCGAGGTCGGGGAGGGCCTCGTCGGCCATCGCCTCGACGATGCCTCGCGCGAGGTGCTGGGCGGTGAGCCCGACCCGGTCGAGGATCACGTCGCGCTTGGCGTGACCGAGGAACTCCTGCGGGATGCCGTGGAGCCGCGCCGGGGTGCGCACGTCGGCGGCGACGAGGGCCTGCAGCAGCGAGGCGCCGCAGCCGCCCTGGACCCCGTTGTCCTCGACGGAGACCACCAGCCGGTGGCCGCGGGCGAGGTCGATGAGCGCGGGGTCGACGGGCTTGACCCAGCGGGGGTCGACCACGGTGACGCCGATGCCCTGCGCGGTGAGCCGCTCGGCGACGTCCACCGCGGTGGTGGCCATCGAGCCGACCGCCACGACCAGGACGTCCTTGGCGCCCGAGCGGACCAGGACGTCGCAGCCGCCAACGCGGTCGACGGCCTCGATGTCGGCGGGGGGCGCGCCCTTGGGGAACCGGACCACGGTCGGCGCGTCGTCGACGAGGACGGCCTCGTCGAGCAGCTCGCGCAGCCGGGTGGTGTCGCGGGGAGCAGCCAGGCGCAGGCCGGGCACCACCTGCAGGATCGACATGTCCCACATGCCGTTGTGGCTGGCGCCGTCGTCGCCGGTCACCCCGGAGCGGTCCAGGACGAAGGTGACGCCGCACCTGTGCAGCGCGCAGTCCATCAGGACCTGGTCGAAGGCGCGGTTGAGGAACGTGGCGTAGACCGCGACGACCGGGTGCAGGCCGCCCATCGCGAGACCGGCCGCGGAGGTGGCGGCGTGCTGCTCGGCGATGCCGACGTCGAAGGTGCGCTCCGGGAAGTGCCGCTCGAAGGCGTCGAGCCCCACCGGGTGCATCATCGCGGCGGTGATCGCGACGACGTCCTTGCGGCGGTGGCCGAGGTCGACCATCGCCTCGGAGAAGTGGTCGGTCCAGATCCGGCCCTTGGGCTTCTCCGCGCCCGTCTGGACGTCGAAGGGGCCCGGCGCGTGGAACTGGTCGGCCTCGTGGCGCTCGGCAGGGTCGTAGCCGTAGCCCTTGCGGGTCAGGGCGTGCACGATCACCGGGCCCCCGAAGCGCT
>Ga0208834_100586_pt1 | contig 10195 bp, 10 predicted proteins | sample DeeseametaMP1787_FD_184182 | JGI IMG/M metagenome (GOLD analysis project Ga0208834, IMG submission 184182) | Marine microbial communities from the Deep Pacific Ocean - MP1787 (SPAdes) | ecosystem: Environmental > Aquatic > Marine > Oceanic | place: North Pacific Ocean | collected 2011-05-03 | reverse complement strand
CTACGGCACCATGGTGCATGTCTGCGAAACCGCGGTGAAGGAAACCGGCATTGACGGCGAGATCATCGATTTGCGCTCGATGCTGCCGCTGGATCTGGACTGCATCGTCGCCTCGGTGCAAAAGACCGGCCGCTGCGTGGTCGTCCACGAAGCTACGCGCACCAGCGGTTTCGGTGCCGAGCTGATCGCCGAAATCCAGGAGCACTGCTTCTACCACCTGGAAGCGCCGCTGATGCGGGTCACCGGCTGGGACACACCCTACCCCCACGCCTTCGAATGGGAGTATTTCCCCGGCCCCAAACGCGTGGGCGAAGCGCTCGCACGAGTCATGGAGGACGCGTGATGGGTCTTTATACGTTCAAGCTGCCGGATATCGGCGAAGGTATTGCCGAGGCCGAGATCGCGGAATGGAAAATCGCCGTCGGCGATACCGTCGAGGAAGACCAGGGCATCGTCGACATGCTCACCGACAAGGCGGCGGTGGAAATCGAATCGCCGGTCGGCGGCATCGTCAAGGAGCTCTGCGGTGAAGCCGGCAGCATGATCGCCGTGGGCGGCCCGCTGATCCGGATCGAAGTCGAAGGCGACGGGAATACCGACACGGCCACCGCCGATGCCAGCCCTGCACCCGCGCCACAATCAGCTCCACCGGCACCGGAACCGGAACCGGCCCAAGCTCCGGTCAAAGCACCCGAACCGGCCCCGGCAACCGCTCAGTCGGCACCTGCCAGCGCGGCCAGCATCCGCCAGTCCGGCGCCCTGCCCCGCAAGGCTGGCGAAAAACCGCTGGCCTCGCCGGCCGTGCGCCGCCGCGCGGAATCGCTGGGCATTCAATTGGCCTACGTGCCCGGCACTGGCCCGGCCGGCCGCATCACCCAACAGGATCTGGATGCCTTCATCCAGGCCGACGCGGGCGGCGCCGCACCGGGCACGCAGCGCATGCCGAAACCTGGCGTCGAGGACATCCGCATCATCGGCCTGCGCCGTCGCATTGCCACCGCCATGCAGCAGGCCAAGCAACGGATTCCACACTTCGCCTATGTCGAAGAGGTCGATGTCACCGAGCTGGAAGCCCTGCGTCAGCACCTCAACACCAACAAGCGCGAGGATCAGGCCAAGCTCACCATCCTGCCGTTCCTGGCGCGGGCTCTGGTGGTCGCTGTACCGGCGCATCCTCAGGTCAATGCCCGCTTCGATGATGAAGCCGACATCCTCCATCGTTTCGATGCGCTGCATGTCGGGATCGCGACGCAGACGTCAGGCGGTCTGGTGGTGCCGGTGATGCAGCACGCCGAAGCCAAAAGCCTGTGGGACATGGCCGGTGACATTCGGCGCCTCGCCGAGGCGGCCCGAACCGGCAAGGCCAGTCGTGAAGAGCTGTCCGGTTCGACCATCACCATCACCAGCCTGGGCGCCATGGGTGGCATTGCCTCCACGCCGGTGATTAACGCACCGGAGGTCGCCATCATCGGCGTCAACAAGATCATGCAGAGGCCGACCTATGTGAACGGCCAGCTCGTGCCAAGACTCATCATGAATCTGTCGTCCAGCTTCGACCATCGCATTGTCGATGGCTGGGATGCCGCGGCGCTGATCCAGCGCATCAAAGGCCTGCTGGAACACCCGGCCACCCTGTTCATGGAGGGCGAAGCATGAGTGATGCGATCACCACACAGGTACTCGTCGTCGGCGGTGGTCCCGGCGGCTATGTTGCCGCCATACGTGCGGGGCAGCTGGGGCTGAAAACCGTGCTGGTAGAAGCCGATCAGCTGGGCGGAACCTGCCTCATCCGCGGCTGTATTCCGTCCAAGGCGCTCATCCATTCTGCGAGCAAGTTCGCCGATCTCGCTCAGCATGTGGGTGATGGCGCTTTGGGCATCCGCCTGGCGGCGCCGCCAACATTCGAGCTGGGCGGTGCCGTGCACTGGAAGAACGGCATCGTCACCCGGCTCAGCGGGGGCGTTGCCGCCCTACTGAAAAAGGCGCGTGTCCAGGTCATCGGTGGCTGGGCGCGCTTTGAAGATGGCAAGAGCTGCATCGTCGAAGGCGACGGCACAACCACGCACATCACGGCAGAGCACGTGATCATCGCCACCGGATCGGTCCCAGTCGAATTGCGTGGGCTGCCCTTTGGCGGTGACGTGCTCAGCTCATCCACCGCGCTGTCCCTGCCGGAACTACCGAAACATCTGGCGGTGATCGGGGCCGGTTACATCGGCATGGAACTGGGTATCGCCTTCCGCAAGATGGGCGCTCGGGTCACGGTCATCGAGGCAACGGACCGCATGCTGCCGTCCTACGACAGCGATCTGGTCAAGCCGGTCAGCAAGTGGTGCCGTCAGCACGATATCGATATCCGCTTTGACACCAGAGCAGTCGGCTACTCGGCCGGACAGCTGGAGCTGGAATCCGCCGATGGCACATCCACGCTGGATTGCGACAAGGTTCTGGTCACGGTCGGCCGTAAGCCCAACACGCAAGGCTGGGGGCTGGACCGGCTGGTCATCGACATGGACGGCGCCTTTATCCGGGTGAACGACAGCTGCCAGACGTCCATGCGCAAGGTCTGGGCGATCGGCGATGTCGTCGGCGAGCCCATGCTCGCGCACAAGGCCTCCGCCCAGGGCGAGATGGTCGCGGAGATCATCGCCGGCGAGCGTCGTAAGTTCGCCCCGGCGGCCATCCCGGCCGTCTGCTTCACCGAGCCCGAAATCGCCGGAGCCGGCCTCTCGCCGGACGAAGCTGCGGCGGCCGGATTCGAGGTCAAGGTCGGCAGTTTTCCGCTCGCGGCAAACGGCCGGTCGCTGACCATGGAAGGCGGCACCGACGGCGGCTTTGTGCGGGTAACGGCACGTGCCGACAACCACCTGATTCTCGGCGTGCACGCGGTCGGCGCCCATGTATCGGAGCTGACGGGGGCGTTTGTTCAGGCGATCGAAATGGGTGCGGTGCTGGAAGACCTCGCCGGCATTATTCAGGTGCATCCGACCGTGAGCGAAGCCTTCCATGAAGCCGCCCTGGCCACGCTGGGACACGCGATACACGCCTGAGCCACCGGCAAAACTCAGGCCGCCGATGACGTGAGCGTGCGCGCTGCGACCGGCGGTGCATTGGCCGCTTGCCGTCGATCCCGGGCGGCGCAGACACTGGCTTCGATAAAGGCATGCGCCTGATCGACAAATTGCCAGCGCCACCATGCGCCTGGGGTCGGCTGCTTCGGAACGCCCGGCCCAGCCTGTTGTCAGCATAAAAGCCTTGCCTGAAACGGCCTGGTGGGTTGCGGGGGCATCCGTTCGAGCAAGTCACGGAACCTGAAGCAACGTTGGAACAAGGACGTCTAATGAATGCCCAGCAAGCACAGTGGTGGCGCACGCCTGAAATCAACGAACCCGCCTGGACCTGGAAGGACGCCAGCGAGTCCACGCGACACGGCAAGTGGTGGCAGAACGCCGTGATCTACGAGCTGAGCCCGTGGAGCTTTCAGTCCACCTCCGGCCGCGGCCCGGGGGGCGACCTGCCCGGCGTGATTCAGCGCCTGGATTACATTGCCTCGCTCGGGGTCGACGCCATCTGGCTGACACCGATCTATCCCTCGCCGATGAACGATCTCGCCTATGACGTCGTCGACATGAGCGGTGTCGCCCCAGAGTTCGGCACGCTGGATGACTTCAAGCGCCTGCTGGGCATCTGCCACAACATGAACCTCAAGGTGGTGCTGGATGCGGTATGGAGCCACACCTCCGATCAGCACCCGTGGTTCAAGGAGAGTTGCCAGTCGCGCGATAACCCCAAATCGGACTGGTATGTCTGGGCCGACCCGGCCGACGATGGTGGCCCACCCAATAACTGGCGCTCGGCCTTCACCGGCGAATCCGGGTGGAAGTACTGCGAATCTCGAAATCAGTATTTCTTCTTCAACTTCCTCGAAAGTCAGCCTGATTTGAACTGGCACTGCCAGGCCGTTCGCGACACCGTGCTGGACTATGCACGCTACTGGCTGGACCTGGGCATCGACGGCCTGCGGCTCGATGCGGTGAATTTCTACGCCCACGACCCCTCGTTCGAGGACAACCCGACGCGCGACGAGGCAGATGCCATGCCGGAAGGCATTCCACCGGACAACCCGATGGTGGAGCAATGCTTCGTGAACAGCTTCTGCCGCGAGGAGACGCTGGAATACCTCGCACCGCTGCGTGAGCTCGCAGACCAGTATCCGGACACGATGCTTCTGGGCGAAGTCACGCTTTGCGAGGATTCCGTCGTCACCGCGGCCGACTACGCCAGCGGCCCGGAGCGCCTGCACCTGGCGTATCACAGCGCCCTGCTCGCGGACCGCCCGATGACCGCCGGGTTCATGCGCACCACGCTCCAGCGCGTGACCGATGCTTTCGGCGAGGGTGGCACCTGCTGGATCGTGGGCAATCACGACTATGGCCGGCTGCGCTCACGCTGGGGCGGCGATCGGCGCGCGTATCCGGAACCCTTCTATCACATGATGGCCGGGCTGCTTCTGGTGCTGCCCGGCGCGTTTTGTCTTTGGCAGGGCGACGAACTGGGCCTGCCGGAAGCCCGCATCCCCGAAGAAATCTCGCCCGAACAGCTGCGCGACCCATTCGGCAAGGCGCTATACCCGGATGTGGTCGGTCGCGACGGTTCACGCACACCCATGCCCTGGGTTGGCGACGACCCTCATGGCGGTTTCACTACGGAGGGCAACGAACCCTGGCTGCCTGTCCCCCAGCGGCATCTGGCTCGGGCAGTCGACAAGCAGCACGCCGACCCCGATTCATTGCTCAACCGCTGGCGGCGCATGCTGCACTGGCGCCGGTTGCAGCCGGCGCTCACCGCCGGTCATTCCAACGTGCTGGACACCCCCAGCAACGTGTTCGGGCTGGTGCGCCGCCATCGATCGCAGCAACTGCTCTGCCTGTTCAACCTGTCCGACCATGACCAGGAAGTGGACCTGAGCCGCTTCGGCGAACTGCGCCACATTCATCGCCTCGACTACGCATGGACGCTGGCCGACAACGATCACCAGCTGCTCCTAGGCCCATGGTCGGCCTTTTTCGCCAACATCCGACTCAAGCAATCCGCATGACCCGAACCACCGACTGGTGGCGCGACGCCGTCATCTACCAGATCTATCCGCGTAGCTTCATGGACAGCACGGGCGATGGCACCGGCGACCTCAGCGGCATCACGGCGCGGCTGGACTATGTCGCCGGCCTGGGCGCTGATGCGATCTGGGTGTCCCCGTTCGTCAAATCACCGATGCACGATTTCGGCTACGACGTGAGCGACTTCTGCGCCGTGGAACCCATGTTCGGAACCATGAACGGCTTTCGTCAGATGCTGAACCGCACGCATGAGCTGGGCATGCGGCTGATCATGGATCAGGTTTGGAACCACACCTCGGACCAGCATCCGTGGTTTGTCGAAAGCCGCGCCAATCGGAGCAATCCCCGCTCGGACTGGTACGTCTGGGCGGACGCGAGCGCGGATGGTGGACCACCGAACAACTGGCGCGCGACCTTCGGCGGGCCGGCCTGGACCTGGGACGACCGGCGAGAGCAGTACTACCTGCACAACTTTCTCACCCAGCAGCCGGACCTGAACTGGTTCAACGCGGATGTCCGGGCCGCGATGCTGGACATCGGTCGCTTCTGGCTGGACGAAGGCGTGGACGGGTTCCGCCTGGATGTGATCAATTTTCTCGGCCACGACCCGTCGTTGGCCGACAACCCCCAACGGCCCGCCAACATGGCCCGGCCGGCCGGCGCGGAGCCCAAAGACCCCTACTTCGCCACTATCAACTCCGGCACGGTCTGCCGGCCGGAGGCTCTGCCCTGGCTCGCCGAGATTCGCGCCATGCTGGACGAGTACCCGGAGCGCATGGCGCTAGGCGAAATCTCCAGCGCCGAAGACACCCTGGCGGCCGCCTCGGATTATGTGCACGGCGACGACCGGCTGCACTGCGCCTACAACGCCGCGCTCATCAGCCATGAGCCGTTCACCCGCGGCGGCCTGACCAAGGTGATCGAGCAGGTGGAATGCCTGTTTCCTGATCACCGCCTGTGCTGGACCTTCGGCACCCATGACTTTCCTCGTCTCAAGAGCCGCTGGTGGAACCATGGCGACGCCATCATCGAACATGGCGACAGCCTCGACCGGCTGCTGTGCCTGCTGCTGATAACCCTGCCCGGCAGCGCCTGCATCTACCAGGGTGACGAACTCGGGCTGCCGCAGGCGCAGGTCGCATTCGACCAGATGCGTGATCCGTTCGGCATCGCCAACTACCCATTGCTGCTGGGCCGCGATGGTTGCCGTACGCCCATGCCCTGGCAAGCCGACGCGCCTTGGGCGGGCTTCTCCACAGCTGCCGAAACCTGGCTACCCATTCCCGATGAGCACCGGCCGCTGGCCGTTGATCGGCAGCAGGCCGAGACCAATTCCCTGCTGCAGTTTTATCGCAAGGCCATCGAATGGCGGCACTGTGCGCCAGCACTGGGCTGCGGCAGGCTGCGACTAAGCCCCACCGCCGACCCGGTACTCGCGTTCGAGCGCACGCATCCCAGCCAGCCGTTGTGGTGTGGCTTTAACCTCGCGGACCACTCCGTCACGCTCTCGGTGCCGGATCGACACCGCCAACTGGCCGCACCGGAACTCAGCCCCTGGACGCCCGACGGCACACGCATCACCCTGCCGCCCTACGGCGTCGCTCTGCTCACGGATTGACCATGCGCGACCCGTGGCGCCGCCGCATACCCTGGGCAATCGCCGCGGCAATCCTGCTCATCCTGGGGGCAGGCGCAACCCTGCTGTGGATGCTCGCGCCAGATTGGACGCGTCAGGGTTACGACGTTATCGCCGCGGGCGACCTGGCCGGCATTCGCGAATGGATACGAAGCGCTGGCTACTGGGGGCCGGTGATTCTCATCGCGCTGATGAGCCTGCAGATGTTTCTGCTTGTCGTTCCGTCCTGGCTGCTGATGATCGCCGCCGTGCTGGTCTATGGACCCTGGGCCGGCGGGGCGCTGGCCGTGCTGGCGATCGTCATCGCAGCCGCTGTGGGCTACGCCATCGGCCGCATCGCAGGCCAACCCACTATCGACGCCTTGCTGGGCGATCAAACGCAAGCCTGGGTCCACCGACAAACCGATCACTATGGCTTATGGGCCGTGGTCATCACCCGGCTCAACCCCCTGCTCTCCAACGACGCCATCAGCATCCTGGCCGGCGCGGTGCGATTGCGCTTTCCGCAGTTCATGCTGGCGACACTGGCCGGCATTGTCCCGCTAGCCATCGCCACTGCCGTGCTGGGCGCCCAGGCCAAGGATGCCAAGACGATGCTGGTCGCGATGTCCGGCCTGGTCGCGGCGTCGCTAGTTGGTCGCATTGCCTGGCGCCGGTATACCCGGGCCTAGAACTACGCCTCGACCTTCACCTGCGCCGAGTTCACCGCCGCCACCAGGCTCACGCCGCCAATGACGTTACCCAGCAGCACCGGCACGAAGAAACTGCCCAGCCAGGCGCCGACACCCAGTTTGCCGCCGACCACGAGATAAAGCGTTTCGACTGAACCGGCGATGATGTGACCGAAGCCACCCAGGCCAACCATGTAGGTCACGATGATGATGATCCAGATGCGGCCGGTCTCGGCGAACGGCATCAGCCAGACCATCAGGGCGATGAGCCAGCCGGCAAAAATGGCGCCGGCGAAGGTGGTCCACCAGTCCTCACTGATGCCCTTGAGAGCGACTTTTTCGAAATGCGCCAACCGCTCCGCGGAAAACGCATCGCCGTAGCAAACCGCCACGGCGAACAGCAGCGCGCCGAGCATGTTCGCGCCCAGCACAATGCTCCACAGGCGCGCCAGCTGGGTGAGACCGTGGCGCGACAGCCGGTTGAACACCTCCAGCATCGGCGTGAGCGTGTTTTCGGTGAACAGCTGCTGGCGGCCCAGCACCACAATCAAGAAGCCGACGCTGTACCCCAGCTTGGTGATGAGCTGCGTCCAGTCGGCATTCGCTGGCAGGTGGTAGCTGAGCAGCGTTTCGGCCACAAAGGAGAAACCCATGGACAAGCCCGCGGCCAGCCCCGACCAGAACAGCGCCATCGACTTTCGCGCAAGTTCTGATTCCCCCTCTTTCCGGATCGCCTCGAATACGACCGCCGCACGGGGCGACACACGTCGACGGGCATCACGCCCCTCATGCTGGTCCAGCTGCTGTTCCGATTCGGCCATGCAACCATCCTTGGTTGGTGATCGGGCGCACGGTCCGATGACCACGCCAGTAAACCTTGGGACAACAGTTTCGGGGATCCTGTTCGCCGGCTCGCATCCGGCGGCGGATTCCGTACCATGCGCATCAGCGTGAATTTTCCGCCGCCAACCACTTGTTCAAGGACGCCACCATGACCCTCGAATCCACCGGCATTCCGTACCTCACCCAGCTTGACGAGACCACCTGGACCGCCGGACAGCCGACCCCAGAACAGCTGGAACAGGCCAAGGCGGCCGGTCTCAAGAGCATCATCAACCTGTGCCCGGCCGGCGAATGTGGATGGGACGAGCAGGCACGCGTCGCCGATCTCGACCTGCCCTACACCTGCATTCCGGTGGGTGCGGCCACAGACCTTAGCCCGGGCAACGCCCAGGCCCTGGCCACCGCGCTGGACTCATCACCCAAGCCAACCCTGGTGCATTGCGCCAGCAGCAACCGCGTGGGCGCCTTGTTCGCGTTGAAAGCCCATCTGGTCGACGGCGCCACACCGACCGCAGCCCTCACCCACGGTCAGGCTGCGGGCCTGAAGGGGCTGGAACCCGTAGTGCGGCAGATGCTCGGCCTGTAGATAGGCCGCCGCAGCCCTACAGCTCGAAATCCTGGTTTTCGGGGGCCATCGGCGGGTGTTCGTAAACCGGCTCGTTGTAGTAGCCGTAAGTGCTTGGTCCGGCGGTGACCACGGCGCCGGGTTGAGCGGGCGCGATCTCGAAATCATCAACCCAGGTGCGACCGCTGCCATGGCGAGATGGCACCGCACCTCTATCGCCTTGATCTATGCGTCTTCAACTGCTCCGTTGCGGGAGGAGTCCATATACAAATGTTAGGTTTCCCCCTGCAACGCATTCAACACAGCCTCTGGCTCCTTGGCCAAAACGTTGAGCAGAACCCGTGCCGGGCCTTGGGGTTCTCGATCGCCTTGCTCCCAGTGGCGAAGCGTACCGACGCTGATACCAAAGGAACGAGCGAACTGGGTTTGAGACATACCGACTTGAGCCCTAATGGCTTTGACGTCTAATGGCGTAAACGTATGAACCTTAGCTGCAACAGCCTCGCCCGACGCATGCTTCACCGCCTGCTCCAAGCCTGCCTTAATACTTTGAAGTGCTTCGTTCATTTTCGATGCTCCCAGGCCTGAACGAGCAAACGGACCAAAGAAGCCAATTCGTTTCGTTCGGCCTTTGTGAGGTTGGCCTTAGCACCCTTGCCGAAAAGCGTGAGCAAATACAACGGCATGTGCTCGTTGTGAAAGTAGTAGACGACGCGAACACCACCACTCTTGCCTGAGCCTTCGCGGGCCCACCTGAGCTTGCGAATACCGCCGGCGCCCTGAATGAGCACACCGGCTTTGGGCTTTGACGCCAGATGTAGCAAAAGCGCTTGCTTCTCCGAGGCAGACAACAACTTTCCAGCGTGCCGTATGAACTCGGGCATTTCGGCAAGGGTTTGCATACTTGAGACTATACGCCACTGGCTTAGTTCCGCCTAGGCCCTGAAGGGAAACCGAACGCCTGAGTTCAGCGGCATTTGAGACGACACCGGTTTTGACGGCAGCAAAAATGGGTGGCGGGTCAAACGTCGCCTGCGGCGATGCAATGGTCGCCTCCCGCCGTTTTATCGGCGACGCCCACGAAATATAGGAAGGGGGCGAGCCATGACGGCGATGTGAGCGTGGGCCGGTGTCAGCGGATCTATGCACGGAACAAGACCTGACCCCAATGCTCGCACACGGAACAAGACCTGACCCCAATGCTCGCTGCTTTGAAGTGCTTCGTTCATTTCCGATGCTCCCAGGCCTGAACGAGCAAACGGACCAAAGAAGCCAATTCGTTTCGTTCGGCCTTTGTGAGGTTGGCCTTAGCACCCTTGCCGAAAAGTGTGAGCAAATACAACGGCATGTGCTCGTTGTGAAA
>Ga0208834_100577_pt1 | contig 10364 bp, 9 predicted proteins | sample DeeseametaMP1787_FD_184182 | JGI IMG/M metagenome (GOLD analysis project Ga0208834, IMG submission 184182) | Marine microbial communities from the Deep Pacific Ocean - MP1787 (SPAdes) | ecosystem: Environmental > Aquatic > Marine > Oceanic | place: North Pacific Ocean | collected 2011-05-03 | reverse complement strand
CGCTCTCTCGTATCTTTTGGCCAACTGGGGGTCGATGGACTGAAGAGAATTTTGGAATTTCGCCGCCTCTTCAGGGTCCGATTCAAATCTAGCGAGCTGCTCTACGACGTTGGCCGCGTTTCTCCGAACAGTCGTATTGTCTGATTGGAGGTAGCGGAGCAACTCCTCTTTGGAGAAGACCTGTTCCTTCGCCGTCTTCGAAAAATAGCTTTGACCGGGGCCTCCGGCTTGAAGTCGGGTCAGTTGCCAGTATGGGCCTTGGGTTTTGGCCTGATAGAAAGTGATGGCACCCGTCAGAGTGTAGAGCGCCAAAATCACACCTGCCGTGGTCTTCGCTTTTCGATCGCTGGAAGCCAACTTGGCCGTGAACAGTATCAAAACAAAGAGAAAAACAATGGGTACAATGATAAAGGCCAAAAAAGCAACGCTCGCAACGAACGCGATAACCCCCACCAAGCTCCTTTGGACAAGCTTGCCGAGAGTGAATGTACCTTCTCGCCATTCGATGTAGTGGAAAGCGATAAAGGCGATCGGCAGGAGTTGGAGCCAGTAGCCAAAGGGCGGAAGTAGTGTGCTGAGCATGGAGACACCGCAGGTACCGCAAGCCAACAAGGTCATTGCTTGGTGTCCACGATGCTGTCGCCGTATCCGTAGCTGGTGCCGCCTGATTGAGGGCCCAGGGTAAAGCCTTTCATGGCATCAGGGCTGACTTCCATCTCGCCCAAGCTGTCTCTCATCTTGCGCACCGCGCGCAAATGGAGCTGGGATATTCGCTGCTTACTCACGTCCAAGCGCTGGGATATCGATTCGAAAGTCTCCCCCTCGAAGTAGTGGCACTCGATAATCTCTCGTTCGCGTTCATCGAGTTTCTCAAGGCTGGCACGGAGCGCGCTTCTTTCTTCTTCGAATTCGAATTCCGATTCGGGGGCCACGAAGCCGGTGTCCTCCACCATATCACCCACGGAAGCGTCGTTGTCTTCGGTGCCGAGAGGGGTGTCGAGCGACAGGAGGTACATCGAGCTCAGGTCGGCGATGATATCGTAGACCTCTTTGGCGGAGATCTCCATATGGGCGGCGATGTCTTCTTCGGTCGGTTTGCGACCGGTGACTTGCTCCAGATCAGCCACGGCCTTCTGGTAGTTGCGCGCTTTGGTGCGAGTACGCTCGGGGAGCCAGTCCAAGCGACGAAGTCCGTTGAGTATCGAGCCTCGAACCACAGGGGTAGCGTAAGTGGAAAACTTGAAGCCGCGCTCCGGCTCGAACGCCTCGATAGCCTTCACCAGGCCCACCATGCCGTCGGAGATCAAGTCTTCGACCTCGGTGCCTTGCTTCAACTTGCGAACGATCTTGTGCGCGAGTTTATAAACCAGGCCCTGGTAGTTCACTACCAATTCTTCCTGGAGATACGGGTCGCCCGTCTTCTTGTATTCTCGCCACACCTCGGCGATGTCGCTCATACAGTTTGACTTCTAGAGTTATAGCGACGAATCCCGTCCGAGAAGGAATTGAAAAACCCACCAGTCGTTGCAACCGGTGGGTTTCCTTGGATTACCTTGGTTTAAGGATGATTACATCTGTTGTTTCATCTGCTCGAACAGCATGCTGGCCAAGCCGACTCCGCCGTTTTGGGACCACTGCTTGGCCCGCTCCTGGTCCATCATGTCGGCGAACTGGTCGGAACCGGCTGCGTTGCCAAACATGCCGCCCTTGGGTCCGGACTTGCGCATCTGTTTCATCATCTGGGTGAGAAACATTTCTTCGAACTGCTGGCACGCCTCTTCCAGCTTGGCTTCTTCGCCTGCTTTCGAGGGGCCGGCGGCCGCTTGCTTTCCGGGGCCGTCGAACGGTGACATTCCTTGAATCATCTTGCTTAACTCCTTAGCGCTGGCTCATCCGATTAGCGGATGAGGTTGTTGGACATCTTCATCATTTCGTCGGCTGTCTGCACGCCTTTTTGGCTCATTTCAAACGAGCGCTGCGCTTGGACGATGGAAATCATCTCTTCCACGATGTTGATGTTGGATTTCTCCAGGTGACCCTGAGCCAGGGCGCCCAGTCCCAGTTGCTTGTCGCCGGGAGTGCCTTCGACTTTAGAGCCGGAGACGTCGGTCTCTACGAACAGGTTGCCGCCTACGGCTTTGAGGCCGGAAGGGTTGAGGAACTTGGTCAGTTTGATCTGACCCAAAATTTCGGGCTTGCCGTCGACACTCTCGTTGGAGATACCTTTGACTTCACCGGTAGGGGTGATCTCGATGTTGGAATAGTTGCTGGGAATCTTGATACCGACGCTGTGACCGGCCGAGGTGGTGACTTCATTGGTCTTGCCGTTGTAGCGGAAGTCGCCGGCTCGAGTATAAGCCGTTTGTCCGCCGGGCAGATTCACTTTGAAGAAACCGTTGCCTTCGATACCTACGTGGAAAGGGTTGCCGGTCTTCTGCAAACTACCCTGAGTGAAGAGCCGGTCGGTGGAGGTGGCGCGAACACCCATACCTACTTGAGTACCCGCCGTGGCTTTGGTGCCGGGTTCCTGCATCGTCGCGTAGAGGAGGTCCTCGAACGACACGCTGGATTTTTTGTATCCGGTGGTCTGGTAGTTGGCCAGGTTGTTGGATACGTTGTCGATGTTCATCTGCTGAGCCATCATGCCCGAGGCCGCAGTATAAAGTGCTCTCATCATAAGCTTAGTTTTCCTCCACGCTTTGTCTGAACTGGGTAGTTTTTGTTAGTTTACGCTATTTATCGAACTCGTCCAAGTTCGGAAACAGCTTTCTGTAATCTTTGGTCGTTGGACGACAGGGCTTTTTGGTTGGCTTCGAAGTTTCTCATCACTTGCATCAAGCCTACCATCTCTTGCAGGGCGTTGACGTTGGACATCTCCAGGTAGCCCTGTTTGATTTGGAAATCTTTCTTCGCTCGCACCCGAGGAGTGGCGGCGTTGAAGGCCGTGCTGCCGGCGCGCTTCATGTCGCCGGTCTCTTCGAATTCGCTGACCAGAATGCGGTCGACGGTTCTGCCGTCTACCTTCACTTCACCGTTGTCGGTGACTTTGAACTCGTTGCCGGTGGCTTTGATGGGGCCGTTGTGTCCGAGCAGCTGGGAGCCGTCGGGAGTGACCAGGTAACCTTCGTTGTTCAAGCGGAACTTACCGGCCCGAGTGAACTCGATGCCGCGGTTCGTTTTGATGGTGAACATTCCGCCGCCGTCGTCGGAGAGGGCCAGGTCGAAAGAGCTGCCGGTCTCCTTGAGAGCGCCCTGGCTCATATGGGTGGCCGAGCGATGGTGGATCTCGGTGGAAGTTTGCAACTGGTGTCCGGACATCGTCTCGGAACTGGCTTGCTCCATTCCGGAGACCTCACGGTCCATAATTTCGGTGAAGGACGAGATAATCAATCCTTCTTTTCTGAATCCAACCGTGCTTGCGTTTGCCAAGTTGTTGGAGATGACGTCTTGCTTGACCGACATCGCCATCATTCCTTGCGTTGCGGACTTCATTCCATCGAGCATCGTATGGTATCCTCCTGACCTTTCCCTGCTGCTACAATACTAGTTCATTAAGTTCTAGGATTCTAGCCGCATGCCTGTGCTGTAACATTTTTTTTACAACTTCAGGCGTTTTGATAATCCTCTTTGTTGTGTCTAGTGTAAAACGGGCGGTTGATCGTCAATTGTCGAAGATGTTACAGGGATGTTAACAGTTGCGACGGATTGGGGCAAATCGTCGCTGAAGCGAAGCTGACCAAGTCGTTGAAAGACAAAGGCCGCCCATGGGGAGGCGGCCTTCGTCAGTTCTACTTTCAGATTAGGGTATGTACGGTGCCTGCAGTGGCGCGAGAACCGATTGTTTGTCCTGGTTTACAGAAACCCAGTCGTCCTTCAGGATACCTCCGGTGTCCGACGAGTTGGGATTGAAACACCAGTAGGTGAAGCTGAGGTCGTTAGCTTGTATGTAGGAGGCCATAGTATCGAGCCATTGCCGGTCGCTCGGAGTGGCCAGGCGAGTGCCAAACTCCCCCAGCAAAACGGGCGCGATGTCTTCTTTGACCAGGTATCCCCAATGCCGGTCCCACAGGGCCTCCAAGTTGTCGGGATACTGCGGGTCGTCAAACCAGGCTTGGGCGAAGACGCTTCTGGGATAGTCGTGGGGTGAGTAAACGACTCTGTTCGGCACACTCAGCACCACCGGGTGGGTGCCTGCCTTACTCAGGTTGCCTCCCCACCAGTACCCGTCGCCCACCCCTTCCACCAGGATGAGTAGGTTTGGGTTGACGGCCAGGATTCGGTTGCCTGCTCGTTGTGCTGCCAGTTGCCAGTCGGTGGCGATGTGGCCGGTCCCCCAGGTAGCGGGTCCGTGGGGTTCGTTATGAAGGTCGAATCCGATGACCGTCGGGTTGTCGCGATATCGCAGGGCTAGAGTCTCCCAATCGGATATCCAACGCTCTTCGCTATATTGCGCCGTATACCAAAGTTCGGATTGAGAGGATGAAGAAGGGCGATGCCGGTCGAGAATAATCTTCATGCCCCGTTGCTCGGCGCCCTCCACGAGGGCATCTAATATCTCCAGACCGGAAAGGCCTCGAAGTTGCGGATTCAGGGAGAAGTCGATCCCGTTCGGGACGCTTTGCGGGTCCAGCATCTGGTTGCTGTAAGGCACCCGGAGGCAGTTGTATCCCAGTTCGGCGATCTGATCCAGGCAAGAATCCATACTACGCGTCCACAAGCCGTGTGGCGCGAAAGTCTCGGTCTCCATTCCGAACCAGTTTATGCCGGTGAGTCTTACAACCCGGCCCTCCGAATCCACGATGTCAGCTCCGGACGTTCTGAGGTAGCCGGTTGCGGAGGAGGGGGGATCAGGCTGCTGCTCCTCGTCTTCCATGGGCGGGTCTTCCTCATCCGGACCCGAGGGGGGTGAGATGGTTTCCGAGTAGACGGTCAGCCCGGTGGCAACGACCCCTCCGGGGGCCGATTGAAAGCCAAGTTTCACCGATTGTCCCGGAGCCAAAGTCTTGTTGTATTCGACGGCCCGAACAGAATATCGAGTTCCGATCTTCCCGACGATGGCGGCATTCCAGATTCCGCTTATCTCAGAGGGAAGGTCAAACTCGACTCGCCAGTCTGACACGGGAGAATCCGTGGTGTTGGTGACCTTGATAGAGGCGGTCATCCCAGAACCCCAGTCGCTGTCAACCGAGAATAGAGCCGTCAGACCGGACTCGGTCGGAGTTTCGGGAGCAGGGCCTGGGTCAACAGGCGGCGGGGCATCTTCACCATCTCCGAAGACTTCGATAGTGTCAGGTGGCACCAACCCTCCAGGGTTTCCCACGAATCCGAAGGAGATGGATTGCCCCGGCGAGATGGTGCGGTTGTAGTTTAATGGTTCAAAAAAAAGATATCCCCCTTCGACGGGAGTCGCCACGGCATTCCAAATGGAGCTAATCTGTCGGTCGAAAAGGAAGGAGACTCCCCAGTCCGTCACCTCGGTGCCGCCGTTGTTGGTAAGAGTGACCTGGGCGGTAAAACCGGTTCCCCAGTCGTCTTGCACGACAAATTCGGCCTCCAGGTCGGGGGCTAGGGCTCTCCGCAGCGGTTGGCTCTCTGATTCGCCGGCCTGGCCGGTCGAAGAAAGTAGCGTCGTGTTGTCCTCGGCTCCACATCCCGCAAGCAGGATGAGGATAAGGATTGTCATCACTTGTTTCATGATGTACCTCCTGATCCACCAGACTCAGAGGGGCGAAAAAAGGTTCCAGATTAGAACATCGTCATCTAAATGACATTGAGCAGGTGTTCAACGCTTTACCTCCAAAGGACCGTGCCGAGCGCGGCCTTCCGCCCGCATCCATAGGAGGAACGATGAAGATAAACTTGGTGTTGGGGGCGTTCATCGCGACCCTCGCGATGACTTTCACGGCATGGGCCCAACCAAATCCGGAAGTCCTGATACTCCCGGTAGAGCTACCAGGGTACGCAAATCCCGTGGACTCCGAAGCTTTGGCGAAGCATCTCCAAGAATCCATGCAGAAGATGTCGCCGAACACCGGACTTCAGCTGAGTCGCACGGCTGAGCTCTCAACGTTCGGGTATAAGCCGGGCAACCAGCAACCCCCGACTCTCGATGCCGCGAATAAGCTCTGCGGTGCCTACGGTAGCAACTACTTGTGCTGGGTCTCGGTGAGCTTTCAACCCGACTTTAAACCGGAAACGGGCTCGATGGCCCTGGCCGCCGCGGCGCGATTCTGGGGTTACAGCTTCAAGGATAGGAAGGTCATCATCGACCAACCGCTTTCTCTGGTGAGAGCCGGCCATGTCGACAACGTCGACGACCAGAAAGCCGTTAGCGCCGAAGCTCGCCGGCTTGCCGAAGGATGCGTCAGTGATCTCGCTTACCAGATAGTAGGCATTGCACGCCAGCAGAATCAACGTCCTCCGGCCAATCTCGCAAGCTGGAACCATCCCACGGAAGATGCGACTCAGAGCCGAAACTACCGAAACATGATTCAAGCCACGAAAAACTATCAAAGGGCCGTTCGCGACCAGAACGTGATCGACCTCAATTCCACCTGGGCCGAGATGAACCGGGCCTGGACGATATTAAACCAGAAAGAGCGAGATGCTATCTCTCAAAACTACCCGGACTTGAAAGAGACGATGGTCCAGGCACAGAACCAACCGATTTACAACTACGGATATGGCTGGCCCGGCTACTACAACGGGCCGGTGTTCAGTTACTGATCGCGCGGCTGATTAGCGTTCAACCGGAAGAAGGCGTCCCTCTTCCACCGTGCCCCAAACCTCAATCTCGGAAAGCTGGTCTAACGGCACGTTGAGGGGGTTCTCTTCCAAGACGGTGAAATTGGCTCGCTTGCCGATCTCGATGCTTCCGACTTCGTCTTCCAGTCCGAGATGCAGTGCGGCGTCCGTGGTGATTCCCTTCAAAGCCGTGGCAAGGGAAATGCGCTGATCCGGTCCCACCACGTTGCCCTCGACGGTTCGGCGAGTGACGGCGCATTGCACCAGAAAAAGCGGGCGACAGGGAGCCATCGGCATGTCCGAATGCAGAGAGATGGGGATACCCGCTCTCTCCACCTCACCCAGGCGCACCATCTGGTGGGCTCGTTCCGGACCCAGCCCGTAGTCGCTGTAGCGGTTGGCCAGTGCGGTGACGTAGTAAGGGTTGGCACTCACCATCGCTCCGAGCCGTTGCGCTCGGATCACCTGCTGGGGTGTGGAGAAACCGAAGTGAATGATCAGCGTTCGATGATCTCCGCGAGGATTTCGACGCATGTTCTGCTCCAGGTTGTCCAAGACCATCTCCAATCCCTCATCACCGTTCTGATGGACGTGGAGTTGATATCCGGCATCCCAATACTTTCTGAATGCCGAAGCGAAGGCGTCCGGCTCCATCATCCACTCCCCGGTGTGTCCGTCGGTGTAGCCATCGAGCATCTGCATCGCTTGGGAGTAGATGGCGCCGTCGGAAAAAAGCTTCACCCTCTTGGGAAGAAATTCGGCGCGCCCTTGTCCCCAACTCAGCAGTTTCTCCGTCTCTTCTATCAAGTCGTCGTTCAAGTAGAGCTGGGCCATGGTCTTGCCGTCGGGAATGAAATAAAACCGAAAAGGAGCGTCGTCGCCAGGAATGGATGCACGTGTTGAGCCAGGAAACCGGCTGTGAGCGTCTTGCTATCAAAGCGGCGATCCACGGTGTAGGGCCGATCGCCCAGGGCAGTTTGCACTTCAGCCAGGCTGCCAACGGCCAGGATTCGACCCTCGAGTACGGCTACAGCTTCGGCCTCCGGCTGTTCAGGGTTCATGGTCAGGATCTCCCGGGCCGTATACACCGTGGCCGGACGCTGGAAGCGCAGGCCCCGGCCAAGCTCCTGCGCAGACGGAGTGTCGGCCAGGCCGACCGTGAAAAGGGCCGACCAAAGCAGCAGCAGGAGACCGGTCATCGGCTTTAGGTTTTCGTGGCTAACGACGATAAACTGTCTTCCCCTCTTTGATGGTCTCGACCACTTTGATATCTTTGATCTTCATGGGATCGACCGTGAGAGGGTTGCCATCTAAAATCACCATGTCGGCAAGCTTGCCCGGCTCCAGGGTGCCCTTCATATCCTCTTCAAAATATTGGTGTGCCCCGTCGATTGTAAGAGCCTTGAGACCTTCGGCGGGAGAGACTCTCTCCTCCGGTCCGATAACCCGGCCAGAGCGAGACACCCGGTTCACCGCAGTCCAAAGAATAAACATGGGGTCCAGGGGCGTCACTAGGAAATCGCTGTGGTTGGTCATTCGCATGCCCTCGGCGCGAGCTGTTTTGAGGGGGCTTAGGAAAAAAGCTCTCTCCCGGCCCAGATTCTCAACGTGCACGTCGCCCCAGAAGAAGGCGTGGTTCGTAAAAAACGAAGCCAGTACACCGTGTTCGGTGAACTGCTTGATCTGATCCGGTCGAATAAACTGGCAGTGCACCGCTACGGGTCTCTTTCCCTTGGGAGCGCCGGCGCTTTTGTGGGCTGTCAACAGCATGTCGATGGCCGCGTCACCGTTTACATGAGACAGGACCTGGAGATCGTTTTCATGCGCGAGCTTGAAAATCTTGTTCATCTCCTCCTGGCCGGTGATAAACTCGCCCCGATAGTCCTTTTCACCATCGGGACCGCCGTTGAGGAAAGGCTTGGTAAAGTAGGCTGTCTTACCTTGAGGGGAGCCGTCAACGATGATCTTCACGCCTCCCATCCGAAAGTGGCGATCGTACTCTCGGCTGAATCCGAAATCGTCCTCCACCATTTGGGGAAACTTGTGCTGTTCAGCGAAGGTGACCAGATCGATAAAAAGGAGTTCTTTCTCCTTAGCCTTCTCGTACAGAGGAAGAACTTCGGGCTCTACCGGAGCGTCCTGTGCCGTGGTGTATCCGTTGGCGACGTAGTGGTCTTGCGCGGCCTTAAGGTTCTTCAACAGCTGTTCCGGACTTGGCTTGGGAAGCTTAGGAAATACGATCCCAAACCAAGCCGATTCCATAATCAATCCGGCCGGCTCATTGCTACCCTTTTGGCGAGCGATGATTCCGCCCTCCGGCGTTTTGGTGTCCGCGTCGATTCCAACCAGCTTAAAGGCCGCCGAGTTTAAAACGCAGCCGTGACCGGAAACGTGAATGAGCGCTACCGGTATTTCGGGGAAGTCTTTGTCCAGGTCCTCGCGAGTCATCTCTCGCCCGTCGGTGTAGGAAGCTCCGTCATAGCCGTAGCCCACTATCCAGTCTCCCGGTTTGGGAGGTTTTGCAGCGGCGTGCTCCTTCAATGTCTCGACCACACCCGCGATATCCTTAGCGGGCCCTACGGGAGGTGCCGAGACATTGGTGTAGTCGGCGATCATAGCCGCTTGGAAGAAATGGCTGTGTCCGTCAATAAAACCGGGAAGCAAGGAGCGTCCCTCCAGATCGACCTTTGTGGCGGACGGATACTTCTCGTCGAGGTCCGCTTGACGACCTACGGCAATGATCTTCCCTGCCTTGACCGCCAACGCTTCCACCTCGGGATTGGACTCGTCCATGGTCACGATCGGGCCGTTGGCGTACACGACAACAGCGTCCCCGGTCTGCGCCCAGGCCGGCAAGCCGAGTGCAAAGCCGACCAAGAAAATACTTACTAATCTTTTGATATTGTTTTTCAAATTTCTCTCTCCTATAGGTTCAAGCCGTGTGGCCCCGCAGTCCTCGCCACACGGACGAACTCTCGTTAAGGAGGAGCCACTACGGAAAGACGGTCTCGAAGAATTTGTAGTAGGGCTTGGGAACAAAGGGAGTTCCCACGACCAGTCCGCTTCCCTGGTAGGGATAGTCGGGTCCCGGCTGCCCTGAGGCTATCGAAAGCGGGGTGCGGTTGAACTCGAGTTCAAACGGCTTGCCTATCCGAAACGTCTTGTTGCTACTTCCAGGGCTTGTTGTATCCACCAGGGTCAGATAGTAGTTGCCTTGATAGACCGTGCCTGTCGGACCGTCGATTTTGACGCCCACGACGTTGGTTCCGATGTTCGCCTGAATGGCGGCGTTGGCGGTGGGACTCACCGGACTGCCGTTGATGAACACCGAGTAGCTATTCTTGTCGGGGAGGTTGTTGTCCAAATTAAGGTTCATGTCGATGCCGATGGGCCCTCCCGTGATGGGAGTGCGGGTTCCGGTGGTGACACCCTGAACCGGGACGGCTGTGGAGGACACTTGCTTGGAGTTGCGTGTTCCGGTGGCTTGAACATAGATGAAATAGGGTGTTCCAGGGTCCAGATCGGTCAACGAGAAGGTCGTGTCGGTGGACGGCACCTCGTGGACGACACCCGGTCTGGGAGGGGTGACTCTGACGGTGTAGCCGGTGGCTCCGGGCACC
>Ga0208834_100564_pt1 | contig 10584 bp, 10 predicted proteins | sample DeeseametaMP1787_FD_184182 | JGI IMG/M metagenome (GOLD analysis project Ga0208834, IMG submission 184182) | Marine microbial communities from the Deep Pacific Ocean - MP1787 (SPAdes) | ecosystem: Environmental > Aquatic > Marine > Oceanic | place: North Pacific Ocean | collected 2011-05-03 | reverse complement strand
CGTCGACGGCGCCGGCACCGTGGGCGTCGGCTCGCTGGCCGACCTCGCGCTGCTCGACCACGACCCGCTCAAGCCGGCCGACTCCCCCGCCGACGCCGCCGCGCACCTGCGCCAGGTCACCGTGTCGGGCACCTGGGTCGCCGGCCGTCAGGTGCACTCCGACCTCTGACCCCGCGCGCCGGCAGGGCTCGCCGAACCGGCGCAACCTTCCGGAAGGACGGGCCGGCTCGACGTCAGATGCCGCGGGTGGTGACCGAGTCCAGGACCCGGTTGGCCGTGGCGGTGTCCGGGCTGCGCACCTGCACCCACAGCAGCCGGTCGGCGGCCACCTGGACGACGCGCTCGACGGTCACCCCGCCGGGGCAGCCGGAGTGGACGACGGTGCGCGAGGGCTGGCTCCCGCTCTCGGAGTACGGCGCTGCGCTGGTGTCGCACTCGGGGTGACCCGGCATCCGGTCGGGCAGGTCCGAGCCCGGCATGAGCGCGAGGAACACGCCGTGGCCGGTCGAGGTCTCCGCGGTCCAGTCGCGCACGGTGCCGACCGACAGCGCGGGGTACCCGGCCTCGTCCTGCGGCGCCGTCCACCCGTCGCCGCCCGAGACCGCGGTCCACTCGCCCGGGACCTCCGCCTCCAGGGTGCCCGAGGCGTCGCTGACGACCGCGAGGTCCGGCAACCGCTCGGTCGCGAGGTCCCGCGCGACCACGAAGGAGCCGGCCGCGGCGACCGCGCCGAGGACCAGCGCGGCGGCGGCGTACGGCCAGGGTCTCGACGCCCGCTCGTCGCTGGCGCTCCTCGCTGCTCGACCACCGGACAGGGCCCGCTCGTCGCTCGTCGCACCTCGACCACCCGAGGTCTCTCGACCACCGGAAGTGGGGCCAGCGCCGGCGCGCGTGGCATCGGGATCCAGCGGCAGCCACGGCAGCGTGGGGCCCTCGTCGAGGGGGCCGGCCGTCTGCTCGACGGCAGCCTCCACCGCCTCCACGAAGGTCGTGACGTCGGGCCACCGGTCCTCGGGGTCGCGCGCCAGGGCACGGCGCACCACCGCGTCGACCTCCGCGGGCTGACCCGGCAACGGGTCCGCCGGCGCGGGGTCGGCGGCCTGCTGGAGGCTGGTGAAGCGGAAGGCCGGGCGACCGGAGAGCAGCAGGTAGGCCAGCGCGCCGAGGGAGTACTGGTCGGCCCGGGCGTCGGGTGACTCCGCCTGCGCCTGCTCGGGCGCGACGTAGGAGGGAGTGCCGGCGATCATCGTCAGCCGCGAGGAGGCGTCGAGCGCCTTGCCCAGCCCGAGGTCGCCGAGCATGGCGCGCACCTGCGCGCCGTCGGCGGCATCCACCGTGCGGAACAGGACGTTGGCCGGCTTCACGTCGCGGTGCAGCACGCCCCGGTCGTGCAGCGCCTGCAGCCCCGAGCCGACCTGGCGCAGCACCGCGAGCGCCTGACCCGGCGTCGGAGGCGTGCCGCCACCCGGCTGTGAAGGGTCGTAGCGCGCCGCAAGCGTGCCCTGGTCGGCGTACGCCATCACCAGGTAGGGGCGGCCGTCGGGCAGCTCGCCGGCGTCGTAGACGGGGACGACGTGGGGCGACTCGACGCGGCGGAGGTAGCGGCCCTCCTCGAGGAAGCGACGGTGCACCTGGCCGTCGTCGGCCCAGTTCTCGGCGAGCACCTTGACCGCGACGGGCGAGTCCAGCTGCTCGTCGTAGGCCAGCCACACGGTCGCGAACGCGCCGGATCCCAACCGTCGACGCACGACGTAGCGTCCCAGGCGAGCAGGTGTGTCCGACACCCGGGCATGATGGGGCATGGAGGTAAAGCGTGACCAGTGCAGGGGCCCGGGACCCGGACGAGATCGACGACCTGGCGCGGCGCGCCCAGGCCGGTGACGCCGACGCGCTCGAAGTGCTGCTGGGCGCCGTCCGTCCGCGCGCGCTGAGTGCCTGTCGCAGCGTGCTGCCGCACCTGCCCGACGCCGAGGACGCCTGCCAGGAGGCGCTGCTCAACGTCAGCCGCAAGATCGGCTCGTGGCACGGCCGCGGCCGGTTCACCACGTGGCTGCACGCGGTCTGCGTCAACAGCGCCCGGTCGACCTATCGCCGCCTGAAGAACCAGGCCGTCCCCGCCGACCCCACCGAGCTCACCGCCGCCGGGCCGCTCGAGCGCCCCGACCCGCGCACCACCTCGGTCATCGCCGGCACCCGTCTCGACCTGCTCGAGGCGATGGAGGTCATCGAGCGCGACCACCCCCAGCTGGTGCAGCCGCTGCTGCTGCGCGACGTGCACGGGCTGGCGTACGACGAGATCGCGCAGCTGCTCGAGCTCCCGCTCGGCACCGTCAAGGCCCAGATCCACCACGGGCGCAAGCTGACCCGGCCGCTGCTGGCGGCCGACGCATGAGGCGGGTCCGGCGGTCTCGACGCCCGCTCGCCGGCGCTCGCTGCTCGACCACCATCCTCGCGGTGTCGCTCGGGCTGTCCGCCTGCACCGCCGGCGGCCCCGACACCGAGGTCGAGGTGCTGGCGCAGCCAGGGGAGGTCGGGCTGGCGCCGGTGGCGCTGGGCGAGCTGCCCGCCCTCGACGACGCGTCGCTGGACGCCTCGGTCAGCCGACCGCGACGCGACCCGGTCTACCCCGGCGTCGGCCACCCCGTGGTCGACGCCCTGCACTACGACCTCGACCTGGCCTGGGACCCCGAGGAGCGGCTGCTGACCGGCCGCGAGACGCTGCTGCTGCGGGCCGCCCGCGACAGCGAGCGGCTGGTGCTCGACCTGAGCCCCGCGCTGGAGGTCACCGGCGTGCGCCTCGACGGCGAGCAGCGACCCTTCGACCGCCGCGGCCAGGACCTGCGCGTCGACGCCGAGGTCAGCAAGGACGACCGGCACGTGCTGGAGATCGACTACGCCGGCTCCCCCGAGCCGGTCGCCGCACCCACGACCCGCGGCGACTTCAGCACCAACGGCTGGACGGTCACCGACGACGGCGACACCTGGACGATGCAGGAGCCGACCGGTGCCTACAGCTGGTACGCCGTGGACGACCAGCCCGCCGACAAGGCCACCTACGACATCACGATCTCCGTGCCGTCCCCACGGGTCGGCGTGGCCAACGGCCAGATGATCTCGCGCACCGAGTCCGACGGGGTCACGACCACGCGCTGGTCGATGGAGCAGCCGGCGTCGTCGTACCTCGTCACCATCGCCACCGGCGAGTACGCCCTCAGCGAGGCCGTGTCCTCCTCGGGGGTCCCGCTGTCGTACTGGGTGCCGGTCGGCGAGGAGGACCGCGTCGACGCCGACGCCGGGCTCGCCGAGGCCGACCGCGGGCTGACCTGGCTGGAGGAGAAGCTCGGTCCCTACCCCTTCGACGCGCTCGGCTTCCTCTTCGTCGACTCGGAGTCGGGCATGGAGACCCAGACGATGATCACGCTCGGGATGACGGAGTACACCACCTCCACTCCCGTGCTCGTCCACGAGATGGCGCACCACTGGTGGGGCGACCTGGTCGGGCCCACCACGTGGCGCGACCTGTGGATGAACGAGGGCATGGCGATGTACCTCCAGGGTGCCTGGATGGCCTCGGAGGAGCCGTACACGCTGCAGCAGCTGATGGACTACTGGGCACAGGACGAGCCGCAGATGCGGGCCGAGGCCGGCCCGGCCGCCGACTACGACCCGGCCACCTTCGGCGAGGGCAACGCCTACTACTCCGGCGCGCTGATGTGGCACGAGATCCGCGGGCTGCTCGGTGACCGGGAGTTCTGGCGGCTGGTGCGGGAGTGGCCGCAGTCGATGCCCTACGGCTCCTCGGACTACGACGGCATCGTCGGCTGGTGGTCGCGGGAGTCCGGCCGTGACCTGGCGCCGGTGTTCGACGCATGGTTGCTCGGGGAGACCTCGCCGCCGCGGTGACCCTGTCGGTGCGGCAGGGCACACTCGGCCCATGAGGTCGTGCGCATGAGGTTCCTGGTGCTGGGTGGGACGGTCTTCCTGTCGCGGGCGGTGGCGGTCGAGGCGGCCGCGCGCGGGCACGAGGTGAGCGTGGCGGCCCGCGGGGCGTCGGGCTCGGTGCCGGACGGCGTACGCCACGTCGTGCTGGACCGCACCGAGGAGATCCCGGCCGACCTGGCGACCGAGGAGTTCGACGCGGTCGTCGACGTCGCCCGCACCCCGTCGTGGGTGAGGCGAGCGGTGACGGCGTGGCCGCGGGCGCACTGGACCTTCGTGTCGACGATCAACGTGTACGCCGACGAGACCACCCCCGGCGGCACGCCCGCCTCCCTCCCGCTGGTCGACGCCCAGCCCGAGGACGTCGACCTGCGCGCCCACCCCAAGGCCTACGGCCCGATGAAGGTCGCCTGCGAGCAGCTGGTGCGCGAGGGCGCGGAACGCGCGTTCGTGGTGCGGCCGGGACTGATCGTGGGGCCGGGCGACCCGACCGGGCGCTTCACGTACTGGCCGGCCCGGCTGGCCGACGTCGGGCCCGGCGAGCCCGTGCTCGCCGGCGGCGATCCGAGCGACACGGTGCAGGTCATCGACGTGCGCGACCTGGCCGCGTGGATCGTCACCGCCGCGGAGGCCGGGCTGACCGGCGACCTCGACGGCGTCGGTCCGGCGACGGCGCTCGGCGACCTGCTGGCCGAGGTGGCCGCGGGGCTGGGCGTCGAGCCGCGCTGGACCTGGGCGTCCGACGCCGTCCTCGAGGTGCACGACGTCGCGCCCTGGATGGGGCCGCGGTCGTTGCCGCTGTGGCTGCCGCGTCCGGCGTACGACGGGATGCTGGCCCACGACTGGAGCCCGTCGCGCAACGCCGGCCTGACCGCGAGACCGATCGCGGAGACAGCGCGCGACACCCTGGAGTGGCTGCGCGCGACCCCGGACGCCGTCGTGACCGGACTGACCCGTGAGCAGGAGCGCGAGGTGCTCGACGGACTGGCCTAACCTCCACCCATGCCGACCCGTCTCACGGCCCACGACCTGATCGACCTCGTCCTCGACGCCGCGTCGTGGAGCAGCTGGGACACCCCGCCGGTCTACGGCGACATCAGCGAGTCCTACGCCGCCGAGCTGGCCGCCGCGCGGGAGAAGGCCGGCACCGACGAGTCGGTGCTGACCGGCGAGGGTCTGATGCGCGGGCGCCGGGTGGCGGTGCTGGTGGGCGAGTTCGGGTTCCTGGCCGGGTCGATCGGCCGGGCCACCGCCGACCGGCTGGTCGCCGCGATCACCCGCGCCACCGAGGAGGGGCTGCCGCTGCTGGCCGCACCGATCTCCGGCGGCACCCGGATGCAGGAGGGCACCCCGGCGTTCGTCCAGATGGTGCGGATCGCCGAGGCCGTGATGGCGCACCGCCGCGCGGGGCTGCCCTACCTCGTCTACCTGCGCCACCCCACGACCGGCGGCGTGATGGCCTCGTGGGGCTCGCTCGGCCACGTGACCGTCGCCGAGCCGGGGGCGCTGGTGGGCTTCCTGGGTCCGCGCGTCTACCAGGCGTTGTACGGCGAGGCGTTCCCCGAGGACGTGCAGACCTCGGAGAACCTCTACGCCCGCGGCATCATCGACGCCGTCGTCGCGCCCGAGGACATCCCCGACATCCTCGACCGCGCGCTGACCTGCATGCTGCCCGACCGCGCCGCTCTGTCGGCCGTCGAGGACCCGGCCGACGACCCCGTGCCGGACGTCGACACCTGGGAGGCGGTCACGCGCTCCCGGGACCCCGAGCGCCCCGGGGTGCGTCGGCTGCTGAAGTACGCAGCCGCTGACGTCGTACCCCTCAACGGGACGGGGCAGGGCGAGTCCGACCCCGGCCTGCTGATCGCGCTGGTGCGCTTCGGCGACGTGCCGTGCGTGTTCCTCGGGCAGGACCGCCGCGGCCAGACCGCCGCGCACCCGCTCGGGCCGGAGGCGCTGCGCGAGGCACGCCGCGGGATGCGGCTGGCCTCGGAGCTGGGGCTGCCGCTGCTCACCGTCATCGACACCGCCGGCGCCGCGCTGTCGGTCAACGCCGAGAACGGCGGCCTCGCCGGCGAGATCGCCCGCTGCCTCGGCGACCTGGTCACCCTGGACGCCCCGACGCTCTCGCTGATGCTCGGCGAGGGCAACGGCGGCGGCGCCCTCGCGCTGCTCCCGGCCGACCGGGTCGTCGCCGCGCAGCACGCGTGGCTGTCCCCGCTGCCGCCCGAGGGCGCGTCGGCGATCATGCACCGCGACATCGACCACGCCCCCGAGATGGCCCGCGCCCAGCGGGTCCGCGCGCTCGACTTGGCTGCCCTCGGCGTCGTCGACCGCGTCGTTGCCGAGAAGCCGGACGCCGCCGCCGAGCCCGAGGAGTTCTGCCGCCGGGTCGGCGCCGTCCTCGCCGCCGAGCTGGCCGGGCTGCTCACCCGCGGCCCGGGCGCTCCCGCCGACCGGGCGGCGCGGTACCTCGGCGGCTGAGGGCGGCGTGAGCACGTGAGGTTCATCGGCCACCCGATGAACCTCACGGTCCCGCGCTGCACCTGCGTCGGGGCGGCGTGAGGTGGAGGTGGCGTGAGGGGCCCGGCCGGCGACGCGCGGGGCCGGCCGGCGGGCCGGAAGACCCCCAGAACTAGAACGCGTTACAGTCCGGCGCATGAGTCGCACGTACGTCGTCAGCGGGGCCGCGTCGGGGATCGGGGCCGCCACGGCGGCGATGCTGCGCGGGCAGGGGCACCGGGTCATCGGGATCGACCTGCACCCGGGCGGGGGCGTGGACGTCGCCGCCGACCTGGGTACGCCGGAGGGCCGGTCGGCGGCGGTCGCGGGTGTCCAGGGGCTGACCGACGTGGTCCACGGGCTCGTGCCGGCCGCGGGGCTGGCCGGGCGGACCGGCGTACCCGGTGACCTGGTCGTCTCCGTGAACTTCTTCGGCGCCGTGGCGCTGGCCCGGGGCCTGCATCCGCAGCTCACGGCAGCCGCCGCGCGCGACGGCGACGCGGGCGTGGTGTTCCTGGCCAGCAACTCCATCACCGGGATGCCCGGGTGGAACGTGCCCACGGTCGAGGCGTGCCTGCGCGACGACGAGCAGGCTGCGCGGGCGGAGGCCTCGAAGGTCGACTCGGTCATGGTCTACCCGTCCTCCAAGGCCGGGCTGGCGTGGTGGGCGCGTCGCGAGGGCGTGAAGCCGGAGTGGGCCGGCGCCGGCATCCGGCTGAACTCGGTCGCCCCCGGCGCCACCGAGACCGCGATGGTCGAGCAGATGCGCGCGGACCCGCTGCTGGGCAGCGCGATCGACGCCTACCCGACCGCGATCGGGCGCACCGGCCGACCCGAGGAGGTCGCGGCGCCGATCTGCTTCCTGCTGTCGGAGGGCGCCGCCAACATCGTCGGGGCGTGCCTGTTCGTCGACGGCGGCACCGACGCGATGCTGCACCCGATGGCGCCCGAGGGCTGGGAGGTCGGCCCGGTCGACCTGGGCTGAGTCACGGGCAGCTGACGCTGAGCCCCGCCAGCCCGACGTAGAGCTGGATGTCGCTGGAGGTCGTCCACGCGGTTCCGGGGAGCGTCCCCGTGACACGCAGGGTCACCCAGCTGCCGAGCAGCGTGGACAGCAGCGAAGGGCTGACCGTCGTCAGGCTGTTCGCCGTCACGCTGAGGTTCAACCCCGGCGCCTGCACGATGACAGCGGAGTACGACAACGGCGCGGGGAAGCTCGAGGGGCTCCAGGTCACGTCTGCGACCGTGAGCGTCAGGATCCCGCGCGTGGCGCACGACAGCGTCGGGGCCACCAGGCTGAGCGCCGACAGGGTGCTCGTGGTCCGTGGCGGCGCGGGGTCGGTCCACGGCGCCAGCGTCGTCCGCCCCGGGAGGAGCACCAGGGGCAGCGCCACCAGGGCCAGGAGCAGGCGCCTCACGACGCCGCCTGGGTCGCGGTGAACGTGAACACCGGCGTGTAGGACTTCCCCTGCATCGAGTTGGGCGCGTTGGTCGCCAACGTGAGCGACACGCACACGACGAGGGTCGCCCCCGCCGCCATCGTCGAGGTCGACGAGATGACCGTCTTGCCGCTGTTGCCGAGGGTGTCGTTGAACGTCTGCGTCCCGCCGGTGCAGGTCTCCTGCCGCGGGTAGGTCGAGTCGGTGGTGGCCGACCCGGCGAGGACGACGCGCGCCGTCACGTGCGGGTCGAGGTTCCCGCTGGCCGTCGCGGTCGCGGACACCGTGAACGGCGTCGTCCCCCCGTTGCTGAGGGTGACCGTCCCGGCCTTGGACTCCCCCGGCGCCATGTCGGTCATCGACAGCGAGGCCCAGGGGTACGTCGACGGGTTGCCCTGCTCCCCGTCCACCAGCAGGTCCAGCGACCCCGAGGTGACCGTCTGGCCGGTGACCGTCGCCTGGTCGTTCCAGTACGCCTGCGTCCCGAGCCCGCCCACCAGCCCCAGCGCCCCCACGAGCGCGACGACCCCCGGCCGCCACACGCCGGAGCGCGCGGGACGAGGAGCCACGTGCCGGCCGGTCATGCCGCCGCCTCGCGCTCCCGGTCACCAGCCTCGCCGTCCGCCGGGGAGGGCACCGACGTCGACCGTGGGCGGACCGGGCGGCCGGGCAGCGCCCGGGCCCCCCGGGGACGGCTGCGCCACCCCCGCCACAGCACGCCGCCGGCGTACAGGAACAGCAGCAGCGCGGCCAGCTGCACCAGCCGCTGGTGCTGCCCCGGGGTGAGCAGGACGTTGAGGTGGCCGACCCACGGCAGGGAGTACCAGACCTCACCGCGCAGCTGCACGCCGCGCACCGGCTCGGCGTCCGGGACCGGGTTGGCGTCCCCCTGCGTGGTCAGCAGCCGCTCCCCGTCGGCCGACCACCCGACGCCGACCACCCGGTGGGTCGCGACGGCGGGCTCGCCCGAGCGCAGCTGGTAGGTCACGACGTCGCCGATGCGCACCTCGGTCGACTCCACCGGCCGCACGACCACCAGCGAGCCGGGCGGGTACACGGGTGCCATCGAGCCGGTCAGGACGGTGTACGGCGTCGCGCCACCCAGCCGGGGGACCACCACCGCCGCGAGCACCAGCGCCGCCGCCGAGGCGGTGAGGAGCCAGGTGAGCAGCCGCAGCGGCAGCAGCCACCGGCGGCCGCCGGTCATCGCGCGGTCGTGCCGGGCCCGTCCCGGCCGCATGTCAGGGGTGCTCGGTGTTCGTCTGCGTCGCCGTCACGGTGATCGCGTCGAGCTGGGCCGACACCGCACCGTTGGAGTCGTTGTCGACGCTCGCCCCGAACGGGAAGTCCACGGTGAACTCGACCCGCAGGTAGGACCCGTCGTCGGCGTCGCTGAAGGCGACCGCACCGGCGTCCGGGTCGACCGTGGTCTCACCGGTCCCGTCGTCGGTGGCGTCGGTGTCGATCTCGTAGACCGCGGTGAAGGCCAGCTCGTCCTCCAACGCACTGTCGGGCATGCTCGGCACGTTCGCCGACAGCTGGGCGGTCAGGTGGTCACCCGTGGCGCTGATCTGGAACTGGCAGGTCCGCGTCAGGCTGTCTCCCGGCACGATCGTGTCGCTGGCGGGAGTGAAGTCGCTGTCGTCGTCGAGCTTCCAGCTCGCGCAGGTGGGCGCACCCAGGTCGAGGGTGCCGGAGGTCAGCGTGGTGTCCGGCTGCACCTCGGTGGCGTCGTTCCAGTAGGCCAGCGAGCCGGCCCCGCCCAGCAGCAGTCCTGCACCGGCGGTCGCCGCGAGCGCGGCCTTGATCGAGTTGCGCATGGTTTCCTCCCTCGGGGGCCGCCCCGGCACGGGCAGGCCCCTCCGGTGTCCCATCGGCGACCGGCGGAGGTGGAGGAACCCGTCTGGACGAGCGGTCCAGACGTGTTCGCTGCGCCTCGTGTGGCTCAGCGCGGTCGATGGAGCGCGCTGAGCCACACGAGAGCGTCAGAACAGCAGAGCGGAGGCGGGGTCCTCGAGGATCGCGGCGACGTCGGCCAGGAAGCGCGAACCCTTCTCGCCGTCGACGTGGCGGTGGTCGAAGGAGAGCGCCAGCGTCGTGACGTGGCGCGGCACGACGCGCTCCTCGCCGTCCTCGACGACCACCCACGGCTTGCGGGTGATCGAGCCGAAGCACAGGATCGCCGACTCACCGGGGTTGATGATCGGGGTGCCGGCGTCGACGCCGAAGACGCCCACGTTGGTGATCGTGAACGACCCGCCGCTCATGTCGGCCGGCTGCGTCTTCCCCTCGCGCGCGGTGGCGGTGAGGTCGCCCAGCGCCTCGGCCAGCTCGCGCAGGGTCATCGCGTCGGCGTCCTTGACGTTGGGCACCACCAGGCCGCGCGGGGTCGCCGCGGCGATCCCGAGGTTGACGTAGTGCTTGTAGACGACCTCCTGGGCCGCCTCGTCCCAGAAGGAGTTGATCTCCGGCGTACGCCGGATGGCCAGCAGGCACGCCTTGGCCAGCACCAGCAGCGGGCTGACCTTGACGTCGCGGAACTCCCGGTGCGACTTCAGCCGCTCCACCAGCTCCATCGTGCGGGTCGCATCGAGGGTGACCCACTCGGTCACGTGCGGGGCGGTGAAGGCCGAGTCGACCATCGCCTGGCCCATCATCTTGCGCACGCCCTTGATCGGCTCGCGGGTCTCGCGGGCGCCGGTGG
>Ga0208834_100557_pt1 | contig 10661 bp, 6 predicted proteins | sample DeeseametaMP1787_FD_184182 | JGI IMG/M metagenome (GOLD analysis project Ga0208834, IMG submission 184182) | Marine microbial communities from the Deep Pacific Ocean - MP1787 (SPAdes) | ecosystem: Environmental > Aquatic > Marine > Oceanic | place: North Pacific Ocean | collected 2011-05-03 | reverse complement strand
TAAGCTGCCGTAAGCCCTCGCAGGGCTGGATGTTTCGCGCGCTGTCGACCCTAACACCTTCGTCGGCCAAAAAGTCGGGACGCCCCGCGAGATCACCTAATACCTTCGTCGGCCAAAGTCTCGGGACGGCCCGCGAGATCACTCACCGATGGGAGGAAGTCGGGATTCTAGCGGTGGATAGGCCCGCGAAAAGTCGGGACTCGGGACAGGGGTCTCCCCTCACAAGGTGTTGGCCTCCCCTCACAAGGTGCTCAGCTCCAGGCGCGGAGGCGTGGTTGTTGAGAACTTTGAAATCTTCTGTATCTATCTATTCACACAACCAAGTAGCTCATACGTGTAACAATGTCTTCGCCAGAGTCAACTGCGCCCGAGGAGGCGGCAGGTGACACGCAGCTTCGATGTGAGTCGTGCGACCACGCTCCATTTCCTTCAAGCAAAGCACTCCACCTTCATCGCGCGCAGCATCAACTCCAAGCGGATGTCACCTTGCCAGACGGTTCGAGCGTGATTCTGACGCGTCGAAGCGAAGCTGCCTCCTGGTCGTGTCCTGAGGTCGCCTGTACCTACTCCTCGCCCATGCTTCTCCGACTGCGCACCCATCTTCGCGACCAGCGCAGGAAGCGTCGACGACGGGAAGAAGCGGAGTCACAGCGCGTTGAAGACGGAACCCCTTCCGAAACCGCCCCAAGCCAGCCTCAAAGCACCTTCCGCCAAGTGCGTCCTCGTCTCGATGTCAACGACGCTGCTCCTGCCGTACGCGTGAGTCAGCCGCCCAGCAAACGTCTCTCTTGCGATGGATGCTGACTCCTTGCTCTTCTGTTGACATGCTGTAGGACAACACGCGTCCTTCGTCAGCGCGTTTCTCCACCAACACTCGTCGCCGGACAGGAACAACGAACGCGGCGCATGCTTCCCTCGTGAGTGTGAGTCTTGGTCGCGATGAAAGCATTAAGGCCGCCGCTGACCACCGCTCTTTTGCTGCTTCCTTGCAGAACACCCCTCGACGCCCGTACTTCGCTCGCGCCGACTCTGATGCGGGCAGCTCGGAAGCCGATCACCACGACGCGCTGGAACGCCTCCGTACCGCGCGTCGAAGGACAGAGACGAATGAAGCAGCTCAAGCCTTGCTTGTGAGTCTTGTGAATGAATCAGTCAGGACTCGCGCTCATCGCTTACCCCTCTCGTGTCATTGCAGGCTCTCGGCGAAGAACAAGAAGAGGAAGAAGACGACCATCTCTCCGGCGCGGAAGAGGACTTGTCTCCTTCCTTTCCTGCCACGCCTTCCCTCGCTCCCGCTCGCTCGTCTATCGGCGACGACGACAGCGAAAGCACGCCTCCATCCGCGACGCCGCAAAGTCTTCTTGCCTGCTCGAGTCTCTACCACGATGCCGCGAATCGCTGGCTTGTCTGCATGAAGTGTCGCATCATCCTCAGCCCGCGCACAGCCGCTCACCATGTCAGCCAGGTTCACCAGCGTCACGTGAAAGGATTACACTCGGCAATCATGTCGCTCGAGCTGCAGCCCGTCACACAGCGCGAGCCGAAAGAGGTCGCCGCTGCTCCTCGTCATCTTCCGGAGAAGGCGACGTGGAATTGCTGCGGCTGCCCTGCTGCTTTCCTCTCCCGCGCCCAAGCTTTCGCTCATCTTCAAGCAGAACACTCTGGCAATGGCACCGTCGCCCCTGGTCGTGGTGTGATGATATCGCAGTCCCCTCGCAAGCTAGTCAAGATTGCAAATGGCGCGCCGATCGATCCGTTGGCCTCATGGCCGATCGATGCGTTGGCCTCATGGCTGACCCTACTATCTTACCGCGCGCGATTGGGCGGACGCGCGCCAAATTTAGATACAGACATAGATTATGCGGACGATGTCTGTACGTAGCAGCCGATTTTGTGGAGGACGCGAGTTCACGTACCGACATATCTGATGTCTGTACGTGGAAAATGCCTTTCTGCACGCACGCGAAATGCCCAGATTACGGGAACTTTAGCTGCAGATCTTCAGAAACACGTCTTCTATTCACCCACATGCCCTTCACGCGTCACGCACGCGTCCATCTTCTCATCGCGTCCATCTTCTTCTTAGAAAGCTGCATCAGTCCTGCCATAGCTGGATGGCAGATTGCACACTTATCCAAGCTAAAACGCATTGACCCACAACATGTCGCACATCTGTGACACGTGCGGCGCAGGAGCTACAACTGCACGCCGCTTACTTGACCACCGCCGGAAGCATCAGCTCGTGGCTTCTGTCAGCATAGAGGGCGTATCGCAGAACCTTGAACGCTTCTCAGAGCAAGAGGTATGGGTGTGTCCTGTTCAAGCATGCCCTTTCACCTCTCTCAACATCGGCAGTCTTCGCAATCACGTCAAGACACACAGAGCTGCCACCCCAGATGCTCCCTCTCCCTCTGTGAGCTTGTGCCGCTCCTCGCTTCCTAGCTCGCAATCATCTGACCCACTACTTCCTCCGCTGCAGAACGCATCAGAGAGCGAGCATCATGAAGTTGCAGCTCAACAAGACTCTTCTCCAGTGCAGCAGCTCGCGAGAAACACGAGACGCAGGCGAAGCAGGTCGCAGAGCAGCTCGGACGACTCTTCCATGCCGCCAACTCGCCGACGCAGGCAAGACTCCCCTTCATCTGACGAAGACTCTGAAGAAGACTCCGATGCAGAAGGCTGCACCAACAACAGCTCGATCGACGAAGGAGAAGACAGCAGCAGCGCGACGAGCACAGACACACAGCTCTCCACTGAAGCTCGACTTGCAGCAGCAGGCCTTTACCATCTTCAACCCATGCACCTGATCCTCTGCACCACCTGCAAAATAGCTCTGGGTCCGCGCCACGCTGCCTCCCACGCCAACCGCGAGCACTCTCGTAATACTGCAGGCCTGCAAGAGGTGCTGAATACTCTGGATTTGTGTAAGCCAAGCGAGGCCGAACTCGTCGCGCTTCCCGCCAGCACGCCGCATCTTCTACGCGCATCTTCTCAGCAGCGCAGCACAGTACCAGCGTTCATCATCAGTCGTCGACCTATCCGACTGGCACCCATCGATGAGCTCGCTGCTGCCCCAGCTTCCAGCAGCAGCTCAGGTGACTCGTATCACCAGCAGCGATATCTTGAGCTGCAAGCTCACGCGAACGCTTCGATCGGATCCAGCGAAAGCACGCTGTGGTCCAAGGTGCTTGCTTGCACGCACTGGCATAAGCGCCTCGGGGTGGAGAACGTAGCAGGACAGGCAGAGGAGAATGGCGAGGAGACACAGGCGTCTGTGCTCGCCAGGCTGAAAGCACTGTACGCACTGCTCGCCAAGCCTGAGAAGCCGCGAGCCGGCCTGCAAGCTGGCAGAGACTGTAGTGCAGCTTGGCAGGAATACAGTAGCTACGTTCTGATTCAAGATGCCGTGACCCAGGCCTTTACTGCGTTGCTCGATGTGGTCAAGGATCGAGCGGATCAGATCTCCATGGCCCTACAGCACGACGAGCTCGCACCGTCCACGCATGCCAACAATGCTCAAGAGCCGCTGTTCATCTCTTCTGGAACGCTGCGCAGATACACAGGCCTCTGGGCTAGCATGATCTGTGTCCTCCTCAAAACCTACACCCACTTTCAAGCTCGCATCAGTGGAGATGATGAGGAAGGCGCAGCGGAAGGAAATCCCCTGCTGGCGGACAACCGCGAGCAATTTCCTTACAAGGAGGTCGACATGGAACTTTGTCTCGAAGGGATCGGAACTCAGATCAGCATTATCAGCAGAACGCGGAATCAGAGAGGGGTGACCGAGGAGGAAGCCTCGCCGCCTGTGCCCCTTGATCGGTTGATGGATCTCATCCTGCGACTCTCCATCTCCTTGGTGGAGTGGCCAGTCAACAGCAGCCAGCCGTCAGAGACTGGCTTCTTGCTCACCTTTGCCAGCATGCTCGGCATTCACTGCCACAGCAGCACCGACTTTGAAGATGTCGTTCGATTCTGCACCGAGACTGAATACAATCCAAAGTCGTCCGCCTTGATCTGGTGCGCTCGAGCACTCGCCTTGGCCCCTGCTTGCCCCTTCTTCACAGGACGCAATGAGCTGGACGCCCCCAATGCGAGCTTCAAACATGACATCGATGCGCTCAAGACACACGTTGAGCACTGGCGGCAGCACAACCTCCTCAAGACCTGCCCACGTCCTGTCCCGCACCTCGTGCAATGGCGCCGCTGGTGCCAGGCGGTATCCGAAGCAAGTCTCGGCACCAACCGGATGGACATACGCGACGACAAGATTCGATTTCTGGGAATGGACTTTGCGCTGAGCGACATTCGAACGTTTGCCTCTGCTTGCATCGAAGAAGCAGACCGAGCCCTTGACAACATCTTCACTCTCGATGGTGCCTTTCAACAACAGCTGCGGCCGCATGTCCCACCGGTCAAGCTGCTGCACAAGGAGAGCTTTGAAGGGAACGGATACGGGCTTACCCATAAGAGCGTGCAAGATCGTCTCATCGGCTATCCGAATTTGAGAACATGCGTGCAGCACGGAGAGCCAGGTCCAATCTTCACTGCCACCGTGCCAGACGCTGATCCAGACGGCGATGAGTTTAACGATGCAGTCAGCGAGCATCTTCTCCAGCTTGAAGGCACCTTCCTCGAGCACCTGCTGGTCGCGGTCCATTGCTTGGGTGGAAATGCTGCCAGAGGGACCGAGCTGCTTTCCGCAACAGTGGTGGACGGAGTCGATCGGCCGCGTTCCGTCTATACCGGTGTGGACGACATCATCTATCTCGTCCTGCCACATTCAAAAACCGCGCGAACCGATCGACCCGGCAAGCTGCTCGCTCGCTTCCTTCCTCCGCGACTTTCGTACATCCTCCTTCGCTACCTGCTACTGGCCAGACCGCACCTAGACGCTTGCCACCTCCGCATCAACCAAGATGTCAGCCGTCACCTCTTCCGCACCGCACACGGTCGCACCCTCACCCCCAGCTCCATGACCGACATCTTACGGCGCGAGACCGACAGGCTCGGCCTTGGAATGGGCTTATCCATCTCACAATGGCGGCAGCTGGCTTCGGGTCTGATCAAGATGTGGGCGCAAACGAAGCAGGAAGCGCTAGTAAGTGACGAAGTTGAAGAGGAGGAGGAGCAGGAGGGGAATTTGCACGAGCAGGCGAACCACTCTGCCAGTACCGCGGCCAGCTGGTACGCACTCACAGTAGATGACCTTCGCGCGCTTTCGACTGACAGCATTCTACGAAGCCAGGAAGCAAGCCGATCATGGCATCGACTTCTTCAACTCGAGGTTGCTACGGTTCAGCCTGGATCTAGACAACCGGTCGGATTAGTTCATCCCACCATGAATAGCTGCACCATCGCTATGGCGCAGCTCACTGGGCAAGCGGAAAGCTCGGTCACATTCAAGACGCAAAGCCAGCGCAGCGCGCTTGTCCAGCTTATCGCTTACCCGCGCCACAATCACCTGCTCATTTTGGAGACTGGCGCTGGCAAATCGATGCTGTGGGCTGCGCCCGCTTTGGCGAGCTCCACCGGCTCGGTCACCGTCCTCATCCTTCCCTACCGAATCCTTCGCTCACAAGCGGAAGCCTTTCAATCTAAAGGACTCAGCGTCGGCACCTACAGCACTCGAAGATCGAAGCGCCTGACAGAGGCGGGTGAGGATCCAAAGATTGTGCTGGTCGCGACGGAGCATCTACTGCATCATCGAGTCCACCTCTTGACTGCGATCAAACAGCTCCAGTCCAAGAAGATGCTGCTCCGCATCGTTTGCGAAGAAATACATACCATCATCACCGACTCCAACTATAGAGAGTGCATGGCGCAGGTCTCTAGCATTTTCAAGGAACTGCCGTCCATCCCAATCATTGGCTTGACTGGCTCTCTCACCGAAGAGCTGGAAGCGAAGATCATACACAACGTCCTCAATGCCAACGGCAACGAGGTCAAGACTTTACGCACCGCAACCATGCGCTCCAACATCAAGCTTCACAAGCAAGCCTTTGACTACAGCCCGGAAGGGTTAGACGAGATGCACATTCGGTGTGCGCAACTTATCGAGCAGCAAAGTCGCGTGGGATCTGGCAGGACCCTGGTGATTTGCCGGCTGCGGGATTACGTTGCTGATGTGAAGGCTAAGCTAGTAGAGATGGGTATTCGAGCAGAGGTGTGTATTGGTGCTGCTTTGCTTCAGACTGTGATCTGACCCATCACCACTCGCAGACGTATCTACCTAGACAGAGTGCAGCTGGAGCGGCCACTTCAGATTCACCGTTTACCGAGCCCGGCGACGAAACTGGAAAGGAAGCCTTTGCACAGGGCAAAGCATCGGTGCTGATTGGCACGCACGCCTTGGCGACAGGCTTGGATGCACCCGGCGTCACCACCATCATTCACTGCGGCTCTCCCTTCTCCCTGCTGAATTTGGTGCAAGGCATAGGGCGCGCTGCAAGGGAGACGGGCGCCATTGGCCATGCTTACCTCTTGGCTCAGAGGGACCCATCACGAACGCTGAGCCTCGAGCAGCAAGAAGTGGAGACATACGCCAAGTCAACAACGTGCCTTTACGAGCAGCTAAGCTCGTTTGTCGACGGCGTGACGAGATGTTGCAGCACGCTTGCATGGGAAGTGCAATGTGCGGCTTGCTCTCAAGATCGCATCCGCCTTGCCGGCACAGGGACTTCCGATCGGGCAGAGGGTGAAGATGCAGAGATGCTGATGATGCTTGCCGAACAAACCGCCACCTGCTTGCCATCTACCCAAATGCGACCCTTTGAGACCGCACGATCACGCACCTCGACTTGCATCGCCCCACCCACCTTGTCTTTGCCAGCAACGGCTAGATGGACGAGCGATCCAGCTGCCCTCGCCCAATCGATCCGTAACAGCCTATACAAAGCGACAAGTACAGCCTGTCTGCGATGCTGGTACCGAGCCGAGGAAGGCTTTGATCTGCATCCCACCACTCGGTGTCCTCTTTTCGCAAACGGGAATCCCACTGCTATTTCGGCCCAGCTTCAAAGCATGCAATATACGGATGCCGACCGCTGCGGGACCACAACGAGGGTCACTTGTAGGCGATGCGGCCATCCCCTCTCGACCTGCAAATTGATGCATCGCGGACGTCCAAAGTGTGAAGATGAATGGGCGATCGATGACCCAAAGCTGAAGATGCTAGGAGTTGTGCTGCATGAGATACAGCGTGGAGAAGATCGGCTAGCGGCGATCATGGAGGAGGCTCATCAGTCGTGCTTCCTTGTCTCTCCTTCTTCCGAACCATCCGGTCCTCTCCAAGACATCGAATTCATGCGCGATCATCCTTTCGAGGTGTATCGCAAACCGTTCACCTTTCAAAGTTGGCTCGAGCCTGCACGATCCACCGTCTTCGCTGCTCAATCTCGCCTCTACACGCTTTGCTCTTGGCTCCTCTGGGCCTTTATCCATGCGCGCTCTTCGGACAAATCGTCACAGCCAACGTCATCCAACTCCCCAAAAACCCCTGCAACTGCCAGGACAAGGCAGATATCGTCGTCGTCCGATTGGACTGCAAGCACGCCATGCCAGTCTCAGCCTTTCACCGTCATGTCCTCTTCTCCGGCTCCCACAATTTCCAGCAGTACGCCAAGGCTACCACCCTATGTCACACGTCCAGCTGCACAGCAAAGCTCAAACTCCCACACCCTAGCCTCTCCTTTCGCTCCTTCCACTCCCATGCGCCCACCAAGCTCTATTCTTGCAAGTCCCGCACTCCTCGCCGCGGCTGTGCCGATCGATCCGCCACAGAATGCTCCTCAGCGCAAAGCGAAGGTGTTGAAAGCCTTCGAGGCGCTGAGGCAATGCTGCGGATCCTGCTTCATCTCCACTTCGGACTTCAAACACGACATCCAGCAATGTCCGCGACGGGACTCTGCCGCGTTCGGAAGCTTCATCTCCCGGGCGGATATGGGCAGGTATGCGGCATGTTTTCGATGCTATCTACCACAGAATTACTGCCAGCCGGCCCGTCCATCGTCGGCCTTCTGTTCTGAATTGCAAGCGAGCACCCTCATCAAAGCAATGATCTTTGAGCTAGTCGTTCACTCGAAGGACACTGTGGTACTGGCTGCTCGATTAGGCGTTACACTCCCCGCCACAACGCCATCCGAGTTTCAAAGTGGGGTTGTGCATGCTTGGTTAGCGAAGGTCGGTAACGTGTATGCAATCTGGCCAGTGATCGAGCATCTGCTCCTGCACAGGTAAGCCTTGATGGAACGTGCAAACTCTTCTTGTGCGCATTGTATCGCTTGCGACCCATCTTGCGAATAGTAGCACGAGTGATGAGAGGGTCAAAGGACACCCTGATGAGTGCATTTGACGACTCCAACCAGACTTGGCAGCTGGACAAGCCTCTTTCACCTTCCCGACGAAGTGCTTTTAAGTGCTGAGCGAAGACTTAGACACACGTTTGGCCTGCAGGTGTCACATGCATGTCTAAAAGCGGGAGTTCATCGTAGAGGCACGCATGTGATCCAGCCTTCCACAATCACCGTACCGGCGTGCTTGCTTCTGCTTTAAGCCTCTTTAGCCTTCCTCTGCATGGACTTCTATCATACTTGCGATGGTTTAGACACTCGTTCGGCCTGCAGGTGTCAGATGCATGTTCGAACAGCAGAAGTTCACTGTGAAACTATGCATGTGCTCCAGCCTTCTAAATCACTGTATGGTCCGGCTTGCTTCTGCTTTAGGCCTCTTTTACCTGCCTCTGCACGATCTCTTATCATTGTTGCGACGGTATAGGCACTCGTTTGGCCTGCAGGTGTCCCATGCAAGCTCGAACTCAAGGAAATCCATCGTGAAGAAGTAGATCAGCTCCCGACCTCCATGACTACTGTACGGGGAAACCAGCTTCCGCTTCATGCCTCTTTTGCCTTCCCAATGAAGCATTCTTAAGTGCGGAGTGAAGACTTACACACTCGTTTGGCCTGCAGGTGGTCCATGCAAGCTCGAACATAAGAAATTCCTCCGTGGAGATGTATATGAGTTCGTACTGCGAATCGATCAATTTGAACGCACTCAACGTGGCCAGTAGCTCATCTGACAGCCCTTTTCCTTCGCACTGATGTTTATTCAGACGCACTTGAACGTTTACGCAGAAAAAGGTCGTGGCCCAACGCTGTTTGTTGAGCTTCAACCGTGATTAGAGGAAAAGTCAACCTACTTTGTACCACAGATCGATCCCTTTAAATGTGCTCAGCGCGGCCAATAGCTTATTTGACAGTCCTTCTTCTGCGCATGGACCCTTGTTATCACGCAGCCGAGAGTTTATGCAGAGAAAGTTGTGCCTCAATGCTGTTCGTTGAGTGTGAACGGTGAATAGAGGAAAAGTCAACCTACTTTGTACCACAGATCGATCCATTTAAATGTGCTCAGCGTGACCGCTAGCTCATATGACAGCCCATTCTATTCGACAGGAACTTTGGTAACACGCACTTGGGAGTTTGAGCAGAAAAAGTCGTGGCTCAACGGTGTTTGTTGAGCGTCAGCCGCGGTTGAAGGAAAAGGTAACCTACTTCGCACCACCGATCGATCAATTTAGATGTGCTCAGCGTAAAAATAGCTCGTTTCATAGCCCTTCTTCTGCGCATGGACCTTTACTATCACGCAGCCGAGACTTTATGCAGAGAAAGTTGTGCCTCAACGCTGTTCGTTGAACGTGTGCCGTGATGAGAGGGAAAGTCAACCTACTTTGTACCACAGATTGATGAATTTGGTTGCACTCAGCGCGGCCAATAGCTGGCTTGATAGCCCTTTCTCTGCGCATGGACCTTTGTTACCACGTAAGCGAGACCTTATGCAGAAAAGGTCGTAGCTCAACGGTGATTAGAGGAGAATTCCGGCGGTTTGGTGTGCACCTGCAGAGCGGCCAGCAGTTGTGCTCACGCTGTCGATAGGCGATCCTATGTCCTTCTTGTACTCTCGACAACGTAGGCATGGATTCTTCAGACTTGAGCATTGGCCGTTGCTCAAGGTTGATTCAAGTGCATGTTGAATTGGCGAGTGAGTCGGATCTGCACCACCATCACCATCTCTCAGCCGAATCGGGACTGCTTTTGAAGCTGAACCTTGTATGCACCTCAGGCTGGGCAGAATAGTAGACGTTTAGGTAGGGGGAAGTTGACAAGCATGTGTGCCGGTAGTGGTTGCCTTGTCTTTTGCAAACGCTGTGAGCAAAACGACAGCAGTGTTGGTTGGGGTATTCTGCATGCATCTCCAAGCATAGTTGGAGGAGGTTAGATTCGTTGACGCTGTCAAGCAGAGAGCTGGCGGGGTTATGTCAGGGCTGAGCATCTCGGTTGCAGCCAGCTTGCAGAACGTCTCGCCGGGCTGAGTCATTTTGGGTGTGGTGGTGTGATGTGGCTTTCCAGCGTGCTTGGTTTGCTGGTCAGCGGTGGAGATATGTTGTGGAATTTTGTTGTTCCTCTTGAAGATCGTTCAGCAGAACGAAAGGGGGAAGGGAAAGTTTATGGAGAAGGGAATTTTTGACGTTACAAGGATTGGTGGAACGTTGATCCTTGCATGTGCATGCTACTTTGTAAGGCGGTGAAGCCATGGCAGGTGACATTGGATGGTACGGCTGTGTGGCCGGTGGTCTTGGTTGCATGTACCTGCTGAATTTGTCAACGGCA
>Ga0208834_100544_pt1 | contig 10889 bp, 10 predicted proteins | sample DeeseametaMP1787_FD_184182 | JGI IMG/M metagenome (GOLD analysis project Ga0208834, IMG submission 184182) | Marine microbial communities from the Deep Pacific Ocean - MP1787 (SPAdes) | ecosystem: Environmental > Aquatic > Marine > Oceanic | place: North Pacific Ocean | collected 2011-05-03 | reverse complement strand
GCTGGACCGGCGTCACGCCCGTCTCCAGCCGCGCCTGCTACTCCGGGGTCGGCGAGACGTCGGTGTACGTCGCCGAGCAGGCCCGCGGCCGCGGGGTCGGCCGGGCGCTGCTGCAGCGCCAGGTCACCGAGGCCGACGCCGCCGGGCTGTGGACGCTGCAGACCTCGATCTTCCCCGAGAACCGCGCCAGCCTGGCCCTGCACCGCAGCGCCGGCTACGTCACGCTCGCGGTCCGCTCCCGCATCGCCCAGCTCGACGGCGAGTGGCGCGACACGGTGCTGATGGAGCGCCGCAGCACGTGCTGCTGAGCGGGTCTCCGACCGGGGCCCTGAGCGGGTCCCTGCCCGAGGCCGTCGACGTCTGCGTCGTCGGCGGCGGGCAGTCCGCGCTGGCGCTCGCCTTCCACCTGCGCCGGGCCGAGCGCCGCCGCACCGGCACGCCGCTGACGGTGGTGCTGCTCGACGCCCGTGCGCAGCCCGGGGGCGCGTGGCAGGACGCCTGGCCGAGCCTGCGGCTCTTCTCCCCCGCCGGCTACAGCTCGTTGCCCGGCCGGCTGATGCCTCGTCCACCCGGCGACGAGCCGCCCGACGCGGCGCACGTCGTGGACTACCTCGCCGACTACGAGCAGCGCTACGACGTCGACGTGCGCCGACCGGTGCGCGTGGAGACCGTCGAGCGAGCCGAGGACGGCCTGCGGGTCCGCACCGACCACGGCGACCTGCACGCCCGGGCGGTGGTCTCGGCGACCGGCACGTGGGACCGCCCTCTGTGGCCCGCCGTCCCGGGCGCCGACGGGTTCGCCGGCGAGGTGCTGCACGTCCACGACTACCGCGGGCCCGAGCCGTTCGCGGGCGAGCGGGTGCTCGTCGTGGGCGGTGGCAACTCCGGCGCCCAGGTCGCCGCGGACCTGCTCGGCACCGCCGCCGCGGTCCACTGGGCGACCCGCCGGCCACCGCGCTACCTCCCCGACGACGTCGACGGTCGCGTGCTCTTCGAGGTCGCCACGCAAGCGGTCCGCGACCGCGCCGCCGGCCGCGAGGCCCGCGGGGTCGGGTCCCTGGGCGACGTCGTGGCCGTGCCGCCGGTGCGCGCCGCGCGCGACCGGGGCGACCTGGTGGCCGAGCCGATGGTCGAGCGGCTCACCGAGCGGGGTGCCCGCTGGGCCGACGGACGCGAGGATCCGCTCGACGCGGTCGTCTGGGCGACCGGCTTCCGGCCGGCCCTCGCCCACCTGCGCGGGTTGGGGCTGACCTGGACCGACGGCCACCCGGCGACCGAGACGCCGGACGGGTCGCCCTTCGCGGTGCGGTCCGCCGACGGCGTACCGCTGTGGCTGCTGGGGTACGGCGACTGGTGCGGCCCCGCGTCGGCGACCCTCATCGGGGTCGGCCGGCCCGCCGCGGCGGTCGCCGCCGACGTGGTCGCCACCCTCGACCGCGCGCCGGCACGTCAGTCGCGAGGCTCGGGGACCGTGGTGTCGTCGAGGAAGCAGTAGGCCCAGGTCTCGCCGGGCTCGGCGGAGGCCATCAACGGGTGGTCGGTGGCACGGTGGTGGGCCGTGGCGTGCCGGCCCGGCGAGGAGTCGCAGCACCCGACGTGCCCGCAGCTCAGGCACATCCGCAGGTGGACCCACCGCTCACCGTCCCGCAGGCACTCCTCGCACCCCGCGGTCCCCGGCTGCACCGGCACCGAGGCCGCGCCGTGCGGGCAGGCGTCGGAGGGCCAGCGGTAGTGCACGAGCCGGGACACGTCCGGGTGCGCCCTCGAGCCGTCGCCCACCCGGGCGCCCACCACCTCGGCGAGGTGGCGCCGCCCGGCGACGGCGGGGTCGACCACGTGGTCCACCCCGGCGGCCGCGAGGTCCTCGAGGTCGACGCCGGTCGCGCGCACCACGACCGGGACGTCGCTCTGGCCGCGCACCATGACCGCCACCCGGGCAGCCTCCTCGGCGTCGTGCTCGGCCACCACGACCAGTCGGGCCCGGGCCAGGCCGGCCTCCTCCAGCACGTGCGCCCGCATCGCGTCCCCGCGTACGACGGTGAGCCCCGCGGCCTCGGCCGCGGTCGCCCCGCCGGGGTTGAGCGTCGTCATCACGACCGGGACGCCCCGTGCGCGCAGGTCTGTCCCGATGGCGATGGAGTCGGCGCCCCACCCGAGCATCAGCACGTGTCCCTCGACCTCGTGCGCGGCCGCGGGAGTGGACTCCTCCGCGGACGGGCCGGTGGCGGTGCCGCCGCGCGGGAGCAGCCTCGTGCCGAGCGACCCGAACGCCGGCGTGAGCATCATCAGCAGCACGGTCGTGGCGACGAAGACCTGGGACCCGTCCTCGCCCTCACCGAGCGGGCTGAGCCCGGCGCCCTCGCCGACGGTCAGCAGCACGAAGGAGAACTCCCCGACCTGCCCGAGCAGCAGCCCGGCGGCGACCGCCTGGCGCCACCCGACCCGCAGCGGCGCGAGGGCGGCGGCGGTGGTGAGGGTCTTCACGACCAGGACGACGACGGCGACCGCGAGCACGAGCGGCAGGTTGGCCAGCAGGAACCCGACGTCGAGCAGCATGCCGACGGAGACGAAGAAGATCGCGCTGAACAGCACCTGCAGCGGCAGGATCTCCGAGAGGGCGTGCGTGCTGTGCCGGCTCTCGCTGACCACCAGCCCGGCCAGGAAGGCACCGAGCGAGACGCTGACGCCGGCCAGCGCGGTGAGGTAGGCGGTGCCGAAGCAGATGGCCACGAGCGCGAGCAGGAAGACTTCGGGCGAGCAGAGCGCCGCGACGCGCTCGAGCACCTTGGGCATCACCCGTCGCGCGACGACCAGGACCACCCCGACCACGGCGACGGCGATCCCGAGCGCCTCCAACAGGGCGCCGGTGCCGCCCTCGGCCTCGGTGCCCAGCAGCGGGACCACCAGCACCATGGCCACGACCGCGAGGTCCTGGAGGACCAGGGTGGCCAGCGCGAGCTGGCCGCGGGTGCTGCTGGTGCCGCCCGTGTCGGCGAGCAGCTTGAGGACGATCGCGGTCGAGGACAGAGCCAGCAGGAAGCCGGTGAACAGCCCGACCTTCCAGTCCCGCCCCAGCGCCACCGTCACCGCGAGCCCGGCCCCGGTGGCCAGCACGACCTGGGACCCTCCGCCGAAGACGACCCAGCGCCACACACGCGCCAGGCGCTCGAGGGAGAACTCGATGCCGATCGTGAACAGCAGCAGGATCACGCCGATCTCCGCAGCCGCGTCGACCGCCTCGGTCGAGGACACCAGGCCGAGCTGGGCGGGTCCGATGAGCACACCGGCCAGCAGGAAGCCCACGATCGGCAGCACCCGGACCCGGACGCTGAGGTAGCCGACGACCGCCGCCGCCAGCACCAGGGCCGCGGTGGCGGTGAGGTAGCGCGGCACGCCCTCGGACGAGGCCATCACCACCGGCGGGACGACCTGGGCTCCGAGCAGCGGGACTGGCAGGGGATCGAGCAGGGCGGGGCTCACGTCGGCCAGCCTAGGCACGCCGGGACGGGCGCGAGCGCGCTGCTCACCCCAAGCGCCAGCCGCCGTCGACCGGCAGCACGGCGCCGTGGACGTAGGAGGCCTCCGGCGAGGCCAGCCAGAAGACGGTCGCGGCCGCCTCCGCACCGCTGCCCAACCGCTGGGCGGGCACCTCCCGGCGTACCGCCTCCACGAACGCGGGGTCCGAGACGGTCTCCGGCGGGAAGTACGACGGGTTCTCGATGAAGTTGGGAGCCACCGCGTTGACCCGCACCCCGTCCCCGGCGACCTCGCGCGCCACCGTGCGCACCAGCTGCAGCTGCGCCGCACGCGCCATCTCGTAGCCCGCGATGGGGTGCGAGCTGGAGCGCAGCGCGGTGGCGGACGTCGGGACGACCACCGCGCCCCGACCGGCCTCGCGCATGGCCGGCAGGCAGGCGTCGAGCAGCCAGAACAGGGGGTGGACCAGCCGGTCGATCAGGTGCTGGACCGTCGCGTCGTCGTGCTCGCCCACCGGAGCCACCGTGATGGGCGCCTCCAGGTTGGCCACGACGACGTCGAAGGGGCCGTGCTCGGCGACCAGCCCTCGGACCGAGGCCCGCGAGGCCAGCGGCTCCTCGACGGCGACCACCTCGTCGCCCTCGGCGCGGAAGCGTTCGACGACGCCCGGCCCGAGGAACTGCGTGGCGTCCGTGACGAGGACGCGACGCGGTGCGTGCTCGCCACCGGCTACGGCAGCCACCGGCTCACGCCGCCAGCACGGAGTCCGGCAGCTCCAGGTCGGGCACCAGCTCGGTCAGCATCGCGCGCACCCGGCCGTCGATGTCGGCGACGATGCCACGGACGGTCTCGGGGTCCTGGCCGCCGGGGTCCTCGACCGGCCAGTCGACGTACTTCACGCCGGGGACGTAGGGGCACTCCTCGCCGCACCCGAGGGTGATCGCCATCGTGGAGGCGGCCACGGTCTCGTGGGTGAGGTGCTTGGGGTGCTCCCTGCTGGTGTCCAGGCCCAGCGACTCCAGCACGTCGGCCACCTCGGGGTGGATGTGCTCGCCCGGCTGCGTGCCGGCCGACAGGGCCCGGACCCGGCCCTGGGCGTAGTGCTCGGTCAGCACCCGGCCGATGACGGAGCGTCCCCCGTTGCGGACGCAGGCGAAGACGACCTGCGGGACGTCGGTCTGGGTGGTGGTCATGAGGTTTCCTCTCGGGTCGGGACGACGACGTCGCCCAGGCTGGTGTCGCCCGGGGCGCCGAGCTGCGGGTGGAGCCAGTGCACGAAGGCCACCGCGAGGGTGGCGCCGACGAGCTGGGCGAGCACGAACGGCGGCACCGAGGCGGGTGCGATCCCAGCGAAGGTGTCGGAGAAGACCCGCCCGACGGTGACGGCGGGGTTGGCGAAGGACGTCGAGGAGGTGAACCAGTAGGCGGCGCCGATGTAGAAGCCGACGGCGGGGGCCGACAGGCCGCCACGACCGGTGCGGGCCAGCGCGAAGATCAGCGTCACCAGACCGGCGGTGGCGACCACCTCGGAGAGCCACAGGTGCCCGGCGGAGCGGTCGGTCGAGGCGAGGTCGGTGACCGACACCTCGAACATCAGGTTGGCGACCACGGCACCGGCGACGCCGCCGACCACCTGGGCTGCGGAGTAAGCGCCCACCTCGGCGCCGGTGAGCGCACCGGAGGCGCGCCCTCCCCCGGCCAGGCGTCCCATCAGCCAGTCGGCGAAGGACACCGCGGGGTTGAAGTGGGCACCGGACGTGGGTCCGAAGACCCAGATCAGGGCGGTGAGACCGAAGACCGTGGCGGTGGAGTTGGCCAGCAGCTGCAGGCCGACGTCGTCGGAGAGGCGCTGCGCCATGATCCCGCTGCCGACGACGACGGCCACGAGCGAGGCGGTGCCGACGAGCTCGGCGGCGAGGCGGCGGCTCAGGTCGGGGCGGGCGTCCGGGCTGGTCATGCGGGGTCCTTCACGGGTCGGAGTCGGTGGATGCGGCGCTCGAGCTCGTCGGCGGCGGCCGCGAAGGCATCGGCCCCGACCGGGACGGGGTCGGGGACCGACCAGTGCAGGGTCGACCACTCCAGGGATCCGGTCACGGCACCGGCGGCCAGCTCCTCGTGGGCGGCGTCGCAGACCGTGACGACCAGTGCGTCGTCGAGGTCGCCGGGCACCAGCCCGACCGGGCGCTCGGCGAGCCGCAGCCCCCGGCGTACGGCGACGTCGACCGCGCCGGGGTCGACCCGCTCGGCGGGGTGGGTGCCGGCGGAGCGGGCGGGTGGCACCCCGTCGCCGCGGTGGCTGTTCCAGATCGCGGCGGCCAGCTGGGAGCGCGCGGAGTTGCCCGTGCAGACGAACAGCAGGCTCGCAGCCCCCGCCCACGGGGCCTGCGCGGAGGCACCTCCGTCGACACCGGCCTGCTCGACTGCCGCCGCCTCGTCGACGAGCCGCACGTAGGAGCGGCGCCGGTCGGCCTCGGAGCGTCGCCGCTCCACCACCCCGGCGCGCTCGAGTACCGCGAGGTGGTGGGCGAGCAGGTTGGAGCCCAGGCCGAGCCGCCCGGCGATCTCGCGCGGCGAGGCGTCCCGGGCGGCGAGCAGGTCGACGACGGCCAGCCGCGTCACGTCCGCCAGCGCGGCGTGCCGGGCGGCACGGGACTCGAGACTGCTCACACCCTGGAGACTCTCACTCAACAGCAATTGAGTCAATTGTCGTTGAGTGAACACCCGGCTACACCCCCGTGTTGCCCGACCGTGACCCACCGCGGGGAACGTGTCGTGTTGTTGCCGAGACGTGGTGTGGCGGTGGTGTCCACGGGGCGTGGGTGAGACCTGCCCCCGACCAGAGTTCTCCACATCACCGGCGCCGCACCGAGCGGCGCCCCACCTCCCCAGGAGCACACCATGACCGCCACCCGCCGCAAGGTCCTCGTCCCCCTCGCCACCCTCATGGTCGCCGGCACCGTCGCCGTCGGCTCGGGTGCCAGCTTCACCTCGACCACCGCCTCGACCACCGCCGTCACCTCCGGCTCGGTCACCCACGTCAACGACGTGACCAGCCTCAGCATCACCAACATCAAGGACAAGGACACCGTCACCGGCTCGGTGAAGATCACCAACACCGGCACCCTGCCCTCGACGCTGACCATCGCCGAGACCGCGGACACCTCGACCTTCGTCGACGGCGACCTCAAGCTGACCCTGACCCAGGGCGCGACCGTCCTCTACGACGGCACCTTCGGCGGCCTGGTCAACGGCCAGACCATCGCGCTGGGCGCCCTGCCCGTCGGCAGCTCCACCACCGTCACCTTCACCGTCAAGCTCGTCGAGACCACCAACAACACCAACGAGGGCAAGAACGCCTCCGCGTCCTTCCAGTGGGTCTCGACCCAGGAGGCCGGCAGCCCGCTGTCCTTCGTGCCGGGCTACGACGCGCTCTTCGGCCAGGGCAACTGACCCTCGGCCTCTCCTGGGGAGGACTCCCCCCGCCCGGCGATCACCCCCTGAACCGGGCGGGGGGCCCACCCCCGCCACTCCACCGTCTCCACCTCCGCTCCCTCCACCACCTCGCAGGTAGGCCGTCATGACGCTGCTCCCCACCACGCCCAGCCCGACCCACCGGTCGCGCTCCGGGGCCGCGCGGGCCCGCGGCGTGCTGGTCAACCTGGGCCTCGGCCTGGTCATGCTGGCCGCGCTGGCCTTCCTCCTGCCGAGCCTGATGGGCCTGCAGCGCTACGTGATCATGGGCGGCTCGATGGAGGGCACCTACGACCTCGGCTCGGTCGTCTTCGAGGAGGTCGTCCCCGTCGAGGAGCTGCGCGTCGGGGACGTCATCACCTACGTCCCACCGGCCGAGTCCGGGATCGACACCCTTGTCACGCACCGGATCACCGAGATCGACGGCGCCGACTTCCGCACCCAGGGCGACGCCAACCCGGCCGTCGACCCGTGGACCTTCCAGCTCACCGCCGCCACCCAGCCCCGCGTCGTGGCCCACGTCCCGTACGTCGGCTTCGCGTTCATGGCCCTGGCCGACCGCGGCACCCGGATGGCCCTCGTCGGGCTGCCCGCCGCGCTCATCGCGCTGTGGAGCCTGGTCGAGCTGGTCCGCGCCCTGCGGCCCGCCCGCACCGAGCTCGTCGACGGCCCGGCCCAGGCTGAGGCCCCAGCGTCCAGCACGCCGGTCCTGGTCTGACCGCCCCGCGGGTGTCGACCCGTGCCCGGGACATGACCCGGACGTGACCTGCGTGTGGGGTCCCTGTGACCCGCGCTACGACAGAGTTCCGATCAGTCCCTCCCCCAGGAATCGAGCTCCCGTGAAGACCCGTGCCCAGCACCGTGCCGCCCGTCGGGCGAGCGTCGTCGGTCGACCCTCGCGTCGACTGCTGGCCGTGCTGCTGGTCGTCCTGGTCACCGCCGGCACCACCTGGTTCTCCGGTGCGAGCTTCACCTCCTCCTCCTTCACCTGGGCCACCGTCGGCGCCGCCGCCGACTACCACCCGCCGACGGTCGCCGTCACGAGCCCCGGCGGCACGGTCTCCGGCACCGTCACCGTGCAGGCCACGGCGAGCGACTCCGCCAGCGGTGTGGCGAGCGTCCGTCTCGAGCACGCCGCTGTCGGCTCGGCCTCCTGGACCACGCTCTGCACCGACACGACCGCGCCGTACTCCTGCCCGTGGAGCACCACCCTCGTGGCGGACGGCGACTACCGCCTGCGCGCCCTGGCCACCGACGTGGCCGGCTTCAGCGCCACCTCCGCCGAGGTCACCACGCGCGTGGCCAACCCCGCGAGCGTCACCCTCACGACCGTCCCCGACATCGTCCGGGGCACGGTCCCGCTGTCGGCCACCATCACCGGCGCCGGGAACCGCAGCGTCTCCAGCGCCTTCCAGCACCGGGTCGACGGCGCCACCACCTGGACCACGATCATCGGCTGCTCCGCCGTCGCGGGGACCGCCCCGTCCTGCTCCTGGGCCACCGGCACCCTCGCCGACCTCTACGACGTGCGCGTGGTCAGCACCGTCGGCACCGGCGCGTCCGCACAGACCGTCAGCGCCGAGCAGCTCGACGTCGTGGTCGACAACCTGGCGCCGACGGTGAGCATCACCTCGCCGTCGGGGACCATGAGCGGCACCGTGCAGGTGGTCGCCGTCCCGCTGGACGAGGACTCCGGCGTCGAGCGTGTCGAGCTGTCCTACAAGCTGGCCACGGCCTCCACCTACACGCCGCTGTGCACGGTCTCGACCGACCCCTATCGCTGCGCGCTCAACACCACGAGCCTGACCAACCTGGCCAGCTACGACCTCCGCGCGATCGCCTACGACGAGGCCGGCAACGTCAGCACCGCCGCTGTCGTGCGACGCCAGGTCAACAACGGCCTCGCGACCATCACCATCACCTCGCCGCTGACCGGCGACCTGGTGACCGGCACCCGGACGATCACCACCGACCACTCCACCCCGCTGGGCACGTCGGCGAGCAGCGTCCGGATCGAGGCCCGCCTCGCCGGCGGCAGCTACGCCACGATCTGCACCGACACCACCGCGCCGTACTCCTGCACCTGGGCGACCGCGAGCCTGGCCTCGGGGACCTGGGAGCTGCGCGCCACAATGACCTATGGCGGCGCCCTGACCGTCACCTCCCCGGTCGTCACCGTGACCGTCGACAACAACCCGCTCAAGGCGCTGGACGTCCAGGCGGCCAACGGAGGCGTGGCGAACATCCCCGGCGCCGGCGACACGATCGTGCTCACCTACCAGGGCGTCGTGGACCTCACGACCGTCAAGGCCGGGTGGACCGGCGAGAGCACCCCGCTCACGGTCACCTTCGCCGACAAGGCGGTCTCGCCGTCCACGAGCGGCGACCGGGCCGGCTTCAGCGTCCCGCTGGGCTCGGTGGTCTTCGTCCAGAACTACGTCAAGAAGAACAAGTCGGTCGCGATCCCGGCCACGATGACCGCCGAGACCTCGGCGTCAGGGGGTGTCGCCCTCACCGTCATCACGGTCACGCTCGGCACCAGCACCTCCACCGACCTGCGCTCCAGCACCACGGCCGGGGCCATGCGGTGGACCCCCTCGGCGAGCGTGCGCAACACCGGTGGAGTGGCCTGCTCGACCACGCCGGCGACCGAGTCCGGCGCCAGCGACCGGGACCTGTGACACCTAGGCTGCACCCGTGACCACCGCCACTCCCGGGACCCCCACGACCGTCCTCATCGTCGAGGACGACGAGGACATCGCGCTGACGCTGAAGCGGATGCTCGAGCGGCAGGGGTACGCCGTGACCTGGGTGACCACGGGGGCCGAGGCCCTCGAGGCGATCCGCGCGGTCCCGCACGTGGTGCTGCTCGACCTCGGCCTGCCCGACATGGACGGGCTCGACGTGTGCCGCCAGGCCCGCGAGGAGGGGTACGACGGCGGGATCATGATCCTCACCGCCCGCTCCGACGAGCTCGACCGGGTCGTGGGGCTGGACTACGGGGCCGACGACTACCTGCCCAAGCCGTTCCCGATCGCGGAGATGCAGGCCCGCGTCCGGGCGCTGGCCCGCCGGGCGGCGCGCACCCTGGGCGGCGCGCCCGCGCCGACCGGTGCCGACGAGGCGGCCGCACCCCCGCCCCCGGCGGCCTCAGCACCGAGCAGCCCGTCGACCGGCCACACCGCCCCCGCTCCCGGGGCCCCCGCCGCCGGGGCCCTGCGCGTCAACACCGCCGCCCGCCGGGTCTGGGTCGGCGAGCAGGAGCTGACCCTGACCACCAAGGAGTTCGGTGTGCTGGCACTCCTCGACGCCGAACGCGGGTCGGTCGTGACCCGGGAGACGCTGATGGCCACCGTGTGGGACGAGAACTGGTTCGGCTCCACCAAGACCCTCGACGTCACGATGGGCCGGCTGCGCGCCAAGCTCGAGGACGCCGGCGCGGACGTCGAGGTCGTCACCGTCCGCGGCGTCGGGTTCCGGCTCGAGGACGACACGTGCGCTCCCGACTGACCCTCGCCTTCGGGCTCCTGGGCGTCGTCGTCGTCGCCACCTTCATCCTCTTCCGCGCGGTGACCATCACCGACCTCGCCGAGGACGACGTCCGTCGTCAGGTGCAGCGCGAGGCGCTGGTGACCGCCACGCTCCTCGGCCAGGGCCTGTCCGCCGACCAGCCGCCGCCGTCCGCGGAGGCGCTGGCGCCGTTCGCGCTGCCCGACCGCTCGGTCGCGGTGAGCATCGACGGACAGGGCAGCACCGTGGCGACCGGGCCGCAGTGGCGCGAGGAGGACCGCGGCGACGCGATCACCGCCTCGGCCACCGTCGGGGCCGTGACGGTGGAGGTCGCCGCGCCGATGCGGGAGGTGGACCGGCTGGTCTCGGCCGCCCTCCCGTCGCTGCTGGCCCTCGGCTCGGCCCTGGTCGTGCTCGCGGTGGTGCTCGGC
>Ga0208834_100540_pt1 | contig 10926 bp, 8 predicted proteins | sample DeeseametaMP1787_FD_184182 | JGI IMG/M metagenome (GOLD analysis project Ga0208834, IMG submission 184182) | Marine microbial communities from the Deep Pacific Ocean - MP1787 (SPAdes) | ecosystem: Environmental > Aquatic > Marine > Oceanic | place: North Pacific Ocean | collected 2011-05-03 | reverse complement strand
CACAGCGGGGCGGGTGCGACGTTGCACGATGCCTCCAAGGTAAAGAAGTAAAGGGTGACGGCATCCTGCTCCCCGCCACCTCGCTCCGGAATAGCCCGGACGACCCCCAGGGCATCACCCGGACGGGTCACCCCGCGTCGTACGCCTCCAGGATCCGGTCCGCCGCGACCGTCGCCGGCAGCTCGCCGGCGAGCACCGCGTCGCGGATCTCGTCGCGGACCTCGCGCACCCCGGCCGAGAGCCGCAGCCGCTGGTCGAGCTCGTCGCGGACCATCGCCCAGGTGAACTCCAGTTGCTGCTCGGCCCGCTTGACCCTCAGCCCGTCGAGGCCGAGGTGCTCGCGGTGGGCGAGCACGCGCGACCAGACGTCGTCGACGTCGACGTCGTGCAGGCCCGAGCAGGTGACCACGGGCGGCGCCCACTCGGACTTGCCGCGCACCAGGCGCAGGGCGCCGGCGAGGTCGCGTGCGGCGGCGCGGGCCTCCTGCTCGCGGTCACCGTCGGCCTTGTTCACCGCGATGACGTCGGCGATCTCGAGGATGCCCTTCTTGATGCCCTGGAGCTGGTCCCCGGTGCGGGCCAGGGTGAGGAAGAGGAAGGTGTCGACCATCCCGGCCACCGTCACCTCCGACTGCCCGACGCCGACGGTCTCCACCAGGATCACGTCGTAGCCGGCCGCCTCGAGGACGCCCATGGCCTGCACGGTCGCCCGGGCGACGCCGCCGAGCGTGCCGGCCGACGGCGAGGGCCGGATGAAGGCGTCCGGCTCGACCGAGAGCCGGCCCATCCGGGTCTTGTCACCCAGGACCGAGCCGCCGGTGCGCACGCTGGAGGGGTCGACGGCCAGCACGCCCACCTTGTGGCCCTCGGCGACCAGCCGGGTGCCGAGCGCCTCGATGAACGTCGACTTCCCGACCCCCGGTACGCCGGAGATCCCGACCCGGACCACGTCGGACCCGCCGGACTCCTCGGCCAGCTCGGTCAGCAGCGCCCGCGCCTGGGCGCGGTGCTGCGGACGCGAGGACTCGACCAGCGTGATCGCCTGCGAGACCGCCGCGCGCCGCTGCGCGCGGATGCCCTCGACGAGCCGGTCGACCTTCTCCTGGTCCCTGTCCCGGTCGGGAGCCGCCATCAGTGACCGAGCTGCTCGCGCAGCGTGGCCAGCAGCGAGAGCGCCGACTGGGCGATGACCGTGCCGGGCAGGAACACCTCGGCGGCACCCATCTCCAGCAGGGTCGGCACGTCGTCGGGCGGGATGACGCCTCCGATGACGACCATGATGTCGTCACGGCCCTGCTCGGCCAGCGCGCTGCGCAGCGCCGGGAGCAGGGTGAGGTGGCCCGCGGCCAGCGAACTGACACCGACGATGTGCACGTCGTTGTCGACCGCCTGCTGCGCGACCTCCTCGGGCGTCGAGAACAGCGGCCCCACGTCGACGTCGAAACCCATGTCGGCGAAGGCGGAGACGATGACCTTCTGGCCGCGGTCGTGGCCGTCCTGGCCCATCTTGGCGACCAGGATGCGCGGGCGGCGGCCCTCGGCCTCCTCGAACTCCGCGGTCTCGGCGAGCACCTGCTTGACCTGGGTGGCACCCTCGCCGTCGCCGGACTCGTCGCGGAACACGCCGCTGATCGTACGGATCACGGCCTGGTGGCGGCCGTAGACCTTCTCCAGCGCGCCGGAGATCTCACCGACGGTGGCCTTGTTGCGGGCGGCGGCGACGGCCAGGGCGAGCAGGTTGCCGTCCATGCCGGTGCTGCCCTGCTCCGCGGAGCGGGTGAGCGCCTCGAGCGAGGACCGGACGGCGTCGTCGTCGCGCTCGGCGCGCAGCCGCTCGAGCTTGGCGACCTGGCGGCGGTAGACGTCGTCGTTGTCGACGCGCAGGACGTCGAGCTTGTCCTCGGCGGCGAGCCGGTAGGTGTTGACGCCGATCAGCTTCTGGGTGCCGGAGTCCAGGCGGGCCTGGGTGCGCGCGGCAGCCTCCTCGATGCGCATCTTGGGGATGCCCTGCTCGATGGCCTTGGCCATGCCGCCGGCCCGCTCGGCCTCCTGGATGTGGCCCCAGGCGCGCTCGGCGAGGTCGTGGGTCAGGCGCTCGACGTAGTAGGAGCCGGCCCACGGGTCGATGGTGCGGGTGGTGCCGGACTCCTGCTGCAGCATCAGCTGGGTGTTGCGCGCGATGCGGGCCGAGAAGTCGGTCGGCAGCGCGATCGCCTCGTCCAGCGCGTTGGTGTGCAGCGACTGGGTGTGGCCCTGGGTGGCGGCCATCGCCTCGATGCAGGTGCGGCCGACGTTGTTGAAGACGTCCTGGGCGGTCAGGGACCAGCCGGAGGTCTGGGAGTGCGTGCGCAGCGAGAGCGACTTGGGGTTCTTCGGGTCGAACTCGCGCACCAGCCGCGACCACAGCGCGCGGGCGGCGCGCATCTTCGCGACCTCCATGAAGAAGTTCATCCCGATCGCCCAGAAGAAGCTCAGCCGCGGCGCGAAGGCGTCGATGTCGAGGCCGGCCTCGAGGCCGGCGCGGATGTACTCGACGCCGTCGGCGAGGGTGTAGGCGAGCTCGAGGTCGTTGGTCGCCCCGGCCTCCTGCATGTGGTAGCCGGAGATCGAGATCGAGTTGAACCGCGGCATCCGCTCGGCGGTGAAGGCGAAGATGTCGGAGATGATCCGCATCGACGGCGCCGGCGGGTAGATGTAGGTGTTGCGGACCATGAACTCCTTGAGGATGTCGTTCTGGATGGTCCCGGCGAGCTGGTCGGGCTTGACGCCCTGCTCCTCCGCGGCGGCGATGTAGAGCGCCATCACCGGCAGCACGGCGCCGTTCATGGTCATCGAGACCGACATCTGGTCCAGCGGGATGCCCTCGAAGAGGGTGCGGGCGTCGTAGATCGAGTCGATCGCGACACCGGCCATGCCCACGTCACCGCGCACCCGCGGGTGGTCGGAGTCGTAGCCACGGTGGGTGGCGAGGTCGAAGGCGACCGACAGGCCCTTCTGACCGGCCGCGAGGTTGCGGCGGTAGAACGCGTTGGACTCCTCGGCGGTGGAGAATCCAGCGTACTGACGGATGGTCCACGGCTGGGTGGTGTACATCGTCGGGTAGGGCCCGCGCAGGAACGGGCTCAGGCCGGGGTAGGTGTCGAGCGCGTCGAGGCCCTCGAGGTCGTCGGGCCCGTAGGACGTCTTGATCGCGATGCCCTCCGGCGCGGTCCACAGGTCGTGGGCCGGGGTGCCGGTCGACGGGGCCGCGCCCTCGCCCACGAGGGGCAGGCCGGCGAAGCTGGACGGGACACTCATCGGAGGGCCTCCCTGGTGCGGGTGAGGAACGCGAGGGCGTCCACGCCCATCGCGCAGGAGTCGTCGGTCCACTCGGTCGACCTGCCGGCGATGATCACGCGGGAGGCGCCGGCCTCGCGCAGCGCGGTCGCCGCGGACTCGCCCCACTCGGCGTACGTCGGGTCGGCGCCGGCCAGGCAGACGACCGGCTGCCCGTCGTAGGCCGCGACCAGGGCCTGGGGGCCGTCGGTCGCGCCGGCCACGTCGACGGCGACGCCACCGGCGGCCAGCAGGTTGGTGGCGAAGGTGGCGCGGGCGGTGTGCTGGGCGATCGGGCCCATCGTCGCCAGGAACACCCTGGCGGCGGGCGGCTCGGCGCGCATCGCCTCGAAGGCGGCGCCGTAGGAGCGCACGCCCTCCCAGCCGGAGTAGGGCTCGCGGACCGGCAGCTCCTCGCCGAGGTTGGGGAACTCGGTCAGGCCGGTGAGCGGGCGCTGGCGCGTGGCGACCTCGCGGTCGCGCTGCTCCACGGTCGCGGCCACCATCTCCTCGAGCGCGGCGGCGTCGGGGCCCTCGGCACCGTCGAGGCGACCGAGCGCCTCCCAGGCCGCGGTGGCCATCGAGTCGGTGAGCTCCTCGACGGCGTACGCGCCGCCGGCGGGGTCGGCCACGTGCGCGACGTGGGACTCGTCGATGAGCAGGTGGTGGGTGTTGCGCGCGATCCGGCGGCCGAAGACGTCGGGGCGGCCCAGCGGCGCGTCGAAGGGCAGCACCGTGACGCTGTCCGCGCCACCGACACCCGCGGCGAACGCGGCGACGGTGGTGCGCAGCATGTTCACGTAGGGGTCGTAGGTGCTCATCATCGGACGGCTGGTGACGGCGTGGACGCGGGCGTCCACCCCGCTCACGCCGGAGAGCTCCAGCACCCGCGCCCAGAGACGGCGCACGGCGCGGAGCTTGGCGATCGAGGCGAACTGCTCGTCGGTGACGGCCAGCCGCAGCTCGATGAGCCCGGCGGCGTCGGCGGCGCCGATGCCGGCGGCCTCGAGGACGCGCAACACGCGGGCTCCGGCCGCGAGGACCCAGCCGAGTTCGGTGACGTCGGAGGCGCCGCGGTCGTGGGTCTTCGTGCCGTCGACCACGACACCCAGCAGCCCACGCTCGCGCGCGAGGCGGGCGACGGAGACCAGGGTCTCGTCGTCGGCGGTGGCCGGGACGCCGAGGTTGGTGCCGACCGCGAGGTCGGTGTCGCCGGCGTGGTCCAGGAAAGCCTGCGCCGCCGCGAGGGGGTCGGCGGCGTCGAGCGCGACCGGGGCCAGGTCGAGGAGCACGCCCTGCAGCAGGGTGGCCAGGTCGGCGCCGGCGTCGAGCTGCAGCCACAGCGAGGTGACCCCGCCGTCGAGGTCGACCAGCGCCGCCTCGTTGAGCTGCTTCTCCGGGCCGGCCTCGACCAGGGAGCGCACGTCCCAGTCGCCCGCGCGCGCCGGGCGGCCGGCGGTCGCCAGGCCCTCCAGCGAGCTCGGGGTGCCGAGCGGGGTGATGTCGAGTCCGTCCAACGTCTTGCGGGTCAGCTTGTCCCACACCAGGGAGTCGGCGTCCTCCTCGCTCATCCGGCGCGACTTGCGCAGCACGGCGGCGGTGGCCTTCTCCCAGTCCGCCCGGGTCCAGGCGTCTTCGGCGTGGGCGAGCTCCAGCGCGCCCTCGGGTCCAGTCATGGTGCGAACCATAGGAGCGCGGAGTGACGTCGGCTACAGGATGTGATGTTTCCGACCGAGCACCTGCTCGGGCGTCTCGTCACCGACATGGCGCCCCCGCGACGACCAGCGGCCTGGTAGGCAACTCCCATGGCTACCACTCACCTCGGCGGCAACCCCGTCACGACCGCCGGCGAGCTCCCGGCCGTCGGCTCCGCTGCTCCCGCGTTCTCCCTGCTGGCCCCGGACTTCTCCGAGGTGAGCCTGGAGGAGGGCACCCGCACGGTGCTCAACATCTTCCCCAGCGTCGACACCGGCGTGTGCGCCGCGAGCGTGCGGAAGTTCAACGAGCTCGCCGCCGGCCTGGACAACACCACGGTGGTCTGCGTCAGCAACGACCTGCCGATGGCCCAGGCCCGCTTCTGCGGCGCCGAGGGCATCGAGTCGGTCGCGACCGGCTCGGCGTTCCGCTCCGACTTCGGCGACGCCTACGGCGTGCGCCTGCTCGACGGCAAGTTCGAGGGCCTGCTCGCCCGCTCGGTCGTCGTCATCGACACCGACGGCACCGTGCTGCACAGCCAGCTGGTCGAGGAGATCGCCCAGGAGCCCGACTACGACGCCGCGGTCGCCGCACTGGGCTGATCCCTGCCGGACCGGGTCAGTGCTGGGCTGATCCGTCACGGAGGGTTCACCCTCTGTCCGACGCACAGCAACCGCCGTGCCCCTGTCGTGCCCCACGACAGGGGCACGGTGGCGTCATGACTCGGATCCTCCTCGTCACGGAGTCGGCCTTCCCCGCGCCCGACGGCACCTCCGGCACCCTCAAGGCCCTCGTCGACCGGCTGGTCGACACCGGCCGCGAGGTGCGGGTGGTCGCCCCCGCGCCCGGTCTGCGCGACTACCGCGGCGCCACGGTCGTGCGGGTCAGCCCCCTGGCCGCAACCGGCGGTCAGGTGCGTACGGCCGTGGACGCCTTCTCCCCGGACGTGGTGATGGCGGTCGACCCGACGCCGGGGCCCGGCGGGCTGGGCCGCAAGGCGCTGTCGCAGGCGCGCCGGACCGGTGTGCCCACCATCGTCCTGCAGCGCGGGGTGGTGCCCACCGGGACCTCCGCCCTGTGGCGCACGCAGGTGGCCGACCGCGCCGACCTGCTGCTGGTGACCTCGCAGTGGCTGCGCGGGCGGCTGGCGGCTGCCGGCGTGGCCGCGGACGTCTGGGAGCCGGGCGTGGACGCCCGCGCCTTCACCCCCGCGCTGCGCGACGAGTGGCTGCACCGCCACTGGTCGCGGGCCTCGTCGCGGCCCGAGCCGCTGGTGGTCGTCGGGTACGCCGGTGCCCTGCGCAAGCGCCACGGCGTACGACGTCTGGCGGCGCTGGCCGACGTGCCGGGCGTGCGCCCGGTGCTGCTCGGCGACGGGCAGCAGCGCGAGTGGCTGACGCAGCAGCTCCCCCAGGCCAAGATCACCGGTGCCCTGGGGACCGGCGACCTCGCCGTGGCGCTGGCGAGCCTCGACGTCCTGGTCCACCCCGGCGAGGAGGAGGGCTGCTGCCACGTGCTGCGTGCGGCGGCCGCCTCCGGCGTACCGGTGGTGGCACCCCGGGCCGGCGGCGCGCCCGAGGTGGTGCGGCACCAGGAGACCGGGCTGCTGCACGCGGCCGGCAGCACACGCGACCTGGCCCGCGCGGTGGGCGCGCTGGCGGGCGACAGCCGGAGGGCCCTGATGGGCGCCCGTGCCCGCGAGCTCGCCGAGCAGCGGCCATGGACGCTCGCGGTGGACGAGCTGGTGGAGCGCGTCGAGCGGCAGGTGAGGGTACCCTCACTTACCTCCCGGTAGTCTCCGAAGGGGGATATGTCACACCTCCGGTGGGCAAAGCCGGCCGGTCCGCGCGCTACCGTGCTCCCTTGTGGCAACCCCGACTCTCGTCCGAGGAGCGCGCTCGTCGCGCTCGACGATCTCGCTCAAGCTCCTGATGGCTGTCAGCGGGCTGGTGTTCATCGGCTTCACGCTGCTCCACATGTACGGCAACCTGAAGGCCTTCGCGGGTGAGGAGGCGTTCAACGAGTACGCCCACCACCTGCGGATCCTCGGTGAGCCGATGCTGCCGGAGGGTGGCGCCCTCTGGGCGATCCGCCTGACGCTCATCGTCTCGCTGGTCGTCCACGTGGCCAGCGCCGTCGTGCTCGCCCGCCGCGCCGGCGCCGCGCGCACCGTGAAGTACGCGGTCAAGAAGAACAAGCACTCGTCGATCTCCTCGCGCACGATGCGCTGGGGCGGCCTGACGATCCTGGTCTTCCTGGTCTGGCACCTGCTGAACTTCACCATCGTCAAGGTGAACCCGTCCGGCGGCGAGACCAACAACCCCTACGTCCTGCTGGTCGACACCTTCGACCTGTGGTGGATGACGCTGATCTACCTCGCCGCGATGGCCGCCCTGGCGCTGCACCTGCACCACGGCACCTTCAGCGCGATGCAGACCCTCGGCTGGACCAACTCGGCGGCGGCCCGCACGCGGGCCCGCACCGCCGGCTGGGTGCTGGCGATCGTGATCGCGGGCGGCTTCTCGCTGGTCCCGATCTTCACGCTCCTCGGCGTCATCGACTGACCGCGGCCCCACGACAGCACCGAACCGGAGAGACCGACACATGGCATCCACCGTCGACGTCAGCGGCAACACCGTCCTGACCACGCCGCCGAACCAGCAGTCCGACGACGCGCACGGCTACTACACGCTGGGCGAGAAGATCGCGGACACCAAGGCTCCGGCCGGTCCGATCAAGGACCGCTGGACCACCCACAAGATGAACAACCGGCTGGTCAACCCGGCCAACCGCCGCAAGCTCGACGTGATCATCGTCGGCACCGGCCTGGCCGGCGGCGCTGCCGCCGCCACCATGGGCGAGGCCGGCTACAACGTGAAGTCCTTCTGCTACCAGGACTCCCCGCGTCGTGCGCACTCGATCGCCGCGCAGGGCGGCATCAACGCGGCGAAGAACTACAAGGAGGACGGCGACTCGACGTACCGCCTCTTCTACGACACCGTGAAGGGCGGCGACTACCGCTCGCGCGAGTCGAACGTCTACCGCCTCGCCGAGGTCTCGGCGAACATCATCGACCAGTGCGTCGCGCAGGGCGTGCCCTTCGCGCGTGAGTACGGCGGTCTGCTGGACAACCGCTCGTTCGGTGGTGTGCAGGTCTCCCGCACGTTCTACGCCCGTGGCCAGACCGGTCAGCAGCTGCTGATCGGCGCCTACCAGGCGATGGAGCGCCAGGTCGCGGCCGGCACGGTCACGCAGTACACCCGCCACGAGATGCTCGAGCTGATCATCGTCGACGGCAAGGCTCGCGGGATCATCGCCCGCGACATGGTCACCGGCGCGATCGAGACCCACCTCGCCGACGTCGTGGTGCTGGCCTCGGGCGGCTACGGCAACGTCTTCTTCCTCTCGACCAACGCGATGGGGTCCAACGTCACCGCCGCGTGGCGTGCGCACCGCAAGGGCGCCTACATGGCCAACCCCTGCTACACGCAGATCCACCCCACGTGCATCCCGGTCTCCGGCGACCACCAGTCGAAGCTGACGCTGATGTCGGAGTCGCTGCGCAACGACGGTCGCATCTGGGTGCCGAAGAAGGCCGAGGACTGCACCAAGGACCCGCGCGACATCCCCGAGGAGGACCGCGACTACTACCTGGAGCGGATCTACCCCTCCTTCGGCAACCTGGTCCCCCGCGACATCGCCTCCCGCCAGGCCAAGAACGTCTGCGACGAGGGTCGCGGCGTGGGCCCGATGGTCGGCGACTTCCGCCGCGGCGTCTACCTCGACTTCGCCGACGCGATCAAGCGTCTGGGCGAGGACGCGGTGCGCGAGAAGTACGACAACCTCTTCGACATGTACGAGCGGATCACGGGTGAGAACCCCTACGAGGTGCCGATGCGCATCTACCCCGCCGTGCACTACGTCATGGGTGGCCTGTGGGTCGACTACGACCTGCAGTCCAACATCGAGGGCCTCTTCGTCACCGGTGAGGCGAACTTCTCCGACCACGGCGCCAACCGCCTCGGTGCCTCGGCGCTGATGCAGGGTCTGGCCGACGGCTACTTCGTGCTGCCGAACACCATCCGCGAGTACCTCGCCGACGGCCCGTTCGACGCGATCGACGAGTCGCACCCCGACGTGGTCGCGGCCCGCACCGAGGTCGAGGACCGGATCCAGAAGTTCCTCTCGATCAACGGCACCCGCACGGTGGACAGCTACCACAAGGAGCTGGGCAACATCATGTGGGAGTACTGCGGGATGGAGCGCACCGAGGACGGCCTGCGCAAGGCGATCGACATGATCCGCGAGCTCAAGGCCGACTTCTGGAGCAACGTCAAGGTGCTCGGCACGGCGGACTCGCTCAACCAGAGCCTGGAGAAGGCCGGCCGCGTGGCCGACTTCCTCGAGCTGGGCGAGCTCATGTGCATCGACGCCCTCAACCGCCGCGAGTCCTGCGGCGGCCACTTCCGGGCCGAGTCCCAGACCGAGGACGGCGAGGCGCTGCGTCACGACGACGAGTTCGCCTACGTCGCGGCCTGGGAGTTCGGCGGCGAGGGCGGCCAGCCCGTCCTGCACAAGGAAGACCTCGTCTACACGGCCATCGAGATGAAGCAGCGGAGCTACAAGTGAGACTCACCCTCAAGATCTGGCGCCAGGAGAACGCGAGCGCCCAGGGCGCCCTGCAGACCTACGACCTCGACGGCATCTCGGCCGACATGAGCTTCTTGGAGATGCTCGACGTCCTCAATGAGAAGCTGCAGGGCGAGGGCCAGGAGCCGGTCGCCTTCGACCACGACTGCCGTGAGGGCATCTGCGGCACCTGCTCGCTGATGATCAACGGCGAGGCGCACGGCCCGGAGGTCACCACGACCTGCCAGCTGCACATGCGCTCGTTCAACGACGGCGACACCATCACCATCGAGCCGTGGCGCGCGGACGCGTTCCCGGTCGTGCGTGACCTGATCGTGGACCGCTCGGCCTTCGACCGGATCATCCAGTCCGGCGGCTTCATCTCGGCCAACACCGGCTCGGCCCCCGAGGCCAACTCGGTGCCCGCGCCGCGTGACAAGGCCATGCGCGCGTTCAACGTCGCCACCTGCATCGGCTGCGGCGCCTGCGTCGCCGCCTGCCCCAACGGCTCGGCGTCGCTGTTCATGGGTGCCAAGATCACCCACCTCGGCGAGCTCCCCCAGGGTCAGCCGGAGCGCTACTCGCGCGTGGTCGACATGGTCGCCCAGCACGACCACGAGGGCTTCGGTGGCTGCACCAACATCGGTGAGTGCGCCAGCGCCTGCCCCAAGGAGATCCCGCTCGACGTGATCTCGCAGCTCAACAAGGACCTGCGCGACGCCATGCGCATGGGTCTCTGAGCCTCAGCTCCACCGCAGAGCCGGGTCGTCCCTCCGGGGGCGGCCCGGCTCTCTGCATTGGTACGCCGGTCCTACCAGGTCGGCTGGTCGCACGTGCAGCCCGCCTCTGGAGGTCGTCGTCCGCACCAGGTGCCGACCAGGACCTCCAGTTGGCCCTGTCGTGTCATAGCGCCGATGTAGCGCACCCGTATCCAGACGGACCGAACCGCGGCCGGGATCCTGGTCCGAAGTTGAACGGCGGCCCTTCTGACGCCTTTCGGTCCGTCTGGCTACGAGCGGGACCTCCTGGCGTGACCGTCCGGAGCACTCTTGCGAGCCGGGCCCGTCGCTCAGCCCTTCGCCCGCAGCAACCGCAGCGACCGCCAGGACACCCCAGCGAGCACAGCAGTGATCGCCAGGTTCACGACGATCAGCCCCGTGTGCGCGATCCAGTACCCCTGAGGCCGGTCCTCGCCGGCGGCGTGGGCCTCGGCGAGGTTGCGGGCGAACATCGTCCAGGTCAGCAGGTTCCAGCCGGCGACGGCGGCGAGGAGCCAGGCGAGGGGGC
>Ga0208834_100529_pt1 | contig 11036 bp, 6 predicted proteins | sample DeeseametaMP1787_FD_184182 | JGI IMG/M metagenome (GOLD analysis project Ga0208834, IMG submission 184182) | Marine microbial communities from the Deep Pacific Ocean - MP1787 (SPAdes) | ecosystem: Environmental > Aquatic > Marine > Oceanic | place: North Pacific Ocean | collected 2011-05-03 | reverse complement strand
GGCGTGGTCGTCGGCTCGACGCTGCTGCTCGACACCGGTGTGCGCTTCGAGCCGCTGCGACGGATCGGTCGCGCGGCCGGCCTCCTGGGGCCGATGTGCACCTCCGACGAGCTGGTGCAGTGGCTCACCCGGGCCGGCGTGGGCTCGGTGACGCTCGAGGTCTCCGGCGCGTTGGGGTACTTCCGGGGCGTGCGGGAGGCGTGAGGTCCATCGGGGCGCCGATGAGGCTCACGGCACCCCGATGAAGCTGCAGCGGGGCGCCGACAGGTTCGTCGGCGCCCCGCTGCAGCTCACAGCGACCGGCTCAGTGGCCGTTCTTCTTGAAACGCTCGAACGAGGCGACGACCTCGGCCTCGGCCTCGGTGCGGCCGACCCACTCAGCACCCTCGACGGACTTGCCGGGCTCGAGGTCCTTGTAGACCTCGAAGAAGTGCTGGATCTCCAGGCGGTCGAACTTCGACACGTGGGAGATGTCGCGCAGGTGCTCCAGGCGCGGGTCCGAGGACGGCACGCACAGGACCTTGTCGTCGCCGCCGGCCTCGTCGGTCATGCGGAACATGCCGATCGCGCGACACTTGATCAGGCAGCCCGGGAAGGTCGGCTGCTGCAGGATGACCAGCGCGTCCAGCGGGTCGCCGTCCTGGCCGAGGGTGTCCTCGATGTAGCCGTAGTCGGCGGGGTACTGCGTGGAGGTGAACAGGGTCCGGTCCAGGCGCAGCCGCCCGGACTCGTGGTCGACCTCGTACTTGTTGCGCTCCCCCTTGGGGATCTCCACCAGGACGTCGAACTCGAGCACGTCTGCCTCCGTGTCGTGACCGGTGCGTCCGGCCGCGGTCTGCTTGTGTGTCCACCCGCCGCGCGGCGCGACCGGGCGTGCCCCCGCCCCGGGAGCCGGGGACAGTCTCGCGCACATCCTGCCCGAACGCGCAGGGGGAGCAGTCCTCGGACCCCCGACGTGACGCACGCCACTCCGACCGACCAACCCGCGCGCGCGACTAGCGGCTCTCACCGTCACTCCGCCTGACGACTTCGAAGGGCACCCCTGGCCCGATCGGGTCGTCTGGACCATCCCTCCATCGGGCCAGATCGCGACCAGATCCGCTCACGGCCCTCGCGGCGTGAAGAGCGGTCTTCCTAGGGTCCGAGGGCCGTACGCCGACGACGTCCTACTCCCCGAGGTCCCCCATGACGCCATCGACCGCTCGCGCGCGCCTACCCCGCGCGCGATCCCTCCTCGCCGCACCGGTGTCCACCGCGATGCTGCTCGGTGCCCTCGTGGCCGCTCCCCTGACCGGCCCGCTGGCGGCGCCCGCGCAGGCGGCCGCGTCGTGCACCGACGGTGCCGTGGTCGGCAAGGAGCCGATCTCGCTCGGCGTCGGGTGCCTCGGCAACCTCGACCCCGCAGCGCTGGGCACCGGCCTGGCCTTCGGGTACTCCGGTGACACCCCTCGCGACGGGCTCGCCGGGGCCACCGGCAACGGAGCGCCCTCCGAGGGCTGGGGTGTGGTCGACACCATCGGGTCGACCGAGGGCAAGGTCGCGGCCGGCAGCAGCGACGGCCTGACGCTGGTCGACTTCACCGTCGGTCAGGGCACCGACGGCAGCGACCAGACGGTCACCTCGGTGGTGCGGGTCGGCGACGCCTTCGAGGTCACGCACTTCTACCGACCCACCTCCCAGGAGGGCGTCTACGCCGTCGACGTCGAGATCGAGAACATCTCGGGCGCGTTCACCGAGGTGAACTACCGCCGCATCGCCGACCTCGACGTCGAGCCGACCGGTGGCAACGAGGTCGTCACGCTCCAGACGGGCAGCACCACCAAGCTCGCGCACCTCAGCGACGACGGCTTCGCCACGCCGTCGGCCGCGGACGGCCCGAGCTTCATCAGCGCGGAGGGTGACGTCCTCGACGCCGGCCCCGGCGACCTCGGCGTCAAGGCGGACCTGGCGCTGGGCGGCCTCCCGGACGGCGCCAGCAAGCTGTTCACGCTCTACTACGGCGCCGCCCCGAACGAGTCGCTCGCCCTCGGGGCGCTCTACGCCCTCGACGCCGAGGCCTACGCGCTGGGCCAGAACTCCGACCCTGAGGGCCCCACCGAGGGCACGCCGGTGAGCTACCTGCTGGGCTTCGCCGGCCTGGGCGGGACCCCGATGCGGGCCCCGCACGCAGGGGAGGACACCTACACCGTGCCGCCGGGGGAGACCTCGACGCTCTTCGTCACCCTCAACGACTCCCCGGACGGCAGCGTGCCGGCGACGGGCCTGGAGATCGCGTGGGTCGAGCAGGGTTGGGGCGGCACCGTCACCTGCGGCACCGCCACGTGCGACTACACGCCCTCGCCCGGCTCGCTCTCCGACTACTTCCGCTACCTGCTCTCCGACGGTCACGGCGGTTTCGCCATCGGTGAGGTGACGATCCTCGTCGAGGAGCCCGAGCCCGCCGCCACCAACGACGCGCGACCCACGATCACCGGGTCCGGCGTGGTCGGCGAGGAGCTCACGGGCCACGACGGTGACTGGACCTCGACCGGCGAGCCGGACGGCAGCGACCTGACCTTCGACCGCCAGTGGATGAAGGACGGCTCACCGATCACGGGGGAGACCGGGTCGACGTACACCCCCGTCGAGGCCGACCTCGGCCACGAGCTGACCTTCCAGGTCATCGCCAGCCGACCCGACGCCGACCCGGTCGTCGCGACCTCGGACCCGCTGACCGTCACCGACGAGCGGGCCGCCACCAACGACGTACGCCCGTCGATCTCCGGCTCCGGCGAGGTCGGCGGCACGCTGTTCGGCGACGACGGCTCGTGGACCAGCGGCGGCGGTGGAGACGGCAGCGACCTCACCTTCGCCCGCCAGTGGCTGCGGGACGGCACGCCCATCGACGGCGAGACCGGCGACGCCTACACCCCGAGCTCGGGCGACGTCGGGTCGCAGATCACCTTCCAGGTGACGGTGTCGCGAGCGGGCGCCGACGACGTGGTGGCCACCTCCGACCCGGTCACCGTCTACCGACCGGTCGCGGCCGAGTCGACCGGTCCGCCGATGATCACGGGATCGGGGGTCTTCGGCGAGGAGCTCACCGGCAGCGACGGCGAGTGGATCAGCACCGGCGCGTCCGACGGCAGCGACCTCTCCTTCAGCCGGCGCTGGCTGCGGGACGGTTCGCCGATCCCTGGGGCCACCGGCCTGACCTATACACCGGTCGCCGCCGACGTGGACCACGACCTGGTGCTCGAGGTCCGCGCGTCGCGGTCCGGTGCCGACGACAGCACCGCGTACTCCGCGCCCCTCACGGTGACACCGGCCGCGGCTCCACAGCTGACGACGGAGACCATCCCCGTCCGTGGTCGGCCCGAGGTGTTCCAGACCCTCTCGGTGCTGCCGCTCAGCTGGGACGTCGAGCCTGACTCGGTGTCCTACCTGTGGGAGTACGCCAACAACGGGATCGGCCACTACGCGGAGCTGCCGCAGGGGCGGTCCTCGTCGGCGTACCTCGGGGTGCCCGTGAGCTACCTCGACCCCAACGGGTACACCGGCCAGATCGGCGCCGTGCGCGTCACCGTGACCGCGGAGAAGGCCGGTCATCGCGACGCGGTGGTCACGCGCACGTTCAGCACCGTGCGGTTGGCGCCGGCGCTCGTCATCACCGAGGCGCCCACGCTGTCCGGGGCCCCCGACGTGGGGCAGACACTCACGGCCAGCACCGGTGCGTGGTCCCCGGAGGCCGCGGACACGCACTACGTGTGGCGCTGGTACGTCAACGGCGTCTTCCAGACCCAGCGCGTGGTCGACGGCGACTTCCTGCTCGACCCTCAGCTGGAGCTGGTGGGCCTCGACCACGACCGGCTGCGCGACGGCGACCGCGTCGGCGTGCGTGTCGCCGCGATCCAGCCCGGTCGAGAAGCCTCACGCCTCTCTCCGCTCACCGAGGTCACGCTGGGCCTCCCGGCGGGCACGGTGACCGCCCCACCGGGCATCCTCGGGACGCTCAAGGCAGGGGAGACCCTCACCGTCGACCCGGCCGAGTTCACGCTGGCCGACGGCGTGGACCCGAGGGACGTCGACGTCACGACCTCGTGGTTCCTCCGCTGGCGCAACCACGGTGTGCGGCGGCCCGTGCAGTCCGACAGCGACACCTTCGTGCTCCCGGACTGGGCGGCCGGCTACTACGTGGAGGTGGAGCAGACGCTCTCGGCGGACCGGCGTACGTCGGTGACGGCCGTGTCCGACCGCGTCGGTCCCGTCGCGGCGAAGCCGCAGCTCGTGCCCCGGTTCGAGTCCCTGCCACTGCCCACGCCGCGCGCGGGGACCCAGGCTGACCTGGCCACTCTCACGTGGCAGGCCTACCCCCGGTCCGAGGCCATCGACGGAGTGGACACCATGACCACCTGGCTCGTGGACGGCGTCGAGATGGCCGACGGCCCGACCTACACCCCCGCTGACGCTCAGGTCGGGGGCTACCTGGCCGCCCGGATCAAGGGCACCAAGGACGGCTACTCCGACGGTGGCACCACGGTGTCGCTGGGGAAGGTCCGCCCGGCGGACGAGGACGAGGCGGTGCTGGACATCCGCGTCGTGCGCTCCGACGACCCCCTGGTCCGCACGGCCGCGAACGTGGTCATCTGCAGCGCGTTCACCTGCCTCAGCTCCTACGCCCCCGCCGGCACCACCACGTTCACCGTGCCTGCTTCCACCGGCGGCACGGAGTTCTCACTCAAGGTCTACCCCGCCGCGTCGCTGATCGAGCACCACGGCTCGGTCACGTTGACCGGTGGGCAGACCACGCAGCTGACCGTGGAGCTGGACGCGCCGACGCCGCTCGACCCCGACGTGGAGCTGTCCGACGCGGACACCAAGCAGGTCGACACCGACGGTGACGGCATCCCCGACACCGAGGTGCCCAGCGTCTACTACCGGGATCCGCAGACCCTCACGCTGCACGGGTGCACCGGCCTGACCGGCCGCGTGTGGCGGGTGGTCTTCTCCAACGGTGACCCGTCGATGGAGGGGCCGCTGACCGAGACCGAGCCCGGTGTGTACGTCGGCGAGATCCCCGGCTTCAGCTCGACCGGATGGGCGCGGGTCGTCACGACGCTGCTCCGCGACTGCGCGGACGACGAGACGTTCGACTTCACCATCTACATCGACCCCAGCGGCATCGTGACCGACCAGTTCGGCCGACCGTTGCCCGGCATGGACGTGACGCTGCTCAAGGCCGGTGACGACGGCAACGGCGTCACGGCGTTCCTGCCGGTGGCCGACGGTGACACCAGCGTCATGGACCCGAGCATCAACACCGCGAACCCGTCGGCCACCGACGGCATCGGGTTCTTCCGCTGGGACGTCACCCCGGGCGACTACCAGGTGCGGGTGACGCCCGGCCTGGACACCGAGGGCGGGTGCGAGGTCTTCACGACCGACCCGATGACGGTGCCGCCGGAGCGGATCGACCTGGTGCTGCGGGTGGAGTGTCCCGAGGTCGAGCGTCCCGAGCCGACCACCGCGCCGGAGCTGACCGGCACGCTGGCGGTGGGCGAGACGCTGAGCGTCACCGAGGGCGAGTGGCCCGAGCCGTTCGTGCCGATGCGCACGGTGTGGCTGCGCAACGGGGAGACGGTGGCCACCGGTGCGACGTACGAGGTGACCGAGGCCGACCTCGGCGCCGAGGTGGTCGCGCGGGTCCAGGCGATCCGTCCCGACTACGTCCAGGAGAACGGCACCGGTGAGGTCGTCCGCTTCGACCCGACCTGGGTCGACGTCGCGGCGGGCGCGCTCACCAGCCCTTCCAGCCTGACGGTCAAGGTCACCCCCAAGAAGCTGCGCGAGCGTGCGAAGCCGAAGGTCACCGTGAAGGTCCGCACCGAGGGCGCTGCCGCCCCCACGGGCGCGGTGAAGCTGCTGCTCAAGCCGAAGGGCTCCACCAAGGGCAAGCGGGTCAAGAAGACGGTGGTCCTCGCCGAGGGCGACCGCCCGGTGGTGCGGGTGCGGCTGCCGAAGGTGCGGAAGGGGAAGTACCTCCTGCTCGTGAGGTACGCCGGGGACGACCTGGTCGAGAAGGCCAGGACGGTCCGCAAGACCCTGAGGGTCAAGGCGCGCTAGCGCCGGCTCCCCCTCGGTCACTGGTCGGAGCCGGGGCCCGGTCGCGCACAATGTGCACGGCCGGGCCCCGTTCCAGTGCTGGGGCCGGTGCTGGGGCAGTGAGCCAGGACCGACGAGGCGAGCGCAGGGGAGGGCAGCGTGGGACGACGTGACGACCGCCGACCCCGGGGCGCCCGCCGCCTGCTGTGGGCCGTGCCGGTCGTCGCGCTGGTCGCCGCTGCCGGCGTGGTCGTGGCCGAGCCCGACGCCCGCGACCAGGTGGAGGGCACCGTGCGTGGCTGGGTCGACGACCTGCGGGGCGTCGAGGAGCCCGACCCGGGCGCCGACCCCGCGCAGGTGCCGCCGCCGGACGGGCTCGTGCTCCCCGACGTCGAGCCGCCCGCCGCGCCCGCCCTCGCGCTCGGCGCACGGGAGGTCAGCCCGGCGCAGGTGCGCCGCACGCTGGCCGGACCGCTCGGCCAGCAGGTGCTGGGCGGCCGGGTGGCGGTGGCGGTCGCCGGGCTCACCGGCCCAGCGGCGTACTCCTCCGGCGGGGCGGCCATCCCCGCCTCCACCACCAAGCTGGTCACGGCGGTCGCGGCGCTGCACGCCCTCGAGCCGGGCACCACCTTCGCCACCCGCGTCGTCCTCGAGGGGCGGGACGCGGTGCTGGTCGGCGGCGGGGACCCGTTCCTCGAGCGACGCCCCGACGCTGACGCCGAGCCGGACCGCGCCGACCTCGCGACCCTCGCCCGCCGCACGGCGAGGGCGCTGAGGGAGCGCGGCCTGCGCAGCATCCGGCTCGGCTACGACGACGGGCTCTTCTCGGGGCCCGCCTGGAACCCGACGTGGCCCGACACCTACCGCGACGACGTCGTCGCGCCGATCACCGCGCTGATGGTCGACGACGGGCGGCCGGCCGACGGCCCCGGGCGCTCGCTGGACCCGTCGTACGCCGCTGCCGACTCCTTCGCCGCCCTGCTGCGCCAGCGGGGCGTCCGCATCGTCGGCGTGCCCCGCGAGGCCGCCGCCCCGGACGACGCCCAAGAGGTCGCGCAGGTCGAGTCCGCGCCGGTGGGTCAGCTGGTCGACCGGCTGCTGCAGGTCAGCGACAACGAGACCTCCGAGGTGCTGCTGCGGCACGTGGGGCTGGCGACGGGGGGTGCGGGCTCGACGAAGGACGGCGTGGCCGGGGTGCGGGCGGTGCTCGAGGAGCTCGGGGTGCCCGTCCCGAGGCGGCTGCGCGACGGCAGCGGCCTGTCCCGCGACAACCTGATCGCCCCCGCCACGTTGGTCGGGCTGCTGCAGGTGGCCGCGGCGTCCGAGCCGTCGGATCCGGTGCGCGGGCTGTTCCCGGGGCTGCCGGTCGCGGGCTTCAGCGGGTCGCTGACCTTCCGCTTCGACGATGCGCCGCAGGCCGCCGTGGGGCGTGTGCGCGCGAAGACGGGCACCCTGCGCGGGGTGCGCAGCCTGGCGGGCGTGGTGGTGGCGCGCGACGGGACGCCGATGGTGTTCGCGCTGATGGCCGACCGGATCCCCGAGGCCGACGACGAGACCGCCGAGGCGGTGCTGGACCGGGCGGCGGCCGCGCTCGCGGCGTGTCGGTGTGGTCGCGCCGGATAGGTTCGCTGCCATGAGCGCGCCAGCCAGCCCCGCGACCGCCGCCCCGGACATGGTCGACTGGGACCTCGCGGTCTCCCTCGGCTCCAGGCTCGCGGGGGAGGGCCCCAAGGTCTCGTGGGCCGAGGCGGCCGACGCGGTGACCGAGCTGCGCGCGGGCGCCGAGCGCTCGACGCCGTTGGTGCGCGAGTTCACCGGCCTCGACGGGGGCGACGGCACCGCTCCGGTGCTGGTCGTGGACCGCCCGGGCTGGGTGAAGGCCAACGCCGAGGGCTTCCGGACGATCCTGTCCCCGATCGCGGAGAAGCTGTCGGAGCGCAAGCCGCCCTCGGGCCTCTCGTTGGCGATCGGTCGCCGGGTCACCGGCGCCGAGGTCGGTGGGCTGCTGGGCTTCCTGTCGAGCAAGGTGCTGGGGCAGTTCGACCCGTTCCACGAGCCGTCGGGGCGGCTGCTGCTGGTGGCGCCCAACATCGTCCACGTCGAGCGCGAGCTCGGGGTCGACCCGCACGACTTCCGGCTGTGGGTGTGCCTGCACGAGGAGACCCACCGGGTGCAGTTCACCGCGGTGCCGTGGATGCGCGACCACATCCACTCCCTCGTCGGCGACCTCGCCGGCACCATGGACTCCCGCGAGCTCGTCGAGGACGGCCTCGGCCGCGTGGTCGAGGCGCTGAAGGCGCGGCGCTCGGGTGACGGTGGCCCCGGCTCGATCATGGAACTGCTCTCCACGCCCGCCCAGCGCGAGGTGCTCGACAAGGTGACGGGCGTGATGTCGCTGCTCGAGGGGCACGCCGACGTGGTGATGGACGGCGTGGGGCCCACCGTCATCCCGACGGTCGCGGAGATCCGTCGGCAGTTCACCGAGCGCCGCAAGGGTGTCGGCACCCTCGACCGGCTGCTTCGCCGGCTGCTCGGTCTGGAGGCCAAGATGGCGCAGTACCGCGACGGTGCCGTCTTCGTCCGTCACGTCGTCGACAAGGTGGGCATGCAGGAGTTCAACGCGGTGTTCGCCGGTCCGGAGAACCTCCCGACAAAGGCCGAGATCGCCGACCCGGACGCCTGGGTCTCGCGCGTCCTCTGACGCAGCGTCCTCCATGGCCGGTCCGCACCCCTCCGTCGCCGCGACCCGTGTGGCGGTACGCCGCTGCCTGGCCGACGTGCCGTCGGGCTCCACCGTCGTGGTGGCCTGCTCCGGCGGCCCGGACTCCCTCGCCCTGGTGGCCGCGACCGTCCACGAGGCGCGCGCCGGTGGGTGGCGGGTCGTCGGGGCGACCGTCGACCACGGGATGCAGGACGGCTCGGAGGCCCAGACCGCCCGCGTGGTCGAGCAGATGGCCGAGATCGGGGTCGACGAGACGCTCGCGGCGCGGGTGACGGTGGATCCCGGCGGGCTCGGGCCCGAGGCGGCGGCCCGCAGGGCCCGGTACGCCGTGCTCGAGCAGGTCGCCGAGCACACGGCCGCCTCCGTCGTACTCCTCGGGCACACGCGTGACGACCAGGCCGAGACCGTGCTCCTCGGCCTGGCCCGCGGCTCCGGCGCCCGCTCGCTGGCCGGGATGCGTCGCTCGTTCGACGTCTACCGCCGACCCTTCCTGGACCTGCCGCGCGACGACACCGTCACCGCCTGCCAGGTGCTGGGCCTCGACGCCTGGGACGACCCGCACAACTCCGACCCCGGCTACGCCCGCGTCCGGGTCCGCCGCGCGGTCCTGCCGGCCCTCGAGGAGCACCTGGGCCCCGGCGTCGCCGCCGCCCTGGCCCGTACGGCGCAGCAGCTGCGCGCCGACGCCGACTGCCTCGACGACCTCGCCGACCACCACTACGACCGGCTCCGGGCCGAGCCGGCGCATCCTCCCGCTGCTGCGGGCCTCCCCGTGGCGGACCTCGAGCAGCTCCCCGCCGCCATCCGAACCCGCTTGCTGCGCCGCCTCGCCCTCGACGCCGGCGCCCCGCCCGCCGAGCTGTTCCACGAGCACGTCCTGGCCCTCGAGGCCCTGGTCACCGCCTGGCGCGGGCAGAAGTGGGTGGACCTCCCCGGACACCTGCGTGGCGCGCGACGCGACGGGCGCATCGAGGTGGCGTCGGTGCTCGTCGACTGAGAGGCCCGCCCAGCGTCATGGAGAGCCCGTTCCCATATGACCCGTTCGGGCTATGAGGATGGCCTGAACGGGCGGAAGTTCCCCGTGCACCTCGGAACCATAGTCGTGCGGTCGATACTCGATGCGACCACGTGACCGAAAGCGTGGCGTCCCCCAGGAGCCCACCCGTGAAGCACTCGACCGCAGCCCGCGCCGCCACCGCCACCGTTGCGACGATCGCCGTCGCCTTGCCCCTCAGCCACATCGCCAACGCAGAGACGACAGCCGGCGGCCGCGCCCCTGCGGTGGGCGAGACCGGTTTCTCCATCATCCACGGTCAGGTGGTGAACGGCGACAAGGGCAACAAGCCGCTCGACGACGTCAAGGTCACCGCCTTCCGGACGACCAAGAACACCACGAAGTTCCCCGGCGGTGAGATCCGTGCGGCCGACCTCAGCTACGCGAGTCCGGACAACGAGATCGAGCACGGCTACTTCGCGATGTGGGTGCCCCACGGCAAGTACACCGTCACGTTCTCCAAGAAGGACTTCGAGACCAAGGTCCTCGGCGGCGACGAGCGCGTCGTCAAGTACCAGGACGACAAGTCCGGGCTCGGGTTCAAGGTCAAGCTCAAGCCGCTCCCCGAGACCCAGCTGGTCGTCGGTGAGAAGAAGCGGACGGCCAAGAAGTTGACCTTCGCCGAGAACGAGAAGGTCGAGATCGACGTCACCCTCAGTAGCAAGGCGAAGGGCAACCCGAGCGGCACCGTCCGTCTCTTCCGCGAGGACAAGAAGTCGGACGTGGAGGTGGGCAAGGTCAAGCTCCGCGGCAAGAAGAACGAGGACATCGTCTTCGACCTCGGGAGGCTCAAGGCAGGCAAGGACTCGTTCTTCGTCCTCTACGACGGTGACGAGTCGTTCCACAGCGCCACGTCCAAGAGCTTCGATGTCAAGGTCGACGCGGCCGAGAAGTCCGGCGGCAAGAAGGGCAAGAAGGGCAAGAAGGGCAAGAAGAAGTAGCCGGCCCCGGTCGACCGTGACCGCGCTCGGGGTCGGGCCCAGGGTAAAGCGGGCCCGCCCGCTTCCCTGTGGCCCGTCGCCCGGCCGTAGGCTGCTCGCCATGGACTCTGCCCACGTGGAGAACGACCTCGTCAACGTACTGTTCACCGAGGCCCAGATCCAGCAGCGACTGCAGGAGATGGCCGAGGAGATCGAGCGGGACTACGAGGGCGAGGAGCTGCTCATCGTCGGCATCCTG
>Ga0208834_100526_pt1 | contig 11081 bp, 10 predicted proteins | sample DeeseametaMP1787_FD_184182 | JGI IMG/M metagenome (GOLD analysis project Ga0208834, IMG submission 184182) | Marine microbial communities from the Deep Pacific Ocean - MP1787 (SPAdes) | ecosystem: Environmental > Aquatic > Marine > Oceanic | place: North Pacific Ocean | collected 2011-05-03 | reverse complement strand
GCGGCGAGATCATCGGCCGCGCGCTGCACCTGGAGAAGCTGCTGCGCAGCAAGTACTTCCCGATCTCCTTCGGCTTCCCCTTCGGCCTGGTCGGCGCGTTCCCGCCCAACCTGCCGCTGCCCACCAAGATCACCACCCGGGTCCTCGACCCCATCGACCCCGTCGAGGCGCTCGGTCCCGACCCCGACCCCGCGGAGGTCGACGAGCTGGTGCGCGGCCGGATGCAGGACGCGCTGGACGAGATGGCCCGCGAGCGACGCTTCCCGGTGCTCGGCTGATGGGCGCGCGGGTGAGGGCGCTGCTGGCCTCGGTGCGGCAGACGGTCTGGATGGTCCGCGTGCTGCTGCGCGCGGGGATGATCCCGCTGGTGCGGCCGGACCGCTACGTCCGCATGATCGCGGTCGTACGCCGGGGGGTGACCGCCACGACGGGCATCGCCCTGGCCGCGGCGCGGGCCCCGCGACGCACGGCGTTCGTCGACGAGCGCGGCGCGCTCACGTGGGCCGAGCTGGACGCCGGCTGCGACGCCTTCGCGGTCGGGCTGCTGTCGCTGACCGGGGGCGAGCCCCGCACCGTGGCGGTGCTGGCCCGCAACCACCGCGGCTTCGTGCACGGGCTGGCCGGGGCGACCCGCGCGGGCTCGGACGTGCTGCTGCTCAACACCGCCTTCTCCGGCCCGCAGCTGCGTGACGTGCTGGTGCGCGAGCAGGCCGCGATGGTCGTCTACGACCAGGAGTTCCAGGGCGTGGTGGACCTCGCCACCGACGGTCTCGAGGTCGCCGAGGTCGTGGCCTGGGTCGACGACGCGACGGCACTGGCCGGGCGCACCACCGTCGACACCCTCGTCGACCAGCACACCGGCGAGCGGCCGGGCCGGCCCTCGCGGAAGGGCTCGGTCATCCTGCTGACCTCCGGCACCACGGGCACCCCCAAGGGCGCCAAGCGGGGCGCCGACGGCGGGGCCGGGGCACTGGCCGCGATGTTCGACCGGATCCCGTGGCGGGCCGAGGAGACCGTGGTCGTGGCCGCGCCGATGTTCCACGCGTGGGGCTTCGGCCAGCTGGCCGTCGCGGCCGCCACCACGTGCACGGTGGTGACCCGGCGGCGCTTCGACCCGGAGGCGACCCTCGCGCTGGTCGAGGAGCACGCGGCGACGGGGCTCGCCGTCGTACCCGTGATGCTGGAGCGGATCATCGACCTGCCCGACGAGGTGCTCGACCGCTACCCCTGCCGCTCGCTGCGCTTCGCGACCGCGAGCGGCTCGCGGATGCGGCCCGACGCCGTCCTGGCGTTCATGGACCGCTTCGGCGACGTCATCTGCAACAGCTACAACGCCACCGAGGCCGGGCTCATCTCCACCGCGACCCCGGCCGACCTGCGGGTCGCGCCCGACACCGCCGGCCGCCCCGTGCGGGGCACCACCGTGCGGCTGCTCGACGACGACCTCCGCGAGGTGCCCACCGGCGAGGTCGGGCGCATCTGCGTGCTGTCGGGCTCGCAGTTCTCCGGCTACACCTCGGGGGCGACCAAGGACTTCCACGGCGACTACATGGTCTCCGGCGACGTGGGCCGCTTCGACGCCGACGGCCGGCTCTTCGTGGTCGGCCGCGACGACGACATGATCGTCTCCGGCGGGGAGAACGTGTACCCGCTGGAGGTCGAGAAGACCCTCGACGCCCACCCCGAGGTGCACGAGAGCGTCGTCATCGGGGTCGAGGACGAGTCCTTCGGCCAGCGGCTGGCGGCGTACGTCGTGCTGCGGCCGGGGGCGGGCGTCGACGTCGACGGGCTCAAGGCGCACGTGAAGGCGCAGCTGGCCGGCTACAAGGTGCCCCGCGACGTGGTGCTGCTCGACGAGCTGCCGCGCAACGCGACCGGCAAGGTGATGAAACGGCTGCTTCCCGCCGCGACCGGCCCGGATCTGGCAGGCTCCTGACCGTGGTCGAGCGGATGACCGGCATCGACGCGGGGTTCCTCTACATGGAGACCCCGTCGACGCACATGCACACGCTGAAGATCGCGGTGCTCGACCCGCCCGCCGGCGCCATCGACCTCGACGCGCTCAGCCGCTGGCTGGTGCTGCGGCTCGACGCGATGCCCGCGCTGCGCCGCCGCGTGCAGCCCATCCCGTGGGCGCTGCACCACCCCGTGTGGGTCTCCGACCGGCCGGTCGACCCGCGGCAGCACTGCTTCTACCACCGGCTGCGCGACCCCGGCACGATGCACGAGCTGCACGAGGTGATCGGCCGCATCGCCAGCACCCCGCTGCACCGCGACGTGCCGCTGTGGGAGCTGCACCTCGTCGAGGGTCTCGAGGGCGGTCGCGTGGCGGTCGTCGTGAAGATCCACCACGCGCTGGCCGACGGCGTCGCCGCCAACGCGATGCTCGGCAACGTCGCCGACCAGAACCCCCTGGGTGCGCCCCGGCCCTCGCCGCAGGTCGTCGACGACCACACCCCCGCCCCGCGCGAGCTCGCCTGGTTGGGAGTGCGCGACGGCGTGGCCCGGGCGGTGCAGCTGCCGGGGCTGCTCGCGCGCACGGTGGCCGCGCTGGTCCGGTTGGTACGCCGGGAGCGGCCCGACGACACCGACGTGCCCCGTCCGGTGCTGGACACCCCGTCCACGCCCTTCAACTCCGCCCTCACCTCGCGGCGCTCCTTCTCGACCCTGTCGCTGCCGCTGGACGACCTGCGCGCGGTGAAGAGCGCGCACGGCGTGACCCTCAACGACGTGGTGCTGTGCGTGGTCGGCGGCGCCCTGCGGCGCTACCTGCTCCAGCGCGACGCGCTGCCCGCCCGCACCCTCACCTGCGCCGTGCCGGTCTCCACCGAGCCCGCCGACCGGGCCCCCCGGCTGCGCGGCAACCTGGTCTCCAACTTCTTCACCGTGCTCGGCACCGACCAGGCCGACCCGGTCGAGCGACTGCACCGCGTGCACCGCACCACCGTTGAGGCCAAGCGGGTGCAGCAGACCCTCGGGGCGGAGATGCTGCGCGCCTGGCTGGAGTTCTCCCCGCCGGGCCCGGCGACCGTGGTCATGCGCCTCTACTCCTGGCTGCGGGCGGCCCGGTGGCACCCCTCGCCGGTCAACGTCGTGGTCTCCAACGTGCCCGGGCCCCGGGTGCCGGTGACCATCGACGGCACCCCGATGACCGACATCTACAGCGTCGGGCCGATCCTCGAGGGCATCGGGCTCAACGTCACCGTCTGGTCCTACGTCGACCGGATGAACTTCACCCTGCTGGCCTGCCCCGACCTGCTGCCCGACCTCGACGAGCTGGTCGGCGAGCTGCGACCGGCCCTCGACGAGCTGCTGGCGACCGTCCGTGAGGAGACCCCACGATGACCCACCCCTTCTTCCACCGCCCCTTCACCCGGGCCGTCAAGGTCGGCAGCGACGCCACCTGGGCCGTCGCCCGGCTGGCGGTGCGCTCGAGCCTGGTGGTGCCTCGGCTGGCGGCCGGGGCGCTGGGTCGCCGGCTGATGCCCGAGGTCCCCGCGGAGACGGTCCCCCCCGGCCGGACCGTGCGGCTGCCCGGCCGCGGGAGCACCTTCGTCGTCGACGTCCCCGGCCCCACCCCCGACGCACCGGTCGTGGTCCTCCTGCACGGGCTGGCGTGCACGGCGTACCTCAACTGGTTCCCGGTGCTCGGGGCGCTCGGCGACCGCTACCGCGTGGTCTCCTTCGACCAGCGCTGGCACGGGCGGGGCATCGTCTCCGAGCGGTTCCGCATCGAGGACTGCGCCGACGACGCGGTGGCGGTGCTCGACGCGCTCGGGATCGACCGGGCGGTCCTCGCCGGCTACTCCCTCGGCGGCTTCGTGGCCCAGGAGACCTGGCACCGCCACCCCGACCGGGTGGCCGGCCTGGTGCTCGCCTCGACCGCGCGCAACGGCCAGGGGACCGTCCACGAGCGGCTCTTCTTCCCGGTGCTCGCCGCCACCATGAACCCGGTCTCGCGGCACGCCGCCGCTCGCGTCGAGCAGCTCGCGCAGAGCCTGCCGCTGACCCCCGACGTCCACCTGACCGACCTGCCCTCGTGGGGCCTCGCCCAGGTCCGCAGCACCTCGGGCTGGGCCTACCCCGAGGTGGTCAACGCGGTCGGGCACTTCGACTCCTCCCCGTGGATCGGGGACGTCGACGTCCCCACCGCGGTCGTCGTCACCGAGAAGGACCACGCCATCCCCACCCGTCGTCAGCACAAGCTCGCCGCAGCGGTGCCGGGCGCCCGCGTGTTCTCCGCCCCGGGCGGCCACGCGTCGGTGGTCCTGGACGCCGCGCGGTGGCTGCCGGTCTTCGAGGACGCCCTCGACGACGTGTGGCGGCGCGCCGGCGCCGACGTGGCGGGCAGCACTCATCGGCTCCGGGACGTGTCCGCCGGCTGAGTCCTGGGTATACGGCTGGTCGGAGAGGGGAGTCCACATGCACGAGACACACCAGCTGGCGCACGAGCCGGCCAGCGTCGCCGTCGCCCGTCACGAGCTGCGCGACCTGCTGGAGCGCGAGGGCGTCGGCGAGTCGGTCGTCTACGACGCCACCCTCGTCCTCAGCGAGCTCGTCTCCAACGCCGTGCGCCACGGTCGCCCCACCGCTGCGGGCCACGTCGAGGTGTCGTGGTCGCTCGAACCCGAACGTCTCGTCCTCGAGGTCGCCGACGGCGGCCGCGACGGCTCGGTCGAGGCCGTGGACGCCGACCCCGACTCCGACCACGGGCGGGGCCTGATGATCGTCGGCGAGGTCTGCGACCGCTGGCACGTCGACCGTCGCGACCGGCGCACCCACGTCGTCGCCGAGCTCGCGCTCGCGATGGCCTGAGGCCCCGGCGCGGCTGCGGACCTGCGGGTCGGTGCGGCGGTCGCACGGTTCGACTGATGTCAGTCCGACCTGAGGGATGGCGGTCGAAGGTTCGACCGCGACGTGCGAGGTCTGACTGACATCAGTCAGACCTTCCAGCGCTCAGCCCGGATCCCCGGCCCGGGGACCTCAGAGCGCGGCGGAGAGGACCGTCTCGCCGGAGCCGTCGGTCACGACCACGGCTGTGGCCGCGTCGCGCAGCAGGGCTGACTGCAGGTTGCAGACCATCTCCTCAGCACCGGTGCCGAGGAACTCCCCCGCCGGCGTCCGGGTGCCGTCGGCGTCGACGAAGGCAGCGCGGTAGACCGTGCCCTCCTCGAAGCCCGCGCCTCGGAACCGCAGCTCCACGCCCCACGTGTGCGGCACCAGCCCCGCCTCCTCGACGGTGACGTCGGGGTCGACCACCTCGAGCGCGACCGCCTCGTAGGGCACCGCAGGCGGCTCCGGCACCGAGGCGCGTCCGAGCAGCACCCCGCCGGTGCCGACCAGGACGGTCACCATCGCGGCCGCCCCGAGCCACTGCACCCGACGGTCACGCCGCCGCAGCCGGTCGTCCCGGCGCCGTGCCAGCTCGTCGGCGGCCCGTGCGGACCGCTCGGCGGCCACGGCGTCGCGGATGTCAGCCCCCAGCCCCGGCGGCGGGGAGGCCGGCGAAGCCAGCCGAGCCGCGTCGACGTCGGCGAGGGCCTCGCGCAGCGGGGCGATCTCGTCCAGCTCGGCGCGACAGGCGGCGCAGCCGTCGAGGTGGGCCCGCAGCGCGGTCTCGTCGGTGGCGTCCAGGGGGTGCCCCAGCGCGTGCGCGCCCAGCAGCTCGCGCAGCCTCTGGTGTGCGTCGTCGGGCCCGGTCATCGGTCCACCCCCATCTCGTCCATCGCGGCACGCAGCGCCTTGAGCCCGTAGAACACCCGGCTGCGCAGCGTCCCGACCGGGACCCCGAGGTCGGCGGCGACCTCGTCGTGGGGCCGCTCGCGCAGGTGGGTCTCGACGATGGCCACGCGGTGGTGCTCGGAGATGCGGCGCAGCGCCTCCTCCACCACCCATGATCCCACCAGTCGCTCGGTCGGGTCGGGCACGGTCTCCCCCGCCGCCTGGGCGGCGACCTGTGCCGTGGGCGGGTCGACCAGGCGGGTCTGCCACGGCCGCACCGACGCCGCGCGGGCGTGGTCGATCATCGTGTGACGTGCGATCCCGAACAGCCAGCTGCGCAGCGAGGACAGCGACGGATCGAAGAGGTCCGCGCGCCGCCACGCCTTGAGGAAGGTCTCCTGCGTGACGTCCTGCGCCGCTCCGGCGTCGTCGAGCCCGCGGAGCACGAAGCGGTAGATCTGCGGTCCGTAGAGGAGGTACGCCGCGTGCACCTCGTCCTCGTCGCGCAACCCCGCCGGCACCGGGGGCGTGGCCGGGCGGGTGGTCGTCGTGGCCGAGGTCTCGGTCACCGGGGGTCCTCTCGCAGGGAGCTCTGGTCCGCCTTCGGAGCCGGTCGAGGGACCGGATGGGTCGCTCACCCGGAAGGACCGGTTCCGCACCGATCCGGACCGGCGGTGAACGCGCACCGGCCCAGCGCCGTACCCACTCCCGAGGACGGACCCTCGTCCTCGCCCCTGGCCGGACCGACCGGCCACCGACCGAAGGGCCAGAAACCACATGACTGCTCCCTCCCGCAGGCGCTCCCGGGTCACCGGTGGCGCCGCAGCTGCCCTCCTGGCACTCGGCGCCGGGACCGGCCTGACGCTCCCCGCCTCCGCCGCCGACGTCGCCACCGTGGACGTCTCCACCGCCGACGCGGCCACCGGCTCCTCCGCACGCACCGCTGCTGCGGCGCGCGCCGAGGCCCGCAAGGTCAAGGTCGACTCCGAGCGTGACCTGCGCGACGCCGTCGAGCAGGCCAACGCCTCGACCGGCCTGACCCGCATCAAGGTCCGCGACCACGTCCGCCTCAGCGGCGGCCAGCTCGACGTGACCGGCCAGATCGTGATCAACGCGCGGGCGCACCGCATCGACGCCCGCGGCGACAGCCGCATCTTCGACGTGGCCGACGGCGGCCGCCTCGTGCTGAAGCAGGCGCGCCTGGTCAAGGGCGCCGCCCCCACCGGTGAGAACGGCGGAGCGATCCGCAGCGCCGGCGAGGTGGTCCTGCGAGGCACCACCATCCGCGCCTCCGTCGCCGAGGGCACCGGCGCCTCGGGCGGCGCGATCGCCAACGAGGCCGGCTCCCTGCTGGTCTCCGGCTCGGTGCTGCGCGGCAACAGCGCGACCCGCGCCGGCGGCGCCATCGAGGCCGTCGAGGGCGACACCACCCTCATCGAGACCCGCGTCATCGAGAACTCCACCGGCGCCGAGCCCGGCAACGGCGGCGGCCTGCACCTGACGGGCACCGGCACCGTGTCGGTGCAGAGCAGCTGGGTCGCCGACAACACCGCCTCCGCCGAGGGCGGCGGCCTGTGGAACTCCTCCACCGGCACCTTCACCGTCGACCGCACCGTGCTGATGGGCAACCTCGCCGAGGGCGTCGCGGCCGACCAGGGCGGCGGCGCGCTGTACAACGACGGCGGCTCCCTCACCGTCACCCGGTCCTCGCTGGAGGACAACAGCGCCACCGGCACCGCCGGCTCCGGCGGCGGCATCCTCAACAACCTCGGCGCGCTGAGCGTCGAGCGGTCGACCCTGTCGGGCAACACCGCCAACCGTGCCGGCGGCGGCATCGAGGCCAACGTCGGCACCACCACGCTGGCAGGAGTCGTGCTCACCGGCAACGACGCGGGCCAGGCCCCCGGCAACGGCGGCGGCCTGCACCTGACCGGCGCCGGCACCGTGGAGGTGCTCCAGAGCACCGTCACCGACAACACCGCCGTCGAGGGCGGCGGCCTGTGGAACTCCTCCGGCGGCACCTTCACCGTCCGCGGCACCAGCCTGGAGGGCAACAGCGCCTCCGGCGCCGAGGCCGACCAGGGTGGCGGTGCGATCTACTCCGACGGCGGCACCACCGAGGTGCTCGGCTCGGACCTCGTCGACAACAGCGCCACGGGCGCCGCGGGCTCCGGCGGCGGCATCCTCAACAAGGGCGGCTCGCTGGTCGTGCGCCGCAGCGTGCTCGACGGCAACGACGCCCAGCGTGCCGGCGGCGGCATCGAGTCCAGCGCCGGCTCGACCGAGGTGTTCCGCACCGACCTGCTCGGCAACGACGCGGGCGCGGCCCCCGGCAACGGCGGCGGCCTGCACCTGTCCGGCGCCGGCACCGTCGACGTCGGGCAGAGCACCGTGTCGGGCAACAGCGCCGTCGAGGGCGGCGGCCTGTGGAACTCCTCGGGCGGCACCTTCTCGATCAGCGACACCGTGGTCGAGGGCAACACCGCCACCGGCGACGCGGCCACCCAGGGCGGCGGCGGCGTCTACAACGACGGCGTCATGACGATCACCGGCTCGACGATCGACGACAACACCGCGACCGGCGCCAGCGGCTCGGGGGGCGGCGTCCTCAACAACGGCGAGGGCACCAACCCCGCGACGCTGACCATCGAGGACACCACGTTCGACGCGAACACCTCCTCCCGCGCCGGTGGTGCGGTGGAGACCAACGACGGCACGCTCGTCATCAACGACGTCGACATGACCGGCAACGACACCGGCGCCGCCCCCGGCAACGGCGGCGGCCTGCACGTCACCGGCGCGGCGACCGTCACCTGGGACGGCGGCACCGTGACCGGCAACGACGCGGCCAACGAGGGCGGCGGCCTGTGGAACTCCGCCACCGGCAGCATCACCGCCACGAACCTGGTCGTCACCGGCAACACCGCGCCCGCCGGCCCGGACGTCTTCAACGTCGGCGGACCCTTCACGCTCAACGGCACCCCCGTCCCGGCCAGCTGACGGCCGGCGGGGACTGCTCACCGAGCACCGCGCCACACCCGGTACGCCGACGGGGCACCCCGTCGGCGTACCGCCCTCGGCCCCGGGACCGGTCTCAGGTCCCGGGGCCGAGGTGCGTCCAGGGCCGCCTCGTGGCTCGGCTCGTGTGACGCGGTCGGGGTGTGAACGGAGCGGACGGCGGGTAGACGCCTCAGGTCCCCCACGACACAGACCGAGGAGTGCCCTGGTGAGCGCCGCCCTGCGTGACCGCTACGTGCTGGAGAGCCTGCTGGGCTCCGGCGGGATGGCCGACGTGCACCGGGCCACCGACACCACTCTCGAGCGCAGCGTCGCGGTCAAGGTGCTGCGCGACGTGGCCGGCGACGAGTCGGCCCGGCACCGCTTCGTGGCCGAGGCCCGCACCCTGGCCGGACTCTCCCACCGCAACCTGGTGACCGTGCTCGACGCCGGCATCGGGGAGGACGACGACCGCCCCTTCCTGGTGATGGAGCTGGTCGAGGGCCGCTCGCTGGCCGACGCGCTCCAGGACGGGCCGCTGACCCCCGAGGACGCCGCCGCTGTCGGCGCCCAGGTCGCCGCCGCGCTCGCCTACGCCCACGACCGGGGCGTGGTGCACCGCGATGTGAAGCCCGGCAACGTGCTGCTGGGCGGCGACGGCCGGGTCAAGCTCGCCGACTTCGGCATCGCCCGGCTCCTGGGCGACACCGCCCGCCACACCCGCACCGGCACGGCCATCGGCACCGCTGCCTACCTCGCGCCCGAGCAGGTGCGCGGCGAGGACGTCACGGGCGCCGCCGACACCTACGCCCTGGGGCTGGTGCTCCTCGAGGCGCTGACCGGACGCCGGGCCTTCCCGGGCAGCCCCACCGAGGCTGCCCTGGCCCGGCTCCAGCGCGACCCCGAGGTCCCGGCCGACCTGCCGGGCGGGTGGGCGGCGCTGCTGGCCGCGATGACGGCGGCCGACCCGACCCACCGCGTGGACGTCGCGGAGGCCGCGGACCTGCTGGCCTCCGGCGTACCGGCACCGGCTGCTCCAGAGGCCGATCCCGCGAGTGGCGCTGACGGTGACCGCACCGCGCTGCTCACCGCCCCCGTCGTCACCGCCCCGCTCGCCGCTGCGGCGGCCCCAGCGACCCCGTCGGCCCCGGCGGCCCCGGCGGCCCCGTCGGCACCGTCGTCGAGGCCGGCCGCGGACCGTGCCGGGGACGCGATCGCCCGCACGCCGGGCCGACTGCTGGCGTTCTGGCAGGGGTTGGCGCCGCACCAGCGCGGCGTCGCAGGGGCCGTGGCCGGGCTGGTGCTGCTGGTCGTCGTGGCCGGCCTGGCCGCCGGCTCCCCCGGCGGCACCGAGCCGCTCCCGCCCACCGAGCCCGCCGGGCGGACCACCCCACCCGAGGACGGCCAGGACGCTCCGGAGGGCGAGGGCGAGGACGGCGGCGAGGGCGAGGACGGCGGCGAGGTCGTCTCCCCGATCCTCACGGACCCGCAGCTGACCACCCCCGGGAAGAGCAAGGGCAAGGGCAAGCAGAAGGAGAAGGGCCCGAAGGAGAAGCACGACGACGAGGACGAGGACGACTGACGGCCCGCGGGACCGGTGCTCAGCACCGGGCTACGGTGGGGTCATGGCCACGATCGAGCTGACCGCCGAGAACTTCGAGTCCCACGTCAAGGACGACGACATCCTCTTCGTCGACTTCTGGGCCAGCTGGTGCGGCCCGTGCCGCCAGTTCGCGCCGACCTACGAGGCCGCCAGCGAGGCGCACCCCGAGATCACCTTCGGGTCGGTCAACACCGAGGAGCAGCAGCAGCTCGCCTCGGCGGCGGGCATCTCCTCGATCCCCACGCTGATGGCCTTCCGGGAGGGCATCCTGGTCTTCGCCCAGCCCGGCGCGCTGCCCCCGGCCGGGCTCGACCAGGTCATCGGGGCGGTCAAGGGCCTGGACATGGAGGACGTCCGCGCGCAGGTGGCCGCCCAGGCCGCGCAGTCCGGCGACGCCCAGGGCTGAACAGCCCCCGCCGGCCCCGGCCAGCTCCGGCCAGCTCGGGTCAGCTCAGATCACTCGCTGGGGCGCGCGGCGTCCTGGCTCTCATCGGCGACCTCGGGCTCGTCGCCGTAGACCCCGCGCTTGCGGGCGTCCTCGACCTTGCGCAGCTGGCGCACCAGGCTCCACCCGAGCAGTCCGACGGCGACGAAGCCGAGGATGAACAGCAGGAAGGCGATCGATCCCGCCTTGACGTCCTCGGCCTCCGGGACCTCGTCCACGAGGGGCGCGAGGAGCGGGAGGACGGTGTGCACGACGTCGAGCAGCATGCTCAGATCCTCCCACCGGCCGCGTCAGGGTGGTCCATCAGCCCCGCCA
>Ga0208834_100511_pt1 | contig 11486 bp, 9 predicted proteins | sample DeeseametaMP1787_FD_184182 | JGI IMG/M metagenome (GOLD analysis project Ga0208834, IMG submission 184182) | Marine microbial communities from the Deep Pacific Ocean - MP1787 (SPAdes) | ecosystem: Environmental > Aquatic > Marine > Oceanic | place: North Pacific Ocean | collected 2011-05-03 | reverse complement strand
GGAAGGCGGTGATGTATCCCGCCTCGAAGCTGGCGAAATCGGGCGAGGCGGGAAGTCTGGGCCAGGGCGCGCCGGTCGCAGCAGCCCAGGCGTCGCTGAACGCCTCGTGAAACTGCCCCGAGGCGACGGCGTCGAAAAACTCCTCGGACGGATGCCCGAAGGCCAGCGCCGCCAGGCGCCAGATGCGTTCCTTGGCCCATGCCCGCCCGGGGCTGTCGCCCATCGGAGGGCGTGATGTTACCGCGACCGACATCAGCTTAGCTTGAACATTTCGGCGTGACGGTAGCCGATCAGCGTGTCCATCAACTCGCTCTCGCCGCCCTCGGCCTTCTTGGCCCGCTCCGCGGTGATCGTGTCCAGCGCCGCGCTGACCCCGTCCCCGAACAGGCTTTCGAGATAGTCCAGCGGCACGCGGGACTCGGCCATGGCCCCTCCGGCCTCGTCGATTTTCGGCGGCGACAGGGGCGGCACGTAGAAGACGTTGGGCTTGGTCCCCATCTCGGGATACAGCGGCAAGGCGACCTTGTATTTATCCACCAGCGTGTGGATCGGCCCGTCCTTGTCGTCGCGATAGCCAATCCAGCGGATCCGGCCGACGCATTGTTTCGCGCAGGCGGTGGGCAGGCCCTTCTCGATGCGCGGATAGCAAAAGATGCATTTCTCGGATTTCGAGATTTCCTCGTTGAAATAGACCTTCTTGTAAGGACAGGCGGACACGCAATAGCGATAGCCGCGGCAACGTTCCTGGTCGATCAGGACGATACCGTCTTCCTGACGCTTGTAGATCGCGTTGCGCGAACAGGCGGCCAGACAGGCCGGATTTTCACAGTGGTTGCAGAGCCTTGGCAGATAGAAATAGTACGAGTTCGGATAGTGGCCCTCACCCTCGTCCTCGTCCCAGTTCGCCCCCCATGTCGGTTTGACATTGGGGCGCAGCCAGGGGTCGGTGCCGGTCATCAGGGCTTCTTCGTAGTTGTACTCCCAGGGAACGCCGTAGTCTTCGGCGCTGGGTTCCTTTCCCAGGCGCAAAGCCCCATCCTGGTCGAACCCGCCGCCCATTTCGTGAAAGTTCTTCGGATACCCGGTGCCGGGCCTGGTCTCGACATTGTTCCAGTACATGTATTCCCGACCGTTGCGGTTGGTCCACTGCAGTTTGCAAGCGGATGTACAGGTGTGGCACCCGATGCATTTGTTCAGGTCCAGAACCATGCTGAGCTGACGTTTCACGGCCATATCTATTCCTCCCTCTCACGCGGCTCTTACGCCGGTTCCACGTCAACGCTGCTTTCATGCGCGAGCTGGTTTGCGTTCCATTTGAAGAGCTTGAAGCCAAGATGCCCCCATCCGCCCGCCAGTTCCAAAGGCTGGATCAGCGTGGCCATGGTGTTGTTCATCGGCTTCCACTGCTCGTATTGATGCGGCTCCCAGCCGTGCTCCATCATGATCGAGCCTTCGGGTATGCTGGGATAGAACTTGGCCTGGGCAAAGAACTCGCCCGCGCTGTTGAAGATCCGCACCTTCGAGCCGTCCGCGATGCCCTTTTGCGCCGCGAGTTTCGGATTGATGTAGATATTGGGCTCGCCCCGCTGCAGCCGCAGCATGAACTTGTTCGACCGCCAGTTGGAATGGATGCCCCATCGCGTGTGTGGCGAGTAGAAGGACAGTGGATAGTTCGAGGCCGCCGCACCGGCATGATGCCGCGCCGTGGGCACCACTGCGCCCAACTTCTCGAATGTCGGATGGTCGCAATAGAAGGTGACCCGCCCCGTGAGGGTGTCGTACGGTTTCTTGTCCTCGGTTTGCGCGACGAACGGGTTATAGGGCTCGTCCACCGGGATCGGCTGGTTGCTGCCCCCCTCGGCGGTCATCACGATAAAGCCCTGTTCGGCGGCGTCCTCCAGCGACACGCCTCCCATTTCGGGGCTGTTGTCCACGAGCCACTTGGTGGCGTCGTAGTCCGTCATGATCGTCTGCTTCATGGTGAAATCGTCATGGATGGTGTGGAGATCACGGCTCACATCACCATCGGGATACCCCTCGATCCCGCGCGCTATGGCCCGCTCCTGGATCTTGCGGGTCAGCAACTCCATGATGTCCCAGTCGGGCTTCGCCTCACCAATCGGATCGACCGGTTTGGAGAACACGTTGATGAAGCGGTGATAGCCGACCCCACGCAGATCCCAGGCTTCATAGTGGCTCGCAGCGGGCAGCAGGTAATCCGCCCATTGCGCCGTGCTGTCCATGCGCACGTTGATGTCGACAAAAAGCTCTTCGACCTCGTGCAGGATACGTTCGCGGTACTTGTCGGCGAACTTGTTGCGCCGAAACTTGTTGTCCGCGATAGAGATCAGCCCCTTCATGTCGCCGTGATAGGGCATCCAGCCTTCCTGGATGCTCTCGTCGATCATCTCTTCCATCTCGTCGATGTTGAAGCCGACGCGCTCTTTCAGCTTGTCCGCGTCGAAGTATTCACGCGCGTGCCCGATCATCTGGCCACGCTGGAACTCGCCCAGACCGCCCGGCTCGAGCCGTGGGAGTTTTTCGAACCCGTAAAGCGCCAGTTGCAGCCAAGGGACATGGTTCCAATCGACCCATGACGTGTCCATCCCGCCGGTCTTGCCGCCATGCCCGGTCAGCGCCAGCATCAGCGTTTGCGCCCAACCGGTATAGAGCCCGTTGGAATAGCGCCCGACGTTGAAGCCGAGCATCAGGATCGCCTTCTTCGCCTTGGCAAAAAGACGCGCCTCGTTCCGCACGGTGTCGGCGGCGATGCCGGTGTCTGCCGCCGTGGCTTCGGGCGTGTATTTCGCCGCTTCGGCCCGGACTTTTTCAAAGACCGTCGTGACCCCGATCCCCTCAACCGTGAAGGTGCCCTCCAGCGCCGGGTCGACCCCGTCAAGCGCAATGGTCTTTTCCTCGGACGCCATCGTGCCCTTGAGCATCACGGCAGCACCGGTGTTCATGTCCCAGTGGTAAAAGTTCTGGTCCGAGCCGCCATCGACCAGGTCCGCCTCGCGCAGCATCTTGCCGGTATCGGTGCGCACCAGGACCGGCAGATCGGTCTGTTCCTTGACGAAATCCGCCTTGTAGAGGCCCTCTTCGATGATCACGTTGACCATCGACATCGCCAGGAACGGGTCGGCGCCCTGTTTGATCGGCATCCACAGATCGGCATGGATCGACGAGGGATTATAATCCGGCGCCACCGAGACCACGCGGGCGCCGTTATACTTGGCCTCCCACAGGTAATGCGCGTCCGGAATACGGGTCGCGTTGGGATTGAACAGCGACAACATGATATAGTCAGCGTCGAACCAGGCGTCCGAGGTGAAGCTTTCCAGCGGGTTGCCGTAGGCCAGATGCGCGCCGGTGTTCAGGTCGCCCACATCGGTAAAGATGTCGAGCTGCACCCCACCGACCAGGGAGGCAAACCGGTAGGGTGCAGCGAAACGGACCATCGACTGGTTGCCCGACCCGGTGTGGGTCATCAGCTTGCCGGGGCCGTATTTCTCGAAGATATCAATGACCTTGTCGGCGATCTCTTCGGTGATTTCGTCCCACTCCATGCGCTGCCATTTGCCCTCGCCGCGTTCGCCGACCCGTTTCATCGGGTAGCGCAGGCGATCGCCTTCATACATGGCTGCGGAATGGATCGCGCCCTTCTGACAGCCGCGTGGGTTGGCGTCCGGGACGTTGGGGTTGATCTGCGGATATTTCGCCAGCTGCTCTTCGCGGATGACGATGCCGTCCTTGACATAAACGTCGAAGGCGCAGTTGCCGACGCAATTGATGCAATGCGCGGCCTTTCCGATCTTGTCCCAGGTGAACTCCCGGCGATAGAGATCTTCCCAATCGCGATAGGGGTATTCCTCGGCCAGGGTGTCCCCGATGGGTTCAAGCCGGTTCAAGGACCACGCCTTGTTCGCGGCCAGAACGCCGGCACCGGCAAGTGATGACGTTTGCAGGAACTCACGACGCTTCATGCGCAGCATGTTCATCCTCCCTTTGACTATGCGCCCAGTTCTGTGGGTCGATCATTGACTCACAGGTTAGAGGAGGCGCGGCCGCCAAAGGCTGCAAAGTTGTTACCGGATGTAAACGAGTTGTAAACAAACGGCGTCCCGGGTTTGCGAAAACGGGATAAGGTGGTCTTATCGCGATCAAGCGTTGCTTCTCGGGGGAGGGCCTGACGGGCTGGGATGACGATGCCGACAGATATGCAAGCAGACACGCCGTCCGGTTTCGGACGCAACAGCAGTACAGAGGCGCTGACGGATTTCCTTGAACAGCGCCTCGACCGCTTGGTCGATCAATCCATCGAAATCGCCAAATCGAACGGCTACGCGCCCTTTACCACGACGATCCGCGCCGCATGGGTCGAAGCGGTCGTCAGCGTCACCGATGCCCTTGGGACGTATCTTGCCAGCAGCGAGGATGCGCCGAACGGTCCGCTCGCGACGCTTGACTATGCATCTGATCCGCGATTTTCCCGCATGCGCCTCATCGCCCGGGTGCATCGGTCGCAAGGGATCACGCTCCAGATGTACCTCGGCTTGTTCAAACATTTTCGAAATCTTTACATGTCCGAACTTGCCCAGTTGCCCGGCGGTGTGACCGCGCAGGAAGCGGCCCGGGTGCGCGACTTCTTCGACCACACCGAACTCAGTATCAGTGCGGACTGGCACGACCACAACGACAACCGGCGCCTTCGTGAACTGCAGGAGCGGTCCCGCGCGATCACGCTGGACAAGGACCGGTATTTCGCTGTTTTTGAGAGCCTGCGAAACGCGGCCTTTCTTCTGGATCACGGTGGCCATCTGGTGAATGCGAACCAGGCGGCGGCGGAATTGTTTCTGGGGCGCGACGCGCAGGCGGGCGACATCATCTATCTTCGCTCCATGCGGCTTCGCAAAAGATCGCTGCAAACGGTCGTCGACAAGATCATGCAAAGCGCCGAAGCGTCGGAAGACCCGGTCTGGCTGGACACGCTGGACGGGCCGCGCTGTTTCGACGTCCGCACCCGCGCCCTGCACGATGCGGCCGAGAACACGGCGCTTGGTCATGTGGTTCTTTTGAACGATGTCACCGCACATCGGCGCTGTGCAGAGGAAGCCCAGCAGTCAGAGCGCGGCATGTCGCGGTTTCTGGCCACGATGAGCCACGAAATACGTACCCCCCTGCACTCTGTTCTGGGCGCAGCCGAACTGTTGCGTACCGCGGATCCAGCCAGTTCGGAAATCTTTCTCGACGTGATCGAAGGGGCGGGAAAGGCCTTGCTGCAGACCCTCAGCAACGTGCTGAATTACTCGAAATTCGAAAATGACCCGCCCGTACCGCGCCCGACAGACACGGATCTGTTCGAAGAACTCCGGGTCTATAGCCGTATCGCCACCATCGGTCGCAAGGTCGCCCGGACACCGCTTGAATTCGACATTGGCGCAGATGTTCCGAAATCGGCGCATATCGACTGGGGCATGATCCAGCAGGTTCTCAGCAACCTGGTGTCGAATGCGCAAAAGGCGGACAACGGCGAAGGGGTTGCCGTTGCGATCCGGCGCGTTGCACCTGAGGCGGGCCGCGACGTTCTGCGTTTCGAGGTGCGCGATCATGGGCCGGGCCTGCCAGAGCATGCCGCGACCGCCCTGTTCCGCCCCTTCGAGAACACCACCGCGCGCGACACCGGCAACGGCGGTTCGGGTCTGGGTTTGGCGATCTCGCACCATCTGATCGAGGCCATGGACGGGCGGATCGGGTATGAGAACCTCGAAAAGGGCGCATCGGTGTGGTTCGAGGTCCCCCTGTTGCAACCCCAAACTTTGGATCCGACCTGCCCGCGATATCTGAGCCAGACCACCCGCAAATTGCCGCATGCGCAGTCCTGCATGCTGATCGATGACGACCCTATCGGCGCCAACGTGACGGCCCACCAATTGGAGCGTATCGGCCTCAAAGTCACCCGCGCCGCCTCCGTCGAGGAGGCAAAGCGCCATGCGTCTGAGGCCGAGTTTGACGTCTATGTGGTCGATTACCTTTTGCCTGATGGCGATGGTCCGACGCTGATTCAGTATTTGCAGAAACGGACAAGCAGCCGGGCCAAGTTCCTGGCGCTGACGGCCAATGTCGATGCGCTGGTCGGGCGGTCTACAGGGTTTGACGAGGTGCTCGCCAAACCGGCGGGTCAGGTCAGCCTGTCGTCGGCCATATTCGGATCGGGTGCGCGAAGCGTCCCACCCGCTCCGACAAGCCGCGAGGAACCCGAAAGCCTGCAGGGGCTCGCGCCGGGAACCGTCAAGGCGATGATCGACGTATTCGCATCGAACTGGCCGGAATTTCGCCGGCAGTTGCGGGCCGCCGATACCCCGCGGCATGTGCTGACGTTGTCCGCGCACCGTCTTGCGGGAAGTTGCGCGATCCTGGCGTTGTCCGAATTGGAAGCCGCGCTGCGCAATCTCGAAGCCGACTGCCTTGACGACGGTAATCCCATCAACCTGGCCGCACACCTGTCTGCGCTTGACCGGGACCTGGCGGAAATCCCGTCCTGGCAGCGGCTGAATGCGGCATGGGCCGCGGAATGACCGGCCGGATGCATCAGGCCCGCCCGCTGTCCGGCGCAAAAAGCGCCACCGTTCTATGCATCGATGACGACCCGATCGTGCAGTTGATGCTCGAGGATATCATCGCCGGTGCCGGTGCGGATTTTGTCATTGTCGGATCGGCGCGCGAAGCCGAAGAGGTGCTGGCCGACACGCATTTCGATCTGGTCCTTCTTGACCGGCGCCTGCCGGACAGTGACGGCCTGTTGCTGCTGCAATCGATCAAAAGCGAAAGCGACTGCCCAGTCATAATTCTCAGCACAATGGACAAATCGCGGGACAAGCTTCTGGGGATCGGGCTTGGCGCCACCGAATATGTGACCAAACCGTTCAATCCATTGGAGCTGAGCAGCCGGATCAGGCAATTGCTGAATGCACACTCCGATACGGCCAACCCGGCCGAGTACGGTATTATCGAGATCGCCGGTATGACCTTCGACCCGCGCAGCCGCAAGCTCGATACCGACGGCCACCATGTCATTCTGGCGCCTGCCGAAACGCGACTGCTGCATGCCCTTCTGTTGAACGAAGGACAGGTGCAGACGCGGGATCAGCTGTCACAATTCACCTGCGGGCGCGAATGGTCCCCGGGCGACCGCACCGTTGATGTGCTCATCAACCGTCTTCGCGGCCGTATCCGTGCGTTCCCGGTTGAGATCGTGACGATCCATCGCGCGGGTTATCTCCTTGTTCCCGAAGTTGAAGAAGCCCAGAAGAAATAACCGGTTGGCACAGAGTGTGTGAAATCCTGGGCGCGTGGAAAACGTCAAAGCCGTCCCGCGGCTGCGCGGTATGGTGTCGTGGAAATCCTCGGTCCGCTTCGACGAACGCGGTACGAGGCCCCGTTCCATCCGGAGCAGGCGTTTCGGAAGGTGACCGCGATTGCGTTCGGCCGGCCTCTCTATGCAGTCCCTTGCCCTTTCAGGGCTCGTCGCGCCTTTTCCTGCGTTCAACAACTTCGAGCGGCAGGTAGAACTGCTTCGGATCGAGTCTTTCGGACTTTCGTCCGAACCTTTCTCGCCGCAATTCCCTGACGATGCTCCCCAGCCGTTTCTGGGCCTCAACCACATCCGCCAACGCCACCCCGGTCTCGGCGACGCAGGCCTTCGGAAGCGCGTTCCCTTTGGCCAGGGCGGCGCCAGTCATAGCTGCGATCAAGCATTCGGGCGGGATCACCACCACCAACAAGTTGCTTTGTTGCACAAATCGCGCCCGGGATTCACTGTTTGAATCCAGCATGATATCTGGGAGGCATAAGCAGTTGAACCCCTACGAAGTGCTAGAGCACGAACTGGTCGGCTTACATTGACGCGCTGAAGCGACGCGGATCGCTTGCGCTCTGGTTTGACCCGGAGATGGCCTGGATACCACCACCGAGCGGTAAACGCGGTCGGCAACAGCGGGTCAGCGATGCTGCAATCAAAACTGCCTCACTCTGAAAGTGCTGTTCGGGCGCGGCTTCGGCAAACGACGGGCTTTGTGCAAAGTCTTCTGCGGCTGGTTGGCTGGACTACGCAGCGCCGGGCCAGCTCAGCTCCAAGGGGGGCAATTTTGGGCGCCGATATGGGGTCACAGTTCAGTGCCGATTGACACACCACCCTTGGGCGCCGGGATGGAACGGTAGTGATCCGGGAGGATGAGTGGCTCTCGGGGCTCTATGGCGAGCAGTTGGGCTCCACCCATGACTACCTGCGCTGCATGACGCTCTTGCGTGGTGTCGTAGGACCGCATGTCGCTGAACTCCTCAACGCGGGCCTGTCTGTGGTGCTCGACTTCCAGGCAAACACGGTGGACGCCCGGTCCTGGATGCGCGGCACCCTCGACGAAACGAAAGCAGCGCATGTCCTCCACCTGCTCGATGTGCCAGAGGAGGTTTGCCTCGCGCGGCTCAAGGCCCGGAACGCGACCGGAGAGCATCCCTTCGCCGTCACCGAGGCGCAGTTTCGACAGATATCCCGCCACTTCGTGCCGCCGCGCCCCGAGGAGGGGTTCGATGTGCAGATTCATCGCCCGGAAGCAACGCCCTGAGCGGCGAGATGCAGCGCCAATGCGTGGCAACGCGTCATTCCAGGCACTCTCGCGAGCGACGTGTCCGTGTCATGAACCGCCCCGGTTTGAAGGGCCTGTTCCGTACCCATTGCCGCCACCGTTCATGACATCCGGCAATTCGCGGCGCAGAAAGGCGGCGAAGGCGTCGACCTGAGGCGGGTTACCTCGTCGCTCGTGCATCAGAAGGCTGATTTCCGGCAACCCAGCGGTCCAGTCCGGAAGCAGGCGGCTCAGCCGCCCTGCCGCGACATCCGCGGCGCAGACATAGGCCGGCAGGGCCACCACGCCGAGCCCTGCCGCGGCCGCCTCCTTCAAGGAGACCATGTCATCACAGCGCATCCGTACGGGGTATGGAACCGAGGCGGTGCTTCCACCAGCTCCCTGCAACGACCAGGCGCTGCTCCCGGGGCGCCAGCCAAGCGCAAGACCGGGCTGGCCTTCGAGGTCGGTCGGTGACGCGGAAGCCCCTAGGTGTTTCGCGAGGTCGGGTGAACCAAACAGGTGCCACGGGACATCCGTGATGCGCCGTTGGATCAGCCCGGAGTCGGGCAGCAGCCTGGCATGACCCCGGATGGCCAGGTCGATGCCATCGCCGATCATGTCGGAATAGTCGTTGGAGGCTTGGAGGTGCAGGACGATGCGCGGGTTTTCGGCTAGGAAACGCGGCAGGATCCGGCTCAGCGCGAACTGCGCGACCCCGACCGAACAGGACAGGGTGACGGCGCCCTCTAGCGCGTTCTTGTCTTTGCGCACCGCCGCTTCGGCGGCCACCATGCAGTCCAGCGCCATCTTGGCATGACGGTAGTAGGCCTCGCCGGCCTCGGTCAGCGACATGTGTCGCGAATCCCGGTTCAGGAGGCGCGTGCCAAGGGTCTCTTCGAGGGTCTTCACCTGCCGACTGATCCGCGATTTGGGTATGCCCAGCGTCCGAGCCGCCGCTGAGAACCCCTGCTTCTCAACGACATGCACCAGGTAGTAGGCGTGATTGAGGTCCATGGCGCCGCCGATCTCCGTTGCTTCTGTCGTTCCAAATACAGAACGAAGGGTTCCGCAATCAACGTATTCTCCGCACTTCGTCTCATCAGTAGGTTCACATTCAGCACAGGAGGCGAATATGACCACGCAAAACGGACTTCGAACCCACGCTCCCCGCGCCGCGATCGCTGCGGTCCAACACGGGGAGACAATGACACGGGGCACGGGCTTCGAAGCGCTCAGCTTCATCCACCGCCAGCTCGACGGTCTGATGGACCCGCTGATCATGGTGGATCACTTCACCATGACCGAGCCGACCTTCGCACCCCACGCCCATGCCGGGATCTCTGCGGTCAGCGTGCTCTTCGAGGACAGCACCGGCAGTTTCCGCAACAGGGACTCGCTGGGCAATGACATCGAACTCGCCCCGGGCGATCTCTACTGGTTGAAGGCCGCCCGGGGCGCGGTGCATGACGAGGCTCCGACCCCTGGGTCGCGCACCCACGCCCTGCAGATCTTCGTGAACCTGCCGGCGGCCCAGAAGCTGGACGCACCCAGTGCACGCCATGTCGCCGCCACCGAGATGCCGGTGATCGAAGGCCCGGGCCATCGGGTGAGGGTAATGACCGGCCAAAGCAACGGTGTCATTGGCGCCAACTCGCCTGCGTTGCCCTTCACCATTCTCGATATCGCCCTGCAGGCGGGCGGCCAGTTCACCCATCGTGCCGAGCCCAGAGACGCCACCTGGCTGCATCTCATCCGCGGTGAGGTAGTGGTCGAGCTCGACGGAACACGCCACCAGCTGAGCAGCGACGCAGCGCTGGCCACCCACGGTGCCGAGGAGATCCGCCTGCTGAGCGGCAAAGGCGGTCAGGCAGTCCTCCTTGGCGGCACGCCCTTGCGCGAACCCTTCGTGCAGAAGGGCCCATTCGCGATGCGTGACGCGGATCAACTGGAGGCCGTCATCGCCGCTCACGCTGCCGGCAAATTGGGCTCCGTCGACTGAGCGCCCCTTTCACCCTGAACCTAAACCCCAACCAGCCCACTCAAATTAGCAAGGAGATCCAGATGACCTATATCAATCCCGAACCCATGACCCAGGACAACACCGCGCTCGTTCTGGTCGACCACCAGGTCGGCCTGATGACTGGCGTGCGAGACTACCCGGTCGCCGAGCTCAAGCACAACGTCGTCGGGCTGGCCAAGGCCGCCAAGGCATTGGGTCTGCCGATCGTCACCACCACCACCTCTGCCGAGACGCTGTGGGGACCCGCCTTTCCCGAGCTGGTCGAAGCGCTTCCTGACAACGCGTTTATCGACCGCACCTCGGTCAACGCCTGGGATGATCCGCGCGTGGCCGCGGCGATCGAGGCGACGGGCAAGCAGAACCTGATCTTCGCGGGTGTCTCGCTCGAGGTCTGCGCCGCCTTCCCGGCGATGACGGCGCAGCGTAAGGGCTACAACGCCTATGTGGCGATGGACGCATCGGGCACGTTCAACCAGACCAAGCGCGAAACCGGGTTTCTACGCCTGTCGCAGGCTGGCGTGGTTGTCGCCGACGGCGCAAGCCTGATGGTCGAGATCCTGGCCGACAACGCCCGCCCGGTCGCAGGCGAGGTCTACGGTGCGCTCGACATGGATTGGGCGATGCTGGTCGGCCAGGTCCGGGCCAGCGCGGTACCCGCCAGCAAGGCGGCCTGATCATGGTCAAGGCGGCGTCCCCTCATGTGGAACGCATGGCGGGCGCCGCCTCGATCAGATCCAACCCTCGAAAGCCATTTCAGACAGACCGGAGAAACCCCGTGAAAATCCTGACATTCGGAGCAAGCAACAGCAAGGCATCCATCAACAAAGCCCTGGCGCAGTTTA
>Ga0208834_100502_pt1 | contig 11786 bp, 8 predicted proteins | sample DeeseametaMP1787_FD_184182 | JGI IMG/M metagenome (GOLD analysis project Ga0208834, IMG submission 184182) | Marine microbial communities from the Deep Pacific Ocean - MP1787 (SPAdes) | ecosystem: Environmental > Aquatic > Marine > Oceanic | place: North Pacific Ocean | collected 2011-05-03 | reverse complement strand
ACCGCCGGCGCCGCCGTGGCCGTCGGTGCCGACGAACCCGCCGGCCGCACCGCCGTCGCCTCCTGCGCCGCCGATCACATCGTTCTGCAGTGACTCGTCGATCTCGGTGTCCGGGTTGTCGGCGATATCCCTGGTGTTGGTGTAACTGCCGCCCGCACCACCGTTACCGCCGGTGCCGAATCCGGCGCCGCCGCGACCACCGTCACCACCCGAGTACCCGACATAGACACCGGACGAGGACTTGACGGCACCGTCACCGGCGTCACCACCGTCACCGCCGAAGCCGAAGAAGTAGCCGCCGCTGCCGCCGTCGCCGCCGGCAGAGGCCGCATAGCCCTCGCTCGCAAAGCCGTCACCGCCGTGGCCACCGTTGCCGAACCACCACCCGGCGTCACCGCCCTTGCCGCCGTGCAGGCCGTTACCGCCGTCGCCGCCGAGCAGGCCGCCGTTGCCGCCGTTGCAGGCCGCGCCTTCGCAGCCTTCCACCGCGTCCAGACCGTTGCCGATGAGCCAGCCGCCGTCGCCGAACATCGGTCGCAGCGCCGGGTTCGCGTCGGTCACCTCCTGGGCCGCGAGCGCACGCTGCTCGCGATCGCGGCGATCACTGCCGCCGTTGAGCGAGAGGAAGAGCGTGTCTTCCTCGTTCGACACCAGCTTGATGTCGTACTGCGTCGTCGCCGGAGTAGCGTCCTGAACCGCGAGAAACGCGCCGAGGCCCGCGAACGCGGCACCGGTGACTCCGGCGGTCAGGTAGGCGCGGATCGCGGCCGGACGCGCACGGTTTTTGGCATGCTTGGCCATGGAAACCCCCTATACAAGTTTCGAGGTGCTGCCCATCTCCCCATTTCGGCGGCAGCACCTGCATCTTTACAAAGATGTGATCAGAATTTATGGCTTTGCTGATATCCGTGTCAAGCGTCTCCCGATCTTTGCCTAGTCAAGGCTTTCGGCCGGCCTGAGCGCGAACAAAGTGCCCACGTCAACGCAGGTTTCTGACGCGCGGGCATCCGGTAAGTGAACTCACGGTGTAGACAACTCGCTGATGAACCGGGGTAATGCCCCTGCGTCCGCCTGACCCGAAGGCGGGAACGCTGACGACCAGGCCAACTCGGCGCCAGGGGGTGAGGAAAATACCCCGGTGGATATTTCCGTCGGCAGGATTTGCATCCAAAGCCATTTTCATTTGCTGCCTGGGGCGCGGCCCGCCACGTGTGGTTATTCACCGCTGCAGAAGCTGTCGGCAAACAAAACGGAATTGGCACGGATCATGCCTGAAAAGCAGTATCAACCTTCGATGCGACCGCCGTCCACGTTTCCGGCTATTTCTCAGCCGCATGCCCATAGGTACGCGGGAAGGGGCAGAGCCGTGCTTGCTCAGAGTGAGCGCCTGCTACCTTGCTCGCGGGGGGATCACCTCGCTGCTCGATGTCACGAAAACAGGAGGACATGACGTGAAGATCAAGCCCGTTCTGGCGGCTATCACCACCGCAACCGCCGCGACTGTCGGTCTTGCGGGCGCGCCGACCGCCGCCGCTGACGCAGACATGCAGTATCTCGGCGAGCAGGGCGAACTGGTCAACGGCGACGTCGTGCAGGGCTGGACGGTCTCCGGCCTGAAGCCCAGCACCGACACGATCCCCTACCCCGTCGCCGGGACGCTGTGGGAGGCCACCGCCACCGACGAGGCCATCTCGGGCAACGTCATCCCCATCGTGGCGAACCTGAACGCACGCGCTGAGAGCGGACAGACCTATCGGGTGCTGTTCGGTGTCGCCACCCCGCAGGGAGTCAGCCCCGCAACGTTGGCTCAAGGCGAATCCACCACAGGCAAGGTCTATTTCGACGTCACGGGCGATGCGCCAGACAGCGTTGTCTACAACGCCGGCGGCACCGACATGCTGGTGTGGGTCGAGGCACCGCCCGCTCCGCCCGCGACCAGCTCGACCGGTGGAACCCCGCCATCGACAGGTACGTACACCGCGCCGGCCGAGGCGGAGACCACGGAAACCCCGGCCTCCGAGGGCGACACCGGCGAGGCCGCACCGGAGGGTGCCGGGGCGACGATGACGCCGGCACCGGCGGGCAGCTCCGGCACCCCGCTGCCCGAAGGCAGTTCGGGTACTCCGCTGCCCGAAGGCAGTTCGGGTACTCCGCTACCCGGCGAAGCCACCCCGGCACCGGTTCCGGCCGCTGCCGATCCCGCGGCACCGGCCGGCAGTGCGGGAACGCCGCTGCCCGAAGGCGCCTCTGCCGCGCAGGCACCGTCCGGCAGTTCGGGGACGCCGCTGCACGAAGGCGAGCAGACCGCCCCCGCCGCCCCGGTCACCACGACGGTCGTGGCGCCGCCCCCGGCCTGACGGTTTCCCTGCGCCCTGCGGTCGGGTCAGGAGTGCGACGACCACCACGCGTAGAGCTGCACCATGTTCGGACCCTGCGGGCCCGACTGGATCTCGCTCAGCAAGAGCTGCGAGTCGGTCGTCCATGCCACCGTGGAGGTGTTCTCGTCGAAGCCGCACACCAGGGTGCCCGCTACCTGCTGCGGGGTCGCGTTGCGCCGCCAGGGACCCGGTGTTCACTCACCCATTCGACAATTGTCGAATGGGCGAAGGCGCATTGCGAAAACCGGGGGTGATCCCGCTGCTCACCACACCCGATAGTCGTGGGGTGGACCGGCCTCAAGTTCCACACCTCGGTCGACGGGCATGGTTGCCCACCTTCGGTGGTCGTCACTGGCGGGAAACGAACAACCAGGCAATGCTCGCCAAGGTACTCAGCGGGATCGTCGTGCGGCGTCACCGCAGTCACACGTGGGGGCGGCAGCGCCCGGGGCCTCCACCGACGCTCGACGAAATCCGCCACAAGCAAATTGATCTCGCCGAACGATCCTTCGCGCTACTGTCGCCTACCAGGGGTGATGGGACCACCTTCCCGCCGGCTGCAACACAACGACGACGCGCGAATCCGCACTGTATGCCGAATCAGAGTGATTTGGTCCCCCACCCGGCCTGCGGGTCACGATTGCTGATGGTTGCGGTCAGCGCGTTGATGGTCAGTGCGGGAGTCTGGTTGGAGTCGTCGACGAACCGAAGAACCATCGGCATAATGTATCCAGGACCACCGCGCAGTGCACCTTGCCATTATAGGTTCCGCGGATGGTAATGTCGTTGATTTACAACCGCTTTGGCACATCTCCTCGCACGGCTCGCGTCATATATTCAACGAGTTCCCCGACGCGGCACACTAGCGCACCAGACGTTCGGCGATGTCGGCGTACACCGCACCGAGTTTGTGCGGGGAGCTATGCTGCCGCGACGGGAACCAGCGGCAGACATCGACGCATAGCGACGAGATCGCAACCACGACATCGTCGCCACACTGTGCATGGAACTCGCCGGCGTCGATCCCGTCGGTGATGATGGCGCCGACATACGCCATGGTTTGGCGCCGCAGCGCGGCGATGGACCGGTAGTGCGACGGGGTCAGCCCGTGCAGTTCGTGGTGCACGACGCGCGCCTTCTTGCGGTTCTCCGCATGCCAGATTGTGAAGGTCGCTACCACCGCCTTGAGCCGTTCGGTGTGGTTACCGGACGCGGCCCTGGCCTGCGCATCGGCGCCCTTGATGGCCTGAAGCAAACTGCTGTGGCCGTCGAGGGCGATCGCGTAGAGCAGTTCTTCCTTCGACGCGTAGTGGGGGTAGATCGCAGTGGCGCTCATGTTGAGCCGTTTAGTGATCTCCCGCGTCGAGCTGCCGCCGTATCCGGACTCGGCAAAGACCTCGATCGCCGCACACAGGATCCGCTCCGCGGCGGCGGACGAGGCGAGCCGGTCGGTGGTCATGGCGTGTGAAACTGTACCTCGTTCGTTGACAAGCCCGGCACATCATGCGACATTAACGCACGCTAAGAATATTAGCGCTCGCTAATGTTTTCGTTTCGCGAAAGGGTTCCCCGATGGCCGACTTCATCTCCCGGCGTGACGTCGACTTCCTGCTGCATGAGTGGCTCAACGTCGAAGAGCTGACCGAGCGCAGCCGCTACGCCGAGCATTCGCGCGACACGTTCGACGCGGTCTTGGACCTGTCCGCCGACATCGCCACCAAACGCTTTGCCCCGCACCGCAAGAAGGGCGATCAGGTCGAGCCCACCGTCGGCCCTGACGGCAAGGTCGTGCTCATCGACGAGATCAAGGATGCCCTGGACACCTTCGCTGAGTCCGGGCTGCTGGCCGGGTCGTTCGACGAGGCCGTCGGCGGTATGCAGCTGCCCGCGGTGGTCTCCGAGGCGGCCATGACGTTCTTCCGCGCCGCCAATCCCGCCACCACCTCCTACCTGTTCTTGACCATCGGCAACGCGAACCTGCTGGTCGAATACGGCACCCCCGAGCAGATCGACGCGTGGGTGCGCCCCATGCTCGAAGGAAAATTCTTAGGGACCATGTGCCTGTCCGAACCCGAGGCGGGGTCGTCGCTGGCCGATATCACCACCAAGGCCGTGCCCGCCCGGGACGGCACCTACCGGATCGCCGGCACCAAGATGTGGATCACCGGCGGCGACCACGAGCTTACCGAGAACATCGTGCACTTGGTGCTGGCCAAGGCTCCCGGCGGCGGCCCCGGCGTCAAGGGCATCTCGCTGTTCGTTGTCCCCAAGTACCTCGCCGACGGCACCCGCAACGACGTCGCACTGGTGGGCCTCAACCACAAGATGGGCAACCACGCCACCACCAACGCCCTGCTGAACTTCGGCGACGGCACGCACCAGCCCTCCGGCGAGGGCGGCGCCGTCGGCTACCTGGTCGGCGAGGAGCACAAGGGCCTAGCCTATATGTTCCACATGATGAACGAGGCGCGGGTGGCCGTCGGGCTGCAGGCCACCGCCACCGGATACGCCGGGTACCTGGCCTCGGTCGAGTACGCCAAGTCCCGCACCCAGGGCCGCCCGGTGAACGCCAAGGACCCGTCGTTGCCGCAGGTGGCCATCATCGAACACGCCGACGTGAAGCGAATGCTGCTGGCGCAGAAGGCCTATGTCGAAGGTGCGTTGGCGCTGGGCCTGTACTGCACCCGCCTGGTCGACGAGCAGCGTTCGGGCACCGAACCCGACGGCGCCCGCGCCCACCTGCTGCTGGAGGTGCTGACGCCGATCGCCAAGAGCTGGCCGTCGCAGTGGTGCCTGGAGGCCAACAGCCTGGCCATCCAGGTGCACGGCGGCTACGGCTACACCAAGGAGTTCGACGTCGAGCAGGCCTACCGAGACAACCGTCTCAACGCCATCCACGAAGGCGCACACGGCATCCACGGCCTGGACCTGCTGGGCCGCAAGGTGGTTATGCACGACGGCGCCGGGCTGACACTGCTGGCCGAGCGGATCACCGCGACCATCGACAAGGCCGAAACGCACGTCGGCACAAAGCAGCATGCCGATGCCCTGCGCGGTGCGCTTACCCGGCTGGTCGACATCACCGGCACACTGTGGGCTGCCGGTGATATCTCTGTGACACTGGCGAATTCGACGCTGTACCTGGAAGCGGCCGGCCATGTGGTGATGGCGTGGATCTGGCTGGAGCAGTTGCTGGCCGCCGCGGACGGCGACGGCGACTTCTACGACGGCAAGCGTGCCGCGGGCAGATTCTTCTTCACCTATGAACTGCCCAAGGTCGGCCCACTGTTCGATCTGCTAGCCAGCCTAGATACCTCAACGGTGGATGCCGTACCAAGCTGGTTCTGATACCGCTACCCTGAAACCAGGGTCAGAGTGAGCTCGGATACCTCAATGAGGATGGCCGAAGTTCCGTGGAACTTCGGTGGCGGCCCGGTGAACATCAGGCTGCGTTCACCCGATCGGCATTGTGCATGACGGAGTACGACAGGTTCGGCGGTGGCTCGATTGAGTGCTGCGCGAAGTGCGCAAAGGTGCAGGTGGCCGTTGACCGGCGGAACTGCTTGCAGGCCTTGATCACCCCAGCGGCGCACCAGCGCAGCGCGCATCTGCCCGTCGCGCCAGCGTTTGACGTTGCCGGCATGCTCTCGGCAGATCGAGATCATCGACTCGATGCTGTTGGTCGAGTGCAGCGTGCGGGCCAGGCCGGGCGGCACGCCCAGCCGGAGCACAATCGGCGTCCCGTCGAGCCCCTCACGCACACTGGCCGCCGCACCGGATGGGTGCGCTCGAGTTCTTTGGCCAGAGCCAGCAGCACCGTCCCGCCAGCGCCGACTCCACGTGGTAGGCGTCGGTCATCTTGCGGCCTCGACTCGGCCAGCCCGGCCAGAATGTTCTCCATCGCCATCCTGTCCAGCACCTCGGTCGAGCTGAACAGCTCATAGGGGGCGATCGCCACCTCCCGAACCCATCGGCGGCCCGCACCCGCGAACGGGACACCGGCACCCAACGACCGCCCAATGTCACCGAGGCGCGTTCCTGGCCGTGCCGCACCGCCCGGCGGGCCGCATCGTGGCGCCCGTCGGGCCGGCCAGCCGAGCACGTCGGCTTCCATCAGCTCCCACATGACCTGCAGTGTCCGGCATCCACCGCCATCGCAGCCGACCTTCCTGCACTTTCTCGGCGATCTCTGCCATCGCCACACTGATGGTCGGGTACGCGGCGACGGTCGCATCCACAGACGCCAACGATCAGGCGATGTTGACGGCGCGTCGCTGTCGCTGACGCGGTGATCGCCGTGCGTGGCTGTGTCAGCGGCTTAGCTGCGATGGATGCTGCGCAATTGCCAGATCATCGTAGTCATCCTGCAAAGGGGGACGAAAATGGTCGCGCATCAACGCTGCAGTTAGCAGTCACCGCACCGTGGTGATGCTGAGCTTGCCGTCCGCATGGTAGGCGCGCAGCAGCTTCTTGTCGAACTTCCCTACACTGGTGCGGGGAACCTGCTCGATGAACGTCCACTGTTCGGGAAGCCACCATCGTGGAACCTGTTGGGCCAGCCAGGATTTGATCTCTTGGGGCGCAATGTGGAGTCCATCCTGCAGCACGACCGCAGCGAGGGGGCGTTCCTGCCATTTTGGGTCGGGCACGCCGATTACCGCCGCCTCGAACACGGCTGGGTGCCCGGTCAGGATGTTCTCTAGTTGCACCGATGAAATCCATTCGCCGCCGGATTTGATGACATCCTTGGCACGGTCGGTCAAAGTCAGAAAGCCGTCGGCGTCGATGCGCCCGACATCCCCAGTGCGCAACCAGCCGTCGTGGAATTTGTCGTCGTCGGCACCCTGGTAGTACGCGCCTGTTACCCAGGGCCCGCGGACTTCCAGTTCCCCCACCGCTTGACCGTCGTGCGGCAGCACTGAACCGTCATCGGCGACGAGACGCATCTGGACTCCGCACACGGGGCGGCCTTGGGTCGTTCGCATCTCCTGTGCCCGCTCGGGCGGTGCCGTTGCCGACGGGCGTGCGATGGCGGCCAGCGGCGAGGTTTCGGTCATTCCCCAGGCCTGCAACACCGTGACGCCCAGGCGCTCCTCGAATGCCTCTATCAAGGCGCGCGGCACCGCGGATCCGCCACAGACCACCAGCCGCAGCGATGAGAAGTCGCAGGTGCCGACGCGTCCCGTGTGGGAGAGGACGTCATTCCAGATTGTCGGTACGGCGCCCGCTATGGTCGGGCGCTGTTCGTGCACCATCCGGCTGATCGCCTCGGCCTGCAGGAATCGGTCGGGCATCAGCAGGTCGGCCCCTGCCATCAGCGCTGCGTAGGGCAGCCCCCATGCGTTGGCGTGAAACATCGGCACGATCGGCAAGACGCGATCGCCCTCGCCGATGCCCAGCCCGTTCGTGGTGCATGCGGCCATCGAATGCAGGTATAAGGATCGGTGGCTGTACACCACCCCTTTGGGGTCGCCGGTAGTGCCGCTGGTGTAACACATTGCCGCTGCGGAGGTTTCTTCGACTGCAGGCCAAGGGAACTCGTCACCCTCAGCGGCGAGCAGCTCGTCGTAATGGGCTACTTCGGGGCCGTTGCCCCGCAGCAGCTCGACAGCATCGCCGCCGCCAGTGACCACCACCGCCCGCACCGAGGGCGCATCCGCCAACAGCGGGGCCAGCAGTGGCGTCAGGGACGCGTCGACGATGATGACCGTGTCTTCGGCGTGGTTGACCACGTAGCGGATTTGATCGGCCGAGAGTCGGATATTGATCGTGTGCAGGACAGCACCCATGGCGGGTACCGCGCAATAGGCCTCCAGGTGTTCCTGGTTGTTCCACTGGAACGTGGCGACGCGGTCGTCGCCGGTCACACCGAGACGTCGCAGCGCCAAGGCCAGTTGGGCCGACCGCTGGCCGATCTGCCGGTAGCTTGCAGCGCGAAGGCCCTGTTCGGTGGCGCTGATCACCTGCTTGGCGCCGTGTACGCCGCTAGCATGCGCCAGGATCGAGGCGACCGACAGCGGAGCGGCCTGCATGGTCGAGTGCATCAGCGATTCCGCCCGCCACAAGCGATGTCGACCTTCACAGTTCGAGGTCGCTGCGGCCGTCGGCGGCCAGCATCGCGGTGTAGGTGGGAAAGAGCAGTTTGGCGGTGGGGACGAGCTTGATGACTTTCTGCACCGGGCCCTTGGCGCGGACCTGACCCTTGGCCATGGCCAGCGACAGGTTCACTTTGCCCTGCCAGAATCGGTTACCGGTGTCTGCCGACATGAACAACTCGACATCGGGTGTGATGTCGGTGGCGCCGGCGAGCACTGTTGCGTTGGGAAGGTCCACCGTCACAATCGCCTCGGGATCGGTGTAGTTGATTTGCAGCACAACACCCGAGGCGGACAGCTTGGGCCCGATGTCGGGATCTGCTAGGCCCTTCTCGAACACCCCGCCGATGTATTTGTGCACCTCTGCCTCGTCAGTGAAAACGCCCATGGCGGTGATCCTTTCGTGTCGTTGATCGCCAAAGCTGGAAGATCCGGGCTAGTCCAAGCCGATCCACACGGACTTGGTTTGGGTAAAGCCGAGCAGGGACTCCTCGCCAAGATCGCGCCCGTATCCGGACGCCTTGTAGCCACCGAACGGTGCCGCGGGGTCCAACACGTTGTACAAGTTGACCCACACAGTGCCAGCCTGAAGCTCCCTGGCCACTCGGTGCGCGCGTTTGAGGTCGTCGGTCCACACCCCCGCTGCCAGTCCGTACGCGCTGGCATTGGCCCGGCGCACCGCCTCGGCTTCGTCGTCGAAGGTCAACACCGACAGCACCGGCCCGAAGATCTCCTCGGTGGCGATCGTCATGGCGTCGTCGACGTCGGTGAAGATGGCCGGCGTCAAGAAGTGGCCGTGACTCAGTGCGCCGCCGGGTCGCTGGCCGCCGCAGAGCAGGGTGGCGCCTTCCTGGGTGCCGGCGCGCAGGAAACCTTCAACGCGGTCGCGCTGGGTGGCTGAGACCAGGGGCCCCATCTCGGTGCTGTCATCGAGGCCGTGACCGAGCTCGATCGCCCGGGCCGCGGTCTCCAGCTCGGCGAGCAGTTCGTCACGCACGTCGCGGTGAACGAACAGGCGCGACCCTGCACAACACACCTGCCCTTGGTTGAGGAAGATGGCGGCCAGTGCCCCCTGGGCCGCGGCTTTGAGGTCGGCATCCGGGAAGACAATGTTGGCTGATTTGCCACCCAGTTCCAGGGTGAGTTTCTTGATGCTGGGTGCGCTGGCGGTGATTATCCGGCGACCGGTTTCCGTCGAGCCGGTGAACGACACTTTGGCCACCCGGGGGTCTTCGATGAGGGCCTGACCGGCGGAAGAACCGAGCCCGGTGACCATGTTGAGCACACCCGGAGGTAGTCCTGCCTCGAGAGCGATCTCGATCAGCCGCAATGCGGTCAGCGAGGTGTGCTCTGACGGCTTGAGCACGACCGTGTTGCCGGCGGCCAGGGCGGGCGCCACCTTCCACGACGCGATCAGCAGCGGAAAGTTCCACGGCACGATCGCGCCGATGACGCCCAGCGGTTCCCGTTGCGTATACACCAGTGCCTCGCCCACCGGCGGTGAGACGGGCAGGGTCTGGCCGCCAAGTTTGGTTGTCCAGCCACCGAAGTAGCGCCAGATTTGACTGACCAAGCCGATATCGATGTACAACGATTCCGTCAGCGGTTTGCCGTTGTCGAGCGTCTCGAGAGTGGCGAGTTCCTCGGCATGCGCCTCGATCGCGTCGGCGACGTCGAGCAGTATCCGGCCGCGGGCGGCCGGGCTCAGGCGACGCCAGTGTTCAAATGCCTCGCTCGCCGCGTCGACCGCCCGCGCCACGTCGATCGGACCACCCGCTGCGATGGTGGCCAATACGGCGCCGGTCGCCGGATCGGTGGTCACAGCCTCGGCTCCGTCGGCGGCCCCAAGCTTGTCAGCCCCGATGACGATGCTCGCCGACGCACCACGCAAAAACGTTTGCAGCGTCTCAGGTATGTCGATTGATAGCGTGGTCATCACAATTCCTTTGTTTGTCTGCATGTTTGTTGAACAGCGCGGCAAGCCCGCCGCGCTCTAGGTGGGCGCTCTGTGCAGTGTCCGGTGATGACTCACCGGACTCGGGTCTAACATGGTCACGGCCGGGATTGTCCGACTACGTTCCGTTCACCGGCAAAAGACGTCGATACGGCAGGTCTTGGTCACCGACTCTTCGCCAGCGGTGTCCATGTGGTGCGCATGAGTCTCCTGGAGCCGCTACGTTTCCCGGGCTCAGCGCGCGAACCATGCCCGAATCCTGGTCTCGCGAACGGCTAGGTGACCGTCCGAAGGCCCACTCAATAGCGGATGACGCCGCGGATATTTCTGCCCGACCGCATGTCCTCATAACCCTGATTGATGTCCTCCAGGTCGTACTCGGTGGTAATGAGTTCGTCGAGCTTCAATTGGCCGAGAGCGTAGAGCTCCAGCAACCGCGGAATATCGTGCTGGCCGTTGGATGAGCCGAATAGCGATCCACGGATCTGCTTTTCATATAAAGTCAGCTCGAGAAGGTTTGTCGTGATAGTGGTTTCCTCCGGGTGTCCGATCGCGGTGACCACGACGCGACCCCGCTTACCGATGAGACTCAGTTCTGGACCCACCTCGGCGCCCTCAGCGACACCGGTGGTGACGATGCAGACATCGGCAAGCCTGCCGCGGGTCAAGTCGCTGATCGCGTTCCACGCCTCATCGATCGATGAGGCGGTATGCGTGGCACCGAACTCATAAGACTTGGTGCGCTTGAACTCAACTGGGTCCACCACCATGATCATGCGGGCACCGGCGATGCGCGCTCCCTGGACCGCGTTCATGCCGATGCCGCCCGCCCCGATGACCACGACCGCGTCTCCCGCCCGCACCTCACCGGTACGCACTGCACTCCCGAAACCGGTGGTCACCCCGCACCCCACCAATGCAGCGGTATGCAGGGGAATATCGTCATCGATCTTGACCACCGACGCGGCAGGAACGACGGTGTACTCCGAAAACGTTCCGAGCAAACACATTTGACCGACGTCTTCGCCCCGCGCGTGAAAACGGTAGGTTCCGTCGAGTTGCGGTCCCAGCATCACCGCGGCGCCGGAGTCGCAGAGGTTCCCGATGCCGCGGGCACAGTAGGAGCATCGCCCGCAAGCGGGCAAGAACATCATCACGACGTGATCGCCCTCGGCGATATCGGCGACATTGGGTCCCACCGCTTCGACAACGCCAGCGCCCTCATGCCCGCCCACCAGTGGGTATGGAAAGGGAAGGTCGCCAGTAACGAGGTGTTCGTCGGAATGGCATAGACCGCTGGCGGCCAACTTGACGAGCACCTCGCCCTCACCGGGCGGATCCAAGTCGATCTGCTCCACC
>Ga0208834_100495_pt1 | contig 12020 bp, 10 predicted proteins | sample DeeseametaMP1787_FD_184182 | JGI IMG/M metagenome (GOLD analysis project Ga0208834, IMG submission 184182) | Marine microbial communities from the Deep Pacific Ocean - MP1787 (SPAdes) | ecosystem: Environmental > Aquatic > Marine > Oceanic | place: North Pacific Ocean | collected 2011-05-03 | reverse complement strand
CCCAGCCGTCCCTGATGGCGGCCACCGCCGAGCTGCCCGGCGGCACCTACTGCGGCCCCGGCGGTCTCGGCGAGTTCGCAGGCCGTCCCCAGGTCACCTTGATGACCAGCCTGGCCCGTGACGAGGACGCCGCCGCCCGACTCTGGGAGCTCTCGGAGCAGACGACCGGCATCAGGTACCCCTAGCGAGGACGCGTCAGCGGACTCGCTGTTGGTGGTCGAGCGAGCCGCGCGACCGAGGGACGAGGTCGCGACCGGCGTGACGAGACCCGGTGAGGTGTCCGGGGCCTTGACCCACGCGTCCCGCCGCGCAGCTCAGTCGCGCAGGCCGCGGGTGCCGTCGACGACGCGGACCAGCCCGGCGCGCGTGGCGACGAAGGCGGTGCCGGCCGGTCCGATGGTGACCGGCGAACCGGCGTTCCCGGCCCACGGACCCGTGCCACCGCGGGCGGCGAAGGCTGTGCGGCCGGTGCGGGCGTCGAGGGCGGTGAGGTACCACGCGTCGACACCGAGCCAGCTGCGGCGCTTGGTCCAGGCGTAGACCAGCCCGGTCGCATGCGACACCGTCGTCCCGGAGGTGGGGGCGGCCTCCTCGGAGGTCCACGTCGTGGCGCACGAGCCGTCGACGACGTCGACCCGCGTGATCCCGCCGGGCGGCCTCCGGCCGAGGACGCCGCGCCACGGACCCGTCCAGCCGTGCCCGTTGGACACGACCACCCCCGTGCCGCCGACCGCGGTCAGCGCCGCCTCGGTCGCCGACGCGTCGTCGCCGAACACCTCCTGGCGGCACACCTGCGACCCGTCGACGGCGCGCAGCACCACGACGTGCATCCGCGGGTTGGCGTTGTCGGTCAGCGCGAGCAGCCGCTCCCCCGATGACGGGTCGAGCAGGGTCACGCCGCTGCCGCTGCCCGCGTCGACCTGCCCGGGCTTGCGCCCGCTCCCCGTCTCGTACGCCGCCCGCCAGGTCTCCAGGGGTGCACCCGCGCGGGTGACGACCCGGTGGACCGCCTCGACCGTGGTCACGTAGGCACCGTCGCGGTCGACCGCCAGCGGCTGGCTCACCGGCTCCTCGAGCGCGAGCACGGCCGGCTCGCCCTCCTCGGCGACGACCCCGACGTCGCCCGCCTCCGTCACGAACCACGTGCGCCCGACCGGGTCCACGGCCACCGACACCACGCAGGCGCCCGCGGGCAGGACCCGGGCCAGGTCGACCGCCCGCTGGGTGACCACGGCCGGCTCGTCGGCACCGTCGGTGGTGGTGACGTGCAGCAGCCGACGGTCACCGGTGGCGACCACGAACTCCTCGTCGGCCCCCGCCGCGGGACGCACGTCGGCGCACGGGTCGGGCAACGAGGCGGTGGCGACGGGCCGGAGGGTGCGCGGGTCCAGCACCTTCAGCCGGGCCCCGGAGCGGCTGGTGCACAGCGCGAGCAGCCGCTCGTGGGTGTCGGGCAGCAGGTGGCCGCAGTGCTCGGCGCCGTACCAGCCGGAGTCGACCTCCACCGACAGCCCCAACGGGCCCGGCCGGTCGGGCACGTCGGCGGTCACAGGCAGGGGCTGGGGGCTGAACGGCCGGCCGGTGTAGCCCGGGGTCACCCAGGCGCCACCGCCCGGCGGCACCGGCAGCCGGCCGTCCGGGACCAGCCACACCGCCCCGAGGACCAGCGCGAGCACGCCCGCCCCCACCAGCGCCGTACGCCGGCCCGGTCGGTCGACCCGCAGCAGGCCACGGGTCCGGGGGTGCGTCAGCGTGAGGACCGCCGCGAGCAGCACGAGCGGCCCGATGGCGAGCCACAGCGCCGCGACCACCGCCCAGGCGGCCGCTCGGGTCCAGCGCACGGGCGTCAGCGCCCCCGCGGACCGAACTCGGGCACCACGCGGGCGAAGGCGGCCTTGCGCGCGACCGCGGTGTTGCGGGCGGCCAGCAGCCAGGCCTGCTCGACCCGCTCACGGAAGAAGGTGTAGCGCGGGCCGGCGGTCCAGGTGTCGTCGAAGAGCCGCTTGGCGGCGGCGAGCTGGTCGGGCGAGCGGCCCTTGAGCTGCTCGGCCATCTCCAGGGCCGCGGCGACGGGGTCGGAGTCGAGGTCGGTGACCAGCCCGAGGTCGCGGGCCTCCTTGCCGGAGACGACCTCGGCGGTCATCGTGAGCTTCTTGGCGACGTCGATGCCGACGAGCTCCTTGAGCGAGCGGACGCCCGACATGTCGGGGATGATCCCCCACTTGCCCTCGAGCACCGACCACTGCGAGTCGGGGGTGGCGACCCGGAAGTCGGCGGCCAGCGCGATCTGGAGGCCGCCGCCGAGGCAGTGGCCGTGGACCGCAGCGATCACCGGGACGGGCAGCCGACGCCAGGCCCAGCAGGCCTCCTGGAAGGTGTTGGTGCCGCGCCAGGGCCGCGGGACGAACGAGGTCACCACGCGGGCCGGCTGCTTCAGGACGTGGGCGAAGTCGAGACCGGCGCAGAACGCGTCGCCCTCACCGGAGATGACGACGGCCCGCAGGGTCCGGTCGCGGCGCAGTGTGCGCGCGGTGGCGGCCAGGTCGTCGAGGATCTGCAGCGTCAGCGCGTTGAGCTTCTCGGGTCGCGCCAGCCGCACGTGGGCGACGCCGTCGATCACGGTGCAGGTCACGTGGGAGTTGTCTCGGCTCTCGAGCGGTGAGGACATGCGGCGCATTCTCCCACCCCCACAGGCCTCGCGCAGACGGCATGATCGACCCATGAGCCACCCACGTGCCGGACAGCCCGCGGAGCCCGGGGACCTCGTCGACGTCGCCCACCTGGTGACGGCCTACTTCGCCGACGAGCCCGACCCGGCCGAAGTCGACCAGCAGGTCGCCTTCGGCACCAGCGGCCACCGCGGGTCGGCCCTGCACCGGTCGTTCAACGAAGCACACATCCTGGCCACGACCCAGGCGATCTGCGAGTACCGCGCCGCCCAGGGCATCGACGGCCCGCTCTTCCTCGGCCGCGACACCCACGCGCTCTCCGAGCCGGCCTGGGTGTCCGCGCTCGAGGTGCTCGCCGCCAACGACGTCACTGTGCTCGTCGACTCCCGCGACGGGTACACGCCCACCCCCGCGGTCTCCCACGCGATCCTGCGGGCCAACGGCGGCCGGACGGCCGGCACCGTCCTCGCCGACGGCATCGTCGTCACGCCCTCGCACAACCCGCCGGCCGACGGCGGCTTCAAGTACAACCCGCCCCACGGCGGGCCCGCGGACTCCGACGCGACCAAGGTCATCGCCGCGCGCGCCAACGAGCTGCTGCGCGCGGGCCTCGACGGGGTGCGCCGGGTGCCCTTCGCGCGGGCGCGGGCGGCCGCGTCGGCGTACGACTTCCTCGGCACGTACGTCGACGACCTGCCCTCGGTCGTCGACCTGGCCGCGATCCGCGACGCGGGGGTGCGCATCGGTGCGGACCCGATGGGCGGAGCGGCGGTGCACTACTGGGGCGAGATCGCCGACCGGCACGGGCTCGACCTGACGGTGGTGAACCCCCTCGTCGACCCCACCTGGCGCTTCATGACGCTGGACTGGGACGGGAAGATCCGGATGGACTGCTCCTCCCCGTCGGCGATGGCGTCGCTGATCGCGCCCATGACCGGCGGAGGGTCGTCCTACGACGTCGCGACGGGCAACGACGCCGACGCCGACCGGCACGGCATCGTCACGCCCGACGCCGGGCTGATGAACCCCAACCACTTCCTGGCCGTCGCGATCCAGCACCTCTTCGGCGGCGCCCGTCCCGACTGGCCGGACACTGCGCGGATCGGCAAGACGCTGGTCTCGAGCGCGATGATCGACCGGGTCGCCGCGAGGCTGGGCAAGCCGCTGGTCGAGGTGCCGGTCGGGTTCAAGTGGTTCGTGCCCGGGCTCATCGACGGGTCGTTCGGCTTCGGCGGCGAGGAGTCGGCCGGCGCGTCGTTCCTGCGGATGGACGGCACCGCGTGGACGACCGACAAGGACGGCCTGCTGCTGTGCCTGCTGGCCTCCGAGATCATCGCCCGGACCGGCCGCTCGCCCTCGCAGCACTACGCCGACCTGGTCGCCGAGCACGGGGAGCCGGCGTACGCCCGCGTCGACGCGCCCGCCACCCGCGAGCAGAAGGCGGCCCTCTCGGCGCTGTCGCCCTCGGCCGTCACCGCGACGACGCTGGCCGGCGAGGAGATCACCGGCCGGCTGACCGAGGCGCCGGGCAACGGTGCGGCGATCGGCGGGCTGAAGGTGACCACGGAGTCGGCGTGGTTCGCCGCCCGCCCCTCGGGCACCGAGGACGTGTACAAGATCTACGCCGAGTCCTTCCGAGGCCCCGACCACCTCGCGCAGGTGCAGGAGGAGGCGCGCGCGGTGGTCTCGGCGGCGCTGGGCTGAGGCCGCCCCTCTTCCGCTCGGGGGGCCGCGGTGCCACGCTGAGCGGATGGGGCATCCGGTGGGCCTGGACCGGGACGACCCGGCCGTGCGCGCCGAGGTCGTCGACGTCGTCACCTCGCGGTCCCGGCACGCGGAGCCGGCGTACGTCGAGTGGCACCTGCTCGACCGTGACTACTGGCCGGGCCTGCGGCTCCTGGGGGTGCGCGAGGAGGACCGGCTCATCGGCGTCGGCTGGCTCGGACAGGGCACGGGCAACACCGTCGGGTGGGCCACGGAACACGTCGCGGTGCGCTCGGACCATGCACGTCGCGGAGTGGGAACGGCGCTGCACCGGGCCCTGACCAGCTCCCTGCCGGACGGGACGACGCAGGTGCGCGGGGAGGTCGACGACGACTGCGACGACGCGCTGCCCGCCGTACGCCGCTGGGGGTTCGAGCCCGAGCAGCTCTCGATCCGCTCCGTGCTCGACCTGACCGACCTGAGGCCGCAGCCCGCGCCTGACGGTGTCACCTTCGAGGAGTCGCCCGACCTCAGGTTCGCCGACCAGGACTGCGTGGAGGAGATGCTGCGGGTCAGCCAGACCAACCCCGAGGCGAAGCGTGGCTCGGTCCGGACCCTGGCGCAGCTCGCCTCCGGCATGGGGTCCGGCGACGCGGCGATCGGGCTCCTCGCCCGGGTCGACGGTGCCCCTGCCGCTCTCTGCGTGGGCCTCGTCGCCGACGGCGTGTTCCACGTGTTCTACACCGGCGTGGACCCGAGGTTCCGGGGCCGCGGCCTGGCCGTCGCGGTGAAGGGCACGGCGCACGCGGTCGCCGCGGCCGCCGGCGCCCGGCAGGCGAGCACCGAGAACGAGGAGCACAACCACGGCATCCGCCGGGTCAACGCGGAGCTCGGCTACGTGCGGCAGGTCGGCAGCCACCGGGTGCGACTGGACGTCTGAGCCACCCGCGCGGATGTGCTGACCCCACGGGCTGCCGCGTAACATGATCGACACAATCGAAGAAGCACAGGGTCACACGCGCACTTGGTGGTGGGTACGGCGCGGACTCGACCGCACCCAAGGACCCCTGTGAGCCCCCTCGCCTCCTACAAGCGACTCTTCGACCTCGCCGGCCCCGGCTACGTCCTCGTCGCCTTCCTCGGCCGGCTGCCGCTGGCCATGAGCCAGCTCGGCACCCTGCTGCTCGTCTCGACCGCCACCGGCAGCTACGGCCTCGGCGGCCTCGCCGCCGGCGCCCTCGCCGTCGCCAACGCGCTCGGCGCCCCCGTCGCCGGGGGCCTCGCCGACCGCGTCGGGCAGCGCCCCGTCGTGCTCGTCCAATCGCTGCTCGGCGCGGCCGGCCTCGTCGCGCTGGTCGCGCAGGTCGGCGGCTCGACCACCACGACCGTCCTCATCGCCGCGCTCGCGGGCCTCGCCATGCCGCAGGTGGGCCCGCTCGCGCGGGTGCGGTGGCGGCCGCTGACGCACGGCCGCGCCGACCAGCCCCGCCTGGTCGACGCCGCGTTCGCCTACGAGGGCGCCGCCGACGAGGCCTCCTTCGCCCTGGGCCCCGCCCTCGTCGGCCTGCTGGCCGTGGCCATCGACCCCGGCGGCGCGCTGCTCGCGGGGGCAGCCCTGCTCGCGGTCTTCGGCACCGCCTTCGCGCTCGACCAGTCGGCGGTCCGCACCCACGCCTACGCCCTCACGCACGCGCACCTCGGTGGCGCCGGGCGGCTGCTGAGCGTCGCGCTGGTGGTCCTCGCGCTGGCCCAGCTGTGCATCGGGGTGCTCTTCGGCGCCACCCAGACCGGGGCGACGGTGCTGGCCACCGCGGCCGGCAACCCGGGCGCGGCCGGCTTCGTCCACGCCACGCTGGGCGTCGGGAGCGCGGTGGCCGGGCTGGCGACGGCGTACCTCCCCGCCCGGATCGGGTACGAGCGGCGGGCGCTCGGCGCCGCGGTCGCGCTCGTGGTCCTCTCGACCCCGCTGCTGCTCGTGGGCTCGCTGCTCACGGTGACGCTGGCGGTGCTGGCGCTGGGCTGCGCGGTCGCGCCGTACATGATCGCGGTCTTCACCCTCGGCGAGCGGGTCGTGCCGCCGGCGCGGGTGGGGGCGGCCATGACCGTCCTCGCGAGCGCGACCGGCGTCGGCTACGCGCTGGGCGCCTCCGTCGCCGGCCGCGTCGCCGATGCCACCGGCAGCCACACGGGTGCGTTCGCGGTCACCGTCACCACGACCGTCGTGGCGACGGTGCTGCTCGCGGTCTCGCAGCACCGCCTGGTGAGCGAGAAGCGCGAGGATCAGGAGCTGGTCCCGGCCTGATCGGCCTCCCGCCCGAGGTCAGGCGCGCGCGTCGACCAGGACCTCCCGCAGCACCCGGCCGGTGTCCCACCCACCGGGGTCGGTGGCGGAGACCCAGGCGTCGGTCTGACGGCGGGCCCAGGTGACCCAGGCCAGGGTGTCGGTCTCCTGGTCGACCTGTCGGCGCAGCGCCAGCGCCTGCAGGTGCAGCCGGTCGGGGAAGGAGCCGCCGTCGGCGAGCCGCTCCTCGGTCATCGTGGCGAGCTCCTCGAGGCGGCTCCGCGTGACCTCGGCGAGCTCGTCGAGCCGCGCCCGCAGCTGCTCCAGCGTCCCGGCGTCGGCGAAGAACACCCGCAGCATCGACTCGTCCTCGACCGTGCGGACCTGGGCCGGGGTGCCGAGCCAGGTCGCCAGGGCCTCCCGTCCGGCGTCGGTGATGGCGTACGTCGTGTGCCGCCGCTTGCCCGTCCATCCCTCGCGCGCCTCGACCCAGCCGTGGTCGACCAGGCGCTTGGGCTCCTCGTAGATCCGCCGCTCCGCCCGGGTCCAGAACCAGTGCAGGCTGCGGCGCACCTGCTGGGCCAGCTCGTAGGTCGTCCAGGGTCGTAGCGAGAGCAGCCCGAGGACGGCATAGCCGGTGACGGGACGGGCCGGCTCACGCGTGGTCATGCCGCATCCTCACACATACTGCGTTGCGCAGCATCGACAGACAGAGCATACTGCGGAGTGCAGCATCGAGATCGGAGCGATCGGAGCCGTCGATGAGCCACTCCCCCGGAGCCCCCACCCGCCTGCTGGTCGCCGTCGCACACCCCGACGACGAGACCTTCGGCTGCGGCGGACTGCTGCTGCACGCGGCCGCCGCCGGCACCGACACCTACGTCGTGTGCGCCACCCGCGGCGAGGCCGGGGAGGGCGGGACCGGCGACGAGCCCCTCGGCGTCGTCCGCGAGCGCGAGCTGCACCGGGCGGCGGCCGTCCTCGGCGTACGCGAGGTGACGCTGCTGGCGCACCGCGACTCCGGCATGAGCGGGGAGCCGGAGCCGGGCACCCTGGCGGCGCTCGACCCGGACGCGCTCGCCGCCGAGCTGGAGGCGCACGCCGCGCGGGTCCGCCCGGAGGTGGTGGTCACGCTCGACGCCAGCGACGGGCACCGCGACCACGAGGTGATGCGGGACGCGGCGGTCGCCGCCGCCACCGCCGCCGGGGTGCCGCGGGTGCACCTGGTCTGCCTGGCCCGGTCCTCGATGGTGCGCTGGGTCGAGCACCAGCGCGCCGAGCACCCCGACCGCGAACACCTCTCCGTGGAGGACGTCGAGCTCGGCACCCCCGACGAGCTGGTCACCGCGACGCTGGACGTGTCCGCCCACCGCGCCCGGCTGGCCGAGGCGATGGCCGAGCACGCGTCGCAGGACTCGCCCTACGACGGGTTGCCCGAGTCGCTGCTGTCGGACTTCCTGGACACCGTGCGGCTGCGCACGGTCCGCGACACGGGCGCCGCCGGTCCCGGGCGCTGGTGGGACCACCGGCGCCCGGGCTGGGTCGAGGCCCGCACCGCCACGCTGGTGCCCTGAGCGGACCCTGATCGGATCAGCTGGAGGACCCGCTGGCGGGTACGGCGCTCAGGCCGCGGCCGCCTCCGACCGACCCCCGGCCTTCTCGGCCGCCTGGCGGCGGGCCAGCTGCGTGAGCCGGGCCTGGGCCGCGCGACGGACCTTGGGGCCCTTGGTCGACATCGCCCACAGCGTCTTGAGCTGGCTGGGCAGGTTCTTCGGGGTGGTGGTGGCCAGCCAGTCGTTGGGCAGCGAGAGCCGCACGACCTTGTGCCACGCGGAGTAGACCTGCTGCGGCAGCGGGGCCTGGTGGTAGTTCAGGTCGTACTTCTCGAAGAGCGCCTGCACCTTGGGGGCGACCTCGGCGTACCGGTTGGACGGCAGGTCGGGGAAGAGGTGGTGCTCGATCTGGTGGGAGAGGTTGCCGGTCATCAGGTGCGTGAGCTTCCCGCCGGAGATGTTGGCCGAGCCGAGCATCTGGCGGACGTACCACTGGCCGCGGGTCTCGTCGTCGGGGATCGACTTCTTCTCGAAGGTCTCCACGCCCTCGGGGAAGTGGCCGCACATGATCACCGAGTGCGACCAGACGTTGCGCACGACGTTGGCCACGAAGTTGCCGGTCAGCGCGCCGACGGCACCGCCGAAGGGCAGCGCCACGAGCGGGTGCACGACGTAGTCCTTGGTGGCCTGCTTGCGGATCTTCTTCAGCGTCTTCGACAGGTTCGCCTTGAACTCCTCGCTGCGCTTCTCCTTCGGCACCCGGAGGTTCTTGCCGAGCTCGAGGTCGTAGGCGGCGATGCCGTACTCGAAGAAGCAGGCGTTGATGAAGTTCCACATCGGCTGGGCGAGGTAGAACGGCACCCAGCGCTGGTCCTCGTCGACGCGCATGATGCCGTAGCCGAGGTCGTTGTCCTTGCCGACGATGTTCGTGTACGTGTGGTGGACCTGGTTGTGGCTGTGCTTCCAGCCGTCCGCGGTCGAGGCGTTGTCCCACTCCCAGGTGGTCGAGTGGATCTTCGGGTCACGCATCCAGTCCCACTGGCCGTGCATGACGTTGTGCCCGATCTCCATGTTCTCGAGGATCTTCGCGATCGACAGGCCGACGGTTCCGAGCACCCACAGCGGGGGCAGCGCGGAGCCGAGCAGCACCGCACGCGAGCCGAGCTCGAGCTTGCGCTGCACGTCGACGATGCGACGGATGTACGCCGCGTCCTTCTCGCCCCGGGAGTCGATGACGTCCTGGCGGATCGCGTCGAGCTCGATGCCGATCTGCTCGATGTCGGCCTTGGTGAGGTGGGCGGTGGGGTTCTCGGGCTTGCGGGTGATGGTGGTCATCAGGTCACCTTTCGGGTCACCGGGTCTCGAGGCTCGGGCGTGGCCGCCCTCGCACCTCGACCAGCGGCGGGTCGGGTCAGGAGTGGTCGACGGAGCAGGCGCCGGCGGGGGCGCTCACGCAGGTCTGGATCGGGACGCCGGCCGGGTCGGTCTCGCCCGGGACGGCGACGGTGAGGGCGCCGTTGCGCAGGTCGCGGACGGCTCCCTCCTTCATCGGCAGCACGCAGCCCATGCAGATGCCCATCCGGCAGCCGCTGGGCATGAGGACGCCGGCCTCCTCGGCCGCGTCGAGGATCGGGGTCGCGCCGTCGGCGGCCACCTCGCGGCCGTCGGCGAACGTGACGGTGCCGCCCTCGCCGGGGGCGGCCAGCACGACGGGGCGGAACCGCTCCGTGTGCAGCACCAGGCCGCGGGCCTCGTGGTGCGCCTCGAGGGCGTCGAGCAGCCCCGCGGGCCCGCAGGCGTACGTCGGGCGCTCGGCCAGGTCGGGGACCAGCTCGTCGAGCGAGTCGACGTCGAGCAGGCCGTGGGTGTCGGTGTGCAGCTCGACCAACCGGAGCAGTCCGCGGTCGGCGTACGAGCGGATCTCGTCGGCGAAGATGACCTCGGCCTGCGAGAGCGCCGAGTGGATCAGCACGATGTCGGTGGTCGGCACCTCGGCACGGGAGAAGAGGTTGCGCAGCATCCCGATGACCGGGGTGATGCCGGAGCCGGCGGTGACCAGCAGCAGCTTGCCCGGGAGCGGGTCGGGGAGCACGAAGTCGCCGGCGGCCTGGGCCAGGCGCAGCATCGTGCCGGGGCGGGTGCGGCGCACGAGGTGGCCGGAGACGACACCACCGTCGATCGCCTTGACGGTGATGGAGATGCAGCCGTCGGGGCGCGGGCCGTGGGTGAGGGAGTAGGTGCGCCAGAGGCGGACGCCGTCGACGTCGACACCGACGCGGACGTACTGACCCGGCACGTGACCGGCCCAGTCCCGGCCCGGCTTGATCACCAGCGTCGCGGAGGCGGCGGTCTCGGGGCGAACCTCGACCACGCGACCGGAGAGCTCCGCGCCGCGGCGCAGCGGGTGGAAGTGGTCGAGCAGGTCGTCGAGGTCCAGCGGCGTGACCGCGGCCTGGGCGAGCGAGCGGGCGCGCTGGCGCAGCAGCCGGCCGGCACCGCGCTGGCGCGGGGCGGGCAGGGGGAGCGTCGTCATGTCTTCCATGGTGCTGGCCGTGGCCGATAAAGTCCTGTGCCGACGACGTGAACCGACGAGTGGTTCTTGTTCGGAAGGGACAAAATGCCGCGCTCACTGCCCCGCATGCCCGGCCGTCGCACCGCGGACCACGGGCTGGTGCTCCCTGCGCGCACCGCCACACGGCTGCGCGAGGACCTGCCCTCGGTCGCCGAGCAGGTCGTCGCGGCGATCATCGAGGAGGTGCCGGCCTACGAGACCGCGATGGCCGGCTCGATGGGCGACACCATCCGCAACGCGGTGCAGCTGGCCCTCGGCGGCTTCCTCTCCCTGGCCGGCGGTCGTCGCGGCGCCGACCCGCGCACCCCGACAGCCCCGGCCGTCGAGGGCGCCTACCAGCTCGGCCGTGGCGAGGCGCGCAGCGGGCGCAGCACCGACGCGCTGCTCTCCGCCTACCGGATCGGCGCACGCGTCTCCTGGCGCGAGCTGTCCCGCGGGGCGGTCGAGAGCGGCATGGACGCCGAGACGCTGGCCCGCTTCGCCGAGCTGGTCTTCGCCTTCATCGACGAGCTCTCGGCCTCCTCGGCGGCCGGGCACACCGACGAGCTGGCCACGACAGGCCGCGTGCGGCAGCGGCTGCTCGAGCGGCTGGCCGGCCACCTGCTCGACGGCGTCTCCGAGGAGGCGGCGCGTGACGCCGCGCAGGTCGCCGAGTGGGCACCGCCGACCACCCTCACCGCCGTCCTGGTCCCACAGGCGCAGCTGCGCCCGGTGCTCACCGCCGTCAGCGGAGCGACCCTGGCCCTGCCCGAGGCGCCGGGGGTCGAGGAGGCCGGGCTCCTGCTCGTGCCGGATGCGCACGGTCGGGGTCGCGGTGCGCTGCTGCGCGCGGTGGAGGGCCGCGAGGCGGTCGTGGGACCGGCTCGACCGTGGCTGGAGGTGCGGGCGTCGTACGACCGGGTGCTGCGCGCGCACGCCGCGGGGCTCGGCCCGGACACCGAGGCCCACCTGCCGGCGCTCGTGCTCGACGCGGACGCCGAGGCGCGCGCCGACCTGCGTGCCCAGGTGCTCGCCCCGCTCGCCGACCTGCGGCCCGCCCAGGCCGAGAAGCTCACCGAGACGCTGCGCGCCTGGCTGCTCCACCACGGTCGGCGTGAGGAGGTCGCCGCCGCGCTGTTCGTGCACCCGCAGACCGTGCGCTACCGGATGGGCCAGCTGCGCGAGCTGTACGGCGACGGGCTGGAGGACCCCGAGACCGTGCTGGCCCTCACCGTGGCGCTGGCATAGTCGCCACATGCGCA
>Ga0208834_100487_pt1 | contig 12137 bp, 12 predicted proteins | sample DeeseametaMP1787_FD_184182 | JGI IMG/M metagenome (GOLD analysis project Ga0208834, IMG submission 184182) | Marine microbial communities from the Deep Pacific Ocean - MP1787 (SPAdes) | ecosystem: Environmental > Aquatic > Marine > Oceanic | place: North Pacific Ocean | collected 2011-05-03 | reverse complement strand
GCCAACGGTTGCTCGATCAGATCCGCCAGATCCAGCGAATACTGGCCTTTCGGTCGCCGACTCCGCGCCAGTGTAATCAAGCGGCAAAGTCGCCCATAGGCCGTACGATCCGTAGCCAGCAAGACCACTTTCGGCCCCTCGCCCAACGTGAATTCGGCACCGACGATCAGTGACAGGCCGCGGGCCGCGGCACGCTCGTGCGCTCGGACCACACCAGCGACCGAACACTCATCAGTGAGGGCCAGCGCGGTATAACCTTGATCAGCCGCCCGGTCGACCAACTCCTGAGGATGGGATGCACCACGCAGAAAGCTGAAATTGCTCAGGCAATGCAGTTCTGCGTAACCTGATGCCGTGCCGTTCACGCAAAGTACCCGTGCAGCCACCACCCCAGTTGTTGGCGGTCCTGAAACACCCACAGGCGTGTGCCGAAGCGATCACGCATCACGTAGTAGTCACGACTGATGTCACCGCCACCCGCCCGCACTGTGTCCCACCAGCCCTGCTCGATCCGCTCCGGTCCGGTCTCGATGACCAGCGAACCGTTGTAGGTGGGTTGATTCGCTCGTACGACCAGGGGTTGCGGCTGCCGCAGCAGCCACAGGGGCCGCGGGAAGATAGGACATTCGTCGCTGTACTCGATCCGCCCCAACGGTCCCAACTGCCAGGCCTGTTCCGGCCGATGGTCGGCCCGGCTACCCAGTCCCTGCACAGCCTGTGACCCGAGGCGCGCCTGCCAGCGCTCGACCGTGGCCAGCCAGTCATCGTCACCGGTCGGTTCCAGCCAGTCCTGTGTGCCGGCGGACAACGGCAGGATGCGGGGCGCCTCCAACCTCAGGGCCAGCACCGGATTCGGCAATTCGAACCGGTCCAGGTGTTCTCCCAGCAGCCGGAGCATACGAGGCCCGTCACGTCCCGCCATGGCCAGCCCCACAACCACTGTGCTGATCGGCTGAGACTCATGGATCAGGATCAATCGCAGGCGGTCAACGGCTGCGTCATGTGCACGCAAATAGGCAATCAGTCGCTCAATCAGATGCTCGGCAGCAACCAGCAGCCGCGGGGTGGCGGATTCAGGCAGCGGCAGATCCACTGTGGCTGCAAACCGCTGTGGGAGGGCAAAGCGAGGCACGACCTCAGGGAGCAGGCCTAACGCTTCATCGAGCTGCCGGACAATCGCCTGTCCGTAACGACGAGCCAGGCCGTCGCGTGGCAGGCGTAGCAACTGACCCAGGCTGTGTAACCCAGCCCGTTGCAGACGCCTCTGCCGTGCCGATGGCAGCCCCAAAGCCTGAACAGGCAAAGCGGCAACCGCTTGGCGGGTTTTATCGGCATCTGACGCCATGACTCCCGCTTGCCAAGGCGCCAGCCAGGCCGCTGCTCGGGACGAACAAGCGATGGCGGTCTGCACACGGTGCCCATGTGCGCCCAGCCCTGCGGTAATGGACCGCTGAATTTCACACAGTCCGCCGAACAACTTTTGGCTGCCGCCGACCTCCAGCAACAGCCGACTCGGTGGCACCACCGATACCCAGGATGACCATCCCCCAAGCCATCGGGCCAGGGCTTCCAGACGTAGCAGTTCCGTACCCGGGTCGCACGGCTCCAGGCGAAGCGTGGGGCACAAAGCCTGCGCCGCCGCCTGGCTCATCCCGATTTCGATCCCCCCCTGACAAGCGGCTGGTGAGGCGGCAGAAACTTCGACTCGCTGACCTACAACCTCGGTGACCACCACTGCCTCATCGGGTTCATAACCCTCCAGCACCTCCAGCGGCAGGTCTGGCAGATGGAGACAAAGCCAAAGTTTTCCAGCCGCCGCCGTGGTGGAGATAGGCGATGAGGGCCGGACCGCGGAAGCCGTCTCCGGCTCATGGGACAACCAATCAAGCTGCGCCGGAGAGACCACACTCACAGCTGAACAACCGGACGTTGATGACTTCCACGCGCCTTGAGTACCTGCACACAGGCACCCTGGACCTGGAGCCGCAAGTGCACATTAGGCGCCTGACCATTGGCACGCGCGGGTACAAATAGGATGCAAAGGCTACGACCGGCCGCCGCGGCCAACTGCCAGCGACGTACCGTGGCCAAACCCAGCCGGCCACCCTGCGCACAGGGCCAGGCCAGGACCAGTCCGCAAGCGGCGCTGCGCAGCGCGGTTTCGATAACCCACCACGCATTGCTCCGGTCATCCGGCTGCACCATCAGCAGTTGTTTCAAATCGATGCCGGCCTGCTGCCAGGCTGGCGTGAACGGCACGACTCCAGCGGGCACATCAACCAGCACCACACGCTGCCCGGCACGCACACAATCGACCATGGTTGGCAAAAACGGATGCAACGGCGGCGGCTGAGATGCCTCCACCACCACCTCAATCACACCAGCAGCCGGCCAGCCGCCACCGGGTAGAACGGCGTCAAGACAGGCAAACCCCGTAGCGCGCACAGACTCCCGATCGGTTCGCACATCCCGCCCGCGCCAAAGACCTGGCGTGGCCTGCAATACATCGCTCAGAGAGGGGGCAGTTGAATCTGACATCGCTTAACACTGTTTATATTCACAGTATATGGCGAGGCGTTGATGCTGTCCTCTTGTAGAGACCCGCAGTCAAAAGAAAGCCCGCGATACGCGGGCTTTCTTTGCTTGCAGTGACGAGCGCTGTTTAGTGCATGCGCTCAACGATGGTGGCCACGCCCTGCCCCAGCCCGATACACATCGTGGCCAGGCCGATGCTGGCGTTCTTCTCGTGCAGTACATGCGCGAGGTTGCCGGTGATGCGACTACCCGAGCAGCCCAGCGGATGGCCCAGTGCAATGGCGCCTCCGCGAACATTGACGATGTCCTGCTTGTCCAGCAGCTTCAGCTCCTTGAGTACGGCCAAACTCTGCGCGGCAAAGGCCTCGTTGAGTTCGATGTACTCGATGTCGCCGAGATCCATGCCGGCCTTTTTCAGCGCCTGCTGGGTGGCCGGAACCGGACCGCGCCCCATGATCGATGGATCGCATCCAGCCCAGCCCATGCCAAGAATCTTGACCATGGGCTTCAGGCCGAGCGACTTGGCCTTTTCGGCCGACATGACCAGTACGCAGGACGCGCCGTCGGACAAGGCAGAGCTGTTGCCAGCGGTTACGGAGCCACGCGGATCGAAGGCCGGACGCAAACCGCCCAGCGATTCGAGGCTGGCGTCGGCACGGGCGACCTCGTCATTCGTGGTCATGATCAGGTTGCCATCCGGATCATGTGCCCGGATCGGAACGACCTGGCTGTTATTGATGCCAGAGGCTTGCGCCGCCACGGCACGCTGGTGCGAGGTGAGCGCGAACTGATCCTGATCCGTCCGGGAAATGCCGTTGATCTTGCCCAGCAGTTCGGCGGTGAGGCCCATCATGCCGGCGGCCTTGGCCGTATGCAGCGAGATCGCCGGGCTGAAATCCACGCCGTGGTTCATCGGCACATGGCCCATGTGCTCCACACCGCCGCAGAGGTAGACATCGCCCTGACCGGCCAGCACGTTGCTGGCCGCGATGTGGATCGCCGACATGGACGAGCCACACAGACGGTTGACGGTCTGGCCTGGCACGGAATGCGGCAATCCGGCCAGCAGTGACGCGTTGCGGGCAATGTTGAAGCCCTGCTCCAGGGTCTGCTGCACGCAGCCCCAGATCACGTCATCGATGTCTTCGGCCTGGACGGCCTCGTTGCGCTTGAGCACGGCCTTCATGAGTTCGGCCGACAGCTCTTCAGCACGGGTGTTGCGGAACTGACCATTTCTTGATCGGCCCATCGCGCTGCGGACGGCGTCGACAATGACGACTTCGGTCATAACGTTTCTCCAATTCTGAAATTCTTGAGTGGATGCTCAACCGGTCCGGAGCGGGTCATCGAGACCCGGCCCCGGCTCGGTGCATCAGCCGTAGTAGCTTTCGCCCTTGGCGGCCATATCCTTCATGCGGTCAGTGGGCTCGTAGAGCTTGCCGAGATAGGCGTACTTCTCGCAGGCCTTGACCACATTGTCGAGCCCCAGGGTGTCGGCATATTTCAGCGCACCACCGCGGAACGGCGGGAAACCGATGCCCATGATCAGACCCATGTCGGCTTCGGGGGCGGTATCGACGATGCCTTGTTCCAGACAGCGAGCGGTCTCGATGATCATCGGCAGCATGTGACGCTCGATGATTTCCTCGTCGGAATGCTCGCGCGTCTCCTGCACCGCCGGCTTGATGATGTCGTAGGCCTCCGGGTCCTTGACCTTCTTCGGCTTGCCCTTGCGATCCTGCTCGTACTTGTAATAGCCGGAGCCGGACTTCTGCCCGAGGCGACCGGCCTCGACCATCAGATCCAGTGAGGATTTCTGCCCTTCGGTCGGACTCATGCGGTCCGGGTAGCCGGCCGCCAGTACATGCCCAACGTGCTGGCTGGTATCCATGCCCACGACGTCGTTCAGGTACGACGGCCCCATCGGCCAGCCAAAACCTTCCATCAGCTTGTCGATGCGCTGGAAGTCGGCGCCTTCGGCGATCAAACCCTCGAAGCCGAAGAAATACGGGAACAGGATGCGATTGACCAAAAAGCCCGGGCAGTTGTTGACCACGATCGGGGTCTTCTTCATCCGCGTCGCCAAAGCCACCGTCGCGGCGATGGCCTCGTCCGAGGTCTTGGAGCCACGGATGACCTCGACCAGCGGCATGCGGTGCACGGGGTTGAAGAAATGCATGCCCAGGAAGTTCTCCGGACGCTTGAGATCAGCGGCCAGATCGTCGATGGAGATCGACGAGGTGTTCGAGGCGATGATCACGTCCTCACGCGCATGTTTCTCGACATCCGCATAGACCAGCTTCTTGATGTCGGCCCGCTCGACCACGGCTTCGACAATGATGTCGACTTCGCCGAAATCGCCATAGTTCAAGGTATCGCGAATGTTGTTGAGCACGCCGGCCATCTTGGCGGCGTCCATCTTGCCGCGGGCGACCTGCTTGCCCAGCAACTTGGACGCCTCGTTCAGGCCCAGGTCCAGCGCGGCCTTGTTGATGTCCTTCATGATCATCGGCGTACCGGTGGACGCCGCCTGGTAGGCGATACCGCCACCCATGATCCCGGCGCCCAGCACCGCACCCTGCTTGATCTCCTTGGACTGCTTGATCCAGCCCTTGGATTTCTTCTTCAGGAACTGATCGTTCATGAAGATGCCGATCAATGCCGCAGCCTGCGTGGTCTTGGCGACCTTGGCAAAGCCCTTGTGCTCGATCTTCAGGGCCTCATCACGTCCCTTGCCGGCGGCTTTCTGGATGCCGTTGATGGCTTCTATGGGCGCCGGGTAATGCTTGCCAGCCTTGCCGGCCACGAATCCCTTCGCCGTTTCGAAGACCATCATCGAATCGATGGGTCCCAGCTTGAGCGGCCCGGTTTTCTGGGCGCGGCGCCCTTTCCAGTCCAGCTCGCCGCTATTGGCGCGTGCGAGCAGATCCTTGGCCGCGTCCAGCAGATGGTCCGCTTCCACAACGGCATCGGTGCAACCGTTGGCCAGGGCGTCCTTCGCCTTCACATTGCCGCCGCCGGCGATCATCTCGATCGCGTTGTCCGCGCCAACCAGGCGCGGAAGACGCACGGTGCCGCCGAACCCAGGGAACAACCCCAGCTTGACTTCCGGCAGCCCGACGGCGGCCTTGGAGGCCATGACACGATAGTCCGAAGACAGGGCCATCTCGAACCCGCCGCCCAACGCAACGCCGTTGATAGCGGTCACAGTCGGCACCGGAAGATCTTCAAACGCGGAAAACACCGCATTGGAATCTGCGCACCACTGGATGATTTCTTCGTCCGGACGGGCAAAGGCCTCGCCGAACTCGGTGATATCCGCCCCAACGATGAAGCCGTCTTTGGCACTGGTGACGACCACGCCCTTGGCGCCGTCGAACTGGGCGATGGCCTGGGTGGCTTCGCCCAGTTCCTTGACGGTGGCGGCGTCGAACTTGTTGATCGCGTCACCTTCGCGATCAAAGCGCAATTCAACGATGCCGTCACCCAGATCATGACACTGGATAGACTTTCCTTGGAAAATCATAGGCTTGTCCTATTTATATGAGAATTTTTGGAGATCGCCATAAGTGCAGACGAACTCCTCCGCGAGAATGAGGGACGGGCCACTATATCGACGGGCCGTAGGGGCGTAAACCGCGAAACGGCGGGCGGGAGCGCCATTCAAAAGGAATTTCAGACGTACCGGGTGCCGATCTCTCGCAACACTGAAGCGGCCGCTCATAATTTGTGATTTTGACAGGGATTTTTCCCGCTCCTACACTCGCGACGACATCCGCAACCGCAAGGATCGGGGACGCTATGGCCGCGAAAAAGAAGCTCGCGAAGTTGAAGACCCAGATGGACGATGTCCGCAGCATCGCCATCGAAACCGTGATCAGTGCCAACAAGATCGTCTACGAAGGCATTCAACGACTGGCCGAACACGAATTGGACGAGCTCCAGAAGAGCTACAAGTCTGTCGTCGACGGACTCAAGGCCAGCACGAAGAAAGGTGACGTAAAAAGCACGGCACAGGCCCAGCTGGACCTGCTGCAGTCGACCATCGACCAGATCATCGCCAACGCGCGGACCAGTGTGCAGATCATCACCGAAACACGTGTTGCGTTAACCGACGCCCTTTCCGCGAACCTGCAGGGCAAGACCACGGCGAAGAAGCAGCTCAACGCCGCCAAGAAGCAGGCGACCACCGCCGCCAAACAGGTTCGAGCTGCGACCACATCGGCCCGAAGCGCCGCCGAATCCGCTGTCAGCGCCGCCGCCGAGCAGATCGAGACCACGACCAAAGCGGCCCGCCCGACCAAGCCTGCCACGACCGCCAGGAAGTCCACGGCAAGCGCCAAGACCACAGCGAAGAAACCGGCGAGCAAGACGACAACCCGAAAGACGCCCGCCAAAAAGGCGCCTGCGCGCAAGACAGCTGCGAAGACGGCCGCGCAAGCAACCGCGGCGAGCAGGTCCAAGCCGGCCGCCGCCAGCAAGACCACCCGCGCCACCGCGAAAAAGTCGACGGGCACCGCTACGGCAGCGAAGTCGACCGCAAGCAAGACCAAACCCACCGGCACGACGACCAAGCGCGCGCCGGCAAAACGCGCGGCGGCCAAGACAACGGCCAGCAAGTCCACGTCCACGGCGAAACCCGCTGCCAAGAAACCCGCCAGCAGCACCTCGCGGGTCAAGCGGGCCACTTCGGCGGCCAAGACAACACCCGACTCCTGACGGTTCGTCAGCCTCCTGACCAGGCCCGGTTCCGCGCCGGGCCTTTTTGTGCCACCCCCTTACGCGCAACCCCATGGAAACTGGCTCTCTCGACGCTCTGACCCAAGCCTGTCGCCTGCTGGCGGACGGCACGCGACTGCGGCTGCTCGCCGTGCTGGAGACGGACGCGTTGTCGGTGGCCGAACTCACGCAGGTCACCGGACTTGCCCAGAGCCGCGTGTCATCCCATGTGAGCAAGCTGCGCGAGGCACAACTGCTGACGGATTCCCGCCTCGGCGCCAGCACCCTTTATTCGTTTTCTCCGGACGTCGGCGACAGCCTGCCCGGCGTGCTTTGGAGCGCGATGAAAACACGCCTGGATGACGACCAGATCGGCGCTGACCTTGAACGGGCGCGCGAAGTCATCCTGCGCCGGCATGCCACCTTGTCCTGGGCGGACTCGGTTGCTGGCCGCATGGAGCTGCATTACTCGCCCGGCCGCACCTGGGAGGCCACCGCGCGAGCGCTGATCGAGTTGCTGGAACTGGGCGACGTGCTGGATATCGCCTCCGGTGATGGCGTATTGGCGGAACTGCTGGCCAACCACGCGAAAACGGTCACCTGTGTCGACCTCAGCCGCAACGTGGTCGAAGCGGGCCGGCGACGGCTGGCACATCATCTCAATGTTCGTTTCGAACAGGCGGACATGCACGCCCTGCCCTACGACGCCGAGCAATTCTCGGTCGTGTTCTGCATGCATGCGCTAACCTATGCGAGTGATCCCGCACGTGTCATTGCCGAGGCGACACGGGTGCTTCACGCGAACGGCACCCTCATCGTCGCGACGCTGTCTGCCCATGAACACCCGGCCACAACACGCGCGTACGACCATGTAAATCAAGGCTTTAGCGAACCGGCCCTGCGGGATTTGCTTGAGGGCCAAGGATTGCGTGTTGTATCGTGCCGTAGCGGTTCGCGGGAACAACGCCCTCCCTACTTTGAGGTGGTGATAGCGGTAGCCAAACCAGCCTGAGAGGACGTTTGCGTCAGCTTGGGGTCCGCAATCACACCATTGGAACGACCGAGCGATGCGCTACCTCGTCAGTCTTGGCCTACTGCTGATCACGTTTTGGCTGGTCTTGTCCGGTCACTACACCGTGCTGCTAACCAGCCTGGGCGCGGCCTCCGTGGCGCTGGTGCTGTGGATTGCCAGCCGCATGTCCGTCGCCGATCACGAGATGGTTCCGCTGCGCATCACCCATCGCATGCCGCTGTACGCGCTTTGGCTGACCAAGGAAGTGTTCCGATCTGCGGCCCAGGTTTCGATTCGCGTATTGCGCGGCCCGCAGTCATTGAACCCCGGCCTGCGCCCGGTGCGCCATGGCCAGACATCCAGCATGGGCGAGACCATCCTGGCGAACTCGATCACGCTGACCCCGGGCACGCTGTCGGTGCGGGTCGATGCCGAACATATCGACGTTCACAGCGTCGATGAGGCCTTCATTGATGAGCTGGAAACCGGCCGTTTCGCGGCCCGAGTGCGGCAACTGGACACCGGCGCATGATGTTTGCCGCAGCCATGGTGGCGGTTGCCATCACGATGAGCCTTGCCCTCGCCCGGGCGCTGCTCGGCCCAACGGTTTACGACCGCATCCTGGCACTCAACGTCTTCGGCACAAAGACCGTGTTGTTCATCGCGGTGGCGGGCTTTCTGTTCGGGCGCCCTGAGTTTCTCGACATCGGGCTGGTCTACGCGCTGATCAATTTCATTGGAACCGTCGCCGTGCTGAAGCTGATGCACTACGGCGAACTGGGCTGGATCGACGGTGCCGGGGAGCACGACGACCTATGACGCTGTTTGCGGATGCGTTGTCTTGGATGCTGCTGCTGGGTGGCGGCATGTTCTGCGTGATCAGCGGCATCGGCCTGTTGCGCATGCCAGACCTGTTCACGCGCTCCCATGCCGCGGGCGTCACCGATACCGTCGGCGCCTCGATGATCCTGTTCGGGCTGCTGCTGCAGGCGCCTGACTGGACCGTCGCCGTTCGCCTTGTCCTGATCATCGGGTTTCTGATCCTCACCAGCCCCACCGCATCACATGCGCTGGCGCAGGCGGCGCTGGGCGACGGCTACAAACCGCTGCTGGGTTCGATGAAACCCACCGCAGGCGCCACCAAGGCCCGGTCATGAATGTATTCGCCTTCGATGCCCTGAATGTATTCCTGCTGGCCTGCCTGGTCGTGACGGCGATTGCGATCGCCCGGCTGCGCGGCCTGTTTGCGGTGGCAATGCTCAGCGGCATCTACAGCTTGCTCAGTGCCAGCGTATTCGTGCTGCTCGATGCCGTGGACGTCGCCTTCACCGAAGCCGCAGTGGGCGCCGGCATGACCACGGTGCTGTTTCTGGCGACCTTCGGTTTGACACGCTCACGCGAGAACGCGGCCTCGCATGAGCGCCGTCTTCCGGCTCTGCTGGTTTCCGTGGCCTGCGGCGCGGTGCTGCTGTTCGCGCTATCGGACTTGCCGCCCTTCGGCGCGGCCGATACGCCGGTTCAGACTCATCCGATCGCCGAACGTTATGTGGAGACAACCCACGACGAAGTCGGCATTCCCAACATGGTGACCACCCTGCTCGCCAGCTACCGGGGCTTCGACACCCTGGGCGAGGTCATGGTTGTGTTCACCGCCGGCATCGCGGTGCTGATGCTGCTGGGCCGTTGCAGTCGCGAGCGCGCAGAGGATGACCACTGATGGCGCTGCATCAGGAGCACGTCGTCCTGCGGGTCGTCGCCAAGATGCTGATTCCGATGATTCTGCTGTTCGCGCTTTATGTGCAGTTCCACGGCGACTACGGACCGGGCGGCGGATTCCAGGCCGGCGTTATCTTCGCCGCCGGCATCATTCTCTACGCTCTGGTTTTCGGCTTGGGTGCAGCACGGCAGGTCGTGCCGCCTCCGGTACTGCGTCGCCTCGCCGCGTTGGGCGTATTGCTCTACGCCGGCGTTGGGGTCTTCAGCCTGTTATCGGGGTATGCCTTTCTCGATTACGACGCCATCGATCCCGAGCATCCCAGCCATGGGCAGCATCTGGGCATTCTGCTGGTCGAACTGGGTGTCGGCATCACGGTGGCATCGGTCATGCTGATGCTGTTCTTCAGCTTCGCCGGTCGAGGCCGACAATGATCCTCGCGCACTACAATTACTGGGTCGTCGTCCTGCTGATGATGATCGGCCTGTACACCATCATGGCGCATAGCAATCTGGTGAAGAAATTGCTGGGCCTGATGATGTTCCAGACCTCCGTATTCCTGATGTTTATCAGCCTTGGCAAGATCGAAGGCGGCACCGCACCGATTCTGACCGGCGACGCTGTGGCGTACTCCAACCCTCTGCCGCATGTATTGATCCTCACTGCCATTGTCGTCGGCGTCGCCACCACGGCCGTGGGACTGGCGCTGGTAGTACGCATACACGAGGCGTATCGCACGATCGAGGAATTTGAGGCCATCGAGCGGGACAAACGGGAGAACCAACCCGCGTGAATACGCAGTTGCCCGTACTCGTGGTGCTGATCCCATTACTGATCGCACCGCTCATCGTCCTGGTGCGCAACCCCACCGCTGCGTGGGCGCTCTTCGGCGCGGCCGCGGCGAGTAGCTTTGCGCTCGCCGTGCAGTGCCTGTTGCTGGTCCAAGAGCAGGGATTGCTGCAAGCGTTTCTCGGCGGTTGGGAGCCCCCGTTCGGCATCGAATACCGGATCGATCTCGCCAATGCGATCGTGCTCTGCCTAGTCAGCGGTATCGCGCTACTGGTCACACCGATGGCCAAGGCATCGATCGAACGCGAAATCTCCGAGCCTCGTATCTACCTGTTTTACGCCTGCCTGACGCTTTGCCTGACCGGCCTGCTGGGCATGGCGGCCACCGGCGATGCGTTCAACGTTTTCGTGTTCCTGGAAATCTCATCGCTGTCTGGCTACGCGCTGATCGCGATGGGCAACTCGCGCCGGGCGCTGCTCGCCAGTTTTCGCTATCTGGTCATGGGCACGGTCGGCGGCACCTTCTTTCTCACCGGCGTGGGCCTGCTGTACGCGCTAACCGGCACCTTGAACATGGCGGATCTGGCCGGTTCGCTCACCATGGGGTTCGATAGCCGCGTGCTAATCGCCGCCGCGGCCTTCATCGTCGTTGGCCTGTCGATCAAGATCGCACTGTTCCCCGTGCATGCGTGGCTGCCAGCCGCCTACGCCGAGGCACCTTCGGCGGTCACCGCCTTCATGGCGGCCACCGCGACCAAGGTCGCCGCCTATGTCTTGCTCCGTTTCGCCGCAACCGTGATCGGCCCGGTGGTGGTCTTTGCCACGCTGCCGATCGGCACGGCGCTGGTCTGGCTCGCCTGCATCGCCATGGTCGCCGGTTCCATCGCCGCGATCTATCAACCCGACTTCAAGCGGCTGCTGGCGTGGTCCAGCCTGGCGCAGATCGGATACATCGTTCTCGGCATTGGCCTGGGCACCGATGCCGGTGCCTCGGCCGCGCTAACGCACATGGTCAATCACGGTGTCATCAAGTGCGGGCTGTTCGTAATCGCCGGAGTGCTGGTGTGGCGCCATGGCCAGGCGACTGTGGCTAACTTCGCCGGGATGCCGCAGCAATCACCGTGGTTGTTCGCCGCGTTCGTGATCGGCGCGCTGGGCCTGATCGGCGTGCCCGGCACCGGCGGGTTCATTAGCAAGTGGGTGCTACTGCAGGCGTTGATCGCGGAATCCGCCTGGGTCGCAGTCGCCGCAGTCTTAGTCAGCTCGCTGCTGGCAGTGATCTACTGCTGGCGCGTTGTCGAGATTGCCTGGTTCGGCGATTCCGATGCTTCGCAGCCGCCCCCCGCCGCGAGCCGTACCCCAATTGGC
>Ga0208834_100483_pt1 | contig 12349 bp, 9 predicted proteins | sample DeeseametaMP1787_FD_184182 | JGI IMG/M metagenome (GOLD analysis project Ga0208834, IMG submission 184182) | Marine microbial communities from the Deep Pacific Ocean - MP1787 (SPAdes) | ecosystem: Environmental > Aquatic > Marine > Oceanic | place: North Pacific Ocean | collected 2011-05-03 | reverse complement strand
GCGAGCGTGCCCTTGACGGCGGTGGCGGCGGCGACGGGCACCGAGACCAGGTGGGTGCGACCACCCTTGCCCTGGCGACCCTCGAAGTTGCGGTTGGACGTGGACGCGGAGCGCTCCTGCGGGTCCAGGGTGTCGGGGTTCATGCCCAAGCACATGGAGCAGCCGGCGCCGCGCCACTCGCCACCCGCCTCCTTGAAGACCACGTCGAGTCCCTCCTCCTCGGCCTGCAGGCGCACCCGCACCGAGCCGGGCACCACCAGCAGCCGGGTGCCCTCGGCGACCTTGTGGCCCTTGATGACCTCGGCGGCCAGGCGCAGGTCCTCGATGCGGCCGTTGGTGCACGAGCCGACGAACACGGTGTCGACCTTCACCTCGCGCATGGGGGTGCCGGCCTCGAGACCCATGTAGGCCAGGGCCTTCTCGCAGGCCACCTTGTCCGAGGCGTCCTCGAAGTCGTCGGGCGACGGGACGTGCGCGCCCAGCGGGACGCCCTGACCGGGGTTGGTCCCCCAGGTGACGAACGGCGTGACGTCCCCGGCGTCGATGACGATCTCCTTGTCGAAGGTCGCGTCGTCGTCGGTGCGCAGGCTCTTCCAGTGGGCGACGGCGGCGTCCCACTCGGCACCCTTCGGCGCCTCGGGCTTGCCCTCGATGTAGTCGAAGGTCGTCTGGTCCGGCGCAATCATGCCGGCCTTGGCTCCCCACTCGATGGACATGTTGCACACCGTCATCCGGCCCTCCATCGAGAGCGCCTCGATGGCCTCGCCGCGGTACTCGACGATGTAGCCCTGTCCACCGCCGGTGCCGGTCTGCGCGATCAGGTAGAGGATCAGGTCCTTGGCGGTGACGCCTTCGGGCAGGGTCCCGTTGACGGTGACGGCCATCGTCCTCGGCTTGGCCTGCATCAGGGTCTGCGTCGCCAGCACGTGCTCCACCTCGGAGGTGCCGATGCCGAAGGCGATCGCACCGAACGCGCCGTGGGTGGAGGTGTGGCTGTCGCCGCACACGATCGTCATGCCGGGCTGGGTCAGGCCCAGCTGCGGGCCGACGACGTGGACGATGCCCTGGTCGAGGTCACCGAGGGGGTGCAGCCGCACACCGAACTCGGCGGCGTTCTTGCGAAGCGTCTCGACCTGGGTGCGGGAGACGGGGTCGGCGATCGGCTTGTCCCAGTCGAGCGTGGGGACGTTGTGGTCCTCGGTCGCCAGCGTGAGGTCGGGCCGGCGCACCGGGCGACCCGCCAGCCGCAGGCCGTCGAAGGCCTGCGGGGAGGTGACCTCGTGGATGAGGTGGAGGTCGATGTAGAGGAGGTCCGGCTCCCCGGGGGTCGATCGGACGACGTGCTCGTCCCAGACCTTCTCGGCAAGGGTCCTGCCCATGACGCACTCCTTCGTGACCTTCGGTTGGCGGGTGTCCGTCCAGCCCGACGGCGTACGAAGGCACGCAGGGGTCGGGCGGTTCGACAGGTCGATGCTACGCCCAAGATCCCATCTCGTGAGACACGATTCCCAGGATGTGAGACAAGCCTTGTCAAGGCAAAGACTCGTGAGGCGCGCGTCACAGTGCTTGCCATCCCATTCCCCGAGACATCAGTATTGCCATATGGACAGCAGCGGAGTGGGCGTTCTCGACAAGGCGGCGATCGTGCTGACGGCCCTGGAGTCGGGCCCGGCGACCCTGGCGGGCCTGGTCAGCGCCACGGGCCTCGCCCGACCCACCGCCCACCGCCTCGCGGTGGCGCTGGAGCACCACCGTCTCGTCGCCCGCGACATGCAGGGCCGCTTCGTCCTCGGCCCGCGGCTCGCCGAGCTCTCGGCAGCCGCCGGCGAGGACCGCCTCCTCGCCACCGCCGGCCCCGTGCTCGCGCGACTGCGCGACATCACCGGCGAGTCCGCCCAGCTGTGGCGCCGCCAGGGCGACCACCGCGTGTGCGTGGCGGCCGCCGAGCGCCCCTCCGGGCTGCGCGACACCATCCCCGTCGGCACCCAGCTGACGATGCGCGCCGGGTCGGCCGCCCAGGTGCTGCTGGCCTGGGAGGACCCCGAGCGGATGCACCGAGGCCTGCAGAACGCCGCCTACTCCGCCGCCGCCCTCTCCGGCATCCGCCGTCGTGGTTGGGCGCAGTCGGTCGGCGAGCGCGAGCAGGGCGTGGCCTCGGTGTCGGCCCCGGTCCGCTCCCCCAGCGGCAAGATCATCGCCGCCGTGTCCGTGTCCGGCCCGCTCGAGCGGCTGTCCCGGACGCCGGGCCGCATGCACGCGCCTGCGGTCATGGCCGCGGCCGAGCGGCTCTCGGAGTCGCTGCGCCGCGCCGCGGCGGACGGTCAGTCGGCCTGATCGCGACCTCGCCGGCTCGGCCGTGCGTGAGCGACGGCTCGGCCGTGCGTGAGCGACGGTTCGGCGTCAGAAGAGCGCGTCGGTGCGTTCGAGGTCCAGCAGCAGCTGCTTGCGCTCCAGCCCACCGGCGTACCCGGTGAGGGTGCCGTTGGCGCCGATGACGCGGTGGCAGGGGATGACGATCGGGATCGGGTTGCGGCCGTTGGCCAGGCCGACCGCGCGGGAGGCGGCGTTGGTCATGCCCAGGCGGTGCGCGATGGCGCCGTACGACGCGGTCTCGCCGTAGCCGATGCCGCGCAGCTGCTCCCAGACCCGCTGCTGGAAGTCGCTGCCCTGCGGGGCGAGCGGGAGGTCGAAGTCGGTGAGCGTGCCGTCGAAGTAGGCGGCCAGTTGGCGCACGGCCTCGACCAGCACCGGGAGGTCGACCTGCTTCTCACCGCGGGGGCGTCCGTCGCCCTCGGCCCAGGGCGAGAACTCGATGGCCGTGATCGCACCGTGGTGCTCGACGATGCGCAGCGGCCCGATGGGGCTCGGGGTCTCGGTCCACATCAGCTGGTCTCCTGCAGGTCGGTGGGCCGGGGTGCCGGCTCGGGGGTGGGCGGCATCAGGGTCTGCCACAGGTGCAGCAGGGCGTAGGAGCGCCAGGGGCGCCACCGGTCGCTGCCGGCGATCGCCTCCGCCGGATCGGCGCCGAGCCGCGTCAAGGCGGTGCGAACGCCCACGTCGGTCGGGAGGAAGACGTCGGGGTGGGCCAGCGCGCGCATCGCGACGTAGTCGGCGGTCCACGGGCCGATGCCGGGCAGCGCGAGCATCCGCTCGCGCACCGCGTCGCGCTCGGGTCCCCGGTCGAGCGCGACCTCTCCCCCGGCCAGCGCCGCCGCCAGCCCGACCAGGGCACGCCCACGCGCCCGCGGCATCGGGAGCGTCTCGGGGTCGAGGCCGGCCACGACGTCGGTGCGGGGGAACACGTGCGTCAACCCGGGTACGCCGGTGTCGACCCGGGTACCGTGCGCGGCGACGATCCGGCCGGTCACCGTCCGGGCGCCGGTGACCGAGACCTGCTGGCCGATCACCGTGCGCAGCGCCGTCTCCTCCCCGTCGACCTGGCCGGGCACGCGCAGGCCAAGGTGACGGGCCACGAGGGGTGCGAGCAACGGGTCCGCGCCCAGGTGCGCGCTCACCGCCAGCGGGTCGCAGTCGGCGTCGACGAGCCGTCGGGCGCGCTCGACGGCGGCGCCGGTGTCACGCAGGTCGGTGAGGGTGAACGTGGCCGCCACCTGGGCGGTGCGGCCGGGCTCGAGGTCGTCGAGCGAGGGGTCGAGGTGGAGGCGCAGGGTGCCGGGGCCGTGCGGGAGGTCGAGGGTGCGGGCGTACCAGCCGGGTCCGGCGACCTCGACGCCCGGCACGAGGTGGTAGGCCAGGAAGTCCAGCAGCGCCGTGGCCGCGAAGGGCGTGCGGACCGCCAGTCGCATCGTGAGCGTGCCCGCGGCGGTCGACTCGGCCGCACCGTCCGAGCCCGCTGCGGAGCGCCGTGCGCGGAGAGCGCTCGGGCTGGCGTCGTACACCTCGCGGACGGTGTCGTTGAACTGCCGCACGCTCGCGAAGCCGGCGGCGAAGGCGACGTCGGCCAACGACAGGTCGGTGGTCTCCACCAGGACCCTCGCCGTCTGCGCGCGGCGCGCCCGGGCGAGGGCGAGCGGCCCGGCACCGAGCTCGGCGACCAGCACGCGCCCGAGGTGGCGCGGCGTGTAGCCGATGCGCCGGGCCAGGCCCTCGACCCCCTCACGGTCCACGACGCCGTCGGCGATCAGCCGCATCGCGCGGCCGGCCACCCCGGCGTGGACGTCCCAGTCCGGGCTGCCCGGCGTGGCGTCGGGCAGGCACCGCTTGCACGCGCGGTAGCCGGCGGCCTGCGCGGACGCCGCGGAGCGGTGGAAGGTCACGTTGGCAGCGGCAGGGGTGCGCGCCGGGCAGGAGGGGCGGCAGTAGATGCCGGTCGTGCGGACCGCGGTGTAGAAGACACCGTCGTAGCGGCGGTCGCGCGAGCTGACGGCGGCGTAGCAGGACGCCGGATCCAGCCCCCGGTCCAGCACCGGGTCCAGGGGGCTCGTCGTCTCGCTCACGGTGCCATCATGCACGCCGCCACCGACGGTCTCTGGCGGGAATCGGACACGGCCGTGGACCGCGACGCGGTGCCACGACGCACCGTCCGGGCCGGGGGTGCACGGGCGGTGACCACCCCTGGGGGAGGATCGGGGGGTGCCACAGCACCTGCGGGTCGACCACTCCCACCGACGGACCGTCGTGCGCGTCGTGCTGCTCACCCACGTGCTGCTGGCCCTCGTGACCGCAGCGGCGGTCACCCTGGCCTACCGGCACCTCGACGGCGACATCCGCTCCCAGGACGTCACGGGGATGCTGACCGACCGCCCGGAGAAGCAGGAGGTCGAGGGCCCGAAGGAGCCGCTGAACATCCTCGTGATGGGCACCGACGACCGCTCGTGCGAGGGCTGCGCCATCGACGGCGAGTCCGGCGGCGGTGGCTCGGACACCACGCTGCTGGTGCACGTCTCGGCGGACCGGCAGGAGGCCTACGGCATCTCGTTGCCCCGCGACGCCCTGGTCACCCGTCCCGACTGCATGGACGACGACGGCGAGGTGATCCCGGGCGGTGAGCTCGAGATGTTCAACTCCGCCTTCGCCCTCGGCGGTCCGGCGTGCACGATCCAGACGGTCGAGCAGTTGACCGGGGTGCTGATCGATCACTACGTCACCGTCGACTTCAACGGTTTCGTCGACATGGTCGACGCCGTCGGCGGGGTGGAGGTCTGCATCCCCAAGGACGTCTCCGACCCGACGCACAACATCTTCTTCGACGCCGGCACCCAGACCCTCGAGGGCCGGGAGGCGCTCGACTACGTGCGCGAGCGCTACGTGCTCTCGGCCAACTCAGACATCGGCCGGATGCGTCGTCAGCAGGCGTTCATCGCCTCGATGATCAACAAGGTCGTCTCCGCCGGCACCCTGACCCGTCCCGACCGCGTCTACAGCTTCCTCTCCGCGGCCACCCGGTCGATCACCGTCGACGAGGAGCTGGGCTCGATCCAGGACCTGGTCGACCTGGCGCTGCAGTTCCGCGACACCGGGCTGGGCAGCATCGAGTTCGTGACGGTGCCCAACGAGGCCTACGCGCCCGACCCGAACCGGCTCGTCTGGTCCGACAAGGCCGCCAAGCTGTGGAAGCGCGTGGCCAAGGACAAGCCGCTGACCAAGAAGCTCGGTCGGCGGTCCATCAGCGCCAAGGACCCGGTCGGCACCTCGTCGGCCGACCCGAGCGCCACGGCCACCGAGCCCGTCGACCCCGACGACGCGGCCGAGCGGGAGAAGGAGCGGGCCGAGGCGCTCGCCAACGGCCTCTGCGCCTGAGGTTCCCGCCGGGCGGGCGTCGGTGGCCCGTGCCAGGCTGGGCCCGTGAGCCGCCGCAAGGAGCGTCCCGAGGTACCCGAGGCGTGGGTACGCCGCCTCGACGCCGTGCTCGGGGCCTTTCCCCGGTGCGCGGCCGAGCCGGCCTGGGTCGGCACCCGCTGGCGGGTGGGGTCGGCCACGGTGGCGCACGTCTTCGGCGGGGAGGACGGCCTGTTCCGCATCATGTTCCGCGCCGAGCCCGACGAGGTGATGGCGCTGCAGCACCTCGGCGACCCGTACTTCAAGGCCTCGTGGGGCAGTGACGTCGTGGGGCTGCTGCTCGACGACGACACCGACTGGGCCGAGCTGGCCGAGCTGTTGACCGACTCCTACTGCGTCCAGGCGCCCGAGCGACTGGCCGCGCAGGTCGACCGGCCCGGCTGAGTCCCTCCTCCTCGGGCGGACCCGGGCGGGCCGACGACGTCAGGCTCAGCCGAGGGGCAGCCCGAAGGCCCCCGGCAGGACCGGCAGCCCGTCCTGCAGGAAGATGCCGCCGTCGTTGTAGACGTCGGCGCCCTCGGGGGCGGTGTTGCCGGAGACGTCGACCCCGATGACCACCAGGAAGCCCGTCTCGGAGTTCCAGAGGCCACCACCCTGCGCCGCGGCGTCGTTGCCCGTGACCGTGCCGCCGTTCCAGGTCACCTGCGCGGCACCGGTCAGGTGCAGCGCACCGCCGTTGCCGGGCATGTCCCCCGTGCTGTTGTCGCTCATGTCGACCTCGGCCAGGTCGACGGTGCCGGCCGCGGTCTCGAGGCCGCCGCCGGCACGCGCGGACCGGTTCTTGCTCATCGTGGTGTCCTGGACCGAGACGGTGCCGCCGACGTCGAGCAGGCCTCCCCCGGAGCCGGCCGCCCCGGTGGCCCGGTTGCCGACGAGGCGCACGTCGGAGACGGTCATCGTGCCTCCGTCGTTGAAGAGCCCGCCGCCGCCCTGGTCGGCCTCGGCCCCGGTGGCGCGGTTGCGGGCCACCAGGGTGCCGGTCACGCTCATCTGGCCGTCGGCGGAGTTCCAGAGACCGCCGCCCTCGGCCGAGGCGCGGTTCCTGAGGACGCGGCTGCCCTCGACGACGACGGCACCGGCGCCGGTCAGGTGCAGCGCTCCCCCGTTGCCGGGCGCGGCTCCGGTGCGGTTGCCGCGCAGCACCGAGTCGGTGACCGTGGTGACCCCGGCGTTGGCCTCGATGCCGCCGCCGGCGCGCTCGGCGCGGTTGCGCTCGATGCGGGTGCCGACGACCGAGACGCTCCCGCCGTCGTTCATGATCGCACCGCCACTGGCGCCCTCCCCGAGGGCTCGGTTGCCCACGAGGCGGGAGTCCACGACCTCGAGCGTCGCCCCGGTGGCGCGGATGGCACCGCCGGACTCGCCCTCGGGCGCGCGGCCACCGCGCAGCGTGAGGTCCTCGACGCGCAGCGTGACGTCGGTGACGACGTCGAGGATGCGGTCCTTGCCCCGGGCACGGATCTGCTTGCCGTTGCCGTCGAGCACGAGCGCGTCGGTGATCTCCAGGGAGCCCTTGCGCAGCGTGATGCTGCGGCCGAGACGGATGGTGTCCTCACCGGCGGCCTTGTTGGCCCTGGCCACGGCGGCCCGCAGCTGGGACTCGGTCTTCACCGTGACGGTCGCGGCCTGGGCCGGGGCCGGCAGGGCGACCAGGCCGGTGGCCAGCAGGCCGAGCCCGCCGGCGGTGAGTGCGGACAGGACGGGGCGGGGGGTGGGCGTGGACATCAGCAGCTCCTCTGGTGGGACGTCTGCTGATGAGTACGGCGCTCATGTCGGCCGCGTTCATCGAGCGGGGGCAAAGCCCTCGGCGCGGGATGCCCCCGGAACGGCGAAGCGCCCCGGTCCGTGAGGATCGGGGCACTTCGTGAGACGTACTCCGTACGGGATTCGAACCCGTGTTTCCGGCGTGAGAGGCCAGCGTCCTAGGCCACTAGACGAACGGAGCATGTTCATTATTCTGTTGCTTCGGGCTGCCTCTCGGCCTCCCTGGCGACCTGCGGAACTCTAGCCTCAGGCCTTCGTCCCGGCCAAATCGGGGTGGTCCTGAGCGGATCTCCGACCTGGTGGTCACTTGCTGGGGTACTAGGACTCGAACCTAGAACAACTGAACCAGAATCAGCCGTGTTGCCAATTACACCATACCCCAAGGGGGTACCTCGCCACCTGCTCCGCAGGCCCGAGGACCGACGGGAACCTTACACGCGAGGGTCGGGGCCGACCAATTCGGAGGGGGGTCCCGGCGGACCGCCCCACGGACCCGGCGGACCCGGCGGGGGCGGAGGACCCGAGGGACCCGGGGGCCCCTGCGCACCCCACGGCGTCGGGCCGCCCTCGGTGGCGATGCCGGCCCGACGGGCCACCCACAGCACCACGCCGAGGTAGACCAGGCTCTGGGTCAACGTCACGGGCAGGCTCCACCAGGTGCCGCCGGTGGGGTTCATGGCCGTGGTCATGTCGCTGAAGGCCAGGGCCATGCCGAAGGCCAGCAGGTTGTTGAGCACGTGCATGGCGATGCCGGCCTCGAGCCCGCCGGTGGCCAGCACCAGGAAGCCCGCGACGAGCCCGAACGCGAACCTGTCGACGAAGACCGGCGGGTCCTGGGCCCCGTGCGCCAGCGCGAACAGCAGGGCGGGCACCACGACCGCCAGGGTGCGCGAGGGCACCAGGGTGCCGACGGCCTGGGTGAGGTAGCCCCGGAACGCGAACTCCTCCCCCGCCGCCTGCAGCGGGGTCAGCAGCACGACCACGAGCAGGAAGTCGCGCATGGTCCGGCTCCACGAGTTGAGCTCACCGGTGATCTCGGCCCCGTTGCCCTGTGCGGGCAGGACGGCCGAGACGACCAGGGTCGCGACCAGCGCCACCACGGAGAGCCCGAGGCAGGTCGCCAGCCACCCCCACCGCACCCGGCGTACGACGGAGGCGGCCCAGCCGGGGTGCAGCCCGTGCACGAGCCACACGGCCAGCACCACCGCCGGGATGGCCGCGGCCCAGCCGATGTTGACCAGCGCCAGGAACGACGGCGTGATCTCGTCGGTGCCGGAGAGCCGGTCCAGCGCCACGTCCGGCGGCAGGCCGCCGAGGATCAGCCCGGCGGCGATCACCCCGGCCGCCGCGGTCTGGGCGACCAGGAAGATCACCCCGACCATGACGACGCCCAGCAGCACCCACCAGCGCGACGGGCGGCCGGCGGTGAGCAGGCGGTGATAGGCCAGCACGGGTGGCTCCGGGATCAGAGCGCGGAGGCCAGGCGGGCGAGCGACCGCTCGCGCCCCAGCAGCTCCATCGACTCGAACAGCGGCGGGCTCACGCGGCGGCCGGTGACCGCGACCCGGACGGGGCCGTAGGCGACCCGCGGCTTGAGGCCCATCTCGTCGACCAGGGTCGCCTGCAGGGCGTCCTGGATCGCCTGGGTGGACCAGGTGTCGAGCGCAGCGACGGCGTCGTGCGCGGCCTTGACCACGCCGCGGCCGGTCTCGTCGAGCAGCTTGGCGACGTCGGCCTCGTCGCGGGTGAACTCGGCCTCGTCGACGAAGAGGAACCCGAGCATGTCGGCGACCTCGGCGAGCTTGTTGACCCGCTCGGCGACCAGCGGCATCGCCAGCTCCAGCAGCTGGGCGTCGGCGTCACGCACCGGGTCTCCGACCACGCCGGCGGCCTTGAGGAACGGCAGCGCGCGGTGGGTGATCTCCTCGACCGGCAGCATCCGCAGGTGGGCGGTGTTGATGGCCTCTGCCTTCTTCAGGTCGAAGCGCGCCGGGTTGGCGTTGACGTCGGCGATGTCGAAGGCCTCGACCATCTCCTCGAGCGTGAACACGTCACGGTCGGCCGCGATCGCCCAGCCCAGCAGCGCCACGTAGTTGAGCAGGCCCTCGGGCAGGAAGCCCTGGTCGCGGTAGGCCAGCGCGTGCGCCTGCGGGTCGCGCTTGGAGAGCTTCTTGTTGCCCTCCCCCATGACGTAGGGCAGGTGGCCGTAGATCGGGGTGGTCTCGGCGACGCCGATCGCCCTCATCGCCTCGAACAGCGCGATCTGGCGCGGCGTCGAGGACAGCAGGTCCTCGCCGCGCAGCACGTGGGTGATGCGCATGGTCGCGTCGTCCACGGGAGCGGTCAGCGTGTAGAGCGGGTCGCCGTTGGCGCGGCACAGCGCGAAGTCGGGGACGAACTGCGTCTCGAAGGTGACCTCGCCGCGGACCAGGTCGTCCCAGGTGATCGAGCCGTCGGGCATCCGGAAGCGCACCAGCGGCTCGCGGCCCTCGGCCACGAACGCGTCGCGCTGCTCGGGCGAGAGCTCGCGGCAGAAGCCGTCGTACCCCATCACCTTGGAGCCGGACTCCTTGCGTCGCGCCTCCACCTCGTCGTTGCGGCAGTAGCAGTCGTAGGTGTACGACGACTCCCGCAGCTTGCCGAGCACGTCGCGGTAGAGGTCGCCCCGCTCGGACTGACGGTAGGGGCCGTAGGAGCCGCCGACCTCGACGCCCTCGTCCCAGGTCAGGCCGAGCCAGCGGAAGAGCTCGAGGATCGCCGTGTAGGACTCCTCGGTCGAGCGCTCCTTGTCGGTGTCCTCGATGCGCAGCACGAACGTGCCGCCCCGACCGGTCAGCTCGGCGTGCTTGGCGAAGGCGTAGTTGAACAGGGCGGTGCGGACCAGTCCGACGTGCGGGGACCCGGTCGGCGACGGGGCCATCCGGACGCGGACCGGCGTGGCGGGACCCTGGGTGGTGCTCTCGGACACGGGGTTCAGCGCTCCTTGATCGTGTTGGTCAGCGCGCCGAGGCCGTCGATGGCGACCTCGACCTCGTCGCCGACGTGCATGCGGCCGACGCCCTCGGGGGTGCCGGTCAGGATGACGTCGCCCGGCAGCAGGGTCATCACGCTGCTGACGTGGGCGACGAGGGTGGGGACGTCGAAGATCATGTCGGCGGTCGAGCCGTCCTGGACGACGTCGCCGTTGAGGTAGGTGCGCACGCGCACGCCGTCGGCGAAGGCCTGCGGGTCGAGGTCGGTCTCGACCCAGGGGCCCAGTGGGCAGAAGGAGTCGAAGCCCTTGGCCCGAGTCCACTGGTCGTCGCTGCGCTGCAGGTCGCGCGCGGTGACGTCGTTGGCGATGGTGTAGCCGTGGATGACGTCGGTGGCCTTCTCGGGCGGGACGTCGCGGCAGATCCGGCCGATGACCACGGCCAGCTCGCCCTCGTACTGCAGGTCCTGGGTCTGCCGGGGGTGGAAGACCGGGTCGCCCGGGCCGACCACCGAGGTGTTGGGCTTGAGGAACATCAGCGGCTCGTCGGGCACGTCGTTGCCGAGCTCGGCGGCGTGCTTGGCGTAGTTGCGGCCGATACCGACGACCTTGCTGCGGGGCAGGACCGGCGCGAGGAGGCGGACGTCCTCGAGGCGGTGCTCCTGCTCGAGCAGCTTGACGCCGACGTACAACGGGTCGCCGGCGAGGGCCACGATGACCGCGTCCTCGCCCAGCTGGCCGTGCTCGTCGAGGTCGCCGGTCACGACGCCGTACTGCGGGTCCTCGCCCGTGGTGAATCTCGCGATGCGCACCGCTCGACCCTATCGAGTCGGGCCGCGCGGACCTCAGTCGCGGAGGACCTCAGTCGCCCAGCACCTCAGCCGCCGAGCACCTGCGTGAGGTGGTCGTTGGCGAGCAACCGGCGCGGGTCGGCCTCGTCGCGGATCGCGAGGACGTCGCCGAAGCGGGAGTAGGCCCGGGAGAGGTACGCCGCGTCGAGGGTGTGCCGCTTGCCCCAGTGCGGCCGGCCGTCGTGGGCGACGAAGACCTCCTGGGCGGCGGCGAAGTACGCCGAGGGGTCCTGGCGGTGGTAGGTGTGCACCGCCACGTAGCAGCTCTCGCGCTCGTGCGCGGTGGAGAGCCAGACGTCGTCGGCGGCGGTGAAGCGCACCTCGATGGGGAACGACACGTGCTCGCCGCTAGTCGCGAACCACCGCTGCAGGGCACCGATCACCTCCGGCAGCGCGGCGCGGGGCATCGCGAACTCCGACTCGTGGAAACGGACCCGGCGCCGGGACACGAAGACCTCGTGCGAGGGCGCGACGAACTCCCGCGCCGACAACGCGGACCCGGAGAAGGCGTTGATCCGTGGGACCAGCGAGGGACGTGCGTGGGCGACCCGGTTGAGCACCTCGAAGGCGCCGTTGCTGAGCAGCTCGTCGTCCACGAGGCTGCGGATCCGCCCGATCGGCGCGGGCTCGGTGCCCGCGGGGACGCGGTTGTTGCGCTTGAGCAGCGCCTTCTCGGTGTGGGGAAACCAGTAGAACTCGCAGTGGTCGTTGCCGCCGACGAGCTCGGGCAGCCGCTCGAGGACCTCCGGCAGCGGCATCGGCTCCTCGCGTGCGTGCAGGAGGAAGGCCGGCACGCACTGCAGGGTGACCTCGGTGACGATGCCCAGCGCGCCCAGCGAGACCCGCACGGCGCCGAACCACGGGTGCTGCTCGTCCACCTCGACCACGTCGCCCGACGCCGTCACCAGCTGCACGGCGACGACGGCCTTGGCGATGCCGTGCAGCCGGTCCCCGGTGCCGTGGG
>Ga0208834_100482_pt1 | contig 12357 bp, 12 predicted proteins | sample DeeseametaMP1787_FD_184182 | JGI IMG/M metagenome (GOLD analysis project Ga0208834, IMG submission 184182) | Marine microbial communities from the Deep Pacific Ocean - MP1787 (SPAdes) | ecosystem: Environmental > Aquatic > Marine > Oceanic | place: North Pacific Ocean | collected 2011-05-03 | reverse complement strand
ACTTTGCTGCCGCGCAGAAAGCGTTTGTCGGCGACACGCTGTTCGCCATGGGCTGCGGACGCCTGTTCGAAGGCTCGCCGCAGCAGATGTGGGCTTCGCTGTCGCGCCTGCGCGACTGGCCGGAGGAGACCGTAATCTACTGTGCCCATGAGTACACGCAGGCCAACGCGCGCTTCGCACTCAGTGTGGACGCCGGCAATGCGGAATTGCAGGCGCGCGCGCAGTGGGTGGATGCCCGGCGTGCGAGTGGTGAATTCACCGTGCCGACCACGATTGCGTTGGAGCGCGCCACCAACCCATTTCTGCGCGCCGATGACGCCGGCGTGCAAGCCGCCATCGGCATGAGCGGTGCGCCGTTTCATGAGGCATTCGCCGAGATCCGGCGACGCAAGGACCAGTTCTGAGGGCGGTGCTGCCCTAAAATGGTCGTCCTCGAAACGACTGAGCGCAGCATGACACTGACCATCTACCACAATCCCCGCTGCTCCAAGAGCCGGCAAACCCTGGCAAGGGTCGAAGAGTCCGGCAGTCCTCACGCGATCGTGAAGTACCTGGATGCGCCGCCGGATGCGGCGACGCTGAAAGCGTTGATCGGCAAGCTCGGCGTGGCCGTGACTGACATCATCCGGTTCAAGGAACCGATGGCGCAGGAACTGGGGCTGTCTGCCGCAGACGATCGCTCTGACGATGCCTGGATCGCGGTGCTCGTCGAGCATCCCAAGCTGCTGGAACGTCCGATTGTCGTTTCGGGCGACCGCGCGGTGATCGGGCGGCCGCCCGAAAATGTCGACGTGCTGCTTGCCTAACTCGCCTTCCGTTCGAGCTCGACGCCGTGCTCGGCCTGCACCTCGGTTGTCTTCGGCGGGTTGCCGGTGATCAGGCGATCCGCCGAGGTGCCGAAAAACCGCGACAGCCACTGAATGGTCACGGTCATGCGCTGATCGGGTTCGATCAATGAGGCGATGTGCACCAGTGACCAGACCATCCAGGCGAATGCGCCCTTGACCTTCCAGCCGAAGATTTCGCCCACGCAGCGGTAGCGGGCGATGATCGCCATCGAACCCTTGTCGCTATACCGGAACCGCTTGGCGGCTTTCCCCTTGGCCTGGCGCTTCAGGTACTTCGCCACGTACTTGCCTTGTTGCATGGCGACCGGTGCCAGGCCGGGCAAGGTGCCGCCCTTGCCATCCGGGGCACAGGCCAGGTCGCCAATGACGAAGATGTTCGGGTGGCTGGGCATTTGCAGGCACTCGTTAACGACCAGGCGGCCTGGGCGGTCGGTTTCGCCCTGGGTGCGTGTGCCCAGCGTTCGACCGAACTGGGACAGCGTGACACCGGCCGCCCACAGCACGTTGTCGGTTTCGATGGTTTCGGTGCTGTCGTCCGGCAACTTGATCCGGACATGGTCCGCGGTGACGTCGTTCGCCATGCTGTTGGTGCGGACCTCCACCTTGAGCTCTTCCAGCATCCGCTTCGCAGCGGCGCGCAGGTCGTCCGAATAGGCCGGCAGGATGTTTTCCGTGCCTTCGACCAGGATGATGCGCGCGTCGCGCGGGTCGATTGCACGGAAGTTGCCGACCATGACGCGCTGCGTCAGGTCGCCGAGCGCACCGGCCAGCTCGACCCCGGTGGGACCACCGCCCACGATCACGAAGGTCAGCAGGCGGCGCCGACGCTCCGCATCGGGTTCCTTCTCCGCCTCCTCGAAGGCACGAAACAGGCGATGGCGCATTTCCAGCGCATGTTCGACCGTCTTCAGCCCCGGCGCGTGCTCGCGCCAGTGGTCATTGCCGAAGTAGTGATGCTTGACGCCGGTGGCGGCGATGAGTGTGTCGTAGGGCGCTTCACCGCCGTCGTAGTAGACGATTTGCCGGTCGACATCCACGTCGTAAACCGTGCCGAGCAGCGTGCGCACGTTCGCGTACTTGCGCAGGACAACGCGTTGCTGGGTGGAGATGTCACCCACCGTCAGCGTTCCGGTGGCGACCTGGTAGAGCAAGGGCTGGAACAGGTGAAAATTACGCTTGTCCAGCAGTGTGACGTCGTAACCGCTGCGCCCGAGCGCGCGTGCGGCGAACAATCCCCCGAACCCCCCGCCGACAATCACAACACGATGTTTGTCTGATGGTTTGGGAGTCTGTTGCGGCATGGTTGAAGACCTCCGATGTCTGAATGCTGCAGTGCAGCAGGTTAACACGGCGCGGATTTGAGCTTGCGCCGACGGCCTGCTTGTAAGCTCAGACCCTTGTGAGGGGGCGAACGATCCATGCGAATGCTGTGGGCGGCGTTCTACTCGTTTGTTCACATCTCTTTGCTGCGCGCTGCGCTAACGTTTGCAGGGAACAACCGTCGGCTTCCGGCGTGTTGGAATGATGGGGTTGCCGGGTCACCGCACATGAAGGGAATAGTCTTCACCGAATTCTTCGACATGGTCGAGCAGCAACATGGCCTGGCCACGGTCGAGCGTTTGCTCGAAGCCGTGCGCCCGGAAAACGCCGGCGCGTATACCGCAGTCGGCAACTACGATCACATGGAAATGGTTGGTTACGTCGGTGCCCTGGCGCGTTCCGCCGACCAATCCATGGACGCCATCCTCACGGGATTCGGTGAGCATCTGTTTGGGGTGTTCGTCCGTCGCTTTCCCGACCTGATCCGATCCGCCAGCTCGGCCATCGAATTTCTCGCGGCCATCGAAAGCTCGATTCATGTCGAGGTCCTCAAGCTTTATCCGGATGCCGAATTGCCTCGTTTCGAGTATGCGCTGCGCGAGGCTGATCGCTTGAGCATGGTCTACCGATCACGTCGGCCATTGGCGCCGTTTGCGCATGGTCTGATCCGGGGCTGCATTGCGCACTTCGGCGACCCCCTGGACGTGCGCATGCGAGATCTCTCGGATGGTCAGGGTACCGCCGCGCAGTTCGACATCCTGCCGGTGGCTGCGTGAGCGAAACCGAAGAGCTATCGCTGTTGCGGCGCAAACTCGCGCGCGAGCGTGCCGCCCGCGAAGCGGCCGAGTCCTTGCTGGAAGCCAAGGCGCGAGAGCTGCACGAACGCAATCTCGAATTGCGCCGCTCCAATGAGGAACTGGAGCGTTTCGCCTACGCCGCGTCGCACGACCTGCGTGCCCCCTTGCGCACCATCGCCGGGTTTTCCGACCTGCTTCAGCGCAAGGAGTCCGGGGCCATGTCCGACGCCGGGCGAGAGTTTCTGGAACTGATTCACGAAGCCATCGGACAGATGGACAATCTGATCGAGGATCTTCTGCAGTTCTCGCGGGCGAATCGCATTGAGATGGCCTTTGAGCCGGTGGCGCTTTCGCAGGTGGTGGATGATGCCTGCGATCGCCTGCGCGCCATGCTTGACCAGCAGGGCGCGGTCATTGATATGGGTACGCTGCCGCAAGTCTCCGGGCATGCGGGGCTGCTGACTCGGTTGTTTCAGAATCTGATCAGCAACGGCTGCAAGTTCGCGCGGCCCGATGTCTCGCCCGTCCTGCGGATCAGCGCGATGGAGGAGGACGCCCAGGTTTGTGTTCATGTCGCGGATAACGGTATCGGCATCGAGCCGGCCTACCAGGACAAGATCTTCCAGATGTTCACCCGCTTGCACAGCGCGGACGAATACCCCGGCTCCGGGATCGGGCTGGCGCTTTGTGCCCGCATTGTCGAACGTCACACGGGACGACTCGATGTCGTGTCCGAGGCCGGACAGGGTGCGACGTTTCGTGTGTGGTTGCCGAAAGCGACAGGCGACCAAGTCCCAGCCTCACAATAAAAAAGCCGGACCCACTGTGGCAGTGAGCCCGGCCGGATGTCGCGAGCGGCCGATCAGGCGTTCTTGTACGCCTCGATGGACTTGTTGATTTCGGCCTTGGCCTTGTCGGCGCCTTCCCAGCCGGTCACCTTGACCCACTTGCCTTCTTCAAGATCCTTGTAGCGTTCGAAGAAGTGCTGGATTTCGTTTTGCAGGCGCACCGGCACATCGGCCAGGTCTTTGATGTCGGCGTAGTACTTGGTGGAGACCTTATCGGTCGGCACGGCGAGGATCTTGGCGTCCAGGCCGGACTCGTCCTCGGTGCCCAGCACCGCGACCGGGCGACACTTGATCGCGCAGCCCGGCACGATCGGATGCGGAGTCAGCACGAGTACGTCGACCGGATCGCCGTCGTCGTAGAGCGTGCCGGGCACATAGCCGTAGTTGGCCGGGTAATGCATCGCCACATTCATGAAGCGATCGACCATCAGCAGACCGCTGTCCTTGTCCACTTCGTATTTGACCGGGCCGGCGTTGGCGGCGATTTCAATGACGACGTAGATTTCGTCCGGCGCTTTGTCGCCGGGTCCCAAGCTGTCAAACGACATAGTTTCTGTGTCCTGATTGAGTGGATTGGAGGGTTAAACGGGAAAATCGCGTCCGGTTTTCTTGTCGACACGAATCTTCTTGAGCCGCACAGGGCGGGGAAGGCCATTGACAAAGGGTGGCGTTCGTTCGCCCTGTATCAATGGCTGCAGGTAACGACGGCAGGCATCGGTGATGTGGTAGCCGTCGTCTGAAATATAGGATGCCGGCATGGTTTTCTCGATATTGGCGACGCCGGTTAATTCGGCTTCGCCCAGCGTCCACTCGTACGGATCATCGGCCATACGCTGAATGCTGACCATGATCCCGGAGCGCCCGGCCAAGGCATAGTCTACGGCGGCCTTGCCCACGGCGTAGGCCTGATCCAGGTCGATGGCCGAGGCGAGGTGGCGTGCAGCACGCATCATGTAATCAGCGAGGGCGTGATGCACCTTGAAGCCCAGTTGGGTTCTGATCAGCGTAGCCAGCGTTGCGGCAACACCGCCGAGTTGCTGGTGGCCGAAGGCATCATGCGAATCGGCGTCAGCCACGTAATCGCCGTTGCTGCGGCGCAGGCCTTCGGAGGCCACGATCACGCAGTATCCGTAGGTGGCCACACAGTCGCGGACGCGGACGAGAAATGGTTCGGCCTCGAAGCGGATTTCCGGAAACAGCAATAGATGTGGCGGTTGCGCCTCCGACGATCCCGCCAGTCCGCCGGCTGCGACGGTCCAGCCCGCATGGCGGCCCAGCACTTCCAGAATGAAGACCTTGGTGGAGGTGCTGCACATGGATTCGACATCCAGCCCCACCTCGCGAACCGATGTTGCGACGTATTTGGCTGCCGAGCCGAAACCGGGGCTGCAATCGGTGTTGGGCAGATCGTTGTCAATGGTCTTGGGGATGTGGATCGCTTGAACCGGGTAGCCCATCGATTCACCCAACTGCGACACCTTGAGACAGGTGTCCGCCGAGTCGCCCCCGCCGTTGTAGAAGAAATACCCGATGTTGTGCGCGCGGAAGACTTCGATCAGACGTTCATATTGAGATGGATCTGTCGCTATCTCCTGGAGTTTGTACCGACAGGAGCCGAAGGCTCCGCCGGGGGTGTCCTTCAACGCGGCAATATCGGCGGCGGACTCCTGCCCGGTGTCAATCAGATCTTCGGTGAGAGCGCCCAGAATGCCACGGTGCCCGGCTAACACTGTGCCAATGCGTTCCGGATGCTGGCGCGCGGTTTCGATGACACCGGCGGCCGAGGCGTTGATGACAGCGGTTACGCCGCCGGATTGTGCGTAGAAGGCGTTCGTCACCCCTGGCACGGGCGTTTCCTCGGCATCGGGTGGCGCAAGAGAATAATCGAAATGCCGGCTGGGATTCGACCGGCCGGGGCGTCCCCATTCGTGGGATGCAGCGGCCTCCCGGCGGGTGCCGTGTAGGAAATCGCAGACTTTAGTCGAGAGTGCTGAAATATCCCGGCTTCTCGAGGTGCTCCGCAAGCCCTTGTCGGGTAAGGTATTTCACTTGCGTGGCGCTTTGGTCGCCGCTGCGGGCGTGGCGTCGCAAGTCCGCAAGATCGATTGACGCCTCTCAAAGGCTCAGAGTACCGTTGCCGTTCGCCGCCACCGCGCGGCTTGATGGTGTGCGGCAGCAGAATCGCGCCCAATCGTCTCATTCGACATTCGGACTAACTACATGCGAATCGTATTGCTGGGCGCGCCCGGTTCCGGAAAGGGCACGCAGGCCGCGAAGTTGCAGGAAAAACATGGTGCACCGCAAATCTCGACCGGAGATCTGTTGCGGGCCGCAGTGGCAGAAGGCACCGAGCTGGGCCTGAAGGCCAAGGCCGCCATGGAAGCGGGCGAACTGGTCGCAGACGAGATCGTCGTCGGTATGATCCGGGAGCGGCTGGAAGCGCCCGGTGCCGACAGTGGCTTCATTCTGGACGGCTTTCCGCGCAGTCATACCCAGGCTGCGGCTTTGGATGAAATGCTCACCAAGCTGGGGCGCCCGCTGGAAAAGGCTGTTCATCTGGTCGTCGACAATGACGAGATCATGAGCCGCTTGCTGGAACGCAAGCGTGCGGATGACACCGAAGACACGATCCGCCATCGCCTGGAAGTATTCGAAAGCCAGACTAGGCCGGTCGTGAATTACTACGCTGCCCAGGGCAAGCTCTCGACCGTCACCGGTGTCGGTGAGATCGACGAAATTTTTGGCCGAATCGAGCAGGCGGTGGGCGTTTAGTTAGCCGCGTCTCTCTTGGCCGGCCGGCCGCCCAATGGCGTTCGGCAACAAGAAGCCCGCAAATCTGCGGGCTTTTTTGTGCGTGCCTAGACCGTCGTCAGCGTGGGTGGCGTCCCCGGCGCGATCCGCAGACTCTGGCCGCCGGTCAGGAAGGCGACCAGCGCGTCGCCGGCCACGCGGGCGCGCCAGCCTTCCAGCAGGTCGAGATCGCGATCACCCGCGGCCAAGCGGGTCAGTTCCGCGCGTCCCGCGATGGCACTGGCCGTCATCTGGTGGCTGAGTGCCTGCTGGCGCAGCAGCGCCATCAGGGCATCGACCACGGGTTCGGCTTCTGCCGGTAGCGGCCGTTCATCCTTGGTGTCGAGGTCGGGCCAGCTTTGGTCGCCGGCCACGGCCGCGAGGATGGCTTCGCCATCGCGGGCGATCGCCTTGTCCTCCAGGCCGCGAATGCGTTGCAGTTCGCTGGTCTGTCGGGGTTTGCGGCGGGCAATATCCAGTACGACATCGTCCTTGAGAACCCAGCGGCGCGGCAGATTGCGCGCCAATGCGGTGGTTTCGCGCCAGGCGCATACCCGTGCTGCGACATGCCGCTGATTGGGACGGAGCTTGCGGATGCCCTTGAGCTTGCGCCAGGCGTTGTCCGGTTTGACCACCCAGCGTTCAGGGCGGCTGATGGCGGCGAGGTCTTCGTCCAGCCAGCCGCTGCGACCGAGTCGTTCCAGCTCTTCGCAGAGCTTGGCGTAGGCCCCCTCCAGCCAGATCACGTCCGCCGCCGCGTAATCCAGTGCATCCGGGTCGATGGGGCGGGCCATCCAGTCCATGCGTGAGAACGCCTTCGGCAAAACCTCGCCTAGCGTCTTCTCGACCAGGGCGCCGTAGCCGATCTGGTCGCCGTATCCGAGCAGACTGGCCGCGAGCTGCGTGTCGAAAACCGGGGCGGGCGCCATGCCCAGGGTGTGGTGCAGCACCTCCATATCCTGCCCCGCGGCATGGAACACCTTGATTTGCTCCGGCGCACCCAACAGCGCGCGCAGGCCTTCGCGGGCATCAAAGGCCAGCGGGTCGATCACCGCGCACTCGGCTTCGGCGCAGACCTGGACCAGCGCAAGCTGTGGCCAGTAGGTGCGTTCGCGCATGAACTCGGTGTCCACACAAAGTGATGTGGCGGTGCGCGCGCGGCCGGTGTAGGCGGCCAGCGCATCGCTGTCGGTGATCAAAAGAAAGTCCATGTAAGTGCTGTGTCTGCGGTGAACAGATAGACTATAGGTTCTCGCCCGAACGGGTGCGCTCCTCGCACGATGTCTCAATTTCTTCCATTGCTGGGCCGCTTGCTGCTTTTGCGCTGCGGTCCGCAAGACCTGCCTTACTCGACGACCCTGCTTGGCGGCAGTATCGCTGCCAGTCTGGTGGCGAATATTCTCTCGCTGGGTATCGGAACCACGGCGTTCACGGCGATTCCGCAGACCTTGCTCGCAACCTTGGTTTCCATCGGTTTCGTCATCGGCCTGTTGCAGATTCGCGAGCGTACGCCGCGGACGGTCCAGACCCTGACCGCCCTGTTCGCGACGCAGGCCGTCCTCGGGCTACTGGCGTTGTTCCCCCTGCAGGCCCTTGCGCCGATCTTTCAGCAGATTGCGGAGAATCCGGACGCCGCTTCGACGATCCAGGCGCCGTCCTCGGCAGTGGCCGCATGGCTGGCCTTGGGTCTTTGGAGCGTGATGGTCACCGGGCATATCTTCAGGAACGCGCTGGACGTGCATCTGCTGGCCGGCGTTGGCCTGGCGATTCTGCAGGGCTTGCTGATCTGGATCGTGCTGATCCCGTTCGCCTGAGGCTTCGTATTGGCCCACGTCCACATCCTCGGTATCTGCGGTACGTTCATGGCCGGCATCGCGCTGATTGCGCGGGAGGCCGGCCATCGCGTGACCGGCTCGGATGCCAATGTGTACCCACCGATGAGCACGCTGCTGGCCGAGCAGGGCATCGCCGTGTCGCCCGGGGAGGATCTGGCGCAGCTAGACCCCGCACCGGATGTGGTTGTGATCGGCAATGCCTTGTCCCGTGGTCACCCGGTTGTCGAGGCCGTGCTCGAGCGCGGCCTGCGGTACACCTCGGGCCCGCAGTGGCTGTCCGAGGCCATTCTGCAATCGCGCTGGGTGCTCGCCGTGGCGGGCACGCATGGCAAGACGACGACCAGCTCCATTCTGGCCTGGATGTTGGAATCCGCGGGATTTCAGCCGGGGTTTCTGATCGGTGGGGTGCCGGGCAATTTTCCGGTGTCGGCCCGATTGGGCGGTAGCGACTTCTTCGTGATTGAAGCCGATGAATACGACACCGCGTTCTTCGACAAGCGCTCCAAGTTCGTGCACTACCGGCCGCGCACCGCTGTGCTCAACAACCTGGAGTTTGATCACGCCGACATTTTCGATGATCTCGCTGCGATCGAACGACAGTTTCATCATTTGATTCGCACCGTGCCGGGCCACGGGGCGGTGGTGGCGCCAGCCGACGATGAAGCGTTAACGCGCGTGCTGGCCCAGGGCTGCTGGAGCGAGCAGATTCCGCTATCCGCCCCCGGTGGCTGGCAGATGAGGCCGCTTAGCGAGGACTGGTCGCAGTTTGAACTGACCGATCCGGCAGGAGCTACGGCGCAGGTTAGCTGGACCATGCTGGGCGCGCACAATGCGCGCAACGCCATGGCGGCCGCTGCGGCTGCCCGCCATGTCGGTATCACGGTCACGCAGTCGGCCGGTTCGCTGCGTCGCTTCGAAGGGGTGCGGCGGCGGCTGGAGACGCGTGGCAAGGTCGGTGGCACGGTGGTTTACGATGACTTCGCCCATCATCCGACCGCCATTTCCGAGACGATTCGCGCGCTGCGCGCGCGCGTGGGCGACGAGCCGATCATCGCGATACTCGAGCCGCGGTCCAACACCATGAAGCAGGGGCACCACCGCGATGCGCTCACGGCCAGTCTGGCCGGGGCCGACGCGGTTCATGTGCTGGAACCCGCCCAACTGGGGTGGAGTCTGAGCGAAACCTTGCAACCATTGGGTGCGCGTGCCCAGGTTCACCAAACGGTCGAATCGATTGTGCAAGCCGTCGGCCACGACAGTGTTTCGCCGATGCGGCGTCACCTGCTTGTGATGTCCAATGGCGGCTTCGAGGGCATTCACGCCCGCCTGCTGCAGCGTCTGGAGGATGCATGACCAGCTTGCCGACCCAAACCATTGATCAACGACTGCCCGACCCCGACGCACTGGCCGCGAGCCTGCAGCGGGTGCTGGAACAGGCCACTGCTGCGGGTGCCACGTCGGCCGGCGCCACCATGTCGATTAGCGTCGGGCTGAGCGTGACCGTCCGCGCCGGTGATGTGGAATCGGTGGAGTTCCAGCGTGACCGCGACCTGAGCCTCACGGCTTACCGCGGGCAACGGTCGGGATCGGCCAGCTCGGCCGACTGGTCGGAAGCCTCGCTGAACGAGGTGGTGGAGCGGGCGCTGGCGATTTCCAGCCACACCGGAGAGGACCGTTACGCCGGCCTGCCCGATGCAGCGCGGCAGGCGAGCGATTTTCCGGACCTGGACCTGCACCACCCGTGGTCGCTGTCAGTGGCCGATGCGATCGATATCGCGCTGGCCTGCGAGGCGGCTGCGCTGGCCGCCGATCCGCGCGTGCATCAATCCGAAGGCGCTACCGTGAGCACCCACGCAGGTCTGACCTTGCTGGCGAACACGCAGGGTTTCGTCGGCCATCGCCTCGGGACTTCACACAGCCTCTCCTGTTCCGTGCTGGCGAAGTCTGGCGACGAGATGCAGCGTGACTACTGGTACAGCTCGGCCCGGCGGCACGAAGATCTGCAGGCGGCCGCCGACATCGGTCAACTGGCCGGCGAGCGGGCGGCATCCCGGCTGGGCGCGCGCTCGATCGCCACTGCGTCCATGCCGGTGATTTACGTGCCTGAGCTGGCGCGCGGCCTATTCGGGCATCTTCTTGCCGCCATCTCCGGCGGCAACCTCTACCGGCGCGCCTCGTTTCTGCTGGATGCGATTGACACGCAGGTACTGGCGCCAGGTATCCGGATCACCCAGCGTCCGTTTCTCTCACGGGCTGCGGGCAGCCGCAGCTTCGACAGCGAAGGCGTGGCAATGAGTGATCGCACCTTAGTCGATGAGCAGGGCGTATTGCAGGGCTATCTGCTCGGGAGTTACTCGGCGCGGCGCCTGGGTTTGGAGACCACGGGCAACGCGGGTGGCCCCGCCAATGTCGTCGTCGAGCCCGGCAAGTTGGATTTAGACGGCCTGCTGGCTGAGATGGGCGATGGCCTGCTCGTGACTGAATTGATGGGCCAGGGCTTGAACCTGGTGAACGGTGATTACTCGCGCGGTGCTAGCGGCTTTGTCGTGCGCAACGGCGCCATTTGCGAGCCAGTGGATGAGATCACGGTGGCCGGCAATCTTGCCGACATGCTCAAGAACATCCGCGCGGTTGGGCGGGATGTCGATGTTCGCGGCAATTGCCGTACCGGTTCCGTCCTTATCGATGGCATGACGGTCGCCGGTCAGTAACGCGACTGGCCGGCGACTCGGGCGGCCGGCTCAGACCGATTTCTTGGCGGCTACGGTGGTGAGTCCGTGGGCATCACTGAGCGGCACGGTTGCGCGTCCGGGACGGCTGCGAATCCCCCGCTGGAAGAACAGGTTGTTGGGCAGACGCAGGGTCACATCTTCGCGTTCGCCGTCGGCGCTGGTGATGGTTTCACGCAAGGTGACGAACAGCATGTTCAGGTCGATCACCCGGCCGGCCAGCTTGAAGCCATTCGCCGGGTCCACCAACTCCACTTCGTCGCCAACGCGAAACGGCGCGTAGATCAGCAGCAGCATCGAGCACAGCGCATTGGAGAGCACGCTCCAGACGGCGACAAAGCCCACCGCGATCATCACCAGCACGGCGGAGACTGCCGCCCAGACGGTGCCCGTGGACACGCCCAGTTGCTCGAGCATGAACAGGCCGGCGATGAGCAGCACGATGACACGGCTAATGCCCCGAAAGGCAATTTCGCCACGGCCGGTCAGCAGCTTGCGGTCGATGAGCTGGCGCATGACACGCCGCGTCAGCCGCAGCGTGATCCAGGTCAGCGTGGCGATGAGCACTATGCGTGCGAGCAACCAGATTTCATCCGGAGCGTTGTTAATCGATTCGAGCAGGGCAACATCCATCTGGGTTTGTGGTCCGAAGTGAACAGTCTGAGAATTGTGACCGTAACGCCCGGTCTCATAAAGCAGTCCCCACCGGTTTGACCGAACAGCATTGGCTTCATGATGAAACGACGCGATATTCTCAAGGCCGTACTTGCACTAGGCGTGACAGCGCCTGCGGTTCACGCCAACAGCGAGGACGATATGGACGTTGAACTAGATCTTTCAAAACGTGAATGGCGCAAGATTCTCGATGATGATGCCGCATTTCGCGTGCTGTTCAAGGATGGGACCGAACGTCCCTGGAGCAGCGACCTGAACCAGGAGAAGCGGGCCGGGACCTACATCTGCAAGGCCTGCTTCCAGCCGTTGTTCGATGCGAGCATGAAGTTCGAAAGCGGCACCGGTTGGCCAAGTTTCTTCGACACACTCGAAGGTGCGGTGGGCTTAAAGCGGGACTTCAAGCTCATCCTGCCGCGCACCGAATATCACTGCACTCGCTGCGGTGGACATCAGGGCCACGTGTTCGACGATGGTCCGCAGCCGACGGGAAAGCGCTACTGCAATAACGGTGTGGC
>Ga0208834_100478_pt1 | contig 12410 bp, 15 predicted proteins | sample DeeseametaMP1787_FD_184182 | JGI IMG/M metagenome (GOLD analysis project Ga0208834, IMG submission 184182) | Marine microbial communities from the Deep Pacific Ocean - MP1787 (SPAdes) | ecosystem: Environmental > Aquatic > Marine > Oceanic | place: North Pacific Ocean | collected 2011-05-03 | reverse complement strand
CGCGCTTGAAATCTTCACTATGCTTGGGTGCCATATCCAGTCTCCTTCATGGCGAGCATTGCTCGCAGAAAACCGGAACCGGACCGGTGCAAGTCCAGACATCTCAAGATCCGCTTGGAGCAGGCCTTGCTGCTGCGTGGCAGTCATGACTTCGATGAGTTGGACGGCTGGCGACACTTCGTGGCCCAGGTTGTCGCGCGCCACAATGCACGGCATCGGGACCGCCTGAGGGTCGAACGGCCACATCTGCAGCCGCTTCCGGCGCGCCGTAGCTGTGATTACGACGAGGCGCGCGTGCGGGTGACCTCGTCGGGCGGCTTCGTGTTCCGAAAGGTGTTCTACACCGTTCACTCTCGCCTGATCGGCTACGAGCTGAAGCTGCGCATCTTCGATGATCGCCTGGAGTTGTTCCTCGGCGGCACACCCCTCGAGACCCTACCGCGCGGGCGCCCGCCTGCCGGCGGACGTGGGGGCCATGGCTATGTCGTTAGCTACCATCACGTCATCCACAGCTTGCGGGCCAAGCCTCAGGCCTTCGCCAACCTGACCTATCGCGACGCGCTCTTCCCTCGCACGGAATACCGCCGATGCTGGGACGCGCTGACGGCTGCCGGACCGCTGCGGCAAGCCTGCCGGATCATGGTCGGCCTGCTGTGGCTCGCCCATGATCAGACCTGCGAGGCGGAATTGGCCGCGGCCCTCTCGGCAATCCTTGCCCGAGGCGAACTTCCGGTCCTCGGGGAACTGCGCTCCCGCTTCACGCGGACCGAAGGCGATGGTGGGCCCGATGTCCCGGTCTGCATCCCCTCTGCCGGCAGTTACGATGACCTGATCCAGGGTCAGGGAGCGGCCGCATGAGCATGACCGTGGAAACCGCAACACTGCCTACCTTACTGACGGCGCTCAGGCTGCCCACGGTTGCCCGCCTCTGGCCGGAGTTCTGCACCCGTGCCGACAAGGAGGGTTGGCCGGCCGAACGCTTGTTGGCGGCGCTGTGCGAGCTGGAGCTGAGCGAGCGGGAACAGCGCCGCATCCAACGCCATCTTGCCGCTGCAAGGCTGCCACAAGGGAAAACGCTCGACGCCTTCGACTTCCTGGCGGTACCCACCTTGAGCCAGGCCCGCGTCAGAGCGCTGGTCGAAGGCGACAGCTGGCTGCAGGCAGGGCACAATTTGCTGGCCTTCGGCCCGCCCGGCTCGGGCAAGACGCACCTCGCGGGGGCCATCGGATACGAACTCATCCAACGAGGGTACCGTGTGCTTATGGCAAGGACGTCGGACCTGGTCCAACGCCTGCAAGTGGCGCGGCAGGACCTGGCGCTCACTCAGGAGATCGCGAAGCTCGACAAGTTCGACCTGCTCATCCTCGACGACCTGTCGTACGTGCGAAAGGATCAGGCCGAGACCAGCGCCCTCTTCGAGCTCATCTCCGCACGATACGAGCGGCGCTCTATCATGATTACGGCCAATCAGCCGTTCAGTGGTTGGGACGCCATCTTCCCCGACAGGGCGATGACCATCGCCGCCATCGATCGGCTCGTTCACCATGCAACAATCTTCGAGATGAACGTCGAAAGCTACCGACGCCGTGCCGCCTATGCCGCCGCGACATCGCTCAGCGACATCGAAGATGACCGCGACAAACAACAGCCCGAAAAGGAGATCGCCACAGCGAAGGACAACTCGCGGCCAGCGACATTGAGCAGCGACATCGAAACTTGATCTGACGGCCGCAAACCGGCACCGTCAAAAAACGTCACCGTCATCCACCTGCGATGTCGCTCAGCACTCAACTGCGATGTCGCGCCACACCGTTCTGATTTCGAGGGCTACATTTCCGACATACAAGAATACTTCCGCTGCTTGGACGCCGAGCGCCAACGCGCGTTTCACGAGGCACAGGAGGTTGGCCGGGACTATGGAAGGCTGGCCGAGATTCTAGAGTGAACAAATGTTGTTTTGTGGGTCGAGGGCGGTTATCTTGAAAACATGCCTAGACTCTCAATCGATATCACCCCTGAAGAACACCAGAAGCTCAAGGCTATCGCGGCCCTGAAGGGGCAAAGCATCAAGGAGTATGTCCTGAACCGGACGCTTGGCGATGCGCCCCATCTCGATGGCATGAGCGAGGAAGACGCATTCGATGCTTTGGCACGGTTCCTTGAACCGCGCATCGAGCAGGCCCGCCAGGGCGAGCTGTCCTCGAAGTCGATCAATGACATCCGGCGCGAAGCCCGTAACCAAGCCGAGCAATAAGTCCCCGAATGGCTGGATACGGTCTTACGCTCGGCGCCGAGGAAGATTTGCGCGCAATCTGGAGTTACACGTTCGAAACATGGGGCGCAGATCAGGCCGACCGGTATCTGAGCCAGATCGAGTCTTGCTGCGACGCCATCGGTACAAGGCGGGCACGGTCGAAGGCTTTCGATCAGTTGCCGGACGACGTCAGGATCTTGCGGTGCGAACATCACTATGTCGTCTGGCTTGTTGCCTCGCAGCCTATCATTATCGCTGTCCTACATGAACGGATGGATTTCGTGCAGCGCCTGAAGGACCGGCTATAAACCGAAGGTACGGGAAAGACTGTTGCAGTGCATCGGGTCTGTTCGGTTACGAAGACACAAATCTATTTAGATGTCCGCTTAAGCGGACATTAAAGCGTCAAAGCCTTCTCCAGATCGTCGTGCTCGAAAGCACTTTCCAGATAGTCGATTTCGCGTGTCGGAGCGCCGACCTGATGCGCAACCTCACGCCATGTGGCTGTCGCTCTTGCCACCTCAGCGACGATCTCCCGGGCGCGTTTGGTGCGGAGGCCGAATTCAGGTGCCACGGACAGCACAAGGTCGATGTCACAGGTGCCATCGTCGTAATCGATCCGTGTCTGCAGGACGCGCGGCTTTTCCAACTGGGACGTCGGGTTGATGTCGAACGCCGGCGACAACCGCCATCCGGCGGGACCATCCCAAAGAAACCCGTGATTGCGCATGTGGTCGTCGGTATTCGACACCAGAACGGTGAAGATGAGACGACGGTTCAGTTCTTCACGATCCCTGGCTGCCTGGCTGCCAGTCCTGGTGATCGCGTCTACGGGTCGTGTCGCGAATGCTGTGGAAATTCCCTGGCGGCGTGCTCCGGGCATGTGAAGGCTCGTTTTTTCAAGCGGCGAGGTCAAGGGGCATCGGTTCGATGGGCTGAGAGAGGGTTTCCCAGCCATCGACCTTTCGCATCTGGATCTGGCCTGAGGCGAGCAGCGCCCAGAGCAGCATCGGCACGGTCTCGGCGCAGGGCAGCACGGTTTGGGTCTTGATGCGGCGGCGGAACTCCCCGTTCAGGCGTTCGATGGCGTTGGTGGTCCGGGCCGATTTCCATTGCGACGGGTCGAGCCGAGTGAAGGTGAAGAGCCGCGCCCCGGCTTCTTCAAGGCTGTCGGCCACCGCCCGACACTTGAGCCGCCACTTGCGGAGGAACGCCTTGCGCCGCTTCTCGATCTCGGCCGCGGTGTCGGCGTAGATCATGTCCCGATAGTCCTCGGTGACCTCATCCTGCATGTGCTTCGGCGCATGGGCCAGGAGGTTCCGGTGCTTGTGGACGGTGCAGCGCTGGATCGGCAGCTCCTCGCCCCACAGCGCCACCAGCGCGGCTTCCAGCCCCGGGGCACCGTCGACGATCACGAACTCTGGTCGTTTCAGGCCGCGTGCGTCCAGATCGTCGAGGAACTGGCGCCAAGCCGCCGTGCTCTCGCCGCCCATGTTTTCTGATGGATAACAGAACCTTCTGTCCATCGCGGCGCACGCCGATCGCGGCCAGAACCGAGATGTTCGTGGCCTTCCGATCCAGCCGTGTCCGGATCACGGTTCCGTCCAGGATCAGGCGGACGATGTCCTCATCGGCCAGACTGCGGGCACACCAGGCGTCCCAGTCCACCTTGACCTTCCGCCAGGCCCGGCTGACCACGTCCTTGCTGACAGCGCCCTCGAACAACCCCAACAGCGCCCGCTTGACCCGACGCGTGTTGGTCCCGGCGAGATAGACCGCGGCGATCAGGGCCTCGGCCTTCTTCGTCAGTCGTTGGTAACGGGGCAGCGCCTTCGACCGCCATTCCGTCACCTTGCCTGCGTCGTCCTCGACCCGGGCGCGAGGAACGCGGACTGTCTCGGTCCCAAACGTGCCGGTGAGTTTCCGTTCGCGGTGCCCGTGGCGATAGCCTTTCGCGGCTCCGTCGCCCCTGTCGTAGCGAAGACGGCCGAGGAAGCTGGCAAGCTCCTCCTCGAACACGGCTTCGATGGTCGCACGGACGTTCGCTCGCAGCCGATCCTCGATCGGGTCGAACCCGGCCTCCCCGGCCAGTAGCGAAAAGCTTGAAGTGTCGGTAATCTGGGTCATGGCGTGATCTCCCTGGCGGTTGGCGCCGCCGGTTGGGTGGGTTTCAGGTCACCCGGAGATTACGCCGCCTTCGAATTTCCACCACTTCCGCGACACGACCCGTCTACGATCTCGAGATAGCTACCAGATACGCCATCCCGGTTCTGCGTCATGGTCATGGCTGACATATACGGGATGCGTTCGCCTGCTGCGCGTCGGTCAAACCGGGCGCTCAGATAGACCGGCTGGTCACCGATGTTTGCCATAGAGTGGTCAGCCATGGTCAGGCCGGCCCGATCTGCCAATCGCGCGGCGACCTCCTCCCAGCGTTCCTTACTGTAATCGTCGTCAGCCTTGGAAAACTTGGCGATCGAGAGCTTGCCCTCGACATCATAGAACGAGCATTTCGGGCGAGCCCCGCCGAGCGAGGCCCCGGGCGCGAAAATGAGATCGAGGTCCTCGTCCCGTTCCTCGCCAGCTTCGAACCGCCCGACTGCGTCGAGAAGACGTTGGAGCGCGATATACCCCGGAACGCCGCCCTGGACGGGTGCGGCACATTCCGCCTCGCCACGCCATCGCAGCCGCAAGGCTCCGATGCGTCTGACATCGGAGACGCCCATAAGATAATCCGTCTCGAACAAGGTTCGAACCGGACGTTCCTCCTGCGCAGCGCGGCGCCGTTCGCGGCGCCGCATCAGGGCGCGGCCCCAGTTGTCCGGGGCACGTCGCCAAGGGCGGGAAACATCTCTCCGTTGCCTGATGGCACGAACGGCCCGGGCGAGAGCGACACACCCTGATCAATAGCAAACCGCTCTGGCCGGTTCAGCCAATCGTCTGCGTATTCGAAAACGACGGTTTCGCGCGCCCGGGATGGCACACAACGCATGACCCCAACAGCCACTATCGCTTCATCGATCTCGATGTCGATTTCGACGACCCGTTCCGCCATGACCTAGTTGCTCTCCTTGGAGCCAGGCTTCTTGCGCGCAAGAACCGCGCGTTTCGGCAAGCGCTCAAGTGCTGCATGCGCACCTTGGGGATCGTTCCTGGCATCAGCGAGGTCTGCAAGTCCATCCATCAGGTTCAATGCTTGCAGCACAGCTGCATAGATGCCGACGGACACGCCAGCATCACCCTTCTCGATCTTGTGGTAGGTCGAGCGCGCAATACCCGCCCGTTCGGCGACAACAGACGCCGGCAAGCCGCGGCGCAAACGCGCGTCACGGATATCGGACCCGAGCTTTCGGATCGCCCGCTTGGCGGCGGGGGGTGGAAGGTATGACGCAGGCAATGCTTATATCCCCGGTCTTTGTACCGCTTTTATGTATGCATAAGAAGACATAAGGCAAGTGATTGATTCTCTCTGACCCGCTTCATGGAGCAATTGCCGCATCCAAACCATAGATCCTGGGCCTGCGAGCCAGATATCCCAGGCAAAGAAATCCGATTGCTGTCAAACGTGTGGTATTGTATTCGCGCAAATAGTTTTGTGGGGAGTCGATACATGAGACGCCATATCGTGCGGCTGGCGATGGCCGCGACATTGACGCTTTCGGGCCAGGTTCCTCTTGCGACGCCCGCAAGTGCCTACCAGGTGGATTGCGCCATCCTGCTCTGTCTTGCTGGCGGATGGCCTGCATCGGCACCTTGTGCCCATGCCCGAGCGGTATTCATCCGCCGGATCACCCCCTGGCCCATCGAGCCGCCGCTCCAGATATGGCGCTGCCCTATGGGAGCGTCGTTCTCGCCGACCGAGGCCCCCGAACCGGCCGAGCGCCTGCTCGACGCCGCATTCCAAGCCACCCTGCCCCGGCAGTCCTTCCCTGACGACGGACAGGTGATGGAGGTTCAGGCCACAGACGGAGCCGACATCGACATCTCGGGAGACGCCTTCGATTTCGTGCGCAGCATTCGCGTCTATCACATCCAGTACCGCCAGCATGAAAACCGAGATGGCGACTGCAATCGCAGCGATTCCACACGATTGGGGTCCTACGGAATGCAAGGCGATTACCGATGGACAAGATCCAACGTGGGCCAAGTGCCGGCCGGATCCGGCCTGAGCATCCCGAATGGATGCGCCAGCTACTTCTACCGTTCCGTCTTCGTCGACTGGCGCGATCACGCCGGGAACTATGGCTCTGAAGAAGTTCGCTACTGACAAAACCAGCCCGCGGTTTCGCCGCGCGCTTCCTGACAACCCTGCACGGGAGGCTGTGCAAACCCCCAAAAAGGAGACGACGCCAGACCGTGAAGCCTGACGCCGCGCTGGAAAACTCCGTGAACAAGAGATTTTTAGCGCACCGCTCGAACACCTGCAACCAGCAAAGTTGTTTTGCCGGCAAGAATGGTGTTGTATCACGACATGGCGTCGGATCTCCAAGGAGACCTCGACCATGGAACCTACGACCGGCCTGATCCTGCGACGGATCACGCAGACAAATCTCTCTGTTGCCGCGCACAAGCTGGCCACCCTCATCCTCGATGCCATCGCCTGGAAGGACGGCTACAACGGTTTGTCCCGCGGAACGGCAGCCTTCACCCTCTCGGCCCTGGCGGAGAAAATGGGAGTCTCACGACAGTATCTATCGGTTCTTCTGAACGAACTAGAGACGTCGGAGTTGCAGCTCGAGCGGGCGAAGCCGAATGGCAAGTTCGCACCCTGGATTTTTCGATTTTCAGCCTTCGACGAGGAGAGTGAAACTCATGATCTCGTGTCAGGTGAAGGCGACACATCACTATCTGGAGATAATAATAACAAAACTATCTTCTCAGGACTGATCGACATCTCCGCGAGTTCGAACGTTTTTCAGACCAGTTGGGCGGAACTCATCAAGGCAGCGAAGGCCACGCTGCCCTGCTGGAACGTCGACACCCAGGTCATCTGGGAACGCTTCCTCGCCTTCAACCGGTCCCGAGGCAACGGCAGGGTGCCCGCCGGCTTCCTGCTTGGTTTCATGCGCCGATGGCGGAATTCATCGGGAACTCCACCTCGTCCCGCGGCAAAGCCACCAGTGAGACGGATATCGGACCCCAAAGAGCGCGAATTGTTGAGACAGATGCAAGCCGCGCCGACTGCCAACCGCCAGTTCCACGCGTCCGACCTGTGTCGTTTGATCGGGCATGCTGCCTATGAAGCGCGGGTACTCGATGTGATCCGCAAGTTTGGGTGCCAGAGGTTTTCAGCAACCTTGGCGGTACACGGACGAGCGGTGTTGGCAGGGGAGATTTCGAGGTGAACCAGCTTGCCCCGACATGGGCGCCCCTGCCTGTCTCCCTGTCAGCAACTATTCCGGTCCGCCAGTTCTTCATCGGTGAAGGCGTTCGCCATCCGGTTTGAAGAGTGTCTGGACCTGCTCATGATACCCTGAGTGTTCATGAGCGGCCTGCGGCGCCAGCCAGCGCGACAGGTAGACCCGCTCGAAGACAAAGACCGCCGCGATCCCTGAGACGGCGTAGAGCACGATAGTGGGGTCGCTCTGCAGCTTCATCGCCGTGAAGGCCACCAGGACCACTGCGTCGAGCGATAGCGCTGTCAGTAGTACGAGACCAGCAGCCCCGATCTCCTCGCGCCGGTAGCGAAAGACACCCCAATGCACGACCATGTCCATGACGAGATAGAAAAAGGCACCAAGCGAGGCGATCCGGCCCAAGTCGAAAAACACCGCGAGCGTGGAAGCGATGACAACCGTATAGACCAGTGTATGGCGTTGGATCGGGCCCGACATTCCGAAATGGCTGTGCGGGATCATCTTCATGTCGGTCAGCATCGCCAGCATCCGCGACACCGCGAACACGCTGGCCAGCACCCCGGACGCGGTGGCGACAGCCGCAAGGATGACCGTCAGAAGGAAACCAGTCTGCCCGAGCGCGGGCTCTGCCGCCTCGGCCAGAGAATAGTCGCGCGCCGCGACGATCTCGTCGATTGTCAGGCTCGATCCAACACCGAAGGCCACCAGCAAATAGACCGCCACGCAGATCCCGATCGAGAGCATGATCGCCCGGCCGACGTTGCGGTTTGGCTCGGTAATCTCGGATCCGCTGTTGGTGATGGTGGTGAACCCTTTGAAGGCCAGGATGGCGAATGCCATGGAGGCGATGAACCCCGTCACTCCATAGGCCTGCGCCGGGTCGGATGCCGCTGCGAACCGAAAGCCGCTGGACCAGATCGCGGCAATACCGAACAGCCCGATACCGCCGATCTTGATCGCTGCCATAACCAGCGAGAATAGCCCGACCGACCGGTTGCCCGCGATGTTCACGAGGAAGGCAAAGACGATGACACCCACGGAGAGGATTGGCACCAGTGGCCCACCATCGATATCGAAGGGTCGCAAGACGTAAGTCGCGAAGGTTCTGGCCACGAGGCTTTCCGCGATCACCATGCTGAGCGCCATCAGCAAGGCGGCCCCCGCGGCAACCGCACCGGGGCCATAGCATTTCTGCAATATCATGGCGATGCCGCCAGAGGACGGCCACTGGTTTGACATTCGGATGTAACTGTAGGCGCTGAAACCGGTGACGATCGCGCCAGCGATGAAGGCGAGTGGGAACAGCGGACCGGCGAGCTGTGCGATCTGTCCGGTCAACGCGAAAATTCCGGCGCCGATCATCACGCCGGTTCCCATTGCGACAGCCCCGCCCAGGGTGATCGAGCCTTCGCGGTAGGTGTCGCTTCTATTTTCAATCTGCATTCCGTCCTGCCTTTGTTGTTTTCGCACTGTCCAGAGCCGGTCCGGAATGCCAGCGAAAGTCACAATGATCATGGCCGCCGGCAATGGTCTTGGGCCGCACGAGCCGTCCGCCCCACTTCTCGGCTACCGGGAAATCGAGCGCGCACCACGTCGCGGTGCAAAGTTCCGCGTCGTTGTGATGGGCGAAGAACTCGGCCACCGGGCACTTCGTGCAGTCGAACGCGACGACATCCTCACCCGCCTCGACATCGCGCCAGCCATAACCTGGCGGTCCGAACGGGAAGCGGCGGAACATGTCGGTCGCGATCCGCAGCCGTTTTGCCGGATCTGCGGTGATCGTGCGAGCCAGTTCCCAGGGGGGATCGGCCATTCGGCGGTAGATGTCCCAGCCGACCGCATGGATCAGCGCGCGGCTTTGTGCCTGCGACCGGCCGTGCGAGATAAGGGTTCGGTGCAGTGCCAGGGTCAGCGCGGCGAGATGTGTGGTCAGTATCGCGCCGGTGTTCGGCTGAAGCGGCAGGTCGGCCTCGAGAGCATCGTAGGCCGCCCAGGTTTCGGAAAGCAGTCGCTCCGTCTCCTGCCCCAGGTGGCGCTGCGCAAAACAGCGGAACAGCGCCGTTAGCGCGGCGCGTCCGATGCCTTGATCCACCGGCCCGAACGCGCCCAGGACATTTTTCCACATGCCGTGAGTTGCTGACCTGTCCCAGAACTCGTCGATTGCCTCGGCGGGTGGCAGGGCACCTGTCAGCAAAAATTCTGGCAATATCTGCGTGATGCGTCCTACCGGATCGCTTGCCGCAAACCTTGCTGCCACCTCGCGCGCGATGAACGGTCGCGAGAGTTCGTCGAAGCGCGCATCCGGCGCCAGCTTGAACAGCAGCGCCTCGGCCGTGGTCAGCGCCTTGGCGTGAAGCATGAGCGAGGCGGGAAAGACGAACCCGGCGCGATAGCCCGCACACATCATCGCGAGGTATGTCCGCGCAAGGCTGGCTTCACGCGAGGGTGCCGCATAGAACTGGGCGGCGAGGTCGTTGAATGCCTGCCGGAAGAGCTCGTGATCCGCGCTTGGCAGCGGCTTGGTCTGCTGGATGAAATGATGGTAGGCGCGCCGGGTCTGCCGCTGCGCCACGGCCATCCAGTAGAGCACGAAGCGGTCCCGCTCGGCCGGGTTCAGTTCGCCATACATGCCGAAGTCGAGCAACGTGAAAGTGCCATCGGAGTGAAAGACGATGTTGCCGGGATGGAGGTCGGCGTGGAACAGGCCGTCCGAGACGAACATCCTGAGCAGCATGGACACCAGCCGGTCGACCAGTGCGGATTGAGTTGATCCCGAAAAAGTAGCCGCCGCCTCGGACAAGCGCATGCCCCCGACCCAGTCCATCGTTAGCACGCGGGCCGTGGTGTGGTCGGGGAAGGCATTGGGGACACGCACACCTTCCTGTCCGGCGAGATTTGACCGAAACCGTTCCATGACGCGGGCTTCGGCCTGAAAATCCAGTTCCCCCATCGAATAACGCCGGAATTCTGAGAGAAACGCCCGCAGGTTTGTACGGCGAAGTCGTCGCGGCGCCAGCACACGCAGGAGCCGAAGCCCGAACTCTAGTGCATCGAGGTCGCGGCGGAACAGCGACTCCAGTCCCGGGCGCTGCACCTTGACGGCAACGGTCGTGCCGTCTTTCAGTCTCGCCTTGTGCACTTGTGCAAGCGACGCGGCAGCGACGGGCGCGGACTCGAAACTGTCAAAGGCCGTCTCGAGCGGCGCACCGAGTTCCTCCTCGACCACGCGCCGGATCGTCGCGAAATCCATCTCGGGCGCGCGCTCCTGCAACTCGGACAGCCGCGCGACGTAGCGTTCGGGCAGAATGTCGGGCCGGGTGCTGAGGATTTGGCCGAGCTTCACAAACACCGGGCCGAGCGCAATAAGGTTCTGCGCAAATCGGTCGGGCGCGCGCGTGTCGCCGCCGGTCGGGTCGTACCGGCAGAGCGCCCGAATATCCGTCGAGAGGCTGGCCAGAATCCGGCCAAGCCGTAGAAAGCTGCGGGCGCGTCTCATGTCCGTTCTCCGTCGGTCCCGGTGGACCACGTCTCGATCGGCATGTTTGGAAGCAGTCCGCGCAAAGCGTCGAGTGCCCCGGACAGGGTCAGGTGGTCGACGATCGTCGTCGCACCGCTCAGAGGTGCTTCCTTTGAATGGGACGCGCGGATCGTCGCCAGGATCATGGCAGCGGTGACATCGGCCTGATCGCCGGCCGTGAGATGCCGGGAGGCCAGAACGCCGCCGTCCGGCCCCTGCGCCTCGACCGCGATCCGGGTACATGTGCGCCCAAGGGATGGCAACCGCATCAGGATGCGCGTCAGCCCGTGTTTGCGCCGCGCCAGGGCCGGTCCGAGGCCGAGGCGCAGGAGGAGCCAGACGAAGCGCGTCACATAGGCCGGATCGAAGGCCAGAAATGTACGTGCCCGGGTAGACGAGCTGGCAGCGGAGCGCCCCGCGATGCCCTCCTTCGCGAAGCTGATGCCGAGCGCAGGCCGCTCCCGCCCCGTCCGCTGGAAGGCAAATGACCGGCACACGTCTCTGGGTCGCGCCGTCGTGCCCGTCGCACCGGATTGGCGGAAGGCGGTGCCGAAGGCACCGATCGACCATGCCGTCGCCGCCGCGCCATAGTGCCGACCCATGCCGAGCTGTAACCCGATATCGACTGTCGCGCAGCCTTCGACACGCGCGATATCGGCGGCCATCAACGTACTGAGGCCCGGCGCGGTTCCGACGCAGACGACAGCCGCGCCCGGGCCGCCGGTGGCCGCCGCTTCCCGAGTGATCGCCTCCAGATAATCGGGCGAGGCCGAGGTTTCGAGGAACCTTCCGCCTGTGCGAACGATATGGGCTGCGATGGATGGTGGCGTGGCTTCGGTCAGGTTCACCACCGTCGCGCCAGGCGGAAGCCCGGCCTCGGCACCCGCATCTGCGATATCGAGTCGCAGCGTCTCTACTCGATCATCTGGTGCAATGCCACTGCGCGAAACCACCAGAATACTGCCCGATATGTGATCGAGCAGCAATGGCACCAATCTTCGGCCAACATCGCCCGTGCCGCCGATCAGCACGATCGTCCTCGGGACAGCCCGAGGCGGTGCGGGGCGACCAGCCATCACTGGATTCCGTTCGCACGCTGCAATTCGCGGACATATGTCACGATCAGTGCAACGGTTTCATCGGTGATCCCCTCAACGGGCGGCATGTCACCGAAATCCCAATGATGCGACCGCACTCCAGCCATGGCGGCCCGAAGGAAAGCCGTATCACCGTGATGACCGGGTTCGTAAATAGGATGGATCAGCGGCGGGCCCTTGCCGG
>Ga0208834_100473_pt1 | contig 12529 bp, 10 predicted proteins | sample DeeseametaMP1787_FD_184182 | JGI IMG/M metagenome (GOLD analysis project Ga0208834, IMG submission 184182) | Marine microbial communities from the Deep Pacific Ocean - MP1787 (SPAdes) | ecosystem: Environmental > Aquatic > Marine > Oceanic | place: North Pacific Ocean | collected 2011-05-03 | reverse complement strand
GCCTTCGCCAGACCATCGTCTAGCAAGGTTCGCATGCCTTCCCCTCGGGCTTGCTTGAAAATCTCTAGCTTGGTAGCGTCCCTTTCGATGAGGTCTTGGATGCTCTCCGTGACCGGCAACATTTCGAAAATTCCAACCCGTCCTCGAAATCCCGTGCGGCGACACTTGGGACAACCTTTGCCCTCCTTCAGAGACACTTTCTCGGGGGCGATACCGTGACGCTCGAACTGCTCCAAATCTCCGGCAGAGACTTCGACCGGCTCGGCACAGTCGGGACAGGTTCTTCGAACCAGGCGCTGAGAAACGACACCCAGCACGGTGGAAGCCAGTAGAAACGACTCCACCTTCATCTGCTTCATTCGGTTGATGGCGCCGATGGCGTCGTTGGTATGAAGAGTCGAAAACACCAGGTGACCGGTGAGAGCCGCTTGGACGGAGACGTGAGCCGTCTCCTCGTCTCGAATCTCTCCCACCAGAATCACGTCCGGGTCTTGTCGCAAGAATTCCCGGAGCGTATTGGCAAAGGTTACCCGTTTGTCAGCTTCTCTGGGAGCCGAATTGACCTGCACCTGCACGACACCCGGCACTCGATACTCGATGGGGTCCTCCACCGTCATCACTTTTCGGTCGGGTCGAACGATTTCGTTGAGGCTGGCGAAGAGGGTGGTGGATTTTCCGGAACCGGTGGGACCGCAAGTGAGCACCATTCCATGGGGGTAATTGATCAGCTGGCGATAGAGACTCAATTGAGTTTCAGAAAAGCCCAGGTCGGCCAGACTGGTTTTGAAGTCGCCTTTATTGAGAATCCGCATCACGATGCTCTGTCCGGCCGGTACGGGCACCACGCTCACTCGGAGATCGTAGTCGGAATCGCCGACGTTGATGCTGATCCGGCCCCCCTGGTTGATCCGTTCCTGAGTGACATCGATTTTGGCCATGACCTTGAAGCGTTTGATGAGAGCGCGAGCTTCGCTGAGCGGGCGTACATCGTCGATCACAAGTAAAACTCCGTCCTTGCGATAGCGGACCAAGAGGGAGTCTTCGAAAGTCTCTAGATGGATGTCGCTGGCGCCCAGGGCGATCGCTTCCGTGATTATGCGGTTGGCCGTGTCCACGGTCTGCCCGGTGATCTCTTGCTCCTCGGAGCCTTTCGTGCCTGAATCCACAGTCAAGTCGTCGCTGCTGAAGCGTTTGGATTGGAGCCACTCTTGCCAGGTCTCGTTGAGCCTGACCGACGGTACGTCGAAGATAAACTCTTGGGCGAGTCTGAGAAGTTGTCGATCTCCACGCATCAAGACAGCCTTGTACTTACCCCCGGTGGACACTTCGACGATGTTGTAGATTTCGATTTCGGTGGGGTCGCTGACCACGACGCTGAGAGTCGTGTCGGTGGGCTCTCCTACACAAACACCTTCGATGCGGCGAGAGATCTCTTTGCTCAGTCGCTGTCCTAGCTCCCGGTCGAGCTCCATGGATGCCAGGTCTACATAGGGAAACTGCTGGGCAAAATCACAATCATCTTGTTCGGACATTATCTCTCCTTAAACTTGAATATGGGATGCGACTCCCACAATCGGCAGAAAAACGCCGATAACGAATAGCAGTACGAGTCCGCCGATCAGCACCATGCTGGCCGGCTGCAAGAGCGAGGAAAAGCTCTTGATACCGTTGTCGAGTTGACCTTGGTAGTAATGAGCCACCCGATTCAAAGTGGCCGACAGATCGCCGGACTTTTCTCCCATCGCTACCATCTGCATCATCAGCGGCGGAAACGTTTTCGTCTCTCGCATAGCTTGGGAAAACTCTTTACCCTCCTGGACGGCGATGCTCACCTTCTTCAACGCTTCTTCCACCGTCACTCGCCCCGCGGTTGCGGCGGTCATATCCAAACTTTCCGCCAGCGGCACGCCGCTTGAGATGAGCGCCGAGAGGGTGTTGGAGATACGAGTCATGACGGTGAGTTCGATAAAGGAGCCGATCACCGGCAGGCGATAGACGAACCTGTCCGTCGCTCGAGCGGCCTCGGGTGTGCGGAGGATGGCGCGAAAGAGATAAACGATCATCGCGATGACCAGCAGCAGCAACAGTTCGTCCCAGATACTGGTGGTCAGGTTGCTCAGTTTGAGCAAGAACTGGGTGACCGGGTATTGGCTCATGTCCAGATTCGCGTCTCTCCACATCGGTTCGAATCCGGGCATGATGAAGTTCAGCATGAAGTAGAACAGGATCATAGAAACGACAAGGGTGAATATCGGATAGCTCAACGCCGAGCGGATTTTGCCCCGTAGCTCCAAGTCGGCGTCCATGTAGTCGGCTAGCCGGTGGATCATATCGACGACGTTGCCGCCGGCTTCGCCCACTTTGACCATGTTGATGTAGATTGGGGAGAAGACCGTCGGGTGAGCGGAGAGGGCCTGAGCCAGCCCTTGACCTCTTTGAATATCCGCCGAAACGCGGGACAGTACCTCGCGAAACTGTTCGCAGGTGGAGAACTCCATCATCGACTCCAGAGCTTCCACGATAGGAACTCCGGCTTGAGTAAGTTCCGCTAACTGGCGAGTGAAGGTGGCCACCACGAGTGGTTTCATTTTACCCCTGATCCGGAAACGCGGACCGGTGCTTCGGGTCGTTTGTGATGGGTCTGCGGGTTCTGCGGCTTTGAGGTCGAGCAGTGTGAAGCCCTGCTCTTTGAGCGAGTACATAACGTCTTCGCGGGTGGCGGCGGCGAGTTCCCCTTTAACCATTTTGCCGTCGGAATCCACGGCTGTGTAGGCGAATTTTACCTTCATTCAAGGGGCTTTTGGGCGCGGGCTCAGAGAAGACCTCCAAGTCTATGTAGGAATGGAGAGCCTATAGGGCAGGGTCGGAATAGAAGCGCTCCAGTCGCTCTACTCGCTGTTCCAACATCCGCACTTGACGTCCGGCACCCATGTAGTTGAGCCGGTCATACTCGCGTTTAAACCTCTCCCACGCGGGGACGGATTGTCTCACGTCGTCGAGATTGGTGGAGAGCGTTCTCTCCAGGTTCCAGATAGCCAACTCCACTCGTCGCACCTGCAGTGGGTCCAGGTTGTTGGGCTGGTTGAACCCGATACCTCCGGGTTGGGGAAATCTGGCCGGCATCAAGGCGCTGACCAGGTCGCGAGTCCATCTCACATCGATCAAAAGCTCTTGGATATTGCTGTAGGGAAGCTCGCTCTCGCTCGGTTCGAGCGATAGGCCGCTCAAGTCACCGGAAATGGTATTGGCCTTGCCTCCGAATCGGAGCCTCATGTCAGTGAGCCGCTGGTTCACCAGATCGGCCTTGTCTAACACGGGGCCTAGTTCCGCCTGGTCGGCTTCGGACAGCATGACCATGGAGGTTCGGACACCTCGCACGGCCGAGACGAGGCCGTCTTCCAACTCTTTGACATCTCTTGCATCGGGGGAGCTGAGAGCGGCTGACAGCCGTTGCGACTGAGCGACCAGCCGACGGAGGTCGTCGACCGCCGTCTGCACTCCCCAGGTGTCGGCTTGCTGGCGCGAGGCTACGGCTTCACTCCCGCGTTCCACGCTTTGCAGGGCTTCACCGAGAGTTTCGGCGGAACTGGGCGCACTCACGAGCAGAGCGAACAGGAGAACTTTGAGAAATCTCTTCATATTGAATTTATAGCATGACGGTCGGCTGAGGGGTAGGTGCGGGTTGGAGTTCAAAGTGTCAGGTTTACTTGACAACTGAACAGTGTCAGATAAGATGGACACTATGTCCCTCTCTGACGAGAATCTGATGGGAGTATTGAATTACTGGAGCTACTGGGAGGCACCACCGTCACCGGCCGTGCCGGGACGTCTGGAGCTTCCTGAGAGCTTGGATTCCTCCCCAAGTGGGAGTCTTTCTTGCATACCCATTTGGAGCGGCCCGGGAAGGGCTGGAGCTGAAGACCCTATCTAACTCAGGGGGGATTCCCAAGAATAGTCCTACGAGGTGGAGACCTGGAGTTGAGACAGCAATATTTCAGGGATATCGTCGAACGTGACATCACCAACCGAGTCGGTGCTCGCGACAGCGGTCCGGTGTTGAGAGTCTTACAGATGGCTTTCGAGTCGTGCGGGTCGGAGATGAGTCTGCGTCGAATTGCGGCAGCCAATGGGGTAAGTCCCGAAACAGCGGGCATCTATTTAGAAGCGGCTGAGCAGGCCTACTTGCTCTTCGCTTGTCCCTATTTCACCTACTCAAGCCGAAAACAGGCCGTACGCAACAAGAAATATTATCCCGTTGATCCGGGTTTAAGGCTCGCTGTGGTCAATACGAGCTCTCCCGATCTTGGCAAATCGCTAGAGAACACAGTCTTTCTAGCCCTGAGAAGGAAGTATGGAAAGGTTTTCTACTGGAGAGACCGGGGCGAGGTCGACTTTGTCGTGATGCGAGACGGCAAAGCAATTCCGATCCAGGTCACCTGGGAGGGGACGAAGCCTCGACATCAGCAGTCCTTGGAACAGTTTTACGAAGCGCACCCCCACGCGAGTGAAGCTATTTTCTTGACCCAAATGGACTTGAGGGATGACTTCGAGCGACTGCCCTAGATAATTGGGTCCCGCCGATGCAGGGTTGCCTGCTCATAGTCGTAGGCCATTCCCAACAACTCCTCTTCGGAGTTCCTGGGCCCGATGAGTGACAAACCTATCGGAAGTCCGTGGAGATACCCCGCGGGCACGGTGATATGAGGGTAGCCCCCCACGGCCGCGGCTCCGGCGCTGCCCCCTTCGAAGTGATCTCCGTTGACCAGGTCGATGGTCCAGGCGGCTCCGTTGGTCGGACCGATAATTGCGTCGAGCTTCTTCTCCACAAACAGAGTGTCCAGGTCCGCTCTTTTCTTGGCCTCCTTGATAGCATCCAGGTAAGTCTGGTCCTTCAAGCTCCCCACGGCCTGGGCTTCCAGCAAGACTTGCTGGCCCAGGTAGGAGAGCTTCTCCATGTCCGGATTGGCCTCGTTGAAAGCGATGACGTCTGCCAGAGTACGCACCTTCTGATCGTCGCTCTGGCCGGCCAGATATTCGTTCACACCGGCCTTGAACTCATAAAGCATAGCCACCCCGGCAGGAGGTCCCAGCACTTTCCAGCCGGGGGTCGCCACAGGGTCGACGATTTCGGCTCCCAGGCTTCTTAAGACCTCGAATTGGGACTCGAGGAGCTTGTCCACTCGCCAGTCGAAGCCGAAGTACTCACGGGCTACTCCCAAACGAACACCGTTCAGCGAGCCCGGTTTGAGAGGATATTCTCGCTCCGTCAACGCCTGCAATAGAACGGCCACGTCGGAGACCGTACGCCCCATCGGTCCGGCCGTGTCCCAACTGGTGGCGATCGGAATGATATGGCTCGAGGGCACCAGCCCCGCCGTCGGCTTGAGCCCGACGATCCCGCAGGTGCCGCTGGGACAAACGATGGAGCCCACGGTCTCCGTGCCGATTGCCAACGGTACCAGTCCGGCCGCCACAGCCGCCGCCGAGCCGGAACTGGAGCCACACGGACTGCGGTCAAGCGCATAAGGATTGCGGCACTGGCCCCCTCGGGCGCTCCATCCGCTGGTGCTGTTGTTGGAGCGGAAATTGGCCCACTCGCTCATATTGGCTTTGCCCATCAGCACCGCACCGGCTTTGCGAAGTCTCTCCGCCACACCGGAGTCCAACGGATAACGCGAATCAGCCAGAGCGGCCGACCCGGCGCTGGTCACCATCCCATCGGCGGTGGCGATGTTGTCTTTGAGCAGCACGGGGATGCCGCCCAGGACACCCCGTTTCGTACTGTCCCAGAGACGGGCCAGGTCGGCCGCCTCGGGATTTAGTTCGATCACGGAACGGAGTTTGGGGTCCAACTCCTTGACCCGTCCCACGAAATGGGAGAGGAGCGTCTCAGACCGGAGTTTTCCCCGGTCCAAAGCCATCTTGAGTTCCGCTACCGATAGGTGAGTCGGGTCGCTCATCTGGGCGCAGGCGAATCCACCCAACCACAGAGCAGCACCCGCCGCTCCGCAGGCTTTTAGAAAGGTTCGTCTTTTCACCGACCGAAGGCGCTCCCTTCGGCCCACTCCGGACGCTCCGACCGCTGGGCGAGGACCTCGATCATCGAGATGACCCAATCGGCGATCTGCAGGGTTCCTTCCAGATTCCACTCCGCGCTCTGCACTTCCAGCGAATCCGAGGTCTGGTGGTAGTGTTCGGCCCGATAAGCTTTGCGTTTCTGCAACACATCGCTGTCAGAGGTCGGACCTTCGTGAGGCCAAAGTCCGGGGATGCCCGCTCGGGCGAAGCTAAACTGGTCGCTTCGAAAGAAGAAGCCGTTCTCTTTGTCCAGCTCCTCGATATACTCCACTCCGATAGCCTCGGCCGCTTCACGGGCCACATCGTCCAACTCCGATTTGTCCGCACCAATGGCGTAGACATCTTTGGTGGGTCCCCAGATATTGGTCATCTCGAGATTGATATTGGCCCAGATTTTTTCCTTGGGCACGGGTGGGTTGGCGGCCAGATAGCGAGAGCCCCATAGCCCCTGCTCTTCGGCGCTGACGGCGACGAACAGCAGATTGATCGGAAGGCTCTTCTCTTCCGAGAAGTATCTCGCCAGAGAAAGCAAGACGGAGGTAGCGGACGTATTGTCCACCACCCCGCTATAGATCTCACCATCTTTGGACTTACCGATGTGGTCATGGTGAGCGGTGATCACCACCGTCGGCGCTTCCTCCGGAGAGCCTGAAGCGGCCGGTAAAAATCCGCCCACGTTGCTCGTCTCAACGGTCCGAAAGGTGGGCGAGAATTGCAATGACGCTTGCGAGTTCAAGGGCACCGGTTTGAAATCGGGGGTTTCGGCTCGGGCCAACAACTGGTCGTAGTCCAACCCGGCCTCAGAGACGACTCTTTCGGCCACGGATTCGGTGATCCAGCCTTCGAACGGGCTTCCTAGATATTCATCGGGGATGGTGAAGCCCTCCAGCGACCAGGAGTTCTTGACCACTCCCCAGCCGTAGGTGGCGCGCTTGTCGTTATGGATGAGGAGCACCCCCCGGGCGCCCAGACGGGCGGCCTGCTCATACTTGTAAGTCCAACGACCGTAGTAGGTCATGACCAGGCCCTCGAAAAGGCCACCTTCTTTGTTGCCCGGCTCGTTGACCTCCACCAACAAGACCTTGTCTTTCAGGTCGGCCCCCTTGATATCGTCCCAACCCCGCTCCGGGGCCTCGATGAGATAGCCGCAGTAAACAAGTTCACCTTTCAGCTCTGGCGGAAGACTCTTGTAAGAGGTAAAGACCACGAAGTCTTCTCCATACTGAAGGTCCGGCGCGCCCGGCAGCTCAAGGTCGGAGGTGGGATCGGGCGTAGCTCCAAGGAGTTCGAACTCTTGCCGATAGGAGCCGTCGAACGCCGGCTCTAGACCTGCTTCTCGAAATTGCGATTCGATATACATAGAAGCGATTCCCAGACCTTCCGAGCCTAAGCCGCGGCCTTCGGTCACCGGGGCGGCGAGAAAGCGGATGTGCGCTTCCAACTCGTTGGTGGAGATCGGTTGGGCCCACGCGGGAAGCGACAGACAAAGAAACAGGGTGGCGGCTCGAAGAAAGTTCATATTGAGCCTTTCCGGGATAGAGAACGGGTGTCCTTTGGGAACACGTGAAGCATCCCCCGGGGTACAGGAAACACTGTCCTGGTCCCAAAGTCGGCGCTACACAAAAAATGGCTACTTGGAGGATTAAGATGATTGAAGTCAATCGAAGGAATTTTATTAAAGGAGGAATGGCTGCCGCGGCAATTTGCCTTACCGGTTGCGGTGACAGCGACAATCCTTTTGTCGTTACTCCGAACGGAGGAGTTCCGGGGCCGAATTTTCTTCAGCCCCCCGTGTTGCAATCGGCAAACGGCAGTCTGAGTACGACCTTCGATGTCCGATACGTTAATACAACCTTGAGAACCCCGGTAGGAAGCCGAAACTGCTCTCTCCGGACCTGGAACGGTTTTGTCGGCGGTCCGACTCTGAGAGTACGACCCGGTGATAGGTTGACTGTTCAAGTAAATAATCAACTGCCCGCGAATACGGACCCCGTACCTCCCGATCACAATACACCACACCATTTCAATACCATCAATTTGCACACTCACGGACTGCACGTGTCGCCAAGTCAGGATGATGTGCTCACGCCGATTCCTCCAGGCACTTCGAAGACCTACGTCTACGACATCCCGGCAAACCACCCATGTGGGACGTTTTGGTATCACGCTCACAAGCACGGTTCGACCGCGATGCATCTGATGAGCGGAATGGCCGGTTTAATCATCGTGGAAGGGGAGGTCGACAACGACCCGGGAGTGGCCGAAGCCGCTCAGCTTGACTTTGTCATCCAAGAGATCAATCTCAAAGGGTTGAGCGACCTGAACGCTGACCCTTCAGCAACGTACGAAGTTCCGGACTACACGACAAAAAGCCCCTTCGCCGCCGGAGACTCTTTCTTTATTGTGAACGGAGCCTTTTTCCCTGAACTCACGGTCAATCCAGGTCGAACGATTCGGCTCAGGATACTCAACGGCAGCACCCGTAACACCATGCCGATCTCGGTCCCCGGAGCTCAGTTGACGGTCATCTCGCTGGACGGCATCACCCTGCCTCAACCGCTGACTCTAGACACCATACGCCTCGCCCCGGCAAACCGCGCCGATGTGGTGTTGAGGTTCGATGAGCCCGGGACCTTCACGGTAAGGAAGGAAGAATTCAAGAACGGGGGGGGTGCCGCCAATCCCGAACAGGGTCTTGCTCTGATCAGGGTTCAGGGCGAGGCGTTCAACCTTCCACTTCCGTCGGGCAACCTGACGACCCCCGCTCAACTGCCCACTATCCAGCCGGGAGAGGTGACGGAGTCTCGGGACCTGGTTTATGCCGTCAGCCAAACGGGTGGACCCTTGATAGGCGGACAGGAGGGTCCCAACTTCACAATAGATGGGGTGCGTTTCGATCCAAACGTCGTCAATCAGACGATTCTCCTCAACTCGGTCATAGAGTGGACCTTGATGAATACCAGCGGTGCCTGGCACTCTCACCATATCCACATCAATCCGTTTCAGGTCTTTGAGACTTCGAACGGTATGTTGAACGGATTTCCGCTAACGGAGCCGGTCTGGCTTGATACGGTCGACATTCCCCCCATGGGATTTGTTAAATTCAGGTCTCGTTACCCCGACTTCATTGGTAAGTACGTGCAACATTGTCACATCTTGACCCACGAAGATATCGGAATGATGCAGATCGTTGAAGTTGTCCCGTAGGAACGCATGGTTCGCCTTAGGGAGGACTTAGTTCGGAGCGAGGGTAGGGGGGCCCTCGCTCCGTTGTTCTGTAATGGAGTTCATCTCTACAAGGCGCACGGAGGAGGTGGCCTGGTCGGAGACTTCGGCGGTCTGCTCGGAAGAGTCGGATGCCCCCTTGGGAAACAGGGCTAGCAACAGCGTTGCCACCAGAGTGATGCAGAATCTTGACGCGAAGCTCATTCGGAGGGAGTTGGAATTCATACTCAAAGCATGAGTGTTCGGCGACCACGATCCTAACCTCGAGTCGTATTTCCGAAGGCCATACTAAAGGATAGTCTTAGACGCGTCCTACGGTTTGGAGACTCGTCGTATCCAGGGGTCGGAGTCGGGAGCATAGCGGCGAGCGACTCTCTTGAACGGCTTTTCGCACTTCTCGATACCGCTATGGTGAAATCCGTGGAGGACTAACCCGCCGGGTCCGAATTTTATAGGAATGGCCTCGGGCCATAGAGTCGGACCGCTCTCGATCTGGAAGAAGGCGTCCGGGGTTTCTTCGGGTTGGAAGGGCTCTTCCTGAAGCGACGGCACGCCAAGGAAGTCTTCCAACTCTTCGAAAATTTCAAGTTGCTCAAGACCTTCTAGATAGGTATGGACCTGTCGCTTGAGGATGCTCCACTCAGGGCCGGAGGTGTCGGTCTGAGGCTGAAATTCAGAGGCCGACTCTCTCTGCAGATGAAAAAACAGCGCTTCTCGACAGATGGCTGCCATGCTGGTGCCCTCCTCGAGGGCTCGGGCTCGGAGAGCATCGTGCATGTCTCCATCCAGGGAAAATCCAAAGCGCTTCATTACTCATCGATTATAGCAAAGAAGTTCCGTGCGTAGAACATGCAAAAAGCCCGGGTGTGTAGGACCACCCGGGCTTGTCTGAGGGATCGGAGTTAGACGTCGGATTTCATAAAGTTTTGGACCGCATCGGAGCCCCGGCCGGCGCCGTTCACCAGGACCCGTCCGTTGCCCAGACGAGTTTTGGGTGGATTGCGTTTGGGGCCGTGTTGGCAGGTGCCGTTGTGGTGGTGGTAGCGACGGCGCTTGTTGAGTTGGGTTGCTTGATTTCCTTGGCTGGGTATGTGGCTCATTTTGTATTCTCCTTAGTGGTTGTTTCCTGTAAAATCAATATATCTCGTCGCTCTATACCGCATGTGTGAATCGGGCCCCTCACATGTAAAACTCTGGATCATTCTCGGCCAAGGACTCCTTCATCGTCTAGCAAACCTTTCACTGTGAAGACCATTCTTACCGCTGCTCTGACAGGCGTACTGGCTACTCGAGACCAGTGTCCCGCCATCCCCTACACGGCCGAAGAGATCGCCCAGGAGGCACGTCGCAGTGTGGACGCCGGTGCCGCAATCGTGCACATTCACGCTCGCCAAGACGACGGCAAACCCGCCTTCGACGTGGAGAGCTATCGTCGAATAGACGAAGCGGTGAAGCGACTTTGCCCTGAAGCCGTCATCAACTACTCCACCGGAGCAGTCGGGATCGACCGGGAGACTCGAATCGCTCATATTCGGGCCCTCAAACCTCATATGGCGGCTTTGAATATGGGCTCGATGAATTACGCTATCTACTCCTCTCAGAAGAAGCGCTTCTACCACGACCACATCTTCGAGAACAAGTTTGAAGACATTCGCTTCTACCTCGAGGCGATGAACGAAGCCGTTACGATACCGGAGATGGAGTGCTTCGACCTGGGGCACATCAACAACGTAACCCCTCTTCGCGATCTGGGGTTGGTGCCCACCAACGCTTGCTACTCGTTGGTGATGGGGGTGCTCGGTGGCATTCCCGCGTCCACTCAAAATCTGGTGCACATGGTGGGCTGCTTGCCGGCCGGAGCCTCCTGGCAAGTGATCGGGATAGGTAAAGTGCAGTGGCCGCTCGTGGCCGCCGCTGTGACTCTGGGCGGAAATATCAGGGTCGGCTTAGAGGACAATTTTTATCTTCGACCCGGAGAGATGGCCCGGAGCAATGCCGACCTGGTTTCGAAAGCCGCCCGAATGGTCCAAGACATCGGCGGAGACCTCGCCTCTCCGGCGGAGGTGCGAGAGAGGTTGGGATTAGCCAGTGTCCCGGTTTAATTCCAAGCTCTCCACGAAGTCGTCCGAATATCGAGAGAATCGGAAGTCGATGGAGGCCCTGGTCGAGGAGCTTCAGGAGCGGCTTCAGACGGTCTATCAGGGGGGCGGCGAGAAGGCGCGGGCCCGACATGAGAAGCGGGGCAAGCTGCTTCCGCGGGAGCGAATCGCTCTTCTGGTGGATCCGGGAAGCCGGTTTCTAGAGCTCTCTCCCCTGGCTGCCTTCGGGATGTACGACGACGAATCTCCCGGGGCGTCCCAGATCTGCGGTATCGGCCAGGTCAGCGGAGTGGAGTGCCTGATCTGCTCTAGCGACCCGACGGTGAAGGGCGGAGCCATCTATCCGCTGACGGTACAAAAGATACTTCGAGCTCAGAAGATCGCTTTGGAAAACAGGCTTCCCACCATCATGCTGGTGGAGTCGGCCGGCGCCAATCTCACTTTGCAGGCTGAGTTCTTCGCCGACGGCGGAGGACGGGTCTTTGCCAATCAAGCCCGGATGTCAGCTGCCGGTTTGCCTCAGCTCGCGTTGGTCTTTGGCAGTTCTACCGCGGGCGGTGCTTATATGCCCGGGATGAGCGACTACACCATTATGGTGAAAGACAAGGCTAAAGTCTTCTTGGGCGGACCCCCTCTGGTGAAGATGGCAACGGGTGAGGAGGTGGACGACGAGACTCTGGGGGGCGCCTTGATGCACTCTACCGTGAGCGGCGTGAGCGATTTTATGGCTCAGGACGACGCCGACGCGATCCGCCTGGCAAGAGAGATCATGACCCGCTATCCGGCCTCGAAGGCTCTGGGCCACCGTCGCGTGAGTTCTCGCCTTCCAGCCTACGACCCGGACGAACTGCTGGGCGTCATACCAGCCGACTCACGACGTCAGTTCGATATCCGCGAGGTGCTGGCCCGTTTGGTGGACGACTCGGACTGGCTGGAGTTTAAGCCGGATTACGGTCCGACTCTGGTGACGGTGCAAACTTACCTCGACGGGTACCCGGTAGGCATTCTGGCCAATAACGGTGTTCTCTTTTCCGAGTCGGCCAACAAAGCCGCTCATTTCATCAGCCTCTGCAATCAATCTCGGACACCGATTTTGTATCTGCAGAATATCACCGGTTTCATGGTGG
>Ga0208834_100472_pt1 | contig 12572 bp, 13 predicted proteins | sample DeeseametaMP1787_FD_184182 | JGI IMG/M metagenome (GOLD analysis project Ga0208834, IMG submission 184182) | Marine microbial communities from the Deep Pacific Ocean - MP1787 (SPAdes) | ecosystem: Environmental > Aquatic > Marine > Oceanic | place: North Pacific Ocean | collected 2011-05-03 | reverse complement strand
CGCACGTCGTCGCGGTCCGGCAGGCCCAGGTGCTCCTTGGGCGTGACGTAGCAGAGCATCGCGGTGCCGTGCTGGGCGATCGTGGCGGCACCGATCGCGGAGGTGATGTGGTCGTAGCCGGGAGCGACGTCGGTCGCCAGCGGGCCCAGGGTGTAGAAGGGCGCGCCGTGGCACCACTCCTGCTCGAGGCGGACGTTCTCGGGCACCAGGTCGAGCGGGACGTGGCCGGGGCCCTCGACCATCACCTGCACGCCTCGCTCCCACGCGCGCAGGGTGAGGTCGCCGAGGGTCCGCAGCTCGGCCAGCTGGGCCTCGTCGTTGGCGTCGGCCAGGCAGCCGGGACGCAGACCGTCGCCGAGGGAGTAGGAGACGTCGTAGGCCGCCAGGATCTCGCTGAGCTCGTCGAAGTGGGTGTAGAGGAAGTTCTCCTCGTGGTGGGCCAGGCACCACCCGGCCATGATCGACCCGCCGCGCGAGACGATCCCGGTGACCCGCTCGACGGTGAGCGGGACGTGGCGCAGCAGCACCCCGGCGTGCACGGTCATGTAGTCGACCCCCTGCTCGCACTGCTCGAGCACGGTCTCGCGGTAGACCTCCCACGACAGCCGCGAGGCGTCGCCGCCGACCTTCTCCAGCGCCTGGTAGATCGGCACGGTGCCGATCGGCACGGGCGAGGAGCGCAGCACGGCCTCGCGGGTCTCGTGGATGCCGGGACCGGTGGAGAGGTCCATGACGGTGTCAGCCCCCCAGCGCACCGCCCACCGCAGCTTCTCGACCTCGCCAGCGGTGTCGGAGGTGACCGCGCTGGTGCCGATGTTGGCGTTGATCTTCACCAGGAACCGGCGACCGATGACCATCGGCTCGAGCTCGGTGTGCCGGGTGTTGGCGGGGATGATGGCGCGTCCGGCGGCGATCTCGCTGCGCACCAGCTCGGGGTCGCAGCCCTCACGCGCCGCGGCGTAACGCATCTCCTCCGTGACCACACCGGCGCGGGCGAGCGCGAGCTGGGTGACCGGGCCGCCCTCGCGACGGGCGATCCACTGCTCACGCAGTGGCGGCAGGGACCCGTCCGGGCGGGGGTCCGGGCCGGAGGTGCAGTAGCGGTCGAAGGTCTCCCCGTTGGTCAGGTCGACGCGGGTCACGGGGACGGCCAGGCCGTCGTGGTCGACGAGCACGCGGCGGTGGGCCGGGTGCAGGGGCTCGATCGGGCTGGTGGTCATCGGGTCTCCTCCGGGGCGGAATGGGTGTGGGCGACCGGGCCGCGGCCGCGGCCGAGGTCCCAGTCCCGACCGGCACGGAGCCGGTCGGCGGTGAAGCGGGCGGCGAGGGTCGCCGCCTCGAGGGGGGCCTCGCCGAGGGCGAGGAGGGCGGCGAGCGCCGCACTGTGGGTGCAGCCGGTGCCGTGGTCGTTCTCGGTGACGACCGCCTCGTGGGGCAGTGCCACCGGGACCTGGCCGGGGACCGCCCACCAGTCGGTGCACTCGCCCCCGTCGGGGTCCCCGCCGGTCAGCAGCACCATGCAGCCCAGGTCGGCCAGCGCGGCCGCCGCATCGCGGGCGGGCAGCGACCGGCCCAGCAGGGCCTCGGCCTCGTCGGCGTTGGGGGTGGTCAGGGTGGCGGCGGGCAGCAGCACCCTGCGGTAGGCCGCCTGGACGTCCCTGTCCCCGAGCACCGCTCCGCTGGTCGCGACCAGCACCGGGTCGACGACGAGGGGGATGGGGTGGTCGCCCCCGCGACCGAGGCGCCCGGCCACGAGGTCGACGACGGCGGGGTCGCCGAGCATCCCGGTCTTCACCGCGGCGACCGGCAGGTCGTCGAGGACGGCGTCGAGCTGCGCGCCCACCTCCGGGGCCGGCACGCGGTGCACCGAGCGCACGCCGAGGGTGTCTTGGGCGGTGACCGCGGTGACGACGCAGGCGCCGTGGACGCCGAGGGAGGCGAAGGTCGTGAGATCCGCCGCCAGGCCGGCTGCGCCCCCGGAGTCCGTAGCCGCGATCGACACCGCCACGCGGGGCGTCACAGCGTCCCCTCCGAGCCCAGCGCCTCCAGCAGCCCTGCGGTCTCGCCGGCCGGATCCTCGGCCCGCATGACCGCGCCCATGACGGCCACGCCGTGCGCACCGGCCTCGAGCGCCGAGCGGGCCGACTGGGCGGTGATCCCGCCGAGGGCATAGGTCGGCAGCGGAGCACCGGCCAGCAGCCCCCGGTCGACCGGCGGACGGTGGCCGGGTTTGCTGGCGGAGGCGGCGTACGGCGACAGCGTCGCCCACCGTGCGCCCTCGGTCGCTGCGCGGTCCAGCGCCCCGGCGTCGTGGCAGGACCGCCCGTACCGCTGCGAGGTGGGCCGCTGGTGCGCCGCGAGGTGCAGCCCGTGCGCCCGCGGGTGAGCGCGGCGCGAGGTGAGCACCTCGAGGCACGGGACCTCGAGCAGCCGGTCCACCAAGGCGGTCCACGCGGCCCGCTCCAGGTCGTGCTCACGCACGACCACCCGGCGCAGCCCGGCGGCGGCGCACTCCTCGACGGTGCGGGCCAGGCCCCGCCCCAGGCGTAGCTGGGAGCGGTCGGTCAGCAGCATCAGCCGCGGCAGCCCCTCGTTCACAGGAACGCCCGACCCGTCACCGGGCTGGAGGCCCGGGCCGTGGTGGCCCGTGGAATCCGACCCGCGCCGCGCGCGAGCCTGCCCGCCTCGACGGCGGCGGCCAGCGCGGCACCCATCGCGACCGGGTCGGCGGCGCGGGTCACGGCGCTGGCGGCGAGCACCGCCGTGCACCCCAGCTCGAGGGCGAGTGCCGCGTCGCTGGCGGTGCCGACGCCGGCGTCGAGCACCACCGGCACCCTGACCGAAGCGACGAGCGTCTCGATCGCGTACGGGTTGAGGACGCCCTGCCCAGAGCCGATCGGCGAGCCCAACGGCATCACCGCGACGCAGCCGACGTCCTCGAGCCGGCGGGCCAGGACCGCGTCGTCGGTGGTGTAGGGCAGCACGTCGAACCCCTCCGCGACCAGCTCGCGCGCGGCCGCCAGGAGCTCGACGGCGTCCGGGAGCAGCGTGGTCTCGTCCCCGACGACCTCGAGCTTGACCCAGGTCGTGCCCAGCGCCTCACGGGCCAACCGCGCGGTCAGCACAGCCTCGCGTGCGGTGGTGCAGCCGGCGGTGTTGGGGAGCACCGGCACACCGGCACTGGTCAGGGTGTCCAGCAGCCCCCCCTCACGGACCGAGGAGGTGCGTCGCAGCGAGACCGTCACCGCGGCCGGCCGCGCGGCGGCGAGCAGGTCGGGCAGCAGGCCCAGGTGCGGGAGGCCCCCGGTGCCGAGCAGCAGCCGGGTCCCGAGGCGCTGTCGCCCGACGTCCCAGGCGCCGTCGGGGCTCACGTGCTCGGTCATCCGCCCTGCACCGCCGTCACGACCTCCACGGACTCCCCGCCTCGCAGCGGACGGTGGGCCCAGTCGCCTCGCGGGACCACCGCACCGTCCACGGCCACGGCGACACCGGCCGTCGGGAGGCCCCCGGGCAACCCGGCCAGCAGCACGACCAGGGTCGGGTGGGCGGGGAGCAGGACCTGCTCCCCGTTGAGCGTCACGGTCGAGTCGTGCACGGTTCCTCCAGCAGGCGTCGGGGATCGGTCAGGGGGTCGGGCTCGGCGCCCTCGAGCAGGTCGGCGACCAGGAGCGCGGTGAGAGGAGCCAGCAGCACCCCGTGCCGGTAGTGGCCGACGGCCAGCACGACGCCGGGGTCGTGGGTCGGGCCGACCAGAGGCAGGTCGTCCGGGCTGCCGGGCCGGTCGCGCGCAGCCACCTCGACCACCTCCGCGCGGTCGAGCCCGGGCAGCAGCTCGGCGGCGGCGGCGAGCAGACGGCGTACCCCGCCGGCCGTGGGGACCGCCGGCTCGTCGTGCTCCTCGACGGTCGCGCCGACCACCACCTCTCCGGTGGCCCGCGGCACCAGGTAGACCGGTTCGCCGAACACCCAGCCGCGCACGACGCGGCTCGGCGGGTCGTCGCTGCGGAGCCGGACGACCTCACCGCGGACGGGCCGGACCAGGTGGGAGTACGACGGGGGCAGGCTGCACCCGGTGGCGAGCACCTCGACGTCGTGCTCGAGCCCGGCGTCGGCCCCGGCATCGACCGCGTCGAGGTCGACCCGCTCGCGCAGCGCTGCGAGCACCGCGCGCGGGTCGACCGACCGGTCTCCGGGCAGCAGCACCCCGCCGGCGGCTCGCGAGGTCAGCCTCGGCTCCACCTGCGCCAGTGCCCCAGGGTCCAGGGGAACGGCCCCGATGCCGTGCCCGGCCAGCAGCGCAGCCTGGCGGCGTACCTCGACGAGGTCGCGGCCGTCACGGGCCACCAGGACGGAGCCGGCAGCCGCCAGCGGCATCCCGAGCCGATCGGCGTAGCCCGGCCAGAGCACGAGGCCGCGCAGTCCCAGTTCCAGGACGCCAGGTGCTGCCCAGCTCGCCTCCGCGGCGGGGGCGAGCATTCCTGCCGCCACAGCCGAGGCACCCGAGCAGGGCGCCGGGTCGACGACCCGGACACGGTGACCACGCGACAGCAGCTCCTCGGCGACGGCCAGTCCGATGATCCCGGCGCCGCGCACCAGCACGCGCATCAGGCGACCGCCGCGACCAGCTCCTCGGCTGCCCTCAACGGATCTCGTGCCCGCCACACCGCCCCGATCACTGCCACGCCGTGGCCACCCGCCGCGCGCACCTCTCGGGCCGTCGGCACGTCGATGCCACCGATGGCGACCAACGGCAGGGACCCGGCAGCCGCCTTCAGCGCCGCCACCCCGAGCGGATCGGGTAGGTCGGCCTTGGACCCCGAGACACCGATCGGGCCGAAGCCGGCGTAGTCGGCCCCGCCGTCCGCCGCCGCCCGGACCTGGGTGGCGTCGCGACAGGTGGCCCCGATGACGAAGGGGCGATCCAGCGCGTCGGCGAGGCGGCGGGCACTGGGGACGGGGAGGTCGTGCGCGCCGAGGTGGACGCCATCCGCGCCGGCCGCCAGCGCGACGTCGAGCCGGTCGTCGACGACCACCATGACCTCGTACGAGGCGAGCGCAGCCATGACCGTGACCACGAGCGCGAGGCAGTCTCGGTCCTCGCTGGTCTTGTCCCGGACCTGGAACCCCGTCACCCCGCGCGCTGCGAGTGCCCGCAGCAGGGAGAGGTCGTCGTCGGGACCGACGAGGCAGAACACGCGCGGCAGCACCGAGGTGCTGTGGGGATGGGAGGACACAGGGTTGCTCCTGACGCTTCCTTCGCCGGTCTTAACCGGATCAGGTTCGACGGTCGGAGCGGCCCCAGCTCCCTCTCAGCCCGCTGCCGCGAGCTCCCGTGGTGGACGGCGACGACCCTAGACCGACCGGTCCGCGGCCCGTCAAGAGGGCCCTCCGGGGGACGGACTACCCTGAGCGCTCGTGGCAGAAGCAGAGTTCCGGTACAGCGACCTCCTCCCCACCGGCCAGGACGACACCCCCTACCGGCTGATCACGACCGAGGGCGTCTCGACCGTGGAGGTCGACGGGCGCACGTTCCTCAAGGTCGATCCCGAGGCGATCCAGCGGTTGACCGCCGAGGCGATGCACGACATCGCCCACTACCTGCGGCCGGCCCACCTCGCGCAGCTGCGCAAGATCATCGACGACCCCGAGGCGTCGGGGAACGACCGGTTCGTCGCCACCGACCTGCTCAAGAACGTCAACATCTCCGCCGGCGGCGTGCTGCCGATGTGCCAGGACACCGGCACCGCGATCGTCATGGGCAAGAAGTCCGAGGGCGTGCTGACCGGCGCCGAGGACGGCGAGGCGATCAGCCGCGGCGTGTACGACGCCTACACCAAGCTCAACCTGCGCTACTCCCAGCTCGCTCCCCTGACGACGTACGAGGAGAAGAACACCGGCACCAACCTGCCGGCGCAGATCGAGATCTACTCCACCGCCGAGGGGCCGAAGGGCCCGGAGTACAAGTTCCTCTTCATGGCCAAGGGCGGCGGATCGGCCAACAAGTCCTTCCTGTTCCAGGAGACCAAGGCGATCCTCAACCCCAAGCGGATGCTGAGCTTCCTCGACGAGAAGATCCGCTCCCTCGGCACGGCCGCCTGCCCGCCGTACCACCTCGCCGTCGTCATCGGCGGCACCAGCGCGGAGTTCGCGTTGAAGACCGCGAAGTACGCCTCGGCGCACTACCTCGACAACCTCCCGACCGAGGGCTCGATGGACGCCCACGGCTTCCGCGACCTCGAGCTGGAGGAGGAGGTCTTCAAGCTGACGCAGGACTTCGGGATCGGCGCACAGTTCGGCGGGAAGTACTTCTGCCACGACGTCCGCGTCGTGCGTCTCCCCCGCCACGGGGCCTCCTGCCCGGTCGCGATCGCGGTCTCCTGCTCGGCCGACCGCCAGGCGCTGGGCAAGATCACCGCCGACGGCGTCTTCCTCGAGCAGCTCGAGACCGACCCGGCGAAGTACCTCCCCGAGACCACCGACGAGCACGTCTCGGACGACGTCGTGGAGATCGACCTGAACCGGCCGATGGCCGAGATCCTCCAGACGCTCTCGCAGCACCCGGTGAAGACCCGGCTCTCGCTGACCGGGCCGCTGGTCGTGGCGCGCGACATCGCGCACGCCAAGATCCAGGAGCGCCTCGACGCCGGCGAGGACATGCCGCAGTACATGAAGGACCACGCGGTCTACTACGCCGGGCCGGCCAAGACCCCCGAGGGCTACGCGTCGGGCTCCTTCGGCCCGACCACCGCCGGCCGGATGGACTCCTACGTCTCGTCCTTCCAGGCCGCCGGCGGGTCGATGGTGATGCTCGCCAAGGGCAACCGCTCCAAGGTCGTCACCGAGTCGTGCGCCGAGCACGGGGGGTTCTACCTCGGCTCGATCGGCGGCCCGGCCGCCCGGCTCGCGCAGGACTGCATCAAGTCGGTCGAGGTGCTGGAGTACCCCGAGCTCGGCATGGAGGCGGTGTGGAAGATCGAGGTCGAGGACTTCCCGGCCTTCATCGTCGTCGACGACAAGGGCAACGACTTCTTCACCGACCCCTCGGGTGCGGTGACCGTGCCGCTCTCGGGGATCCGGGTGCGCTCGGCGGAGTGAGCGAGCAGCCGGCCCGAGGGACGAGGGGTGGCGTGGGCGAGCGAAGGTCGAGCACGCCGCACGTCCGAGGAACGAGGACGTGACCGGCGGGTCGAGACCCGGTGAGGTACGCGCCTGCGTGCGCGTTCAGTTGCGGTCCGAGCCCGCCCGGGCGTTGGGACCGGTGGGGCCCTCGTCGACGTCTCCGGACTCACCGTCGGGCTGACCTGCCACCGACTGGTCGTCGCTGATCGGCTCGTCGGCGCCGTCGAGGTTCTGCACCTCGGAGACCTGACCCTGCTCGGAGGCGTCGCGGCCCTGCTCGTCTGCACTCATGGCCTTGACGGTAGGTCGCGGATCCGCGCGATCCCTCACCCGACCGTCGTGCATGGGGCGCCCCTGACCGGGCAGCATGGCCGCATGCCGGAGACACCGCCCACCCTGTCCGCGCTGCCTGCGCTCGAGGCCGAGGTGGAGTACGCCGAGGTCGCCCGGGCCGAGTCCGAGCGGGGCGAGCTGGTGCTCCGCCAGCGCCGCGAGGGCGAGGGTCCGCCCGTGCTGGAGCTGCGTGCCAACGGGGTCTTCGTCATGGACACCCGCGAGGTCGGCAGCGAGCGCGCGCTGGCCACCGCGGCCCTCGCGGTCGCGGAGGACCCGCGCGCGGTCGTGGTCGGCGGGCTCGGCCTGGGTTTCACGCTCCGCGAGGTGCTGACCGACCCCCGGGTCGAGCGCGCCGCGGTCGTGGAGATCGAGCAGTCGCTGGTCGACTGGATGCGCGACGGGACCGTCCCGCACGGTCCCACGCTGCTGGCCGACGAGCGCGTCACGGTGGTGGTCGCCGATGTCGCCGCCGCCCTCGAGGAGGCGCGCCCGGCGTCGTACGACCTGGTGCTGCTGGACGTCGACAACGGCCCGGGCTACCTCGTCCACGACGAGAACGCCGCGATCTACCGCGCACCCTTCCTGTGTACGGCGGCGCGCGCCCTCCGCCCGGGCGGTGCCGTGGTCGTGTGGTCGGCGCAGGAGTCACCGGCGCTGGAGCGCGCGATGACCGAGGCGCTGGGTGGGTGCGAGGCCCGCCCGCACCCGGTGCTGCTGCAGGACCGCGAGGAGACGTACTGGCTCTACCTCGCCCGCGTCTGACTCGACTCGCTCAACGGGCCTGGTTCACCGGGCCTGCGGCCGCGGTGCGTCCGCGGGGATCGGGTCGGCGGGGTCCATGTCGCCGTGGGCCTCGTGCTCCCGCTGCCGCACGGCGACACGGATCTGCTCGAGGTTGTTGCGCAGCAGGTCGGAGACGAGCTCGTCCATCCGCGGGTCGCTGAGCATGTCGACGATGACGCGGAGCACGGTCTCGGAGACCTCCGAGACGACCGTGTCGTAGCCGGGCAGCTTGCTGACCAGGCGCACGTTGGGGTCGGCGCTCACCTTCTCGGCGACCATCTGCTTGAGCTCGTCGTGGTTCTCCAGCAGGGCGTCGGAGATGTTCTTCGTGTAGTGGCCGGTGCGGATCACCGCCACGACCTCGTCGAGCACCACGATGGTCAGCGGCCGCTTGACCAGCTCGATCAGTCGGTAGGCAAGCCGGCTCGCGCGCCGCACCACCCAGGGGCGCCGCATGCCCAGCCTCACCAGCACCGCACCGGCGAGTGCAGAGGCGATCGAGCCGCCGACCACGATGCCGAGCACGAGCAGCAGCACCTCGAGGGTGCTCAGGTCCTCCAACCACTGCGCCATGGCGGCACCCTACGAGCCCGCGGCGTCACCCCACTGGCGCGTTGAGCGACAGCCCGCCGCCCCAGGCCCACCACGCCCCCGTGGCGAGCAGGGCCACGGCCAGGACGCTCGGCCACCACGCCGTGCGCATGTGGGCCCTCGTGACCGGGCCGAGCGCCAGGGGCGCGACCAGCGCCGGCAGGAGCAGCAGGCTCGGGTAGGCCCAGTCGAAGTCCATGCCGCTGTGCAGCACGAGAGCGAGCAGCGCGGCACCGGCGCCCACGCGCACCGCCTCCCCGCGTCGTACGACGGTGGGCAGCCCGCGGCACACGGCGACCGCCAGCACGAGGGTGACCAGCAGCAGCGGCAGACCGAGCAGCAGCCCGCCGTCGGTGAGCCCCTGGAGGAACCCGTTGTGCACGTAGGCGGTCCGACCGGCCCGGTGGCCGACCCCGACGGCCTCGGTCGCCGCGCGGAACCCGTCGAAGCCGGCGCCGGTCAGCGGCCAGCGCTCGAAGACCTGCCAGGCGGCCGCCCAGTCCTCCAGGCGGGTGACGCCGTTGCCGACGAAGCTCTCGGACCGCGCGGCGGTGCCCGCGGCCGGCGAGACCCGCTCGGCGAAGAACGGCGGACCGGTGAGCAGCACGCTCACGGCCACCCCGAGCGCCCCGGCGAGCAGCACCTTGACGCGCGGGAGCAGCGCCCGGCCGCCGATCAGGGCGAGCACGAGGGCGAAGCCGAGCAGCAGCGAGAGCTGCGACCCGCGGCTGGTGGAGAAGAAGGTGCCGGCAACGCACAGCGGCGCGACCACCCAGCCCAGCAGCGCCAGCGGACCACCGGAGCCGGCGACCGCGAGGGCCAGGATGCCGATCACCGCGAGGAAGATGCCGACCTGGTTGTGCCAGTAGAAGGTGCCCTGGAAGAGCTTCTCCGGGTCCTGCGCACCCCACCACGGGAGCCACCCGGCGGCGAACTGCGCCCCGCCCGCGCCGAGCAGGGCCAGCACGAGGAGCGTGCGCCGGACCTCGGTGCGCCCGCTGTCGACCGGGCCGCCCGCCCAGGCCAGCAGCACCAGCCCGGTGGCGGCCGCCAGCACCCAGGCCCCCGCGTCGTCACGCCCCGCCCAGCCTGTCGGCGAGAACGCCACCACCAGGCAGGCGCCCGCGGCCAGCGCGGCGGAGGGCAGCAGCGCCCAGGGCGACAGCGTCCGCTCGGGTCGCACCGCGACCCAGGCCAGGGCGGCCAGCACGCAGGCGACCGAGAGCAGGTGCGGCTCGCGCCCCCCGGTTCCCCACGTGAGGTAGGTGGCCCACCAGGCCAGGAGGGCCACGACCGCGGCGTCGGGCAGCCAGGAGGGCAGCCAGGAGGACAGCCAGGCGCGCAGCGACCCGAGCCGGCCGGGGCGCCGGTCGGTGGTCGGGTCGGGCTCGTGGGGGGTGGGGTGAGCCGGCGGCGCGAGGGTCGTCACGGGAGAGGTCTCGGCGCGGCGTACCCAGTCCTTGAGCGCAGCTCGACCCGACCAGGGACTCCGAGCACGCCGAGCCGGCGTCTTGGTACGCCGGCTCGGCAGCCCACCCGTCCGAGGCTGGGAGAGGTCGGCGCCGCGGCGTAGGTTCGAGGACGTGAGCGAGCAGGAGTACCGCACCGAGCACGACTCCATGGGCGAGGTCCGTGTGCCCGCCGACGCGCTGTGGCGCGCGCAGACCCAGCGGGCGATCGAGAACTTCCCGATCAGCGGCACGCCGATCGAGCCGGCGCTGGTGCACGCCATGGGCCACGTGAAGGCCGCGGCCGCGGTCGCCAACGGCGAGCTCGGTGTGCTCGACGCCGAGCAGGCCACCGCGATCGAGCGGGCGGCCTCGTCGGTCGCCGCCGGCGAGCACGACGACGCCTTCCCCATCGACGTCTTCCAGACCGGGTCGGGCACCAGCTCCAACATGAACGCCAACGAGGTCGTCGCGACGCTGGCCGCCCGAGCGGGCGTCGAGGTCCACCCCAACGACCACGTCAACGCCAGCCAGTCGAGCAACGACACCTTCCCGACCGCGATCCACGTCGCGGCGGCCACCAGCGTCGTCGACGACCTGCTGCCCGCGCTCGACGTGCTGGCCGGTTCGCTGGAGGCCAAGGCCGAGGAGTTCGCCGGGCTGGTGAAGGCCGGGCGCACGCACCTGATGGACGCGACGCCGGTCATGCTGGGGCAGGAGTTATCCGGCTACGCCGCGACGGTCAGGTACGCCGCCGAGCGGCTCGAGTCCGTGCTCCCCCGCGTCCGTGAGCTGCCCCTCGGCGGCACCGCGGTGGGCACCGGCATCAACACCCCCGACGGCTTCGCGGCCCGCGCGATCGAGGTGCTCGGTGAGCGGACCGGTCAGCCGTTCACCGAGGCCCGAAACCACTTCGAGGCCCAGGGCACGCGGGACTCCCTCGTCGAGCTGTCCGGCGCTCTCAAGACCTACGCCGTCGGCCTCACCAAGGTCTGCAACGACCTGCGCTGGATGTCCTCGGGCCCGACCACCGGCCTGGCCGAGATCCACCTGCCGGACCTGCAGCCGGGGTCGAGCATCATGCCCGGCAAGGTCAACCCGGTCCTGCCCGAGGCCACGCTCATGGTCTGCTTCCAGGTGGTCGGCAACGACGCCGCCGTGACCGCCGCCGGCGCCAGCGGATCCTTCGAGCTCAACGTCGCGATGCCGGTCATCGCGCGCAACGTGCTGGAGTCCGTGCGCCTCCTCGCCGCCTCCTCACGCGAGCTCGCGACCCGGTGCGTCGACGGCATCACCGCCGACGCCGACCGCATGCGCACCTACGCCGAGTCCTCCCCCTCGGTGGTGACGCCGCTCAACAAGCACCTCGGCTACGAGGAGGCAGCCAAGGTCGCCAAGGCGGCGCTGGCCGAGGGGCGCACGATCCGCGAGCAGGTGGTCGCCATGGGGTACGTCGAGCGCGGCGACCTCACCGAGGCCGAGCTCGACGCGGCGCTGGACGTGGAGTCGATGACGGGTCGCTGACCCGACCGGCCCCGGGCGCGTGCTCAGCGCAGGCCGACCGGCTCACCGGCGTACCGCTCGAGGGTGGTGCGGACCGCGTCGTCCATCGCCCACGAGCCCTGGCTGTGGTGGTCCCACAGCACGCAGGTGGTCTCGGCGACGATCGCCGGCGCCCCGCCGTCGTCCACCCGCAGCTGGGAGGCGACGGTGAACGACGAGCGGCCCACGCGCGGTACCCACAGCCGCAGCCGGAAGGACTGGAAGGCCGCGAAGCGCATCTCGGCGTGGTAGTCCACGCGCTGGGAGCCCACGAGCTCCGCCACGCCGTCGGGTACGCCGCCCAGCAGACCCGGACGCTCGGCGCCGGTCCCGAGGTCGGCGAAGCGCAGGAAGAGGATCCGCGCCTCGTCGAGGATGCGGATCGCCTCGACGTTGTCGACGTGGCCGCCGAGGTTGACGTCACGCAGCCGCGCCTGGATCTCGCACTCGAATGCCTCGCTCACGCAGGGCATCATCCCGTGGCGGCCTTCGATCACCGCTGGCGGGTACCTCACCGGGTCTCGACACCCGGTCGCGGCTTCGCGGGCTCAGCCGCGCGCTCGCTCGACCTTCGCGGCCACGGAGGTCACCTCGTCCCTCGGTGACCTCCTGCCGCTCAGTGGGACCGGACATCTAGACGTCACCGGTTTCGGACGTGAGTTGTCACCGGTGACCCTCCATGTCCGCGCCGAACCCTATGTGCCAGGGTTCCGAGGCCAGAGCGCTCGCCTGACGGCTGATGTTGCGACGAAG
>Ga0208834_100468_pt1 | contig 12676 bp, 18 predicted proteins | sample DeeseametaMP1787_FD_184182 | JGI IMG/M metagenome (GOLD analysis project Ga0208834, IMG submission 184182) | Marine microbial communities from the Deep Pacific Ocean - MP1787 (SPAdes) | ecosystem: Environmental > Aquatic > Marine > Oceanic | place: North Pacific Ocean | collected 2011-05-03 | reverse complement strand
CGCCTGCCGTCATCTGCGATCCGTACATTTCAAAGGCCCTCTGCCGTGCCGGTGCAGCCCGTATAGCATAGGGGCGGAACCCGAAATAGGTTTTTTCCTACATTTCTAGTTGACGTAGGATTTAACCTACACCATAGTCTCCCCATCACAGCCCGCCGAAGACGCTGCCGCCCGGCAGCAGATCGCGGGGCAAGATGGGAGAGAGCACATATGCAATCCATCACGAAACTGGTTCCGTCCGACGCTGGCGCTGATCGCGTCTGGCGCAAGGTCAACAGCCACGCCCACGATGGGCCACGCGCGCGCCTGCCGGTCCCCCGTGTTGTCAAATACCCGAGCGACCACAAGACGGCCTATGTCGTCCTGGCATCTGAAATGCTCGCCGCCTTGCGCGTGAACGTCTTTCATGACGGCGGGACGCGCATCGCAATCGAGCCGAATGATCGTGGCGACTACAAGGTCTCCGTGAACGGGAAATCCCGCCGTATGGTCACGATCCCGAGGCGCCTCGTTCACCTTGTCGGCGTCGGCCTCTGGTCGGTCAACGCAGAGGTGCGCGGCGGCATGATCGAAATCGACCTCGCCAGCGCCACGGGCATCCGGCGCGACATGGGCATCTAACGCCCCACCCCGAAAACAAACCATCACAGCCCACGGGCAAGAGGGAGACGACGATGACCATTGCTTACAAGGCGAGATGTCTTAGGCAGGCGACACCTGATCAGGTGAAATCCGCGCTGACCTATAACCCTGACACAGGCGTCTTTTTGTGGCGGTTCCGTACAGGGGGCGACAGACATACAAAGAACTTCAATGCACGATTTGCAGGGAAGGTTGCTGGCGGCCTTCATTCCGCTGGGTATTGGGTGATTTCTGGCGCTTTGGCGCATCGTCTAGCTTGGCTGATGATGTACAGGAAGTGGCCTGATGCGCTCATCGACCACATTAACGGCAACAAGCTAGATAACCGGATATCTAACCTCCGCGAGTGCGACGACGCTGAAAACGCTCAGAACGTTGCCGCGCACAAGGGCAGTTCCAGCCGTCATGTTGGGGTAAGCCTGAACGGCCACTCAAAAAGTAAACCGTGGCAGGCTCATGTCTGCGTCAGTGGCAAACAGCACTTCCTTGGGTACTTCGAGACAGAGGCGGAAGCCTTGGCGGCTCGAATTTCTGGGAAGCAAAAACTTCATCAATTCCATCCGGAGAACCCTCAGAGATGACCAGCACAACTGTAGCGTTTAAAGCATTCAACGATGACTGGACTTGTCGCGGCTTTCAATACGAGGTCGGCAAGACCTACAAGCTGGACGGCGAGGCGGAGATGTGCGGCAACGGCTTCCACGCCTGCCTGAACCCCATCGAGTGTTTCGGTTTCTACCCGCCCACCGGCAAGCTGGCCGTGGTCGAGTTCGCTGGCGATGTGATTGATGAGGGCAGCGCAGACACGAAAATTTGCGGCGCTGAAATCACCATCAAGGCCGAAATGCGCCTCCCCGATTTTGTCGCGAAGGGCGTGGAATACATCCTGTCCAAGGTGAACTGGGATGGTGCGAAAGAGACCAACACGGGCTACCGGAGCGTTGCCACCAACACGGGCTACCGGAGCGTTGCCACCAACACGGGCGACCGGAGCGCTGCCACCAACACGGGCGACCAGAGCGCTGCCACCAACACGGGCGACCGGAGCGCTGCCACCAACACGGGCAACCGGAGCGTTGCCACCAACACGGGCTACCAGAGCGCTGCCACCAACACGGGCTACCGGAGCGTTGCCACCAACACGGGCGACCGGAGCGTTGCCACCAACACGGGCTACCAGAGCGTTGCCAGCGTCGAAGGCACGGCCTCGCACGCTATCGCTACGGGCCGTGAGGCAAAGGCGGCTGCCTGCGCCGGGTCTGCAATCTATCTCGCGGAATACGACGATGAGGGCGAGATGATCAACGTTTTCGCGGGCATCGCCGGTCGCGACGGTATCGAGCCTGACACTTTTTACACGCTGCGCGACGGCCAGCCGGTCAAGGCGTGAGGGGAGAGACATGGGAATGGCCGACGATATTGGCGCGATGCGCTGGCACGAGGAGCGCGGCACGCTGGCCGAGTTCATGCGCGGTGAGACGACAGATCGGGCAGGTTCGGAAGAGATCATCAAGCGCCACCCTATTGACCGCACGACGGAGCTTCTACGGAGGCTGGGCGAGTGACCATGCACGCAATCGTCAACCGCCGCCTGAACGACGAGCTGGCGCAGATCCTTGAGGATTACCCGGACCTCACCCTGTCCGACCTTCTCATTGGCATCGAAGCCGCCAAGACGGACGCGCCCGAGATTTTCCACAGCACGCAATTGGAGGCCGCAGAATGACCCGCCCGCACCCGAATGACCTTCCGTGCGTAGACTGCGGTCATGTCTGGTTCAAAGGGGAGCGTCGGCACGAATACGACCATCATCTCGGCTACGCTCCTGAGCACCACCTAGACGTGGTGGCGCGATGCACGATTTGCCATGCAGCTCGGGAATGGAAAAGCACTAAGACCCACTGCAAAAGTGGGCACGAGTTCACCGAAGAAAACACCTACATTCGGCGATGGGATCGAGAGCGCCGAGAACGGAGGAAAGCCAATGGGTGAAACGAATATTGAATGGTGCGATTTCAGTTTTAATCCGTGGATCGGATGCACCCGTGTCAGCCCGGCCTGTGACAATTGCTACGCCGAGGCGCGCGACAAGCGGTTCAACCCGCGCTCTGGTCACTGGGGGGCGCATGCACCCCGGAAGCGGACAAAGACATGGGGCAACCCGGTCAAGTGGAACCGCAAGGCGCAGGCTGAGGGGCGCCGCGCCAAGGTGTTCTGTGCCAGCCTCGCGGACGTCTTCGACAACCACCGCAGCATCGCCCAGGAATGGCGGGCAGACCTGTGGCGGCTGATCGAGGAAACGCCGCACCTGGACTGGCTGTTGCTGACCAAGCGCCCGCAGAACTTTGCCAAGTTTGCCCCCGCTCGCTGGATCCACGACGGTTGTCCGCCCAACGTCTGGATCGGCACCACGGTCGAGAACCAGGAGGAAGCGAACCGGCGTATCCCGCACCTGCTGTCGATCCCCGCGCGCGTGCGGTTCCTGTCCTGCGAGCCGCTGCTGGGGCCGGTGGATTTGACCGCTATCGACACAGGCTCCGGGTGGGTCGATGCCCTGCAATCCTACATCAAATATCCGACCACTAGGGCCGGGGTATCAAGGCACGAACCGATTGACTGGCCAAACCTCGACTGGATCATAGCAGGCGGCGAGAGCGGCCCCGGCGCCCGGCCCAGCAACCCGCAATGGTTCCGCGACCTGCGCGACCAGTGCGCGGCGGCAGGCGTGCCCTTCCACTTTAAGCAGTGGGGCGAGTGGGTCAGTGTCTCCGAGGTCGAAGGTCCCGGACGTCACCACACCTTCCCAGATGGCCGCACCGTCCGCCGCACCGGCAAGGCCCGCGCCGGGCGCACGCTGGACGGCGTGACGCATGACGGCTTCCCCCACACCCTCGGATGAGCCTGGGCGCAACACAGGAGACCAACATGAACGAATTTGACCGGCATTTCGCCAGAACCCCCAAGATCATGATCTTCGCGATCATCGCCAAGCTGGCCATCGTCGTCGGCCTGATCTGGCTGGCAGTCTACGCCATCAATGCATTCTCGGGATAACCCAACGCCCTGACGTTCTGTCAGGCGTCCCCCGCCGCTCAAATGGTGGCAGCCGGGAAGGCGGCGGGGTGCAGATAAAGGAGAAAGACGATGAGTGACGATCTGAAAGAACGGCTGCGCAATTGGGATTGCCTTGCGTCGAACGATTGCGGCGATGCCATTCGCGACGAAGCCGCCGACCGCATCGCCACCCTAGAAGCCCAGCTTGAAGTCGCCAACGAGGACCTGACCGTTGCGTACATGCAAGGCGCTGCGGATGCGCGAGAGAAAGCGCAGGCCGACCGTGACGCAGCAGTTGCCGCAGTGCTAGAAGAGGCGGCATCGAAGCTGCACGCACTTTCGGACGATGCCCTGTATGACGACGGTCCAGAGGGAATGGCCGCCGCCTATCTGGAGGCGTCGTCAGAGGTGCGCGCCCTGATCCCCCAGACCGGCGCCGAAGCCCTGGAACGGGCGCGCGCCGTGAGGGTCAAGCCGCTGGTGTGGGAGGACAACGGAGACGGGTCCTTTTACGCTGAAACCCCGTTCGGAGAGTATACCGTCGAATCCGGTGAGTTATACCCAGCAGGGAGCGGTCGGAAATATTCGCATGGAAATGCTGACGCCGCCAAGGCCGCCGGTCAACAGCACTTCAAGAGCGCCGTCCTTTCCGCCATTGAACCCGTCACCCCCGACATGCTCGCACAAGCCAGCGCCGATGGGATGCGGGAGGCGGCATCTCTGGTTGGTTCGATGGGGACTGAATACCACCCCGTGTCAAACGCCATCCTCGCAGCTATCGAGAAGGGGGAAGGGTGATGATCGAGGTACTTGCTCAAGGCGAGCGCCGCGCTCGAAAGCCGCACCAGTGCTTCGATTGCTACCGCAAGATCGGCGTGGGCGAATTGCACGGGTACGGGACATACAAATACGACGACGTTTATACCCTGCGGTATCACCTGGACTGCAAGAAAGCAGCTTGGGCGTTCTTCGATTTTTCCGGGTTTGAGCCTTTTGACGAAGGATATCCGCCTCTGCGAGACGCTCTCTGTGAGGATGAATATCGCGCAAATATCGAATGGCTCCGCGGCAGGTTCCCGCATGTGGCTTGCCGCATGGAATTGACGGATCAACTGCGGGAACACCGCAAATGACCTCCCCCCGCCCTCTCTCAGAGCGCGCCCTGCGGGAGGCGGCGCAGGTGGCATCTGACACCGGCTGCCCTATCGTGATCGAGAGCGGGGGGCGGGTTTACAAGGTAATGCCGCCGGAACAGTCTGAGAAACCCGTGAACCCTGCCGATCTGGTGAATTGGGATGATTAAGCGCCACCTGCCGCCGAACATCTACCGGACGCGCGGCGTGCTGTATTTCTACCGTCGCCCCGGCCCTTGGATCAAGCTTGAAACGCAGTTTCCGGATGGGGAGCCGGTGCCGTTCGCCCTGCATCAGGAGCGCGAAAGGCTGCTTTCTCAGCCCGCGCCGGTCAAGCCGGGTCAGGACATTGCAGCGGTCATCAGGCACTACATGGCAAGCCGAAAATACGCTCGCAAGGCCAGCCGCACGCGGGCCGACTACGAGGCGCACCTGATTGCGCTGTCCGAAAAGCTGGGGAAGATCGAGCCGCGCCGGATCGAGCGCCGCCACGTCATCGCGTGGCTGGACGCATGGGCTAAGGCCGCGACCCCGCACCGGGCGAATTACCGGCTGCGCGTGTTCCGTATCGTCATGGAGCACGCTATAGACATGGGCCTGCTCAGCGCGGGGCAGAACCCGGCGAAAGGCGTGGCTGAACTGGAATACGACCGGGTAGAACGCCAGCCGTGGCCGGTCAATCTCGTGCAGGCCTTCCGGGCCGAAGCCGAGGGTGACACGCTGCTGCTCTTTGAGATGCTGCTAGGGCTGGGCCAGCGCGTCGGAGACACGCTTAGCCTGCGCTGGCCGCAGTACGATGGGGATTGGTTCGCCGTGCGCCAGAGGAAGACAGGAAACCGCGTGTGGCTTCCTGTGCCGCCCGCGCTGGCCGAGACGCTGGACGCTCGCCCGCGCGATGCCCTGTTCATCTTCCCGAACGCGGATCTGACCGGGCACCTGACCTACAGCGCCGCGCGGCAACGCTTCATGCGGGTGCGCAAGAGGATCGGCGCGGAGGCCTACGACATTCACGCCCTGCGCCACACGCGGGCCAGTGAACTGGCCGCCGCCGGTCATGATGATGCTACGATCATGGCAATCACCGGCCACAAGAGCGTTGCGGCGCTGAGGATTTACACCGAGGAAGCCCGCCAGAAGGCGCGGGCGGAACGGACCAAAAACAGAACGTGAATGTTTGGGCCGATGTTTGGAAACAGGCGAACGCGAAAGCTAAGCCGCTGTCCGAAAAGGTGAAAATCGCCGCCTGTCACCGGATAGACAATCCGGTGCTCTCCCGTTGAGCTACGCGACCCACGTGCCGGGCCTGGCAGGGCGTACGGGATTCGAACCCGTGTTATCCGCTCGAAAGGCGGGTGTCCTGACCCCTAGACGAACGCCCCATTGGCCATGTCGGGACATTAGGTGAATAAATCGCGCCGATCAATACTTTTATTGTTTATTTTCATGCACTTAAATACTTTGCAGCACGGTCCCGTTCACCCCCTAGAAGGGGTGTTGAAGACCGGAACGCCGGGGTCGTATGGATCTGGGTCGGGAACGGAGACGGAGGACAGGGGTCCTCCGCCTCCTCGGGATCGTCAGGGTCTTCGGCCAAGGCGGCTCCTTTCTGCGGAACAAAAGAAAAGGGGCGGCATCACATGGATGCCGCCCCTCGGGATAAAACCGGATCTGACTGCTAGTCGCCGCGCGCGCACAAGCACCCGATCCCCCGAGGGGGGCCGGGATCGCATTCTGCAAAGGGGCTGCGCGTGAACATGACAGGTCTTTTTCGGTTGAACTCAGATCGCCTGCTTAACAGAAGCCCGCCCCGTGCCAAAGACGAAATGGCCATAACGCGCGGCCACGAGGTCACAGCGCGAAATCGTCCGCCGTCAGCCCCGTGACACCGGCCACGCGGATCTCGGCATCGGCTACCCCGTCGCCCGTCGTCTCGAACTGGACGATACTGGACCCGGAGGCCGTTTCGATCACGCGGATCTGGTTCGCGCCGATAAAGGCGCCGGTTCCGACAAAGGTGAAGGCCCCAGGCGTCATCGAGACCACGTTGATCACGTCCACCCCCTGTTCAAAGTCCAGGATCTGGTCGCGGGTCACGCCAATCCCGGCCTGCGCGATAGTGCGGAACACAAAGATATCCGCGTCCGCGCCCCCGGTCAGAAAGTCGAGACCAAGCCCCCCGGCCAGCTCGTCCTCACCGGCGCGGCCGCGCAGGACATCGCTTTCGTCCCCACCCTCAAGGATGTCATTGCCACCACCACCGTCCAGAGTGTCCCTGCCCGCGCCGCCATCAAGGTTGTCCGCCCCGTCCTGGCCAACCAGCACATCATTCCCCAGACCTCCGACCAGTTCGTCATCGCCGGCCCCGCCGTTCAGGGTGTCGTTCTGTGGCCCGCCATCCAGCAGATCGTCCCCGTCGCCCCCCAGCAGCATGTCCGGAAACTCTCCACCGTAAAGCGAATCGTCCCCGCCGTGTCCCGCAAGCAGGTCGGCATTTTCGTTGCCTTCGAAGCGGTCTGCAGCGTCGGAGCCGATCAGGGTGTCATTGTCCGCCCCACCCCGCACGGTGCCGACGACGCCCCCGGCCCCCGCGTTCCGGAACAGGTCTTCGCCCGCCAGCAGTTCTACGTCGCCGAAAATCGTACCGCTATTGCTGACCACATCTGCAGCGCCGCCGGTTTCCAGCGCCGGATCTGTCCCGTGTACCGTGATCGTCCCGCTGTTGAGCACCGTCGTCCCCGCCCCTGACCCGGCCCGGATGCCACTGGTCTGGATCAACCCGGAATTGGCCAGGTAGACGCCAAACTCCGCCTCCGCGAACAGCTCGTCCCCGATCATGTCACCACTGTTGATGAGACGCAGCGCATCAAGCCCGTTGTTGGACGCGATGATTGCCCCGGTGTCGGCCGAGATCAGGCCAGTGTTGGTCAGGTTGAGGCTCATGTCGGGATTGCCCGCCATCGCGATCGCCGCGCCGCTGCTGCTGATGTCGCCGTGGTTCGTCAGGGAGTGGAGACCGGTCGAGCCCGGGGCATAGTCTACCGCCGCCGCGACACCATTGATCGTGCCGAAATTGCTCACCTTGCTGCCCGGAGAGAGCACCGTCACCGCCGCTGCGCCGGAAAAGACGGCGCCGTGGTTGTGAAACTCCGTCGACAAGGCCCCCGCGTCCAGCGTGACGGCATCCGCAGACGCGTAGATCTGAGCGTCCTGCAGGGTGAACATCTCGTCACCATTGATCACGGTGACGGGGATCGCGGACGCGCCCTGAAAAACCACAGCCATGAGGGAGTTCCTTTCGTGTCGGGGAAAATGTCACTTGCGATCCTAACGAAGCCGAGACCGCTTTGCGCGCATTTCTGCGCCGCCGCACGCGCGACACGCGCATAATCGCGCATCCGGTCCGCGGGAATTTCAGACCGGCGCAAAAGAAAAGGCCCGGGCGCTGTGCCCGGGCCTTGTCAAACGTTCAGGTTGCGCTCGGCTCAGGCCGGCAGCGCGCCTTTCGCCTGATCGACGATGGCGGCGAACGCCTCGGGCTCGTGCACGGCCAGATCGGCCAGGACCTTGCGGTCGACCTCGATGCCGGCCAGCGACAGGCCATTGATGAAACGCGAGTAGGTGAGCGATTCGTCATGGGCGCGCACAGCGGCATTGATGCGCTGGATCCACAGGGCGCGGAAGTTGCGCTTGCGGTTCTTGCGGTCGCGGGTCTTGTACTGGTTGGCCTTGTCCACAGCCTGCGCCGCCACCTTGAAGGTGTTCTTGCGGCGGCCGTAGTAACCTTTGGCCTGGTCCGTGATCTTCTTGTGACGCGCGTGGGTGACGGTTCCGCCTTTGGTACGGGACATCTTATATCCTCCTGATCAGCGGTCGTAGGGCATGAACTGCTTGACGATCTTGGCGTCAGGCTTGCTCATGACAGTGGTGCCGCGTGCGTCGCGGATGAATTTCTTGGTGCGCTTGATCATGCCGTGGCGCTTGCCGGCCTGGGCCGTCATCACCTTGCCGGTGGCGCTTACCTTGAAGCGCTTCTTGGCGCTCGACTTGGTCTTCATCTTGGGCATTTCTGTCTCCATTACTTGGCGCGACTCGGCATGCCACTGGTGGCCGGCCGCGCGGTTGGAAGGCGCCGTATAGGGGGATGCCGGGTATTTGGCAAGGGCAGAGTCGCCCCGACCGAAGTGCCTTTGCCGTTCAGGGATCGGGCACTTCGGGCCACATCCGAGAACCATGATGGCACCCGTCCTTGCCCGTGGCGGATCGCCTTACTATCCTCGCACAGCGCATTTGCCACCACAAAAATCAGAGTTCCCAATCCCCCGCATGTCCGACACTCCCGAAACAGACCAGTCAACGCGCCCGGAAATCTCGGAGATCCGAAAGGCGCAGACCTGGTTTCTCGGCATCATCGCCTTCGCGGTGATCCTCTTCCTGCTGGTGCAGGCCAAGTTCCTGCTGATCTCGCTGGCCATCGCGATCATGCTGTTCTCGCTGACGTCCGATGCGATCAACTATTTCCAGCGAATGCGGATCGGCAGCGCCCGTGTCTCGATCTGGATCGCCTCGGTGCTGGCCGTCCTGCTGATCGCCACCATCCTGATTTCCGCCTCGCTGATCATCATCGCGCAGGCCAACACGGTCGTGGTCACCATCCTGCAATACGCCGACCCCGCTCAACAGGCGGTCGCGGACCTGGTGGGCTGGATGGGCGCGGACGTGGAAACAGCCGTGCTGGACTGGCTGAAGTCGATTCAGTTGGGCCCCTACCTGTCCTCTCTGGCCGGGCAGGCCGGCAACATCGCCTCTGGCGCGGTGCTTGTGACGCTGTTCGTGGGGTTCATGTTCCTGGAACGGCTGTGGTTCCCGACCAAGTTGGCCAGCCTCATGGGGGACGAGCGGCGCGCCCGGCGGGTCGAGCGGATCATTTCCTCGATCATCCACAGGGTGAACCGCTACCTGGTGGTGAAGGTGGTCATCAGTACCGTCACCGGGGCGCTGGTCTACGCCGTGATGACATTCTTTGCACTGGACCTGGCAATGCCGATGGCGGTGCTGACCTTTATCCTGAACTTCATCCCCAACATCGGGTCCATCGTCGCCACGGTGGTGGTGGCCCTGGTCAGCTACGTCCAGACCGGCGACGCCTTTACCGGGCTGATGGTCCTGTCCATCGTGACGGTGATCCAGTTCACCGTTGGTCAGGTCCTGGACCCGCTGCTGCTGGGCAAGACCCTGCGCCTGTCCTCTTTCGGAATCATTGCCAGCCTGGCGTTCTGGGCGGCAGTCTGGGGGATCGTGGGGATGTTCCTGGCGGTGCCGATCATGGTGTCGGTCATGATCATCTGTTCGCATATTCCGCGCGTGCGCCCGGTGGCGATCCTGCTGTCCCGCGAAGGGTTGCCGGACCTCGACCTGGAAATGGAACCTGAGGCCGAGCCTGCCAAGGATACCGCAGAAGCCCGGCCATCCTCCTGATCCTGCGTTCAGCCCAGGATCTGACCGATGACGCCATAGACCGCGTCGGGAATATCCTGCAGGCGATAGCCGCCGTCCTTTTCCCGGAAGGCCAAGAACACAAGACCCGCGCCACCGAACAGAACGAGGGCGCCCGCACGGGGCGCCCGGCTATCGGCCCAGGCCGAAATGATCGCCGGCAGGGACAGAACGACCAGCCCCATGCCGGTGACCAGCATCATGTCAGGTTCCATTGGCCTGTCCCCTCTTGCAGGGGTGAGGTTATTCCGGATCGGTCGAGAAGATCAAACGCTCGTTGCAGGGGGCAACGCGCAGGATGTTGGTTGTCCCGGGCTGGTTGAAGGGCACGCCCGCCGTGACGACGATCTGGTCCTTTTCGCCCGCATAACCTTGCGCGCGTGCGGCGCGGGCCGCATTAACCACCGCCTGCTTGAACCGCTCCAGCTCGCCGGTCATGACACATTGCGTGCCCCAGGTCAGCGACAGGCGGCGCGCCGCGCCGGTCATCGGGGTCATGGCGATGATCGGAACGCGCGGACGTTCCCGTGCCACCAGCGCGGCAGTGGTGCCCGAGGAGGTAAAGCAGCAGATCGCCTTGATCTCCGTCGTCTCGGCGATCTCTCGCGCGGCGGCCACGATGCCGTCGGCGACAGAGGTCCGCACGGCGTTGCGCGAGGCCTCGATCACCTCGCGGTAGGTTGGGTCGCTTTCGACCGAAACCGCCACGTTGTTCATCGTCTGCACCGCCTCGATCGGGTACTGGCCAGCAGCCGATTCCGCTGACAGCATGATCGCATCGGTGCCTTCGTAGATCGCGCCGGACACGTCCGAAACTTCGGCCCGTGTGGGCATCGGCGATTCGATCATGGATTCCAGCATCTGGGTGGCGACGATCACCGGCTTGGCCGCGGCACGGCACTTGCGCACCAGGCGTTTCTGGATCGGCGGCACCGCCTGGACCGGCAGTTCGACGCCCAGGTCGCCCCGCGCGACCATGATCCCGTCCGAGACCTCCAGGATCTGATCGAAGGCTTCGACCGCCGAGGGTTTCTCGATCTTCGAGATGATCGCGGCCCGGCCCCAGACCAGGCGCCGCGCCTCCTCGACATCTTCGACCCGCTGCACAAAGGACAGCGCGATCCAGTCCACGCCCAGCCCGCAGGCAAATTCAAGGTCACGGCGGTCCTTGTCACTGAGCGCCGCCAGCGGCAGCACCACGTCGGGGACATTCACGCCCTTGCGGTTGGAAATCGTTCCACCCGCCTCGACGATGCAGTTGGCGTGGTCCTTGCCGCAGTCGGCCACTTTGAGGCGGATCTTGCCGTCGTTGACCAGCAGGTGCGACCCACCGCTGAGGGCGGCAAAGATCTCGGGGTGCGGCAGTTGCACCCGCGTCGCGTCGCCCGGCGCGTCGTCCAGATCCAGCCGGAACTTCTGGCCCCACTCCAGCTCTTCGGATCCGCTGGCAAACTCGCCCACCCGCAACTTAGGGCCCTGCAGGTCGGCAAGGATCGCGATCGGGCTGTCCAGGTCCTTTTCGACCTGCCGGATCATCTTGTGGCGTTCCTCGATTTCCTCGTGGGTGCCGTGGCTCATGTTCAGGCGAAAGACATCCGCTCCGGCCTCGTGCAGGGCCCGGATCATATCGTAGGTGTTGGATGCGGGGCCAAGCGTGGCCACGATCTTGACGTTACGGTCGCGTTTCATGTCTTTCTCCCTGCCCGGTCGGCTGTGGCGGCCAGTCGCGTCCATGGGTGCGCGCTGGCAAATGCAGTTGCGGCGTTACCGCTAACGGCGCCTGCTTTATCACGCATTTCCCTTTGCCGCGCAACTGGCATATGTGTAGCGGGCCAAAGACGACGAGACCATGACATATTCCCCCTGCCAAATCATCGGCGAAACCCGCCAGAGCCGCTTCCTGATCACCTGTGATCATGCCGCCAACACCGTTCCGCCTGATCTTGGCGGCTCTCTGGGGCTGCCGGTGTCGGACATGGCGCGCCATATCGCCTATGACGTGGGCGCCGCGGGCATGGCGCTGGAACTGGGCAGTCTTCTGGATGCGCCGGTTGTGCTGTCGAATTTCTCGCGCCTCGTGATCGACCCGAACCGGGGCGAAGACGACCCGACCCTGTTGATGAAGCTCTACGACGGTTCGGTGATCCCCGGCAACCGCCATGCGGACGCCGAGGAAAAGGAACGCCGCCTGAACGCCTATTACCGCCCCTATGATGCCGCTTTGGCGAAAATGGTGGCAGGGCGCGACGATGTGGCCATCGTGAGGGTGGAGCAACTCTACCCCTTCCCCGGAGAGGATCTTAAAACGGCCCTCTCTCCCTATGGAAGAGGAACCCCGGTTATTTGGGTTCAGG
>Ga0208834_100467_pt1 | contig 12687 bp, 10 predicted proteins | sample DeeseametaMP1787_FD_184182 | JGI IMG/M metagenome (GOLD analysis project Ga0208834, IMG submission 184182) | Marine microbial communities from the Deep Pacific Ocean - MP1787 (SPAdes) | ecosystem: Environmental > Aquatic > Marine > Oceanic | place: North Pacific Ocean | collected 2011-05-03 | reverse complement strand
CTGGACCAGAGGCTGACGGGCGTTCAGGTCAGGGACCTCGGCAACCAGATCGCCTCCTCTGCCAACACCACGATGAGCAAGGACCGCCCCATCGTCTCGGTCTCGATCACCTACAAGGGTCGCCCGATCCGGGCACAGGTCATCACCCCGCCCGCCGTGCTCTCGGCCATGTCGATCAGCCTGCGGTTCTTCTCAAGCCTGCCACTCGAGGGCATTGCGCTCGATTTTCTCTATGGCAAAGAACGCAAGCTCGAAGACCTGCGCGTCGAAAAAAAGCGCGCCTTGCGCGCAGTGGTGGCCGCGGGTTTGATCGATGATGCGCTCGCCTTCTGCGTCGAGAACAAACTCAACATGATCGTCTCGGGCGGCACCTCCACCGGCAAGACCGTGGCCGCGCGCAAGATCCTCTCTCACATACCGGCCGAGGAACGCATCGTCACCATCGAAGAAGCGGCCGAGCTTCTGCCGATCCAGCCCAATGCCGTGACCCTCATCGCCAATCGCGACGCAGAGTTCCAGACCGCCGATGTGCTGCTCACCGCCACGCTGCGCATGCGCCCCGACCGGATCATCCTGGGCGAGGTGCGCGGCAAGGAGGCCATGACCTTTCTGGAAGCCATCAACACCGGACACGGCGGGTCCATGACCACGCTGCATGCCGAAACCCCGCAATTGGCCGTGCAGCGGCTCGCGATCGCGGCGCTCAAAACCGAAATCCCGATGACGTATGCCGACATGATCCAGTACATCGAGAACTCCATCGACGTGATCATCCAGGCCGGCCGCCATGACGGCAAACGCGGCATCACCGAATTCTACCTGCCCGGAGCAATTGAGATTGGAACTTCCCCATGAAGACCTTTGAATACAATATCCTGTCCTTTCCCATGACCCGTAAGACCAGCCTCTCCGACATGCAGGCCAGCCTGAATGCCAAAGGTGCAGACGGGTGGGAGGTGGTGTCGATCAGCTCCTCGGAATTCGCCAATATCGGGCACACCGTTTTCCTGAAGCGCGAAACCACACCCGCTGGAGCTACGGCATGAGGCAGGCGGGCTGTACCCTCGTACTGACTGCGCTGGTCCTGGGCCTGACGTCGGCACCCGGCTTCGCTGAGCGCAATCTCGTGCCGACCCTCGAGCGCAGTTTCGACGTCTGTCAAGACCGGCCCGCTGAACCCGTGTGGATGCAGGAGATCTCCCTGCGCCAAGCCTATCAGCGCGTGTTGGTTCAAGACATCTACCGCGCCCAGAACCTCGAGCGGATTGTCGAGACCGTCAGCTGCGCCTGCGAAATCCGGTTCCCGTCCTGGGCCGCTGCCGAAGCGGTGTTTCGCGAGGTCCACGCGAGTGGCGAACGATGGGAGATGCTGCAGGCCTCGGACGCCTACAACCGCCGCGCCAACGCCGCCCGCCCTGCAGCGAAAGCAATCTGCGACGCCGCAGGCAATTGGTAAGGCGGGGCCGCGATGAGTGTCGTCACCTACTTCGTTGAAACCTCCCAAGGCTATCTCAACACCGCCGCCGAGACACAGTTCGGGTCTGTTGCTGCCACGGTGGGAACGCTTCTCGTTCTTGGAACAACGCTGGTGGTGATCCTCGTTTTCCTGAACATGATCTATCAGTACAAAGCGATGGACGGGCGAACGGCATTCTGGCTTGCGGTCAAGATTGGTCTCATCGGGATATTTGCAACCAATTGGGTGCAGTTTAACGCACTCTCGTCCGCAATCCTCGCGGGGATCGACAGTATTGCGGGCGCGCTGGTCGCCTCCGTCGGTGGTGGCGTTCCAGGTCCATCGGGGACATTTGCAGAAGAATTTGACCGGCTCATCGCCGAGCTTGGAGAATACCTTAACGCGGCCGGGTCTGAGCTCAACTGGATGGCCGGCGCGATGCTCGACATTGTTGGCGTGTTGATGTTGTCGATCTTGGGAGGGCTCGCTGCATTTATCTTGGTCGCGTCGCGTTTGATGATCGCGCTGCTCATTGGCATCGCACCCGTGATGATCTTCCTCACCCTTTTCGAAGTGACCAAGGATTACTTTGCGCGCTGGCTGTCAGCACTGGTCTCCTTTGCGCTCTACCCAATCGTCGTGGCAGGCGTATTCGCAACAATCACAGGTGTATCATCCGCCCTCATTGGTGAACTCGGCGACCCGGAAGGGGCCTCAAATATAGGCGCGCTCATCCCCTTCTTCATGATGGTCCTCATGGCCAAGGGCTTCATCATCGCCACGCCGTTCATCGTTCGCGCGATCTCAGGGAACATTATGATGCCAGCGCTGTCTGGGGGCTTGGCAGGAAGCTACAGCTTTGCGCGCGCTGCGATGGGCAATCAGCAGGCCTACAATCGCTACCTCATCGGCGGGGCCAGTGGCGCAGAATACGCAGCCCTCAGGGCGCGGCAGTTCTTTGGCGTGCAGCAGATGCCAGCGAGGCAAGGCATGGGTCAGACGGGTTCCACAGGCGGCACAGGATCCACTGACGCAGGGTCAAAAATGCTGGCACAGCTGGCGAGACTGGGCCGGCTTGGGCGACGGTAACGGCCCTAATCGGGCACTGGGAACGGTTCTCTCATGCTCCGCTTGGAGCTCTAACCGCCGCCATTCGTAGCAAGTTCACTTTCCAAAACTGCTTGTAAAAAAGACAGGCGTTTGGTTCGGCATAGCCGTTGAAAATCAGTCTTAAAATGGACATCTTGTAGTTGTGGGATTGTGAACAAGAGGTTTGATATGAATGTGAGCGCGGGCGTAGGATATGGGTATAATGTTGCAATTGAGAAACTTGCGGAAGAATTGGCAGTGCCGCAAGATCGCTTCGATCAAGCCGAAAGGCGCTACAAGGATCTTGGCGAGTTTTTGCATCGAGATGACTCCAAGGTTCGTGATTATGATCCCGATGTCTATATCCAAGGCTCTTTCGCGCTCGGCACACCGATCAAGCCGACATCCAAGGACGAAGACTACGATCTCGACATCGTTGTCTCGTTCCGGTCTCTGACGAAAGCGCAAATTTCGCAAGCTGATCTGCGCGCTCTTCTGCTGGCTGAGCTCAAGGCGTATCGCGATGCGCGAGGGATCAAGAATGAGGTAAGTGATGAGCCTAGAAGATGCTGCACCTTGATCTACGCAGATGGTGCGCAATTCCACATGGACGTATTGCCGGCTGTGCCGAACGAGGCAAACATGCGTGCCGTTCTTTCTTCTTACCTCGCGGATCAGGCGCTTGCGGAAGGTGCGATTGCCATCACCGATAAAGACAAGACTAGCACATACCGTATCATCACGGATGATTGGCCCCGAAGCAATCCTAGGGGCTTTGCCGCCTGGTTCAAGTCAAGGCAGATCGAACAGCTGAATGAGCGTCGCAGGGCATTCCTCGACGCCCAAGGCAAAGTGACAGCGAGTGTGGAGGACGTCCCGGTATTTCGGGTGCGAACACCTCTCCAGTCAGCCATCATGATCTTGAAGCGTCACAGGGATGAGTGGTTCGCGGAGCGGGATCCGGAGCTGAAGGTTATCAGTGTGATCCTCACGACGCTCTCGGCCCATGCCTACGCAGGCGAAGCAAGGGTGTCAGATGCAATTGCCAAAATCCTGAAGGACATGCATCTCGAAGTCAAAGAACGAAATGGTGAGTCATGGATCGCCAACCCGACTGACCCTTCTGAGAATTTTGCGGATCGGTGGAAGGACTTTCCCGATCGTCGAAAATCCTTCTTTGAGTGGCTTGAAACCGCTCGATCAGATTTTGGCGCCGTTCAAAAGTTCAGTGATACGAATATTGTTTTGAATGAACTGTCACGAAATCTTGGCAGCACCCTTGTTGAAGGTGTTCGCTCGAGGGTAGCGGCATCCGCGGGTTCACGTGCGGCGTCCGTGGCTCCTGCCGCTGCGGCCGGGGCTTCTGCGCCGGGTCTCGTTTTTGGTGGTGAGGATCGGAGGCCGACGGAGCCAAAAGGTTTTGGTTGATGGAGTTCACAGCCGGCGAGGCGAGGCTAATCCGTGAGTGTGAAGAGCTCGCTAGCCTAGCCGCGGCATCAGCTTGGCTAGAAGAACCCCAATTCGGCAAGAACGCCGATGGCCTGCTGACGTGGTCGTTTGTTCTGCTCGCCGGTGATCGTCGCATTCCATTGCGGCTGGTTTTCCCAGCACTCTTTCCAGATCTGCCACCATTCGTACTTCCAGCCGACAGCTCCGTCCGTTTATCGCAGCACCAATACGGCGAGGGTGGTGAACTATGCCTCCAGTATAGACCGGATAACTGGCATCCCGACTGCAAGAGCGCCGATGTGGTAAGGAGTGCCAAAGCACTTCTCGAAGCAACCCCAAAGGACGATGGTTTCTCGGACGTGGAAAGCGCTCATCCTACCGACTTACCCTCGCTGCTCTCGGGGTGTTCCCGACGCTTCATGCTACCGCCTGACACCGCCCGCCTGTTAAGGTTGCGCCTTGCCGGACACGCAACCGATATTCATATAACTTTGGAGCGCCGGGTTGGGGCTTCCGAAGTCCTTGTTGCTCGCATTGCGAGCATCGGGTTGGACTCTGGCTTGCGCGTGCCGATTGATGGTGCGGGATTTGGGGGAAGGGTGGTCCCTGGGGTCCTATATCGATTGCCCGACATTCGGCATATTCCAGATCTGCAGCCCGAGGAACTGAAGGGGCTCTTGTACCAGTACCTGCCTTCATGGCTCCGTAAATGGGTAGAAGGCGCCGGCGACATGTTGGTCGTCATTTCAAATGGCAAGCAAGAGGTATTGCTGCGCGTTCTCCACAACGGGTCGAAACGAAGGATTGACCTGTTTCATACCTTTGAGCCACCAACGGCAAAAGAACGCCGGGTTCACGGGAAGATGTTCCGAGAATCTAGCATCTGCATCATCGGTGCAGGCTCGCTGGGATCAAAGGTGGCCGCCAGTCTTGCGCGCGAAGGCGTCGGTCAATTCATTTTGTTCGACAATGACGTTCTTTGGTCCGACAACTTGGTTCGAAACGAACTCGATGAAATGGATGTGGGGCATCACAAGGCGGTTTCGCTTAGGCACAGATTGCTACGAATAAATCCGGCAGTGAAAGTCGGTGCCTTGGGAATGAGTCTGACGTCTCAATCCGCTGTCCAGCATATTGCTCAGTTGAGCGAGATCATCAGCACTTGTGATCTCGTCATAGATACGACGGCTGATAGCGGAGTGTTTCGAATGGCAGCGGCCATTTGCACGCAGAAGCGTAAACCTCTCGTTTGGGGACGAGTCTACGCCGGAGGACTCGGAGGACTGATTGCACGAAGTATCCCGTCTGAAGATCCGCCACCACTGACCGCTGCATCTCAATTGCGAGCATGGTGCGAGGAGAAAGGCATGGCACCGCCAGAGGGCCGCGAACACAATTACGGGGTGCAAGGTGATGACGACGATGAGCCCTTATTCGCCTCTGACGGCGACGTAGGGGTCATTGCCAACAGGCTGGTTCGTCATGCCCTAGACGCCCTTTCAACAACGGAGATTAGAGTTCATCCGGAACCTGCATACTTTATCGGCCTTCGCAAAGGCTGGATCTTTGATCATCCCTTTGACACCCATCCGGTCATTTTCGGTCCTACCGACGGATGGGTAATAGACAGCACAAGTTGTGCAGAAGAGGGCGTTGAACGCGTCATGACTCACCTTGGAGTACAAGATGACGCTTAGCCTCACAGTCCCACGCTCGCAGCTTGCGAAACTGCAGATCCACCTTAAGCAAGGCGGCAACCGCGAGATCGGCGGGTGGTTGGTTGCAGAACAGACAGCTCCGGGAAAATTTGAACTCGTCGGTTTCACCGTCGATCTTGAGGCGGGGTCACGAGATCGTTTCGATAGTTTGCCTGAGCCGCACTCACAACAGATGGATCGGATCTTGCTGGAAAATAGTGGTCGCGCTGGTCGGGTTGACTATCTTGGCGAATGGCACTCGCACCCGACATTCCCACCAATACCTAGCGAGATCGACGTGGCCTCGATGACGGATATGGTCGAAAACAGCGGACCTTCGTTTGCAGCGTTGGTCATTGTCCGTCTAATGGGCAACGCCTCGATTCAGGCGACTATCACTACGTTTCAACGTGGCCAATTGCCCGAGACCGGCCAGCTGATAATTGCGAATGCAGTTCCCGAAGCTGGACTTGGCGAAGGTTGGAAACCGTCGGAACACTAGCATCATTCGATAGCCGGAAATCGGTTGACTACTCGTCTGACCATCCAATCGCAACTCGCTGTGGTAGCGCTAATCAAAATGGAGCAAAAAATTGTCTAGTTCAAATATCCCGGCCAAGATTCAGACCCAATTATGGGCTTTGGCGGCGGGTCGATGTGAATTTTCAGGATGCAACAAGCTCCTTGTCGGGGATCTAATCGCTGGCAAGGAAGACGGAAAGTTCGGTTTCATCGCGCATATTGTGGCAGATAGCGATAATGGTCCAAGGGGTGATAAAGTCCGTTCGCCACTCCTCGCCCGCGACATCAGCAACCTGATGCTGATGTGCCCCGTCCATCACAAGGAAATCGACGTAGACCACGTGGACGACTATCCGGAAGAAACGCTCGTGGCAATGAAGCGCGAGCACGAAGAGCGGATCGAGACTGTTACAGATATGGACGCTGACCGCGCGGCGCATGTGCTCCGTTTCGCGGCGAATATCGGCCAAATGGACTCTTTGGTTTCCACCAAAGCCATTTTTGCCGCTATGCCGCCCGACAGGCATCCGGCGGAGCGACGAACCATCGACATCGAGCTGAATTCAGAAATCAAGGATGATGAACCGGAGTTTTGGGGCATGCAAAGCGCGCATTTACACCGCCAATTCCAACGCAAGGTGAAAGAGCGGATAGAACAGAAGGAGATTCTACAGTTGAGTGTGTTTGCGCTTGCGCCACAGCCGCTTCTCATCGAACTGGGTACATTACTTGGTGACATCATGCCTGTATCTGTTCACCAAAAGCACCGCGAGCCATCTACTTGGAAATGGCAACTCCACCAGCCGTCGATAAATTTCAAAGTTGGCGAGTATTCTGGGCCGAAAGACGTACCAGTCGCCCTCAAGCTGGCGCTCAGTGCGACCGTCGATGATCAGAGAATTCGCTCGGTTCTCGGCGACAACACGGCCATCTGGTCAATCACGGCAGAGGATCCTCACAACGACATCATGCGAAGACAGGACGATCTTGCAATCTACAAGGCCCACCTTCGCAGGCTTTTTGATCAGATCAAAGCCCATCACGGCGAGGATGCGATTATTAACATGTTTCCGGTTCTTCCCGTTTCCGCAGCGGTCGAAACTGGCCGCACACGAATGCCTAAAGCCGATTTGCCGCTAGTCATCTACGACCAAAAGCCGGGGAAGGGATTCGAGCCGATAATCACGGTAAGTGCTTAGGCCCTCATAAATCGTCAGCCGAAGGTTCGTCATTCCAACGCGCTATTGGCCGCTGACCTCCCAACCTTAAGGATTTTCTAGCTAGCACGGCAAGTGTTTGCTCATCGCCCAGCCAGACAAGCCATCCTCGCCACCCTATCGCGCAACCAGCCTTTCACCATCCTCCTCTCTCAGCATCGCTTCCATTTCGTCCAAGCCATCGACTGCAGAGCGCATCTGCGCCTCATCAGCTACGCTCGCAGCTTCAGAATCCACGACGCTGCTGCCAAAATCCATCTCCATCTGGCGCTGTTCCTCGGCGATGACGGCTTGAACGACAGGCGCGGTCTTCTTTGGAGCGGCGTCGGCTTGGCCTGACGGTTGACCATCGCCAGCCTGGCTCGCCCTCTCCATATCGGCTTCTGTTCCCCCTGGCCCATCCGACGGCGGCGTCATCGGCATGGCGCGCACACTGAGCGGCAGGTTCCCCTGCAGCCCCCCTCCCCCCGGCTCCGGAAACGGCAACTCGCCCGTCTGTGCCGCGTGGATCGCCTTGAACAGCCGATCATCAAAATACTGGATCCGCTTTGCCCGGACCGGCATCTGGGCATCGATCACCATGACAATCTCGTCGAGGGGCAGACGGCGCGCCTCATCTTCAGGGAGCAAGGAACTCTCTTCGGTCCGTGTGGATTGGCTGCGGCCCTCAAAGGGGTTCTTGCCGATGGACTGTGAGCGCGTGACCACGGTCTTTGTGGTCTTGCCGACCGCCTTGCTCAGCTCCTCGACGGTCTTCTCATCCGAGGGCGTCAGGTAGAGCTTCACGCCGGCATTGCCCTGCAGGGCGCGGCGGGTGTTCTCGCCATAGATTTCATCGAGGGCGGGGATGGTTTGCGTGACCACAGCCAGGTGGCCGCGATAGGTGCGCAGGGTCTCGATGCTCTCGACCACGATGGGCATTTTTCCGAGGCGATTGAACTCGTCGAGCATGATCATCACGGGCCACGGCTCGTCTGGCCCGGGATCCTTTTCCTGCATGGCGGAGAGCAGGTCGGAGAAAAACAGCCGGATCAGCGGCGCGAGCGGCTTCACCATCAGCGGCTGGACCACGAGATACACTGAAAAGGGCTTCTTGCGGATCGTGCGGAAATCAAAGTCCGACACCGCCGTCGCCTCATCGATCGCGGGGTTCTGCCATTGATCGAGCCCCGAGGTCATCAGGAGCGAAACGTAAGACGTCAGCGTATCGTTGTTGGTCGAAGCCAGCCGCGTGAAGATCAGCTTGGCCGCCCTGTTGTCGACCTCGTGGCCCCGCGCGAAATACTCCTTCTGCTTGTTCCCGCCCGAGGCCGCGATGCGGTAGATCTCGCCCAAGGTCGGGCGCTTGCGCTGGAAGGCCAACAGGCCTGCTGCCACGAAGAGATCGATCCCGCCTTTGAGCAGCCCCTGCACCCGGTCATTGTCGCTTTGCAGGAAGAGCGTCGCAAGAAGCTGCAATTCCATCTGCTGGCGCGCGGGATCTTTCAACTCATAGATGCGCAGGAGCGGGTTGTAACGATGCGTGCGCTTGCCCTCCCAATCGGTGGGGGCAAAGCGATAGACCTTGTCGCCTTGGGCGGCGCGGTGCCGGGCCGTGGCCTCGAAACATTCGCCCTTCACATCGAGCGTCACGGCGGAGCCTTGCCAGGTCAGCAGGTTCGGAATGACAAAGCCCGTGGTCTTGCCGCGGCCCGTGGGGGCCACGATCAGCGCATGGGGGAAGACCTTGGAGCAGATGTAGTTGGCGCGGGAGCCCGGCGGCCCCAGCTTGCCGAGGATGAACCCGGTGCCCGGCGCCCCGAAGAAGCCATTGGCCTTCATCTCGCGCGCGGTCTGCCAATGGGTCTGGCCAAACCGTGTCAGGGCGGACCCCGAGAGGGCGAGGCTCAGCATGAGGCCGGCGGCGGCGAAGCTGCCGATGATCAGGTGGATGAGTTGGGCGTCCTCCGGGCGGCGATCGAGGATCGCCATGTAGTTCTGCGCGATATAGGCAAAGTCGATCTCGGCCCCGAAGCCGAGATCCTGGTAGGTCAGCACCGCCGAGGCGATGGTATAGCCTATGGCCCCGGTCACCAGCGTCACCAGCAAGACCCCTGTTGCGATCCGCGCTTTTCCCATGGAGGCGCTCAATGGACCTGACCCCGCTCGGTCTCGCCATCCACGTCTGTCGCGCGGTGTTTTTCGTATTCGGTGTCGGCAAGATCATCGACCACCTGGCGCAAGGCCTCCGTGTTGGCCGTCGCTGCATCAGATTGCAGGTAGACCTTGGCGACATAGAGCCGGTCGAGGCGGTCCTCGAGAACCTTCTCCAGCGCATCGGCATCGCCAGATGTGAGCCGCTCAAGTTGACGGTTATCAAGCTCTCGCGCGATCTCGTCGCGGAAAGCGTCCCGCTCCGCCTCGGTCTCGAAAGGCGCGGACAACTCCCCCGCCCGCTCATGGTCCAGAACACGCGCAATCTCGTCTGCGAGGCGGTCGGTACGGTCAGACTGCGGCGCAGTTTCACCGCGGGCTGCGAGGAGTGCGTCGCGCGTGCCAACCCCAAGCCCCTCGCGCATCTCGGTTTCGCGGCGGACCTGATTGATGACCTCCGTGTCGCGTATCTCGACGACGGCCGCATAGGTCGCGCCGAGCCCACGGGCGAGATGGGACGGCATGTCCGGATAGCGCGCTCGTAAGTCATCCGTGACAGCATCTGCAACAGGCGTGCGGAGGTCGCGTCCCTCCATGATCCGGTCGACCTCGCGGGTGATCTCGCTGGCGCGGGCCGCATCGGTGATGGTCTCCCTGTAGGGTTCAGACCGGTCGATCACATCGCCGGGGCGTGCGAGCAGGTCCCGGTGTGCTTCGAGATACGTGCGCTGCTCCGTCTCGATCCGGCGCTCCGCCCGTGAGACAACCTCCCAGTCCCGGTCCTCGATCTGCTGCGCTGTCAGACCCTCGACGCGCATCTCCCGACGGATTGTCCCTTCCATCGCCCGGACCGCGTCCTCGTGGTAATGGAACCGCTCGCTGACCGCGTCCTCCTCCACGACACCGTCCCGGCGCAGCACGTTTTCCCGTTCCAGCAGCGTGCCAAGTTCCACATGCAGATCGTTGAGAATGTCACGCGCCTGTTCAAGATCCGCGCGGCGTTCGAGATTCAGATCGCGCGCCTCAGCCACTTTGGAGAGATCATCGGCGATCCATTGATGCTCAAGCGCGGCACTCGAGGCCCTGGTTTCGATCCGCGCCACCACTTCCGATGTGCTGATCCCGGTGCCGCGCAGGGCGGTGTCTATGCGCGACCGCAAGTCCGGCTCGGCCAGACGGTCTAGCTGTTTGGCGTCGATATTGGCCTCGGAATAGATCCCGCCCTCCGAGGGGGTCTCTGACAACGTGCTCGAACGTAATCCGAGAGGCTGCATGTGCTGGACCTGCGCCTGGATCTCGATAAGGCGCTTTTCCAGCACGGGACGTTCCGCGTCAGACTTCTCGGCGATCATGCCCTGCACCCGCGCCAGTTTCTCCGCATAGAGGCTTCTCAGATCCTCGAAACTCTGATCCTCGGCCATATATATATCTCCTGTTCTGCCCACCTGCCCGCCATGCGCCAGCACCTCGCCCGCGCGGAAGAGTGCCGCCGCGATATCCTCGCGGGCTTCACGCGAAGCCTCCGCGGCAAGCGAATGGTAGACAGTTCTGGTATTGGCGATCTCCGCCAGCGTCCGCGTCAGGTCGGCCCCCACGCGTTCCCGATCACGTGGCGCGCGGCCCTCTTCCTTCGCCGCATAGACCTCGCGGGTGCGGGCGGGGTAATGCACAACGCCGCGATCCACCCGACGCGTGGCTTCGAGGCGCACACCATACTTTTCCGCCTCCTCGACCATGGCGAGGCGGAAATCGTCATAGTTGAAGCGATGGTTGCGCCCGAGAAAAAAGAACTCGCCTTCCTGCGAGCGGCGGTTCAGCACCAGATGCGCATGCGGGTGATCGCGGTCTTCATGCACCGCGATGATGTAGTCGAAATGCCCCGCGTCGGTCTGGAAGAACCGCTCGGCCACATCCGTCGCGATGTCGCGCACATCCTCGCCGCGCGTGCCGATGGGAAAGGACATGAGCATGTGCGTGGTCTGGCCAAGCTTGGGTTTGAAGCCTGCATCCCACCGCTTGGAAAAGCGCTCGGTCAGGTCCTTGATGTCACGCGCCTCGAGCTTCGCTTTGCCATCGAGGAACCCGCTACTGTCCACGATATGGGTGGACTTGGTGGTGAGGTACTCGAGCTGGTTTGTGAGCTGCGATTTGGTATGCGTGCCCCCGCCCCGGATCGCCTTGAAGACCGCCGGACGGTGCCCAGCTGCCGCGCGCACAAGCTGGCTCTGCTTGGCGACATGCAGCCCCTGCATCGAGCCCCGGATCCGGCTCCAGCCCTCCCGGAAGACCTCCCCGGTAACCGCGTCGACCGCATCATTCAGCCGCATGGGCAAACTCCCTCAAGGCGGCCGTGGCCTGCAGCTGCATCGCGTCTCGACGGCGCCGCAGAAGCAGATCGATCTCGTCCGCACTGTCCAGAACAAACCGCGCCAGCCCGCGCATCTGCGCAAGGCGCAGTTCGGAGAACTCGGCACCCGCGCCACCATCAGCCCCCTGCCCCTTCCGGTTGGCCCGCGTCATCTGCTTGGCGATCTGCGCGACCCCATTGCCAACCTCGTGCAGAGAGGCCCTGTAGCGCGCCATCTCTGCCGCCATCTGCGCGTCCGGAACGAACACCCCGCCTGCCGCCTGGATGAGCCGCCGCAGACCCTCGGCCCGGCTCTCGATACCCGCCTTCGCCAACACCTCGTCGAGCGCCTCCAGCTCCTCAGCCGTGACCTTCACACTGACCGCCGAGACCGGGATCGCAGCATCGGTCTGGCGCTCGGCATCGGCTTTCAGGACATAGCGCACGGCCCGCGATGTGACCTCGAAACGCTCAGCCAGCTCAGACGTCGCCACACCCTCCGCGGCCTCGCGGACGATCTGCATCTTCTCGATCTCTGTCAGGCGTTTTGTTCGGGACATGCGGAAGAAAGACCCCCTATTTCCTGCCACCTTCCACCAAGGCTGACCCCACCTTACGATAATATACCGCGCTGTCAATTATATACTTACGTTGCCTTCAGGCTCCGGCAGCCTTGGTGTCCGCTTCGCGCCGCGGCCCGCAGGGACGCGGCTCTGCCGCCCTCACCACCGGGCGACCCACCTGTCCAATGGGTCCCCTTCCCCAGCACCGCCCGAG
>Ga0208834_100462_pt1 | contig 12731 bp, 10 predicted proteins | sample DeeseametaMP1787_FD_184182 | JGI IMG/M metagenome (GOLD analysis project Ga0208834, IMG submission 184182) | Marine microbial communities from the Deep Pacific Ocean - MP1787 (SPAdes) | ecosystem: Environmental > Aquatic > Marine > Oceanic | place: North Pacific Ocean | collected 2011-05-03 | reverse complement strand
ACCTCGGCCACCCGCCTCGCCACGGCGTCCAGGTCGGGGCGTCGACGGTAGTCGACGATCGCCGCGGCGTCGTCGGGGAGGGTCGCGGTGTAGCCCTCGCGGTTCTGCGCCTCGTCACTGGTCACCGCGATCCCCAGGGCGACCACCCCGGCCACCGTGGCCGCGACCGCGGCGACGGCCGGCACCGTGCGGGTGCGGTGACGGGCGGCATCACGGGCCGCGAAGCGCAGCGGCAGGGGCAGGCGTCGCGCCAGCCGGGCCACCACACCCACCACCACCGGCACCAGCAGGATCATCGCGAGCACGCACACGACCGCGGAGACCGCGATCGGGATCTCGCCCCCACCGGACGTGCCCTGCGCACCGCCGTACGACGCCCCCGCGATGCCGGCTGCCATCAGCGCCAGGCCGAGCAGCGGGCTGCGGCGCGACGGCCGCGGGTCGCCGCGTCGGCCGCCCAGCACGGCCACGACGTCCTGGCGCGAGGCCAGCCAGGCCGGGACGGCCGCGGCGAGCACGGCACTGACCAGGCCGAACGCCGCCACCGCCACCAGGTGCGTGGGCACGACGTCGTAGGGGCCGAACCGCTGGCCGGAGAAGTGCTGGACGCCCGGCATCACCGCCCAGGCGAGGACCAGGCCGAGCAGCACGCCGACCACGGCGGCGACCGCGCCGAGGACGACGCCCGAGGCGAGCACGACCCGGCGGGCCTGCGCGGGGGTGCCGCCGGCGGCGGCGACGAGCGCGAGCGTGCGGGCCTGGCGGCGGGCTCCGACCGCGAAGGCCGGCCCGGCGAGCAGGACGACCTCGATCAGCACCATCACCACGATGAGCACCAGGATCGTGAGCGCCGGCCCGGAGATCACGCTCTGCCCCCACTGCACCTCGGCAGGCAGCTCACTGTCGGCGGGCGGGTCGGCGAGCACCGCGCGGGAGACCACCGAGGCACCGATGCGGTTGAGCTCGAGGACCTGCTCCCAGGTGACGGGGTCGCCCCCGACCAGCCAGCCGGTGGTCTCTCCGAGCTCGAAGGTGCCCGGCAGGGCGAAGGCCCGGGGGTAGTCGGTGTAGGTGCCGCTCTCGGCGGTGCCGACCACCTGCAGGCCGGTGCCGTCGCGCAGGGTGAGGACGTCGCCGGGGGCACGCTCGAGGAGGTCGGCGTTGACCACCACCTCCTGGGTGCTCGTGGGCCAACGGCCACTGGTGAGCTCGACCAGCCCGGCCGCCAGCGGGTCGGCGAGCTCGGTCTCGAGCACCTCGACGCGTCCCACGCCGAGCTCGGTGTCGTAGCCGACCGACCCCTCGACGAGCGTGATCGACGGCCGGGGCCCGAGCACCGCGTCGACCGCGTCGCGCGCCACCGTGTCGTCATCGCCCTGCCTGCCCTCACCGCCCCAGGCGATCCCGTCGTCGGGGTCGGGCAGCTGGTAGACGACCGTGCCACCACCGCCCTGGATCGACACGCGGGCCTCGGCGCCGCCGATGCGGCGCTCGACCACCTCCACCCCGGAGATGTCGGAGGTCGCGTAGACGGTGTCGGCGATCGAGACCGCCGCCACGGGCAGTGCGATCATCACCAGGGTCAGGAGACTGCGCCCCTTGGAGCGCATCGCGTCGCGGCGGGCCAGCCGCAGGGCGAGCGACCACCCGCCCCTTCTGCCCGAGAGACGGCCGCTCACGCGTGCCCGGCCTCGAGCAGGTCGTCGACCGGCGCGCTGCCGGACTCGTCGACCACCACGCCGTCGCGCAGGAACACCACGCGGTCGGCCCAGGCGGCGTGCCGCGCCTCGTGGGTCACCAGCACCCCGGCAGCGCCGGCGTCGCAGCGGGCGCGCAGCAGGCGCAGGATCTCCTCGCCGGTCTCGGTGTCGAGCGCGCCGGTCGGCTCATCGGCGAGCACCAGCCGCCGCTCGCCGACGATCGCGCGGGCGATGGCCACGCGCTGCTGCTGGCCGCCGGACATGTCGTCGGGGAACCGGTCGGCCAGGTCGGCGATGCCGACCTCCTCCAGCGCCGCGAGCGCGTCGCGGCGGGCCTTCCCCGACCGCACGCCGTCGAGCTCACGCGGGAGCGCGACGTTCTCCGCGGCCGTGAGCGCGGGCACGAGGTTGAAGCCCTGGAAGACGTAGCCCACGGAGGTCCGTCGCATCCGGGCGCGGTCGGCCTGACCCAGGCCGACCAGGTCGGTGCCCTCGACCTCGACCGACCCCGACGTGGGCTGGTCGAGCCCTCCGGCGATGGTGAGCAGGGTCGACTTGCCGGAGCCGGAGGGGCCCATCACGGCGACCAGCTCACCGGCGTACGCCGTGAAGGAGACGCCGCGCAGGGCGTGGACGGCGGCCTCGCCGTCGCCGTGGACGCGGTGCACGTCGGTCAGGCGGAGGACGGGGGCGGTCCGCTGCGTGCTCATCGGGCGGCCTCCCCGTCCGTGGCGGACCGGTCGGTCCGCTCGGCACGGGCCACCCGGCGCTCGAGGGCGCGCCGGCGCAGCCGGTCGGCGCTGCTGCGCAACCAGCGGTCCTCGGTGCGGGCCAGGTCGCGGGCGGCGGTGCTGGGCAGGGCGCGGGGGGTCATCGCGCACCCCCGGCGGCCGAGCCCTCGCGGGCCGCGCGACGAAGCCGCGCCTCGCAGTGGTCGAGCCAGCGGATCTCGGCCTCGGCGGCGAAGACCAGCGAGTCGAGCACCAGGCCCCAGGCGAGGTCGGCGCGCTCCTGCTCGCCGCCGGCCTGCCGCTTGAGCCGGGTGTAGTCCTGCAGCGCCTGCATCGAGGCGCTGCGCTGACGCTGGATCAGCGTGCCGACGTCGACACCGGGCACCGTGACCGCGAGCGCCAGCTTGATGGCCAGCTCGTCGCGGGCCGGCTGGGTGCGGGTGACGGGCGTGGTGAACCAGGTGGCGACCTCGTCGCGGCCGGCCTCGGTGAGGCGGTAGCGGACCTGGGTCTGGGTCTGGGTGTCCCCCGCCGCCTCGCCCCCCTCGACGTGCGCGGCCGGCTCGACCAGGCCGTCGCGCTCGAGGCGGGTGAGCGTCGTGTAGACCTGGCCCACGTTGAGCGGCCAGGTGCCGCCGGTGCGGGCCTCGAACTCCTGGCGCAGCTGGTAGCCGTACATCGGCTCCTGCTCCAGCAGTGAGAGCAGCGCGTGCTTGACCGACATCGGCCCACCTCCCGAGCGCGGGGAGGCCAGATGCCTACCCGGTATGCACGAGCGTACGCCGGCGCATACTCGGTATGCAACCTCGATCTGCAAGGGCCGACCGTCCCCCCACCGCGCCCCGTGCCGCCATCGGCACGGCTCCGGAACCAGGACAGGGCGGCGATCCGCGTGGATCGCCGCCCTGCCTCAGGTCACCGGGTCTGGAGACAGTTGCTGGGCACCCTCCTCGACCGCCGGGACGTCACTCCGTGGTGTCGACCTCCAGCACGGTCGGCGCCAGGGCGCCGGCGTACTCCAGGAGACCGAGGTAGCGGGTGCCGGCCTCCAGGCCGGTCCAGCTGACCTCGAAGGTCGTCTCCTCGTTGGCGGTGGTGAGGACCGGGTTCGGGGAGACGCTCAGGTCGCCCTCGCCCTCGGGGGTCACCAGGAAGGTGTCCATCACGAACTCGATGGGCGAGCCGGCCTCGCCGGCGGCGTACCCATCGATCTCGTAGTAGTAGGCACCCGGAGCCGGGGCGGTCAGGTCGACGCGCTCGTCGGCCGACCCGGTCGCCGACTGGCCGGCCAGCGCGTAGATCGTCGACGGGTCGCACGACTCGGCCGCGTAGACGAACAGGTCCAGGTCGGCGGTGTCGTCGACGGCGTCGAGGTCGAAGCGGGCGTGGTCGACGCCCTCGGGGACCTCGATGCAGTCCGAGAGGACCTGCTGCCCGCCCTCGACGGCGCTGTCCAGGGTCATCGCCTTCGCCAGGCCCTTGGCCACGACCTCGAGCTCGCCGTCCTGGGCCGGGGTGATGGTCACGTCGGTGGAGCCCTCGGTGCCGGTGCCCTCGGCGGACAGCGGCGCCTTGACCGAGACCGGCCGCAGCGCCACGGGAATCCGCAGCTTGGTGGGACCGGACAGGACGATCTTGCCGAACGCGAACTCCCCCAACGGGGCGTCGGTGCGGGCGAAGGTCACCGCCAGCTCCTCGATGTCACCGACACGGCCGGCCACCAGGGTGGCGGGGGCCTCGGCGGTGAAGCCGGGCATGTCGACCCGGACGTTCCAGGTGCCCTTCATCGAGGACTGCAGCGTCCGGGTGAAGGACGCGGAGCCCGCGACCTGGCCCTGCGCGATCGACGGCAGGTTCAGCTCGGTCGGAGCCAGCGCCGGCACGCCGGTGTCGAGGCCCTGGCCGGTGAGGAACCCGCGCCACTCCCGCGCGCTGGAGCTGATGAACCAGCCCGGGTCGAGGAACTTCTTCGGGTTCACGATGCCCGCGCCCTGGGCCAGGGCGTCGGTGCTCTTGGCACCCTCGGAGTCGCGGGTCGGCTTGGCGGTGGTCATCATCGCCGACTGGATCTCCTGCGGGGTCCAGTCCGGGTGCAGGCCCTGCATGAACGCCGCGAGGCCGGCGATGTGCGGGGCGGCCATCGACGTACCGGAGTAGAGGTCGTAGTCGCGGTCGGAGTTCGTCGGCGGGGCGACGGCCGCGAGCACGCTCGAGCCCGGCGCCGCGATGTCCGGCTTGAGGATGTCGGACTCATTGGCGACGGCGGGACCGCGGGAGGAGAAGCCCGAGACCTGCGGCAGCGGCGTCGTCTTGTCGGTGCGGTTGCCGAGCGCGAACCGGGCGGCGGCGTCGTCACCGGCGGACTCGAGGTAGGCGTAGACGGCCTCGCCGGCCACCTCGTCGACGTGGATCGTCGGGATGACGTGGAAGTCGGCGTCGAGGCTGTTCTCGCTGGGGTTGACCAGCACGCTGGCCACGCCGCCGGCGCGGGCGACCTCGGCGGACTTGTCGACGCGGGCGTAGACGCCGCGCTTGCAGACCACGATCAGGCCCTCGGCCAGCGCGGGGTCGAGGGTGTCGGCCGCGCAGAGCTCGGCCTCGGCGGGGTCGGCGCCCTCGAGGGCGACGTCCTTGGCGTCGACCAGCGGGGTGCGCGGGATCTTGGTCCCGGCGATGGAGGCACCGGCGAACTTCTGGCCGTCGCCGAGCACCAGGGTGTTCTCGAAGTTGACGTGCGTGGTCGAGGCGACCGTCGTCAGCCACGGGCTGTTGTGGGCGACCGTGGAGGCGTCCGGGCCGGAGTTGCCGGCGGAGGCGGCGATGAAGACACCGGCCTCGGCCGCACCCTCGAAGGCGACCTCGACGGCGTCGACGACCGTGTCGGTCGCACCGGAGATGGAGTAGTTGATCGAGTCCACGCCGTCGGCGACGGCGTCGTCGATCGCGTCCAGGCTGGCGCTGGTGTAGCAGCCGCCCGAGTTCGGGTCGGTGTCCTCCCAGCAGACCTTGTAGATCGCCAGCGCGGCGCCGGGCGCCATGCCCGAGAGCTTGCCGAAGTCGCGGCCCTCGACGCTGACGTCCTTGACCAGGGCACCGGCCGCGGTGCTCGCGGTGTGCGTGCCGTGGCCGTCGCCGTCGCGGGCGGAGAGGAACTCGGTCTCGGCCTTCTCGGTGTCGGTGGTGGCGATGTCCTCCTCGAATGCCTCGGAGTAGTAGCGGGCGCCGACGACCTTGGTGTTGCAGATCGGGTCGGGCATGCCCTCGCCGGTCTCGCAGGCACCGTTGAAGACGCCGCCGTCGGCCTTCTCCATCCGGGTGCTGCCGTCGCCGGACATGGTGATGTCCCACTTGGTCTGCGGGGCGGAGGTCAGCTGCTTGCCGGCGAAGGAGGGCGACTCGGGCCAGTAGCCGGAGTCCAGGATGCCGACGACCGTGCCGGCCCCGGCCTTCTTGCGGTTGCCCGACTCCTTCCAGGCACCCCGGCGGCCGGTCAGGCCGAGGGAGTCGGGGGTCTCCCAGGTGTCCATCTCACGCTTGACGTCCTTGGCGACCAGCAGCACGCGGCGGTCGGTGGCCAGGTCCAGGGCCTCGTCGGCCGACAGCTCGGCGACGAAGCCGTTGCTGGCGACGGTGAAGCTGGACAGCACCTCGGTGCCGACCTCGCGGGCCAGGCGGTCCTGCTCGCGCTCGAGGTGGCGGCGGTACTGGGTCGAGGCCCGCGAGTCGGCGCGGAACGCGCCGCCCTCGGTGGGCCGGGTCGCCGGGTAGCGGGAGTCGTCACCGGCGTACGACGCGGCGGGCGCCTCGCGCAGCAGGACGACGTACCGCCCGGAGTCGTAGGTCGTGGGCCCGGTGGGCTCCTCCGCCGCCTGCGCCGTCGGCATCGCTGCCGCCAGCCCGGTGACGAGGAGCCCGGTCGAGGCGAGGCCGAGCGCGCGCGCACGAGCCCCGCCGAAGAACTTCTTCGACACGGATACTTCCTTTACCGAGATCAGCCCCCGCGCGCCGGCACCCTCCGGCCGGACGTGAACACGAGGCGTTCAGCACCTCACGCCCTCGCGCCGGAAAAAGCAAGGGTCTTAGCGAGCCAGGTCACAACAGTTACCTGTCCGAGACCAAGAGGCCGGACGGTCTCCCGGGTGGCCGGGGTGTTCTGCCGTGTCGCCAGGACGCCGTGGAGGTGCGCCGGTGCCGACGGGGTCGGCTGCGCGAGGATGGGCCCATGACGACCACTGCCACCAGGACGCTGATCACCGGCGCCAGCTCCGGGCTGGGCGCCGAGATGGCCCGCCAGCTCGCCGCCCACGGGGAGGACCTCGCGCTCTGCGCGCGACGTACCGAGCGCCTCGAGGAGCTGCGCGCCGAGATCCTCGCCGCCCACCCCGAGCGCCGCGTCGCGATCGCCGCGCTCGACGTGACCGACCACGAGGCGGTCACCGCCGTGACGCAGGCGCTGCGCGAGGAGCTCGGCGGGCTCGACCGGTACGTCGTCAACGCGGGCCTCGGCAAGGGCGCCGCCATCGGCACCGGCCGCGCCGACGCCAACCGCGAGACCGCGATGACCAACTTCCTCGGCGCGCTGGCCCAGTGCGAGGCCGCGATGGAGGTCTTCCGCGACCAGGGCCACGGCCACCTGGTGATGGTGTCGTCGATGTCGGCGATGCGCGGGATGCCGAAGTCGATGACGACCTACGCCGCCACCAAGGCCGGTGTCGCCCACCTCGCCGAGGGCATCCGCACCGAGCTGCACGGCACCCCGCTGGCCAAGAAGATCCAGGTCACCGTGCTCTACCCCGGCTACATCGCCTCGGAGATGAACGAGAAGGTCCAGCAGTCCACCCCGCTGATGGCCTCCACCGAGAAGGGCGTGAAGGCGATGGTCGCCGCCATCGAGAAGCGGGTCGACTCCGCCTGCGTCCCCGCGCTGCCGTGGGCACCGATGTCGGTCGTGATGAAGCACGCCCCGCTGCCGGTGCTGAAGAAGCTGATCTGAGGGCCTACGCCACCCCCGTCTCCGATCTCGCCTCCACCTCCGGCTCCGGCCGCACAGCCACCCTCAGCCGGAGGCCCGACAGGACGTGGGAGAGGCCGCGGTGCTCGCGGGTCCAGAACGTCGCCACCACCGTGAGCACGAGGTACGCCGCCAACAGCTGCCCGCGGTAGGGGATCGGTGCCAGCACCAGCCAGAAGACCGGGCCGATGCCGAAGGCCAGCTTGAGCAGCCGGCCCGGACCCGTCCACCAGCGGCGTGGTGACTCCGTGCGTACGGACACCACGGTCTCGCCGACCGTGCGACCGAGGCCGAGCACGCACAGCGCCTCCACGGCGAACGGCACCGACCACTGCAGCAGCCACTGCTCGGCACGGTGCGGGCCGGTGTCGAGGACGTAGAACATCAGTCCGCGCCAGGCGACGGCGACCGCCCCGCCGAGCATCAGCACGAACAGCGCGTCGCTCAGCATGCCGGCCATCCGCCGACCCCAGGTGACCCGCGTGGGCAGGGGCGGCGGGGTCTCCGAGCGGCGGCGCAGCACCGGCCACGACAGCAGTGCGCCGGCGAGCGCACCGAGGGTGTTGACCACCAGGTCGTCGACGTCGAACCGCCGGTAGGCGCAGTCGTAGAAGCCCCAGACGCCCGTGCGCTGGGTCATCTCGATCGCCAGTGACATGGCCAGGCCCGACAGCGTCGCGACGACCACGCCGCGGCGCAGCACCAGGCGCACGAAGACCCCGAGCGGCACGAACAGCAGCACGTTGAGCAGCACCTGCTGCACCGCCGGGTCCCGCAGGAACACCCGCACCCCGTCATCGGGCGAGCCCATCAGCCCGATGGTGCCGAGCAGGTCGGTCTGGGCCACCCGGCAGCGGAAGTCCCCCCGGTCCGGCAGCGGCAGCAGTGTGTAGGTCCACAGCGACAGCCCGTAGACCGCGCCCGTGATCAGGGTGGTCAGGTCGCCGGCGCCGAGCCGGCCGTCGCGGCGGTACTCGTAGGCCGCCACCGGGATGAACAGCACCACCGCCACCACGCCGCCGAGCGCGACCGCGGTCAGCGCGTTGAGGGCCTGGTCGGACACGGCCGCAACCTACCCGCGCGCCCCCAGCCCGACCCCACCCGCGGGCCACCCCGCCGGTCGAGGTGCGAGGCCGCCCACGGCCGAGCCTCGAGACCCCGTACGCCGGGCGCGGCCGCGCCCCACGCTCGCCGGGTCTCGAGGCTCCTCGCTGGCGCTCGTCGCACCTCGACCAGCGGAGGTCCTCGACCAGCGGCGGCGTCACCGGTAGGTCAGCAGCTCCCCACCGAGATGCTCGTGCTCGTTGAAGGTCAGCAGCCGGGTGCCGCGCGGGCCGACGAGGACGCGCGTGACGCCGGAGTTCACGGCCACGGTGTTGAGCCGCTGCCAGGTCTCCGGCAGCCCGTCGCCGGACGCCCCGAGCAGGCCGGCCGCCACCAGGCCGACGACCCCGCCGGAGGTCACCACGACCGCGGTCTCCCCGCTGCCCGCCCGCGCGACCGCGTCGGCCAGCGCCGCGGAGGCCCGGGCCTCGAAGTCGCGGAAGCTCTCGTCGTACTCCGAGTCGTTGCCTCCACCGGTCCACCGCGCGGTCGCGCGCTCGAAGAGCTCCTGGAAGGTGCGCCGGTCCAGCTGGTGCGGGTCCGCGGGCAGGTCGGGGAAGCGCGCGATCACGCCGAGGTGGTCGAACTCGTCCCACCGGCCGTCCTCGTCGACCGGCGTCGCCCAGCCCGCGCCCTCGCACATCGCCTCGAGCGTCTCCCGGTGGCGACGCATCGTGCCGCGCACCAGCGCCGTCGGGCTGACCCCGGCGGCCGCGAGGTGCGCGCCGAGGCGGCGCCCCTGCTCCCACCCGGTGGGCGAGAGCACGTCGTAGTCGTCGGCCCCGAAGGACGCCTGGCCGTGCCGCACGAGCAGCAGCTGCCCCATCAGGCGCTCCCCATCAGGCGGCCTCGCCGATCAGCCGGCGGCACCGCTGCTCGAGGTAGGAGACCACCTGACCCAGGAGCGCGTAGGACTCGTTGGTGGTCTGCTTGTGCACGTAGCGGTACCAGATCTGCTGGGCGATGACCGCGAGCCGGAACAGCCCGAACACCTCGTAGAAGACCAGGTCCCGCTCGCTCGGGGCGTGCCCGGTGGCCGCGCAGTAGCGGTCGACCCACTCGCGACGGGTCCACATGCCCGGGGCGTTCGACGGCTGGCGTCGGAACAGCTGGAACAGCTCGTCGTCGTCGGCCTCGACCCAGTAGGCGATCATCGAGGAGAGGTCCATGAGCGGGTCGCCGACGGTCGCCAGCTCCCAGTCCAGGACCGCCCGGACGCCGAGGTCGTCGTCGAGCACGAGGTTGTCGAGCCGGTAGTCGTTGTGGATCAGCACCTGGCCGGTGTCGGCCGGCTGGTGCTCCTCGATCCACGCCAGCACGTCGGACCAGTCGCCGGTGTCGTCGGTGCGCGACCCGTCCAGCCGACGGATCCAGCCGCGGACCTGGCGACCGACGTACCCCTCGCCCTTGCCGAGCGCGGCCAGCCCCGGCACCGCGGAGACGTCCACCGAGTGCAGGGCGACCAGCACGTCGAGCACCCGCTGGCACAGCGCGTCGGCCACCTCGGGGGCGACCGGCTCCGGGAGGTCCTGGCGCAGGATCTGCCCGGGCACCTTCTCCATGACGTAGAACTCCGAGCCCAGCACGGACTCGTCGGGCTCGTGGCCGATCATCGTGGCGACGTACGGGAAGACCGGCGCGAGCGCGGCCTGGATGCCGTGCTCGCGCCCCATGTCGTGGGCCCCGGCGGCCTTCTTGCCCGACGGCGGGCGTCGCAGGATCAGGTCGCGGCTCTGCCCGTCGCTCGAGGCCGTCCGCACCAGGTAGGTCAGGTTGGACGCCCCGCCGCGGAACTGCTGGACCTCGGTCACCGGCCCCTCGCCACGCTCGGCGAGCCACGCCGAGAGGGCGTCGACGTCGAAGGCGTCCTCGTCGCGGACCGGCTTGGCGTTGTTGTCGCTGCTGCTCACTGCTCTCCCCCTGCGTCCGCTGCCTCGCCGGCCAGCTTGTCGAGACTGCGCGCCTGCGCCCGCATCACCGCGTCGTACGACGCCCGGTCGGTCTGCTTGAGCGCGACCGCACCCCGGGCCGGCTCGTCGGGCACGATCAGCTCGTCGCCGGCGTCCAGCCCGGCGAGCACGGCCGCGGCGACCGACTCGGCGCTGATCGGCGAGTCGGTCACCAGGCGCGACATCACCTGGCCGAGCGCGGAGTCGGCGCCCTGCAGGGAGTCCATCAGGTTGGTGCGGAAGAACCCGGGGCAGACCGCGTGCGCGGTGATCCCGTGGGCCGCGAGCTCGTGCCCGGCGGTCTCGGTGAGAGCGACGACCGCAGCCTTGACCGCGTTGTAGGACGCCATGCCCGCGGGGTGCACGAGCCCGGCCAGGCTCGCGACGTTGACGATCGCGCCCGACCCCTGCCGCTTGAGCATCGGCACGAAGGTGCGCAGCCCGCGCACCATCCCGAACAGGTTGATGTCGAAGATCCACTGCCACTCGTCGTGGGTGGCCACGTCGAGCCGGCCGCCGCCCGCGACCCCGGCGTTGTTGACCAGCACGTCCAGCCCGCCCCACGTCTCCTCGACGTGCGAGAGCGCGGCGGCCCAGTCGTCGTCGGAGGTGATGTCGAGTCCGAGGACGGCGGTCGAGGAGGGACGAAGTCCCGTCTCGAGACCCCGTTCGCCTCGCACGTCGGTCCGCAGCACCCGGTCCCCCCGCGCCTCGAACGCGTCGGCCAGCGCAGCACCGAGCCCCGAGGCGGCACCGGTGATCAGGACCCGCTGCCCGCCCGCGCTCATCGCTTCGCCCCGTACTTGCCGAGCTCCAGGCGCGCCACGACGCCCTGGTGCACCTCGTCGGGACCGTCGGCGAGCCGCAGCGCCCGGGCGGCGGTCCAGGCGCCGGCCAGCGGGTGGTCGTCGGACATCCCGCCGCCGCCATGGATCTGCATCGCGAAGTCGATGACCTGCAGCGCCATCCGCGGCACCGCGACCTTGATCTGCGAGACCTCCGAGAGCGCGTTGAGCGGGCCCCCGACGTCGAGCTTCCACGCGGCGTTGAGGACCAGCAGGCGGGCCTGCTCGATGGCGATCCGGGCGTCGGCGATCCGCTCACGGTTGCCGCCGAGGTTGGCCAGCGGCTTGCCGAAGGCGACGCGGTCCAGCCCGCGGCGGCAGGCCCGCTCCAGCGCCATCTCGGCCAGGCCGATGAGCCGCATGCAGTGGTGGATGCGGCCGGGCCCGAGCCGTCCCTGGGCGATCGCGAACGCCTCACCGGGGCCGGACAGGATGTTGCTGACGGGGACGCGGACGTCGGTGAACGAGACCTCGCCGTGGCCGATGGGCTCGTCGTACATCCCCATCGTCGGCAGCAGCCGCTCCACCTCCACCCCGGGGGTGTCCATCGGGACCAGCACCATCGTGTGCCGGTGGTGGCGGTCGATGCCGGGGTCGGCCTCGAGGTTCTCCGGGGTGTCGCGCAGGCCCATGAAGACCGCGATCCGGCAGTCGGGGTGCCCCACGCCGGTCGACCACCACTTGCGCCCGTTGATGACGACCTCGTCGCCGTGCACCACGGCGGTCGCCTCCATGTTGGTCGCGTCGGAGGACGCGACGTCGGGCTCGGTCATCGTGAACGCCGAGCGGATCTCGCCGGCCAGCAGCGGCTCCAGCCACTGCGCGCGCTGCTCGTCGGTGCCGTAGCGCAGCAGCACCTCCATGTTGCCGGTGTCGGGCGCGTTGCAGTTCATCACCAGGGGCGCGAGGTGGCTGCCGCCGGTGGCCTCGGCGACCGGGGCGTAGTCGACGTTGGTCAGGCCCTCGCCCCCGTCGGTGCCGAAGCGTGCGGCGTACTCCCCCGCGTGCTCCTTCGGCAGCCACAGGTTCCACAGGCCACGTGCCTTGGCCTCGGCCTTGAGCTCCTCGACGACCGGCAGCGGTCGCCACGGGTCGCCTGTACGCCGCTGCTCGGCCAGGTCGCGGAGGTAGTCGCCCTCCACGGGCTCGACCACGTCGCGGATGAACACCCGGGTGCGCTCGGTGAGGTCGGCGGCCCGGGGAGACGGTGCGAAGTCCATGGCCGCGAACCTACCGGGCGCTCGGTCCGTCGCGGGGTCCCGCGAGGACCCGTGTCGAGCAGCGAACCCCACCGAGCGGACCCCCGGTGGTCGAGCAGCGAGCGCCAGCGAGCGGACCCCCGGTGGTCGAGCAGCGAGCGCCAGCGAGCGGACCCCCGGTGGTCGAGCAGC
>Ga0208834_100458_pt1 | contig 12804 bp, 13 predicted proteins | sample DeeseametaMP1787_FD_184182 | JGI IMG/M metagenome (GOLD analysis project Ga0208834, IMG submission 184182) | Marine microbial communities from the Deep Pacific Ocean - MP1787 (SPAdes) | ecosystem: Environmental > Aquatic > Marine > Oceanic | place: North Pacific Ocean | collected 2011-05-03 | reverse complement strand
CTGCCGGGTTCGCGCTCGCCCGATCGGGGGTAAGCACCTAGCGTGAAGCCGCGCCCGCTGCCGGGGCGCACACTCTCGGGAAGGCAGCAGCAGTGAGACGGATCCATCGGCACGCCCTCGCGCTCGGGCTGGTCCTCGCGCTCTCCGCGTGCGGCGGGGACCCGGAGCCGCAGTTCGAGGCGGACCCCTCCCCCGCGCCCAGCGAGGTCGCCACCTCGGCGCCTGCCAAGGAGGCGTGGGAGGAGAAGAGCGACGACGGAGCCATCGCGTTCGTGGGGCACTGGATCGACGAGTTCAATGCGATGCGCGCGTCGGGAGAGACCAGCACGATCGAAGATCTCAGCCACAAGAGCTGCGACTCCTGCAGCAACTTCGTTCAGCTCACCGAGCAGATCTATGACGCAGGCGGATCACTGGAGACAGCCGGCTGGACCCCCTTGAGCGTCAGTCAGCCGGCGCAGTCGTCAAGTAGTGCGCCAGTCCTCAGCGTTCGCGTGCGGCAGTCTCCACAGACTTTGATCGAGTCACGCGATTCGGAGCCGGTCGAATACGACGGCGGTCGAATTGATCTTGTGGCACATCTCAAGTGGGCGCGCAATGGGTGGCAGATGACGCGATTGGACCGCGCATGAGGCTCCTTGGCGCAGCGCTGAGCGCCGCCATCCTCATTGTCGGAACGAGCGCGGCCAACGGCGACGACGGGCGTACTGAAATACCCGACCCGACGGCAGCCAAAGACGCCTTCGAAGTCGGATTGACCACACAGGAGGCTCCTCGCAACGACGGCCGGACGCCAGTCGTCGCCACTTCGGGATCAGTCACCTACTCAATGACTCCAGTGTGCGTTCGGGGAGAAGGTGGACCAGACGGCGCCTACTACGGATGCGCTGAGCAGCAAACGTGTGGCGCCGACGGGCTCCAATCGTGGGTTTGGGAGCACGCTCCTGACGGGTCGACACGGATGGTCGGCACCTACTGCAGCGAAGGCGCCACGACGGCGTTGCCTGTCGACACCCTGACGCCGGGGCGCATCCTGGAGGCGTTCCAGCGGGTGGATCTGCCCGAGGCGCCGCTGGAGGTGCAGCCGCCGGGCGGGGTCACGCTGGTCAACTTCGACACGATCCTGCACACCGACGCGCAGCCGTTCACCGAGACCGTGCAGCTGCTGAACCGGCAGATCACCTTCGACATCGAGCCCAGCGAGTTCACCTGGACCCTCGGTGACGGCCGCACCCTCACCACCACCGACCCCGGGCGGGCCTGGAGAGCAGGGCTGCCGATGGACGAGTACGTCTCGCACCGCTACGCCGAGGCCGGCACCGTCCGACTCCAGCTCACCACCACCTGGTCCGCACGCTGGCGTCTGCCGAACGGTCCGTGGCGACCCGTCGCCGGCACCGTCGAGATCGCCTCACCCCCGCAGGACCTCGAGATCACCACCGCGCGCCCGCAGCTCGTCTCCTACGACTGAGCCGCGGCACCCTCGGGGAGTTCTCCACAGATTTCCGCAGATCCTTCTTCACCTCTGGCGCCTGTCGGAGCCGAGGTGTAGGATTCGAACATGAGTTCGAACGCGACGGTGGATCGAGGCGCGGAGGCCAGCTCCGCGCTCGACTCGCTGCGCGAGCTCGACCTCAGCACCATCGATGTCGCCGCCGTTCCCGAGGAGCTGCTCGGCGACCTGCTCGCCACCGCCACCCGGGTCGAGTCCCAGGCCGCCGCGCTCCGCGGCGCCGTGCTCGCGGAAGCCGACCGTCGCCAGACCGCGCTCCGCACCGCAGCGAGCGGCACGGACGCCTGGGCGGTCGAGTTCACCGGCGACACCCGCGAGATGAACGCGGGCGGGCTGCGAATCGCCCGGCTGCTGGAGGAGAAGTACCACGCGACCCGCGACGCCTTCGCCGCCGGCCGCGTCACCAAGGCCCAGGTCCGCGTCATCGTCAACGCCGCCGAGCAGTCCCCCACCCGCGCCACCGCGCTGCAGGTCGCCCAGGCCGAGGAGCTCATCCTCGGCAAGGCCACCGGCGACGGTCGTCGCAACGGCAAGCCGATGGACCCCAAGCGACTGCGCCAGGCCGCGCGCCGGATGTACGACCGGATCGACCACGACCTGGCCGACGAGCACGAGGCGATCATGCTCGGCCGGGAGTCCAAGCACGCCCAGCGCGACACCTACCTCATGCTCAGCGACAACGGCGACGGCACCTGGTCAGGCCGCTTCACGATCCCCGAGATGCACGGCCAGCTCCTCACCTGGGCCCTCGACAAGCTCACCGCCCCGCGTCGCCAGTCCAAAGGCCCGCTCGGCCAGCAGGTCACCGACGAGGCCGCGGCCGACGGCAACGGCTGGCTCCCGGGTCCGCTGGAGAAGAGGGGCAACGCCCTCTGCGAGCTCATCGAGCACCTCCCCACCACCGGCTGGCAGCTCACCGGCGGCGGCAACGCGACGACCCTGCTGGTGCGGGTCGAGTTCGACGACCTCGTACGCCGCATCTCCGACGACATGGAGCAGCTCGGCGTCGGCCGGCTCGACAACGGCGTCAAGCTGACCGCCGCCCACGTCCAGCGACTCGCCTGCGAGGCCGAGATCGTCCCGACCATCCTCGACAGCGAGGAGGCGGTGATGTTCCACGGTCGCGGCCAGCGGCTCCACGACCGCCACCAGCGCAACGCCCTCGGCCAGATCCACGACTCCTGCGCCATCAGCGGCTGCGAGCGGCCCTTCGCCTGGTGCGAGATCCACCATCCCTACCCCTGGGCAGCCGGCGGCGGCACCGACATCACCAACGCGGTCCCCCTCTGCGGCTGGCACCACCAGCGAGCCCACGACGGCGACTTCGACCTCAGACGAGACCCACCCAACGGGCCACACGCCTGGAAGCTCGCCCGCCGCCGACCACCCCGCGACTGGCGCGACAGGGCCGAGGCAGCTCAAGGCGCCGGCTACACCGTGGTCCGCAGCTGAGCCCAGCCGCGCCCATCCACACCCGTCGCCGCCGTCCCCCACCCGTCGCCGAAGTCCCCGCCCGGACAGAACAGAGGGCCCCGGGGCATCAACCCGAGGCCCTCCGACCTGGGCGCGGACTGCGAGGAGCCCGCACCCAGGTGCTGCCTGGCGCTACTTCTTGCGCAGCACCACCTTCAGCTTCTCGACGGCCTCGCCACCGGTGAGGGCGGTGAAGGTGAGCGTCGCGCGGACCACCAGCCGTCCCTTGTCGGCCAGCTTGCGGCGCTGCGACGCCGTCGGGGTGAGAGTCAGCTTCACCGCGTCGGCCGCCTCCGCGGTGGTGCTGACCGTCTTCAGCTTGCCGCCGGTCACCACCAGCTCACCGGCCGTGTTCAGCGACGCCGTCACCACGGCCGTGCCCTTCCTGTGACGCACCTTGACCTTGTCCACGACGAGCTCCGGGTCCACGACCTCCTCGGTGACCCGCAGGGTCATCGACTCCGAGGCCGTCGCCTGACCCGCGGAGTCGGTGACGATCGCGGTGAGCGTCACCTCCTTCCCGGCCAGCTCCGGACCCGGCGCCCAGGCGAAGGCGTACGGCGCGGACGTCGCGTCGCCGACCCCCTGACCGTCGACCACCAGGGTCACCGAGCGCACCCCGACGTCGTCCAGGCCGCGCACCAGCGGGAGGACCGTCTCCCCCACTGCGACCTCGGACCCGTCGACCGGGTCGATGAGTTCGGCGTACGGCGCCTCGTCGGCGATGCGGCCCTCACGGACGGGCACGCCGGTCGGCGGGGTGGAGGCCCGCCGCGACACGATGACGGTCGGGTCGTTCTCGCTGTCGCGGCCCGAGACCGCCTCGGTGCCGGCGCTCGGGTCGGCGGGGCCGCCCTCGACCGGCGAACCCTGACCCAGGAACGAGCTGCTCACCGTGATCGGCGCGCCCTCACGGACACCGGTGTTGTCGGCGTTCGCGTTGTAGACGGCGAACCCGTTGCCGGTGAGGATCGAGCCGTCGACGCTCAGGTCGCCGCCCTCGGTGCCGGCGTCGGTCAGCAGGATGCCGAAGGACTGCGACGGGGCGGGCTTGTAGTAGTTGCCGGTGACCCGACTGTTCTCCACGAAGCCGTCGACGCCGCTGGTGTAGGCGATGCCGGTCTGGGCGTAGCGACGGTTCGGCTTGCCGGTGACGACGGTGTCGACGACGTACCCGTGCTGGCGGATGCCGGTGCGCACGGTGTTGTCGGCGTCGCCGTCGGGCCCGCGGGCGCCGTCGAAGAGGATGCCTCCGGACTGGTAGCCGGTCACGAGGCTGTCGGCGACCGTCACCTCCGACTCCACCGTGCCCGGGCCGTCTCCCAGGATGACGCCGGTCTTGACGATGCCCCAGCCGTGCGGCTGCAGCGCCAGTTCGTCATCGTCGGCGGCGACCGCCATCGGGCCGACGACGCTCTCGCTGACCCGGCCGGCCGCACCGAAGAAGGCGATGCCCGCCTCGGCGTAGGTGCTGCCCGAGGTCACCGTGACCCCCGAGAGGTCCACGAACATCTCGTTGGTGTCGGTGGAGCCCAGCGACTGGCGCGAGACGGTGACGACGTTGCCGCCGCCGTCACGCAGGTACGGCTCCAGGCCCGCCAGGGACTCGATGCCCTGGTCCGGCATGATCGTGACCCTGTCGGCCCCCGCGCCCTTGATCTTCAGCGGCTTGGTGATCGTCAGGCCGTTGCGGGCACCGGTCGCCACCGGGTTTCCCGCACCGAAGACCGGCGTCGAGGACTCCTCGTAGGTGCCGTCGCAGACCACGATGGTGTCCCACGGGGACGCGAAGTCCACCGCGTCCTGGACGGAGTCGAACTGCGCGTCCGGGCACTGCACGGAGTCGTCGTCGACGGTCCACACCGTGTTGTTGAAGGGGTCGTCGACCTGGTCGATCAGGCTGAGCGCCCCCGGCGTGTTGTCGTACGACGCCAGGAACTCGGCCGGGTCGGGCCCGGTCGCCGGCGCACCGTACCCGGCACCCTGGTCGGGAGCCGTGCCGTCGGAGAGGATCAGCGGCTCCTCGCTCGCTGCCTCCTGGAACCGCACGTCGGCCACCTGCACCGAGCCGGAGGCCGGGGTGCCCTCCTCGCCGAAACGCAGGGAGACGCTGGCCAGCGAGGTGAGGTCGACGCCCTGGTCGGCGAACTCGCTCAGCGGCACGCGGATCTGGTCGAGCACCACGTGGGTGCGCGAGGTGATCGTGCCGGTCGAGGCGTGCAGGGCGTTGCCCCACCGCTCGTCACCGGCGTGCACGACCGCCTCGTTGCCCTCGGTGTCGCTCAGGACGATGAGGAAGTCCTGGGTGGTGGTCTCCGGGTCGTAGGCGACGGGGAGCGCGTTGCCCTCGTCGTCGAGACGGTCCTCGTCGAAGCCCGGGTTGCGGGGGTCGAAGAAGTTGACGTCGGCGCCCATCGCCAGCGCCTCGAGGCCACTGAGGTCGCGCGAGGCCGCCGGGATCTGTGCGGTCAGCTCGGCCGTCCGGCCCTCCTCCCACGCGAGCGCCAGCTGGCGACCGTAGGAGTGGTTGATCGGGGCGTTCTCACGCGTGGAGCTCTGGCCGCCCAGCTCGGCCTTGCCCGGGAGCGGGCAGGGCTTGGCCGCGGTCGGCTGGTTGCCCTTGCCGAGCTGCGAGGGCGCGAAGTCCTCGGGCTCGGGGTTGCACCAGTCGTAGCCGCCGGAGGTCTGCTTCGGCAGGTCCACCGCACCGTTGTCGAGGTAGGGGTAGGCGAAGCCGGAGCCGCTGAGCGAGCCGCCGAGCGCGTTGAGCCCCAGCGGGTTGGTGATCTCCGGGCGGATCACGTCGACCCGCTCGGTGGCCGGCGGGAAGTAGCTGGTCGAGACCCGCTCCTTGCAGGCGATCGCGGTGCCGGACTCGCTGGTGGGGCACGCGGACTCGGGGATCTGCAGGTGCGAGGCGGTGTCGGACAGCTCGCCGGTCATGTAGCCGTCGAACGCGCCCTCGCCTCCGACGTACCGGCGGAAGAACGCCGACATCGTGGCCAGGCCGATCTTCTCCTGGTCGCCCATCCGGTCGGCGTCACCGGAGATCTTGGTGTTGACCTCGGGGTCGAAGGTCGCGGAGTTGTCGATGACGTAGGACGGCGGGTCGTAGGACGCCGCACCCGAGAGCCGCAGGTTGTGGGGCTGGACGTTGCCGTCATTGCTGGGCTGGCTGTTGCCGCACGCCGCGTCGGCGGTGTTCGTGCCGTCCTGGCCGTCGGCGAACCACACGGAGTTGTACCAGTTGTGGTTGGCGCCGAGCTGCGAGGACTGGATGCGCGGGAACGGGTCGTCGCCGTTGACGTACTGGCTGCGCTCGAAGAACCGCGCACCCTGCAGGTTGGAGACGTCGCCGTCGCACCACGGAAGGATCGACATGTACGGCGTGCCGTACGGCGCCTTGCGCTCGTAGTCGACCGGCGCCAGCGAGATCACGCCGCGCAAGGGGTAGCGGGGTCCGTCCGTGCGGATCCGGTTGTAGTCGATGAAGCTGGTGACCGCGTCGCCGCCGCGGGAGTGGCCCATCAGGCCGATGCGGGTCAGGTCGAGCGAGCCGGCGAGGGTGTCGCCGATGGTGGTGTGCTCGTCGTCGGGCAGGCCGCCCGCCTCGTTGGCAGCCGACAGGGCGTCCAGGGTGGCGGCGATGAGCAACCGTCGCTGGTGCATGCCCTTCCCCTTGGCCCCGTCCTGGCGCATCATCATCTGGTCCTGGGAGACCGAGAACGTCGTGTAGCCCCAGGTGGCGAGGTTCTCCCCGAGGTAGGCGTAGCCGGCCTCGTTGCGCTTGAACTCGTCGCAGGTGAGGTTGGTCCGGTCGGTGCCGGAGTCGCACGAGCCGTGGTTGCCGTGCACCAGCACGACCAGCGGGGAGGGCTCCTCGCGGTCGGCCGGGTAGTAGAGCGCGCCGCGGATCTCGATGTCCTCGGCGGCCTGGGAGGACCCGGCCTCGGGCGCGGCCCCGGACGAGTTCGGCTCCTGCAGGGCGACCGTGCCGAGCTTGGTCTCCTGGATCGTGGCGGCGGTGTAGTCACCCCGGTCCAGCGGGTCGGGCAGCTCCGACACGTCGTCGACCGTGCGGATCACCGTGGTCGCGATGCCGGCGGCGCTCACGGTGCTTGTGCCGGGTGCGGCGGAGGCCGCGATCGTGGGTAGGGCCGCTGGCGCGGCCAGCGCGGCCAGGAGTGGCAGCACGGCCACCCTCCTGGTCCGCGGCGCGAGGGGACTCTTCACAGGACATCTCCATGCTCGACTCACCCGGAGGACACCGGGCCGCTCGAACCTAAGGAGACTTGATTACGCTAGACCCCGCGTTGATGACACGTTTCATTTCGCGGGAGCAAAGAAGCCGACCCTGTGTTGCATCCTGGGACGCGGTGTCCGAGGGATGGACTGGGTCGACGGTTCGGCGGGTCAGCCGACGGCGCGCTCCAGCGAGGCCAGCACTGCCTCCTTGCGCGGGGCGCCGCTGGCCCGCGTCGACTCACGCCCGGCGGCGTCGAGCACCAGCGTCGTCGGCGTACGCAGGACGCCGAGGGTGCGCACCAGCTCCAGGTGCTGCTCGGCGTCGACCTCGATGTGGCTGACGCCCGGGACCACCTCGGCGACCTCGGTGAGCACCCGGCGGGTGGCGCGGCAGGGGGCGCAGAACGCCGAGGAGAACTGCAGCAGCGTCGCCCGCTCGCCCAGCTGGGCCTCCGGCAGGGCCTCCAGGACGGCGGTCCAGGCGGCGCCGGTGGGCGGCGCGGTGGAGTGGTCTCGCGAGTGGTCTCGACGCCCGCTCGTCGCTGGCGCTCCTCGCTGCTCGACCACCTCGACGGAGCCGTCACCTGCCTGCTCGACCGCCTGGGGAGCCGGCGCGGGGGCGCTCTTGAAGCGGCCGTCCGTGCGGGCGCGGTAGAGGCCGAAGCCGAGGGCCAGCACGACGGCGATCACGACGATGGTCAGACCGGTGCCCATAGGGGGATCAACCTACTGATCCGGGCGCGCATTCCCCGTGCGGGCGTCGTCGGAGCGGGCCAACTCGCCGCGCAGCCGCTCGACCTCGGCCTCCAGCTCCAGGACCCGGGCGATGCCGGCGATGTTGAGCCCCTCGGCGAGCAGCTCGCGGATGCGGTGGAGGACCTCGATGTCGGCCTGGGAGTAGAGCCGGGTCCCGCCGGACGTGCGGTCGGGGGTGAGCAGTCCGCGGCGCTCGTACACCCGCAGGTTCTGCACCTCCATCCGCACCATGTCGGCCGCCACCGAGATCGCGAAGACCCCGTGCGTGCGTCGCACGCGGGGCGCGTGCGGGTCGGGCGAACTGGTCGGGCTCATGGGCTTGATTTTCCATGATCGGGGGAATACAACAAACCTGTAACCGTTGATACAGGTGAGCGGGGCTCACGCAGACCCGTCACCGAGTGCCCATCCCGCACCCGAGATCCAGACAGAGGAGGAATCCCCAATGCTGCTCCGTACCGCTGACCCCTTCCGTGACTTCGACCGCCTGACCCAGCAGCTGCTGGGGACCACCAACCGCCCGGCCGTCATGCCGATGGACGCGTGGCGCGAGGGCGAGCGGTTCGTCATCGAGTTCGACCTGCCCGGCGTCTCCCCCGAGTCCATCGACCTCGACGTCGAGCGCAACGTCCTGACCGTCCGCGCCGAGCGCGTCGCCCGCAACGGCGACTGGGAGCGCCTGGCCTCCGAGCGGCCGACGGGTCAGTTCAGCCGCCAGCTCGTCCTCGGCGACAACCTCGACCTCGACCGGATCGAGGCGTCGTACGACGCCGGCGTGCTGCGCCTGGTCGTCCCGGTCGCCGAGAAGGCCAAGCCGCGCAAGATCGAGATCTCCGGCGTGACCCCGGAGAAGGAGACCGCCGCGATCGAGTCCTGATCAGCACAGCACCCTCCAGCGCGAACCAGCGCCACGAAGGGCCCGGGAGCACCTGCTCCCGGGCCCTTCGTCGCGTCTGCGCAGGGCGACCACTGGTCCAGACCACCTCAGGAGCGACCCATCCGGGTCGATTGGCAGTGGCGAACGTGGGGTACCGGACTCGGGAGAGATCGTGGAGGACCCGATGGAGACAACCCTTGTGGTGACGCTGGCCGTGCTGGCGTGGTTGCTCCTGCCTCTTCCTCTTGCCGTCGCCTGCGGGCGGGCCTTCGACAGCGGGAGCTCCTCCCGCGAGCGACTCAGCCCCCCGCGAACGGCGGCAGGAACTCCACGGTCTCCCCGGGTCTGACCATCACCGAGGCCGGATCGGCCTTCCCCACCGGCTGCTCGCCGATCAGCGCAGAGCACGCCGCCAGGACCTCGCCGAGCCGCGTGCCGGGGTGCAGGTCCACCGCTCTCTCGCGGATCTCCGCCAGCGTCAACGGCGCCGGAGTCTCGACCAGGTCACGATCCGTGCCGGCTGCGTGCTTGGCGCCCGCCCAGTAGCGGATCTCGATGATCTGCGTCTCATTCACCCTTGGAACCTTCCAATATGACGCTCGGATTTCTGTAAGGTGCATGAACTATCAACGGCCGGAGCCCAACGTTGCGTTTCGGTCCCCACCCACACCCCATGGGAGGAGACCAGTATGAGCACCCTTCTGCTGCTGACCAGCGCGCTCCAGCCGTCCGCCGAGGTCCTGCCCGGTCTCGCGCTGCTCGGCCACCACGTCAAGATCCTGCCCGCCGAGGGAAGCGCCCTCCTCGAGGCGCCCGAGGCCGACCTGCTCCTCGTCGACGGTCGCCAGGACCTCGCCCACGCCCGTGACCTGTGCCGACTGATCCGCACCACCGGCACCGAGGTCCCCGTCCTCCTCGTCACCACCGAGGGCGGCCTGGCCGTCGTCTCCCACGACTGGGGCATGGACGACGTCGTGCTGCACACCTGCGGCCCCGCCGAGCTCGAGGCCCGCATCAAGCTCGCCATCGGCCGCCTCAGCGCAGCCCGCGACGCCGCCGACCCCGACGCCCACGTCATCCGCTCCGGCGAGGTCGTCGTCGACGACGCCACCTACACCGCCAAGGTCGGCAAGCGCCCGCTGGACCTGACCTTCAAGGAGTTCGAGCTCCTGAAGTTCCTGGCCCAGCACCCCGGCCGCGTCTTCAGCCGCCAGCAGCTGCTGCAGGAGGTGTGGGGCTACGACTACTTCGGCGGCACCCGCACCGTCGACGTCCACGTACGCCGCCTCCGCGCCAAGCTCGGCCCCGAGAACGAGACCCTCATCGGCACCGTCCGCAACGTCGGCTACCGCTTCGTGCTCCCCACCAAGGAGTCGAAGCAGGCCGAGGCCGACGCTCGCGCCGCCGAGAGCTCGGTCGACCGGGCCAGCGCCTCGGCCTGACGGCACCGGGCCCAGTCACCGGGCCCAGTCCCCGGGCCCAGTCGCCGGGCTCAGTCGCCGGGCCACTCCCCGGTGGCGCGCTGGAAGGCGCGCGCACCCCCGCGGTCGACCATCGCCTTCACCACCGCGAAGATCGCCCCGTGGACGGCGGCGGCCGCCGCCACCTCGCGCCAGGAGTACTCCGACTCCAGTGCTTTGGGCGCGTCGGCGTCGGGGTGCCGACTGACCCGCGTCCACACCTGCTGGAAGACCTGGCCGGCGAGGACGCCGGCGACGATCGAGCCGACCAGGCCGACCGGGCGGTACAGGATGCGGGCCGACCTGCTCGTGGGCTCCTCGTGCTTGCTCATCTGCTGACCTCCTGGGTCTCTCGTCGTGCGGGATGCTCGTCGGGCCGCGACGAGTCACCCTCCTCGTCGTCGTCACGACCACGGGACTCGCGCAGGGCACGACCGCGGCGTACGTCCTCGCGGTGCTTGGCCTCGGCCTTCTCGATCCCCGTCGTGTCGCGCGGCGGCAGCTGCAGCTCCTCCTCGGCCGGCAGGCCCGCCTGGAGCTCGCGTCCGCGCTCCAGCTCGGAGTCCAGCTCCGCACCGAAGAGCAGGGCGAGGTTGGTCAGCCACAGCCAGAGCAGGAACACGATGACGCCGGCGAGGGAGCCGTAGGTCTGGTCGTAGCTGGAGAAGTTCGCGACGTAGAAGCCGAACGCCGCCGACGCCGCCACCCACACCAGGATGGCCACCGCGGCACCCACCGAGATCCAGCGGAACTTCGGCTGCTGCACGTTGGGGGTGGCGTAGTAGAGGATCGCCACCATCAGCACGACGGCACCCAGCATCACCGGCCACTTGGCGATGCTCCACACCAGGACCGTCGAGTCCTCCACGCCCAGCTGGGCGCCGACCGCCTCGCCAGCCGGACCGGTCACCACCAGGGCGGTGAGGACCGCCGCCGCCAGGAGCACCTCGACCAGCGTGACCAGCAGCATCCACGGACGCAGCTTCCAGAACGGCCGACCCTCGGTGATCTCGTGGATGCGGTTCAGCGCGCGACCGAACGAGCCGACGTACCCCGAGGCCGACCACAGCGCGGCTGCGAGGCCGGTCACCAGGGCGAGGCCCGCACCGGGCCCGCTGCTCAGCTCCAGGAGGGTCGGCTCCAAGGTGTCGGCGACCGACCCGACGCCCGTGTCACGCAGGACCTCCAGGACGGTGCGAGCCGCCTGGTCGCCCTGCCCCACCAGCCCGACGAGGCTGAGCAGCGCGATGAGACCGGGGAAGAGTGCCAGCACCGCGTAGTAGGTGAGCGCGGCGGCGTTGTCGGTGCACTGGTCCTTCCCGAACTCCCGCGCGGTCTTGCGCAGGACGTACTTCCACGACCGAGCCGTCAGGTCGTCAGGGGAGTCGGGCTTGAGCTCGGCGTCGGGTGCCGGCGCGCTCATCGACGCCGCCTCCACACCACCAACGCCACGAGCCCCGCCGCCACCACGCCCGCGCCGACGGCCAGCTCGGTGCCGTGCTGCTCGCGCAGCTCGGCGATGCGGCGACGGGCCCGACTGCGAACGTCCAGCCGCTCCCCCAGGGCGCCGACGGTCTCCGCGAGGTCGGCGCGCGTCTGCTCGATCTCCTCCTGGACCCGCGCCGGGTCCTCCCGCTCTCCGGCGGTGTCGTGGTGCTGCTCAGCCACGGCGCGCTCCCTTCACGGCCTCGAGGTCCTGCTGGACGCTCTGCGCGGACTCCTGCAGCGGCGGCGGCGCCTGCTGCACCTGGCCCTTCCCCGTCAGGGCGGCGACGCCGACCGCGACGAGGAGGGCGACGCCCACGACCAGGGCGGCCAGCCAGGCCGGCCAGACGACGGCGAGCCCGAGGACCGCCGCCGCGATGAGGACACCGAGGGCGTACAGGCTCAGCACGCCCGCCGTCCCGAACAGGCCGAGACCCAGACCGGCGTGCCGGGCGCTGGCCTTCACCTCGGCACGCGCGAGCCTCAGCTCCGCGCTCACCAGCTCCGACACCTGGTGAGACAGCCGGTCCATCAGCTCCGGCGTGGACAACTGCGTGGGATCGCTCTGCGAGCCCTCTCGTCTGCGCTCCATGCCGACGACGGTGCCCAGTCGTCACCGGGGCAATCACTCCCTTCGGGTGGTCTTCGACGCTCTCGCGGCCAGCCCGTAGCGTGTAGGGGTGACCCCCGAGGAGACCCGTCAGGTCCTGCACGTCGCCGCCCGCGCGGAGGCCGCGGACGGCACCGGCCCGCTCGACGAGGCCACCCTGCTCGAGATCCGGATGCGTCCCGACGACGTCCGTGGCTGGGTGCGCCCCGAGGGCTTCGGACTGCTCATCGAGGACCAGATCCACCTCTGCGTCGACCCCGACCAGCGCGACTCCGGCGTGGGCGGCGAGCTGCTGGAGGCGCTGCTCACCGACGTCTGGCCCCGCCGGTCGCTCGAGGCCTGGTCACACGCCGACCACCCGGCCGCCCGGCGGCTGGCCGCCCGG